>Ga0209414_1000134_pt1 | contig 32905 bp, 26 predicted proteins | sample LakVidmifraction_4_FD_181154 | JGI IMG/M metagenome (GOLD analysis project Ga0209414, IMG submission 181154) | Hypersaline microbial communities from Lake Vida, Antarctica - Brine Hole Two &gt;0.2 micron (SPAdes) (version 2) | ecosystem: Environmental > Aquatic > Non-marine Saline and Alkaline >...
ACTATTGCATAACACGAGAATCGTGGCTTACGAGAAATGCTCAATCAAACAAGCATTGATCACACCCACGGGAATATGCTTCTCGGTCACCCTACTACTAAGGGAATCCGAACTCTATCCTGATAGCCAATAAGGGTATAAAGGTACATATACTCAATTTTTCTCACTTTCAGCAGAGGTAAATACCTTGCAGACCCTTTTTTGTCTTGTTCTCTAAAACTACTAATACTAGGTTAGGGGTGGATAGGGTATAAAAAATCGTTGATGTATCGTATTTGAACGGTGGCATACTTTATGTTTCTCTAGCAATTACTCAACAGAGGAGAGAAACACATGAACCATATCAAGACTTTTCTTATCGTTGTATTGATAGTTTGCACGATGACAACCTTGCTAGCAGATTCAAACCAACAGGTTATCGATGCCCTGGAATTGACCAAGGGTTTGCATGTAGAAGAGATATTTGTAGGGGATGCCCTACGGGCCATCAGCAACGCATCTATATATGAGGCAAGATATGGCTTTGTTCTATCAAATCAAAATGAAGATATTTTCCTGGCCAGATATTTCCTCGAGGACATGGACGGACTAACCTTCTTTGATACAGCGTATCAGGTAGTCTGTTCCGAAGAGTTTATAAACTCCATTCGCCCTGAATTCTCCCTAACAAGCATTGATGATGGTCTGTTGTTTCAGCAGTTCCTCTATGCTGTAGATGACAATTTCTTCAATGAGGGCTTCTATATCGAAGGGAATACCTGGGTGTTTGTACGGGACGAGTTTTTTGGGGATATTGAAGCTTTTATAGTTGAAACTGACGGGAATGGTACGATTACTAGCATTTCCCATGAATATGATGCTGAGTTAACCATGGGCGATGAGCTCTATGAAAATCTTGATATGGATTTCATCTACAACGAAACTGAGTATATTCCTATCCCAAGCACGGTTTTTGACAAAATACTACCAATAATGCAACAGGAGCTTGACTATACCCTTGACGTCTCTGTCATCACAAGCTCACATCTTGCCAAGGTAAGCAAAGCCAACTGGTACAGTTGCGAAATTTCCATTGATGAAGAATATGACGATATGTATAGCTCCTCCCTATATGAGGTGTTTCCTTTCGAAAAAGATGGAGAGATTCTTCTTTTTGACGAGATCAGGGATCTTCTCACTTCATCGGCATTTATTGATAGTATCCGGACAGACTTCTTCCTCATTGACGAAGCCTCTGCAGAACTGTTTGAATTAGCTCTTGATGATGTATCAGATTTTGACAGAAGAGAAAAAGCAAGGTTTGAACGAAATGGATCTTGGGTTTTTATACGCGAAGAATTTTTTGATGAAGGTATGGGCTATATTGTATCAACCGATGAAGGTGGTGCAATTACCAAGGTTACCTACAGCATGGAGATCCCACTGGAAGGTGTCGATGTCCCAGAGGAACCAATAGGTGTGCCGTTTGATGAATCAGAAGTGACATGGACCTTTACCCTGCTTGATCCCCTCAAGAAGTTGATCTGGATACCCTACCCTGAAGACATACCTGTTTGTATTGAGTTCAACGATTGGGCAGCAAATCAGATTGGTGCCTGGATAGGGACTTTCCAGGATGATGCCTTGGTAAACGTCTATTCAGGTACGGATATAACCAGCCCGTTCTACGATCTCATACCAGGGGAATACCTCTATCCAGGGGAGAACAGAATATCCTACAGGCTGCTACGTCCAGGCAATGACTATGACAAAGCCATAGCATCCATAGACCTCTCTATCTGGATAGGAGAATTACCTCCTCTTGATCTCACCACATTGGTCAAAACAATTGGCCTGACAAACCTGCAAAAGGAACTTCCTTTGTAGGGGACATGAAATTTTTTATTGATACTACTATCGTTTTCCAGTGAAAATGATGCTAGTATTATGTTGATACAAAGGTATCGTCTGGTAGGACACTCTAAGATTTGCCAAACGGCAGAGAGTGTAGATAGTTGAATTGGTAGTCTGACCCTTGATGATATTCTTTCATACATATGATGCAAACGTATTCTCTGATCCTGATTATAGTGCATATATGCGGTGTACAGATTTATAATCAGGTATCGCCAAGACCAAATCTGAGAATAGTACGGACACAGGAGATGTAATGCTAAAAGCCCCCCTAGCGAGAGGATGGATTATCCTCACCCTAGTAGTCTCCCTTATAGTGATAGGCACCGTGGGGTATATGAAACTCACCAACTCATCCGTGATTGATGGACTGTACATGACCATTATCACGATATCGACTGTGGGATACCGAGAGATAGCTGATTTATCCCCTGTTGGAAAGATATTCACCATCTTCATTATTCTCAGCGGATTAGGTATTGTCTCCTACTCATTGTTGGAAGCGGTTTCGTTTCTCATCGATGGTGGAGTAAAGCGGATTTTTAGGAGAAAAGCCATGGAAAAACAGATAGCCATGATGGTTGACCATATCATAGTCTGCGGTGCCGGTCAGACCGGTTCCAGCGTCATCGAACAATTCCTTCTCACCAAGACGCAATTCATTGTAGTCGAAAACCAAGAGGCCCGCGCACATGAACTCGAAGAAGCGGGCGTCCTGGTGATTTGTGGCGATGCGACCAACGAGGACGTACTCATCCAAGCTGGTATTTTACAAGCCAAGGGTCTGGTGAGTTGCCTCGATAACGACGCCCAGAATGTCTATACAATCCTTACCGCACGGGGACTGAATCCCAAGCTCCACATTGTCGCCCGATCCATCGAAAAAGGCTCCGCGAAAAAGCTGAAACGCGCTGGTGCAGACAAAACCATCTCCCCTAATGAGATTGGTGGTGTCAGGATGGCATATCTCATGCTCAAGCCCCATGTCGTGTCGTTCCTGGATATCGTCAACCGTTTTGATGACGAACTGCTGGAGATGGGAGAAGTCACTGTCGAGCCTGATGCTGATCTCTCCGGCGTCATGATCAAGGATGCTGGCATTCCCCAACGTACAGGCCTGATCATCATCGCCATCCAAAGTCCAGGGGGAAAGCTGCGCTTCAATCCAGGGCCGAACGAACAGCTTCCCTCTGGATGCAGCATGCTGGTCTTAGGGAAACCTGACAAGATCGAAATGCTCAGAGCCATTGCCTCCCACAAGAAAAAGACCTGATAGGACTGAGCAATCTTTGGGTTCCTCCCATGTACCTTGTCATTATGATACAATCAGGTATTCCTGTTTGATCAAAACTTTAGATATTTGGTCGAATAACTCTCCAGCCAATAGGGGGAACAGCTTATTCCCTCGACCCTGACAAGAACAATCTCTTTGCCTCAGGATGTGATACAATACCATTGTATTCACATCCGTGGAATTGCAGTTCACACGCTGCTTTTTCTGTACAACAGGAGGTGCTTCTGATGAATAATCGTGATACTGCCCTATTGGATTTCTGTAAGAGCCTTATCGGTCTTGAAGGGGTTTCCGGCTCTGAAGGCGAAGTAGCCACGTGCTTGGAACAGGAGATGCTCCGAGTAGGCTTCGATAGCGTTGATCGTGATGCCTATGGCAATGTCATTGGAAAGGTCAAGGGAGACCTGCCGGGGATATTGATGTTCGAAGGCCATATGGACACCGTCGGTATCCAAGACAGCTCTGTATGGAACTTTGACCCCTATGGCTCTGATTTTGTCGATGGCAAGCTCTATGGTCGGGGTACCAGCGATATGCGTTGCGCCTTAGCTGCCATGGTCCATGCTATAGGGTACCTGGCTAAGCAAGGAACACGCAACCATGCGACCCTCTATGTAGTGGGTGTCGTACAAGAAGAAATTTTCGAAGGCATCGGATTTGGCAAGGTGTTGGACCGTATCACCCCTGATGCAGTTGTCCTTGGCGAAGCTTCAGAGCTGCGTCTTATGCTTGGGCAGAAAGGCCGGGCAGAACTACGCATCGAGACCTTTGGCAAGAATGCCCACTCAGCCCATCCGGAGAGGGGAAAAAATGCCATTGAAGCGATGGCTAAGGTCTTGCAAAGAATCCCTCAGATCGTCACTCCCACCAGCTCACTTCTAGGGAGAGGCATCATGATCATCACAGATATAATCTCCCATCCCTACCCGGGAAGTTCGGTCATTCCCGACCACTGTCAGATAACCATCGACCGGAGGACCCTTGTGGGTGAGACACAAGAAACCCTGCTTGCTGAAATGCAAGAGGCCCTCGCCCTTGATTTCCCCCAAGCTCCTAACAACAAACAAACAGGACATAGTGATCGAAAAGATACGCTACAGGAGTTCTCCTGCACCATACCCTGTGCAACTGAGCCCTGTTACACAGGAGAGCTGTTAGGAGGAGAACGGTTCTTCCCTGCTTGGCAGATCGAAGAAGAGTCACCTCTTGTCGGCTTTGCATGGGAGGCGATGAGAAAAATCGGCCTTCCTACGGAAAAAGGCTACTACCCCTTCTGCACTGATGGAAGCGAAAGCTCCGGTAATCGAGGGATCCCCACCATTGGCTTTGGCCCCTCTTCCCCTTCTCTTGCCCATATCATCGATGAGTATGTCGAGTTTGACCAGGTGACTGTTGCAAGGGATGTCTATGCGGAGTTGGCCAGGGTGTTTAGGGCTGAATGATCAATAGGACTTTTTGAGAGCAACTATCGTACAGCATAAATGCAGAAGAACTATAATTCTTATGGAATGGACCTGAGCCAGGTATCAACAGATACGTGGCTCAGTCTTGTGTATTTTTTTGACCATTTCATCTGTATTCACCATGTTTTTGCTTATTTTCTCCTATACAAAAGAATCTTTCTGTCGTTCCATTGACAAACATGAAGAGGAGTTGTAGTACTATATCAAGGACTTTAAAGGACAATTATGGACAATATGGATATATTAACCCTACAGGAAGTAGCTGACTATCTTAAGATCGTCCCCAAGACGGTGACTAGGATGATCGGGCGCAATGAGATTCCCTGCATGAAGGTTGCCGGACAGTGGAGATTCAAAAAGAGTGTCATCGACATGTGGCTGAACTCCAAGATGAACTTCTCAGAAGAACATCAGTTCGTCCAACTCATGGATGTTCCGGGTACTGTCTTGCAACTCTCCCGCTTGATCGTAAAAGCCTATATGTTGCTTGACCTTAAGAGCACCAGTGTAGAGGATACCCTTTGGGCCCTGACGCTGCCCTTACAGCAGCAGGGCCTGATCGCTGACAGGAAAGATCTTGTCCAACAACTGCTAGCAAGGGAGGAGATGGTTACCACAGCCTTCGGGCAAGGAACGGCATTTCCACACCTGCGTGAGGTGAAAGAGGTCCCTGCAGGCTTTCCTCCCATTATCATGGGCATCAGTAAGGAAGGCATCACGTTTGGCAACCTGCATGGGGAGAAGACGCATATTTTCTTCCTCCTGCTGGCACCTAATGAAACAACGCATCTTCGCATATTATCAAGGCTTGCGAGATTCTCTCAGAAAGAGGGAATGAAAGAATTACTGGTAGCAGCAAAGACTTCAGATGAAGTAAGCAGACTACTGTTGGAGGACGATTATGAATCAATGGCACAACCTGCACGCTGAGTGCATTGCACTACAAGCAGAAATTACCGACAAGAAAACCCTACTGGCCCTGATCGCAAACAAGGCAGCACAGGCAAACCCCCTCAAGGACATTGGAGAGAAGGCGATTTTGGATGCCCTCACCAAACGGGAGAAACTGCGTTCCACTGGCCTCGCCCATGGCATCGCCATCCCCCACTGCAGTTTTGACCATCTTGATGAGTTTGTCATAGGCGTCATAACCACGGCAAAGCCCCTTGATTTTACCGCCTTGGACGAGAAGCCCTCCCAGATCTTCATCTTCCTCATCGGCCCGACCGACATGAGAAACGAACATGTGCGTCTGCTGGCCGCCATCTCCAAGGCAGTCAGGGAAAAGACGGTCAGGACCAACATCCTGGAAGCGACGACAGCACAAGAGATAGTGGAGATTTTCAACTCACAAATATCCGCTCCTGACCTCTCCATTGCAGGTAAGCAGAAATCACAGCTGACTGTCTATATCCAGAATGAAGAGTATTTTGACGAGATACTGGAAGCGGTAAGCTCAGAAGCCGATGGCTGCGTTGCTGTCATAGAGACAGAGAATGCCAACCAATACCTCTACCACATGCCCCTGTTTGCAGCCATTTGGAGTGATCGGAGTAAGAATTTTAGCCGTGTCCTTATCGCGGTAATCGACAGAGAGAGTGTTAATAGCGTACTGAGAAGGGTCCGCACCATAACCGGCGACATCGAAGAGAGTCGTGGGGTTATGGTGACGGTCCATGACTTGGCCTTCACCCTCGGATCTTTGGATTTCTAGGGAGAACCATATGACACTATTTTCAAACCTTCCCCTGTTGCTCACAGCAGGGATAATGATGCTGCTCGCTTTCTACATGGGAAAACTCATGCGCCTTATCAAACTGCCCTCCCTAATAGGGTATATGGTAGCTGGAGTGTTGCTAGGCCCTTCACTGGTGAATTTCATCAGCGAACCGGTACAAGGCAGCTTGTCATTCATTACCGATATCGCCTTGAGCTTCGTTGCGGTAAGCATCGGACTTGAACTGAGCTTCTCAGCGCTGAAAAGACAGGGCTCAGGCATCATAACAGTAATATTTGCCGAGTCCTTCATGGCATTCATCATTGTCATGGCAGCTGTATACGCTTTGACACGCGATCTTCCCCTTGCCCTGATATTTGGCTCTGTTGCACCTGCAAGCGCCCCTGCCGGGACGGTTGCCATCATCCAGGAGTATAAGGCGAAGGGTAAGCTGACTGAAGCCCTCTATGCTGTAGTCGGCTTTGATGACGGGCTTGGGATCATCATCTTCGGCTTTGCCTCAGCCATTGCACAATCGTTGCTGCACTCGGAGATGGGAGGGACGATGAACATCGCCCTCGTCCTTCTAGAACCTTTGAAGGAGGTCTTCTTCTCCATGATTATTGGGGTCGCTATGGGCTTCCTGTTCGGCCTGCTCGTCAAAAGGCTTCGGGAGAAGGTGGATGTGCTGATACTGCTGTTCACCCAAGTGTTTATCATAGCAGGACTCTGCACGGCTTTGGGTCTTTCAGAGATCCTGACAAACATGATTTTTGGTATTATCATCGTCAACACCCAGAGTTCGAAAGTAATACACTCTCTGAAGAGCCAGCTGGAATTGTTTATGCCCCTGATGTTTGTGCTGTTCTTTACCCTAGCAGGAGCGAACCTGCACCTGAACGCCCTCCCCTCACTTGGCCTTCTTGGAGGTGTCTACATCCTAGGACGAACAACAGGCCTGATGGGTGGAGCTTTCATCGGGTCAGTGTTAGGCAAGATGGAGAGCAACATCAAAAAATACCTTGGGATGGGTATCCTCTCCCAAGCTGGTGTGGCCATCGGGCTTTCGCTTGTGGTAAAACAAGAGTTCACCGGCATAAGCGCCCATGGTGCTAGCATCGGGGTGATGGTCATCACTACGGTCACTGCCACTTCCATCTTCTTTGAGATCATAGGCCCTATTCTGACAAAGATCGGTCTGACCAAAGCTGGGGAGATACGTCCTTCTGAACTCAGCAAACGAGAGAAGGAGAAGGCGTAAGCCAGATCCTGGTTACATGGGTGAGAGAAGACTAAAGGAAAAGGACAAGAGCAAAAGATATTACTGTCATGATGTTGATCATGAGTAAGAAACCACAGAAACAAGAAAATAGAAAATAGTAAGAAACAAAAGAAGTGGTGGAGCATCGGCCATATTCCTTACTAGGAATAAGACCGATGCTCTCTTTGTCTACTTTCTTTGTACATATTGTGCAAAGAGCCCATTACGGTTATCCCTCTCAAAATCGAACTACTAAACACATAAGAGCTGTTTTCAGTACTTTTAGCCTTCATGCTATAGCTATTTTCACTAGTTTATTTGTAAGAAGTGAAGAACAACTTGTATTTTTTATAAACTCATATAATAATGCTAAACCATGAACAGCAAAGAAAACAAAGACATCCGAAGCCAGCTCCTGCTATGGTTACAGCCCTTCATCTTTGTATTGCTCCTGATCGGATTTGTCTTTGCCATACGAACAAACCCTTCAGATTCCTATGGGAGGATCGCTTACTCCTCCCTGATAGGATTTATAATTATCATCGATGTACTTGCTTTTTTAGCCACCCTGAAACATCACTATCGCATCGCGTCTTCGCTGACCATATTTCTTGCTTTCATTGGAACGTGGGGAGCTATTTATATTGATTCGAGGTTCGGCTTTACTGAATTCTTCCCCCTTGTCTATGTGACGGTCACTGTTATTTTGTCTAGCGTATTGCTGCCCCTCTTCATCACTATCATCATAGCTACCCTACAGCTGGCGGTGCTTACCGTTCTTATCACTAATTCGCCTGCTCTCATGGCTAAAAACTGGTCAAGCTTCATCGCTTATGTGCTCATTACCTCAGTGTTGAGCATTGTTGCCAACTATATCAGCTCTTACCAGCTCAAGCGATTTAAGGAGAGTTCGATCAGGGACCATCTTACAGGCCTGCTCAACAGGCGCTATTTTGATGCAACGCTAGAAGACAAGATAGTACGGGGCACTTCCAAGGGATTCACGTATGGTGTCATGCTGATGGATATCGACAACTTCAAAAGGTACAATGACCAGTACAGCCATGCCACAGGGGATGTGATCCTGCAAAGGGTTGCTTTATTCCTTTCAGATACTTTGGAAAGGCATGCTATCGTCTGCCGCCATGGCGGGGACGAATTCGCCATCATCATATCCGATACAGGCCAGGCTCATTTGTATGCAATTGCAGAGAAACTCAGATTAGAAGTAAAGGCTGTAGATTTAACAGACACCTGTAAAGCAGGAGAACAAATATCCCTTTCCATTGGGTTGGCCTTGGTCCCTAAAAATGGAAAAACAGTGGAGACACTGATGGCCTATGCAGATAGAAACCTGATGTTGGCAAAGGAACTGGGCAAAGATAGGGTCATGCCTCAACAAACCTTTGCACTTTGACAGTTTGAGAGGTTGCCTTTCACTGTTATAGGGGCTATGATTCACCCGATTTCATACTTTATAAATGGAGGTATCCAACATGGCTAAATCACAGGATGCAAAGAAGACGGACAAGAAACAACCTCTGAAGACCGCTAAAGAGAAAAAGCAAGAGAAGATGGAGAAGAAGAAAAAAAAGTAACCCTTGCCTACCTTCTTCATGTATACAGGGGCTTAGGCCCCTATTTTTATGCCCTAGGCCTTTACACATTTCCCCAACTCTTATCATGTTGAATCAACCTTACCCCTTTGGTATCAGGTTCAAAGAGGCCCTTTGATGGCAATACTTCATAAGCCTTAGGGTAAAACTCTTCATTATTTCAAAATCATACATCTTTTCTCATAGATTGTGGTTGCATCACCAAAGTGCAACACCTTTCTTGCCATTCTTTTTTTTCCAAAAGAAAAGATAGTATCTAAGGTTCCAATAATTTATTGTACACAACTATGTTTATAGCGATATTTATACAACTCTTTGGTATCAATACATATTTTAGTCTCATCATTCTTCCCTATTGTAATTTTTCTGTACCTTTTTGAGTTGAATTACCACCATTTTGGTAGTATTGTTTTGGTAAGGATACAGAATTTGAACTTTATCAAATAGTGTTTCAATAACTACCAACTCACTATCGGAGGAAATGTATGAGTAAAAAGATTTTTTATGATCCAGACCCTGCAGAGACCAATGATTGGCTGGAGTCACTTGAGGGTGTGATAGCAAAAGAGGGTGAGCAGAAAACTGACTATTTGCTTTCCGAGCTTACCCAGACTGCCAGAAACAGAGGTGTCACTACCTCTCCTGGGATTATAAGTCCCTATATAAATACGACTATTCAAAATAAGACAGCGGTCATACCCCCTGAAGAGTCCCTCATAGCTCGCAACGTAGCGGCCTTTGTCCGCTGGAATGCCATGGTAATGGTGGCTAAGGCAAATGAAGATGGAAAAGGCTTGGGTGGGCATATAGCTAGCTACTCTTCAGCCTCTGCAATGTATGAGGTTGGCTACAACTGGTTCTTCAAGGGACCTGAGGCCAAGCACGGCGCTGATATGATCTTCTTCCAAGGCCACTCATCCCCTGGCATGTATGCCCGTGCGTTTATCGAAGGACGACTGACCGAAGAGCAACTGATGAATTTCAGGCAGGAGACAGGGGGCAATGGACTCTCTTCCTACCCCCACCCCTACCTGATGCCGGAATTCTGGCAGTTTCCCACAGTTTCGATGGGCCTAGGACCTTCGATGGCCATCTACCAGGCACGCTTCATGAAATACATGGATGCAAGAGGCCTCAAGGAAGAGGGAGACAGGAAAGTGTGGGTCTTTATGGGTGATGGCGAATCTGACGAGCCTGAATCCCTTGCAGCACTCTCCCTAGCAGCCCGGGAAAAACTGGACAACCTCATATTCGTGGTCAACTGCAACCTGCAGCGCCTCGACGGACCGGTACGGGGCAATGGCAAGATCATCCAGGAACTTGAAGGAAAATTCAGGGGCGCCGGGTGGAATGTCATCAAGGTGATCTGGGGAACTGAGTGGGACTCAATCCTTGAGAAGGACACCAAAGGCATACTCCTGCAGAAACTTGCAAATATGGTCGATGGAGAGTTTCAGACCATCCAGGCAAGAGGACCATCCTACCTCAAGGAAAAACTCTTCTCAGGCGATGAGTACTTGGAATCCCTTATCGAAGGAAAAACAGAAAAGGAACTTTGGCAGCTGAGCCGTGGAGGCCATGACCCCAGAAAAATCTATCCTGCCTTCCATGCGGCTACACACCACAAGGGAACACCTACGGTGATCCTCTTCAAGACCGTCAAGGGTTTTGGCATGGGTAGTGGAGCAGGCTCGATGGGAGCCCATAATCTCAAGCATATGGATGAGAAGGACCTTTTGTCCTTCAGAGACCATTTCCATGTTCCCATTGATGATGAGCAGGCTAAAAACCTGGCCTTCATCAAGCCCGATCCAGAGAGTAAAGAGGGCAAGTTCCTTGTCAGGCGCCGTGAGGCTATGGGAGGACCTGTTCCTTTCCGTCATAAGGATGGAGAGAAACTAGAAGTACCCTCTGTTAAGGATTTTGAAGACATGTTTGCCTCCTCTGGTGATAGGGAACTATCGACGACCATGGCATTCGTACGCTTGCTCACCAAACTGGTGAAGGATAAGAATATTGGCGAGAGGGTCGTCCCCATCGTCCCCGATGAGGCACGCACCTTCGGTATGGAAGGCTTGTTCAGACAGATAGGCATCTACGCCCCTGACGGGCAGCTTTACGAGCCTGTCGATAAGGAGTCGTTCCTCTGGTACCGCGAAGATAAAAAGGGGCAGATCCTGGAAGAGGGAATCACAGAAGCAGGCGCTATCTCCTCCTGGATTGCGGCGGCTACCGCCTATGCAAACCATCAGGTATCCATGGTCCCCTTCTTCATCTTCTACTCGATGTTCGGCTTCCAACGTGTCGGTGACTTTATCTGGGCAGCTGGAGACAGCAGGGCCAAGGGCTTTCTGATGGGAGCAACAGCTGGAAGGACCACACTCAATGGAGAGGGTCTGCAGCATGAAGATGGACATGGCCTACTCCTAGCTGCCACCCACCCCTCGTGCCAGGCATATGACCCTACCTTTGCCTATGAGTTAGCAGTCATCATCCAGGACGGTCTTAAGCGCATGTACTCTGATGATGAGAACATCTTCTACTACATCACGCTGATGAATGAGAACTATACCCACCCTGAGATGCCCAAAGGCTCTGAGGAAGGGATCAAGAAGGGTGCGTACCTCTTCAAGAAAGCCAAGAAAAACAAGAAACCTGTGGTACAGCTGATGGGCAGCGGCACCATTCTCAGAGAGGTCATCGCGGCTTCCGAGCTGTTGGAAAAGGACTTTGGTGTGGAATCCGATATTTGGAGCATCCTTGGTGTCAACGAGTTGCATCGTGATGGCGTTGAAGCAGATCGCTACAACCTCACCCACCCGGAAGCCAAGCAGAAGGTCTCCTTCCTCACCAAAGCCATGGAAGGTCATGAGGGGCCGGTGGTCATCAGCACTGACTACATACGAGCGTATCCTGAGCAGATCAGGCGCCTCATCCCCAACCAGAGCGTGACCATCCTAGGTACTGACGGATTTGGCAGATCTGACTTCAGGGAAGCTCTGCGAAGGTTCTTTGAGGTCGACAGGTATTACATTGCAGTCGCTGCCCTCAAGGGTCTCTCTGATGCAGGTACAATCCCTGCCAAAAAGGTAACTGAGGCGATCAAGCTGTATAAGATTGATGTGGACAAGAGCAATCCACTGTTGAGTTAAGGAGATATAGGACATGACAACAAAACAAATACTGATCCCGGATATCGGGGATTTCCAAGAAGTGGCGATCATTGATGTCTATATCAAAGTCGGCGATACTGTCGCCGCAGAAGACTCTGTGGTTGCTCTGGAAAGTGAGAAGGCTGTCATAGACATCCCTTCTCCCTTTGCCGGGAAAATCACCAAGGTTCTGATCAAGGAGGGTGACCTTGTTTCCAAGGACACCCCTGTTGCAGAGATCGAGGTGGATTCTGCTGGTGAGCCTGAAAAGGAAGAAGAAAAACCAGAGAACGAAAAAAAAGCAGAGAAAGAAACACAGGCTGAGAAGAAGAAACCTGAAGAAAATGATACGAAGAAGAGTGCTGAAGCTGCTCCTTCTTCGAAAGAGCAGCCTGAAGACGGTGGAAAAGAAGATAACAAAGAGCAACCAGAAAAACCTGCTTCTGCCTTGGTCAACGAACAGAAGCCGGGCGCGGTCTTCCATGCTACCCCTTCCCTACGCAAATATGCCCGTGAACTTGGAGTGGAACTTTCCAAGGTCGAGGGTACAGGGCCTCACGGAAGGATCCTGCATGAGGATGTGCAGGCTCTGGTGAAGAAGGCCTTGAGTGGTAAAGGTGGAACAGCTTCCCTGAGCAAGATCGAGCTTGAGGACTTCTCCAAGTATGGTGAGATCGAAAGACAAAAGCTCTCCCGTATCCAGAAAATATCCGGGCCTCACTTGCAGAGGAGCTGGCAGACAAGCCCTCATGTGACCCAATTTGATGAGGCTGATGTCACAGACCTAGAGATTTTAAGGAATACGCTCAAGGCTGAAATGAAAATGAAACAAGGCTCTGATGCTGTAAGCATCAGCATCCTCTCCTTTATCATCAAGGCAGTCACTGAAGCCCTGAAGAAGTTCCCTGAGATGAACGCTTCCTTTGATGAGGACAGCGGGGAGTTGATCCTCAAGCGCTACTACCATATTGGTATTGCTGTAGACACCCCAGAGGGTCTCATTGTGCCGGTCCTTAAGGATGCAGACAAGATGAGTATTACCGAAATTGCCCGCGAGCTTGTTTCGATAAGTGCTCGTGCCCGTGATAGGAAGCTCAAGCCTGAGGACCTCTCAGGAGCATCTTTCAGCATCTCAAGCTTGGGCGGAATTGGCGGTACGGCATTTACGCCCATCATCAATCCCCCACAGGTTGCCATCTTGGGTGTTGCCAGAACGGCAAAGAAGCCTGTTTGGGATGGTGAGACTTTTGTTCCTCGAGACATCCTTCCCTTCTCCGTTGCCTATGACCACAGGGTCATCGATGGTGCTGCTGGGGTTCGCTTTACTACGTATCTCGCCTCCTTGTTAGGTGATTTGCGACGAGTACTACTCTAAGGAGGTAGCCTGATGCAAGAGAAAAAGACAGACCTCGTGGTCCTCGGAGGAGGACCCGCAGGCTATAGTGCAGCCTTTCGTGCTGCAGACTTGGGTAGGAAGGTGACAATCATTGAAAAGGATGTAATGCTGGGAGGGGTATGCTTGAATGTAGGCTGCATCCCTTCCAAGACGCTGTTGCATCTTGCCGAGGTGATCGAAGAGGCTGAAAAGCTTGCCCCACTTGGGGTTTCCTTTGGCAAGCCCACCTTTGACCTGAAAAAGATCAGAGCCCATAAGGACTCAGTGGTCAGTACCCTGACCTCTGGGTTGGATTCCCTGGTCAAGGCAAGGAAGGTCGAGCGTATTGTGGGGGTGGGAACCTTTATCTCTGACAACGCCCTGTTGGTGAAGACTGATAAGGAAGAGCTGAAGCTGACCTTTACTGACCTGATCATTGCTGTAGGATCAAGGTCGGTACAGATACCGGGCATCCCCTATGAGGATGAGCGTATCTGGGACTCCACCAAGGCTTTGGAACTGACGCACATCCCCAAGAGGCTGGCGATCATTGGGGGAGGCATCATCGGCTTGGAAGTGGCTACCATGTACCATGCCCTGGGTTCAGAGATAACCATCATAGAGATGATGGAATCCCTGATCCCTCCTGCAGACCGCGACCTCAAGCAACCGCTGGTACGCAAACTCAAGAAGCAGTATGAAGCCATTTACACCTCAACAAAAGTGGAGAAGGTCGAGGCTACGAAAGAACACCTAGTCCTCCACCTGAAAGGTGACAAGGCTCCTGAAACCATTGAAGCTGATGCTGTGCTTGTTGCAGTGGGCAGAAAGGCCAATTCAGATGGCATAGCCTTGGAGAACACCACGATCAAGAAGAATGAGCGTGGTTGGATTGAGGTGGACAAGAAGCTCAGGACCAATGTGGAACATATATTTGCTGTCGGAGACGTCGTGGGAGAGCCTATGCTCGCCCATAAGGGCAGTCACCAGGGCAAGGTAGCCGCAGAGGTGGCCAGTGGCCTCCCCTCTGCCTCTACCCCCATGGGGATTCCTTCTGTCGCCTACACCAACCCTGAGGTTGCTTGGATCGGCCTGACCGAGACAGAGGCCAAGGAGAAGGGCATAGCTTTCAAGAAAGGCTCCTTCCCCTGGATGGCTAACGGTAGGGCATTGAGCTCTGTCGCCTCTGAAGGGGTAAGCAAGGCCCTGTTTGATGAGAAGACTGGACGATTGTTAGGGGCTGGAATCTGCGGAAAGAATGCAGGGGAACTTATCTCTGAAGCAGTGCTGGCCCTTGAGATGGGTGCAGTTGCTGAGGACATAGCGCTGACCATTCATCCTCACCCTACCCTTAGTGAGACTTTTGCTTTGGCAGCAGAACTGGCAGAGGGTATCGCTACCGATACGTTGAATAGGTAAGGCTGGTAGTACAAACAAAGAATGTGTGCTTACGCTTAACACTAAAAACCAAAAGGAGAGCCCGTCCATCGTAGAGAAGACCTCTACAAAGGACGGGCTCTCCTTTTGTAAGATTCCAAGAAGATTTATACTAATTGACAATGCAATTGGTAAGAAAATAGAGGGATTCTTATAGGACATGTAATCTTTCCTTTTTGTTGGCTTACAAGTGTATTACAGCCTGTTACACAGAACAATGTGGTACTATACTAGGAAAGAAATCCATTACAAGAAGGGAAAAGGTCATAAGCATGAGTCTACCTATTAGCGTTACTTCTGAAGTCGGGAACCTCAAGTCGGTTTTGCTGCATCGTCCAGGACGGGAATTGGAGTCATTGACTCCTCAGTACCTTGATTCCATGCTGTTCGAGGATATTCCCTTCCTTGCCCAGATGCAGAGTGAGCATGACATGTTTGCAACGTTACTCAGGGAACAGGGCTGTACTGTTTATTACATAGAAGCCCTATTGGAAGAGGTGTTCGCTGATGAGGGACAACGGAAGCTTGCAGTTGAACACCTAGTAAACTATTCTCAGATATTCTCCCCTTCGCTTAAGCAGATCATACTGGAGCATCTGTACTCTGCCAGTGCCAAGGCTTTGGTTGCCTACTGCATTGGGGGACTGCTCAAGAGTGAGGTCGACCATAAGGTAGAGCACAAGACTCTTTCTTACTATATTCGTGATACCTTCCCTTACTATATTTCCCCACTTCCCAACCTCTATTTTACCCGGGACCCTGCAACGGTAGTAGGAGGTGGAGTTTCCATTAATGTGATGAAGACCGAGTCACGAAGAAGGGAGAACTGGTTGCTCTCCCTGATCGCAACACACAATCCCCTATTTAAAGATGCTAGAATCCATCAGGACTACACGGCAAAGAGCAGTATCGAGGGTGGTGACATCCTGATGCTCAACAACAAGTGTATCATCTGCGGAAGCAGTGCCAGAACTGATGTCTGGGCGATAGAGGGCTTTGCCAAAAGAATGCTCTCCCCTATTGAAGAGGGTGGAGAGGGCTTTGAGACTATCATAGTGATCCAGATCCCCTATACCAGGGCATACATGCACCTTGATACTGTCTTTACCATGGTTGACCGTGATGCCTTCAGCATGTTCCCAGGCATTGGGGCGGCAGTGAAGGTGTTCAGCATGAAACAGGGCAAGGGAGACAATCTTGATATCCATGCAGAATCTTCCTTGAAGCAGGCTCTGAAGAAAGCTTTGGGCGTTCCCTCAGTAAACATCATCAAGAGCGGTGGCAATGATGCCATAGCATCAGCTAGGGAGCAGTGGAACGACAGTACCAATACCCTGGCCATAGCGCCTGGGAAGGTCATCACCTACTGCAGGAACGTGGTATCGAACGAGGTGCTGCAGAAGAATGGCATTGAGGTGCTTCCTATCAAGGGATCTGAACTGGTACGAGGAAGAGGGGGACCTAGGTGCATGAGTATGCCTTTATGGAGAGAGGAGTTGTAGTACAGCGCTAATTCTCTTGCTAGCACAGATTTTTATGACACTTCTTACTATTCTTGGTAAGCAATTTTCTTTGTAAAATACTTTTTCTAGATTTTTAGATTCTCATTACTACAACTAATATAGCACCCAATCAATGCTGGGAAAGTAAATTTTATTACAAAAACAGATATGGAAACTTTAGGTTTATAAATTATCCCAATCCACTTTCATAACTAATCCACGATTAAGACCAAATTGGTCTATTGCTGACATTGTAGCATCATATACGGTTAAGTAATCTCTATTTTTTGCTCTAACGCCTTGATCATGTAATTCAGATGCAATTACTTGTGCAGACTCAAAAAGAAGTTTTATATTTGCATAAGTTTTTTCAAAAGTATCTAGAACGAGTTGTTCAGATTGAATTTTAAGAGAATTCAAATAATGAACAAAAGCAAATCTTTCAGGGAAATTAACTGAAGTTGGTTGAGCACCAGAAAAAAGGGCAGTAACCTCCTCAAACAAAAAAAACTCTGCAGGTTTCAACTTCTCTAAACTGCCTATTTTTCTAGCCATGTCTAAATAAAGAATTTGGTATTCAGATAGTGTTTGTGGGGAATAAAACCAAATACTTTTATTTCTGAAGTTATCTCCCTCTAAGGGAACAGAAAATTTTTCTAATGAAAAAGATCTTGAATTAAGAAAATTACCGGAAGCAATCGCATCTACTTTTGCAACTCCTAAAATCAATGATTGATGATTTGAATAGCCCACTACAACTTTTTTTCCTGATAGTTTCACACCAGCACAAAAATCCATGATATTGGCCAACCAAACAGGATTATCAACAAGATAATTACCACCAGGGTGTGCAGGTACTAAATATATACCTTTAAAGGCAAACATCTCTAGATATTCTAGTAATAGATGCATTTTTTTCTCATCAATGATAACATCACTACATAAAGGGATAGAAATATATGGATTGTTAATATCCATAGAATCGATACATGTAAAATACAATTCTAACATCGAATAAATCATTTCATTAACATCAGTTATCAAGGGAAATGGAACAATAAAAAATGGAGAATCAAAATTGTCATAATATTTCGATTTGAGCTCATGCAGTTGCCACCTAATGCTTTCAGAATCAAATAATGAGGTAACATAATTATTTATCCAGTAAGATTGAGAAATGAGTTTATTTTTTGATGCATGAAAACTATAGCACTGTGGGTCAATTACTGTTTTCATTCCTTTCTTATTAAGAGATTGTGCATACGGAACCAGTCGCTTCTGATCCATATCAGTAGGACTAAGTATTACTGTTCCACTTTTCCATTTTTCAGCAAATTCTGAAATTATAGTTTGCATTCCATGCGCCTGTTGAATATAAAAATCCATTGTTTAATTCTCCAATTTTAGAGTAGGTTTGATTACTTCTAGCATCTGTAATGCAAAAGCGGCATTTTTTGGTCTTCGATTTCTCATATTGTTACCTAAAATATGAATAAATGAAGCGAGAAGGAATTGAGAATCACCCTTAATGTCTAACAATGGGAGTGGAGCAGATTCTATTTTATGCAATATCTCCAAAGGACTTTGTACACCTAAAACATACTCATTCCTTCCAGTTAGTAACTCATAAGCAACTACGCCCAGAGAAAACAAATCAGTTCTACTGTCTATTTCCCTCTTTAGGTTTCTAAATTGCTCTGATGCCGCATATCCTAAAGTACAAGGACCTCCAAAGGGTGTATCAGCTGTAATTGTATCTAAATCAAGGTGGCGTGAAATTCCAAAATCTAAAAGCCAATACATTCCATTGCTATCAAAAATAATATTTTCAGGTTTGATATCACGATGAATAATATTTAGTTTTTCAGTTTCAATGAGAATAATGAGCATCTGCTTAATGAAAGAAACAACTTCCGCAACACTCCAGATTTTAGAATTATCTAACATTGTTCTTAATGTTAATCCAGGGATGTATTTTTCAATGATGAAAAATTCATTTAGAAACTTCTCATCGCAATTAGAAAAAAATATTGGTGGAACTGATATTGATCTAAGCAATTGAACAGCCCTTACTTCTCTTTTAAGTCTTTCGATCTTCAAAGAAGAATCTCCTACTTGAATCCTCTTTATCACAATAGAACCAAAATCTGGATGATTACCTTTGAAAACTTCCTTTTGTCCCCCTTGGGCAATTTTTTTAATATCAGTGCATCCAGCTATAAAATCATTAACATCCATAATTTTCTCTTCCTATGGCTTCATTTATTACCCATGAATTATATGAGACAGGAATTTTGCTCCGTTTTGCCTTTTTTGTAACACTAAATTTATTTTTACTTAACTCTAAACATCCAAGTTGTAGTCTTTTTGCTTCTGACAGTATATTTGAACTACCATTGATTTTAGGAACCAAAACATAGCTTTGAGAAGCAAATAATTTATTTAGGTTGGCTTGTTCAATTACTGATTTCCAATCTTTTATCTTCGCTTCGATAGCAATAATATCTTTAACAAAAAATATCTCGGACAAGGGTTTAATGCTTACATAAGAATCAGTCCAATACATTAAACCTGCATCTTGCAAGACTGTAAAACTTTGGCGTATTTCCTTTTCTGAGAAGCCCAGTTTCTTTTGAATCTGGCTTGCAAGATTTTTTTCTTTTTGAGCCATGTGGTGTAATATCTTAATATCTTGGATTGTTAGTTTCTGTCTAGTTTCTGTCCAATTGCTCAACTTAGAACTATCCCAATAGACCAAAACAATATCCGGAAAACTTATACCTATTTTAGGTTCTGTATAAACACTAAGAGATAGTTCTGAATCAAGTTGGAATAGAGTCTCATAATGACTTAAAAACAACTTTACCATATCATTTTCAGGACCTTGTCGACTTTGCCTTTGTTCAATAAATCCCATTTATATACCTCAACTCATTATGCATGTATATTGGCCCAATTTTAGTTTTAACTGGTATTTTTTTACCAAACATAAAACTAAATAATTTAAAATTCATAAAACATATAAAGATTATTCAGGTGTTTTAATTGCCAAATATCTTTTATATCGGACCTCCAATGATACACAAAGAAATCACTTTTATTCATTTACATAATACAAGACATCAACATTATTTACTATCCATCAAAGTAAGTACTTAAGAATGTCAGATTTATTGATTAAGAATATGATGAAAACTGTAAATATTATCAATTCCATGACAGTAAAAGATTGACAGACTAAGAAAACCGGTTTAGTCTTTGTTTATGCAAACGATTGCACAAATTTTTAGACTATGATGATTATTCGAACCTAAATGCTTGAATTTTACAACTTTGATCAAACTATATTGTGCAACCGATTGCATATTTGGAGTATATTTTGGCAACAACAATCAATGATATAGCAAAAAGAGTTGGCGTTTCTGCTTCAACGGTCTCACGTGTAATTACGGGAAAATCGGTGATTTCAGAAGAAACGAAAAATAAAATTCTTATTGCAATGAAAGAAATGAACTACCACCCTAACAGCCTTGCCAGAAGCTTTGCTACAGGAAGCTCACAAGCTATAGCCTTGATAGTTGATGCGAGAGACGAGAACGAAAGCTTCTCCAACTACTTCTTCAACAGAAGTGTTTTTGGTATTGAGCAAATCTGTCAGGACAATGGGTATAACCTTATCATTTCCAATGATACAAACACACAAGACGGTCAATCTCCCATTGAAAAACTGATCCTTGAAAGAAAAGTAGATGGGCTTATCCTCCCCTCTTCATCCGTCAACAGCAAACTCATCAAGGAACTGAATCAAAGCAATTTCCCTTTTGTAGTGTTAGGAGAGCCCTCGTTATGCCAAAACGAATCTAGCTGGGTTGATGTAAACAACATGCAAGGAGGCTTCAATGCAGTCAAACATCTTGTAGAGTCTGGTTATTCCTCTATTGGAATCATCGGAGGGAATGAAGACCAAGTTTTCTTTTCTAATCGTCTGCGTGGATATAAAGAAGGGCTGGAGAAGTATCACCTAGAGCTCAATGAAAAATGGATACTCAATTCTGATGGAACAGCAGATTCCAGCTATGACTTAGTTTCGAGTCTATTACAGGAAGAATCTTTTCCTGATTCACTTGTATGCAATAACAACATTGTAGCTTTTGGGGCCCTGAAGGCCATCAAGAACAAGGGACTTTCCACACCTCAAGACATTGGAATCATGAGTTTTGATAATTTTCCTTTGGCGGAATACTTGGATCCCCCACTGAGTGTCATTGATATCGACACCTACTCGTTGGGAAAACAAGCCGCATCGATCCTATTTCAAAAGATTCAAAAAAACGTTGGGGACCTGCAAATTCTCATTGCCACTACCCTTATAGAAAGGCGATCGACACAGAGGAAGGAACAATGAACAAGGCAGCCATCAAACATAGGACAACCAAAGAATTTGTCATCCCAGACTCAATTTCGAGTTTGATTGTCCGTGTTACAACTGAACAAAAAGATATCACCTCCTGTACAATTGTCTATTGGAAACGGAATGCAGATCGTTCTGTAACTCAACGGAGAAAAAGCCTACTTATATCGTATAGAGACTTTTATACCGATGATTGGCGCATACGGATACCCTTCGATGAAGCGGTACAATACATCAAATATTATTTTGAACTGGTTGATAGCAAGGGAACCATCGGATATCTGACAAATACCAGCTTGGACAGCATTTTACCGGAAAGTGGGTTCTTCGACTATCTTTGTACAAACCAAGGTGAAGTATGCACTATCCCCACGTGGGCACAAGGAATCGTGCACTACCAGATATTTCCTGATAGGTTTGCCATTGGTAACAACGACAAACAGTTGCATCAATATGACAACTGGAATGCAGAACCCACCAGAGAAAATTTTATGGGCGGAGACCTCAAGGGAATTCATGACAACCTCTCCTATCTGACTGATCTGGGCATCGAGTGCATCTATCTCAACCCTATTTTCCTAGCAGATTTCAACCACAAGTATGCAACAACAGACTATTACCAGATAGACCCTGATTTTGGAACGATGGCTGATCTGAAACTCCTAGTCGAGGCAGCCCATAATAAGGGCATTCATATTCTCCTTGATGGTGTATTTAACCATGTTGGTTGCAGCTTCATGCCCTTTGATGATGTTGTGGAGAAGGGTCCTAACTCAACCTATAAGAATTGGTTCTATGTAGAAAAGTTTCCCTTGACTGGAGACCCATTGAACTACCGTTGTGTAGGTGACTACCAATTCATGCCAAAACTCAATTTTGCGTGTCCTGAAGTGAGGGAGTACATTCTTGCAGTCATGCTGTACTGGATAGAGGAAGCGGGCATTGATGGATGGAGACTGGATGTTGCTGATGAAGTAGATCTGAGCTTTTGGTCCCATGCAAGAGTTACTATCAAACAGAAATACCCAGAAGTATTGCTCCTAGGTGAAACATGGGGTGATGGATACTCATTGGCAGGAGACGGTGAAAAACTAGACTCTGTCATGAACTATCTGTTTAAGGATGCTGTAACCGACTTCTTCGGCAGGAGAAAAATCTCTCCCTCCCAATTCAATCACCAGATTAACAGCGCTCTTTCAAAATACCCAGATATGGTCAACAAAGCCCTGTACAATCTTTTGGATAGCCATGATACCGAACGGTTTCTGACTTCAGCAGATTCCAAAAGGGTGAGGTTGCAACTTGCTGTTGCTTTCCAGATGACCTACATCGGGTCCCCTTCCATATATTATGGGGATGAAATAGGAATGGAAGGAACAAATGACCCTCTCTGCCGTTCGGCAATGATATGGGAACCATCAAAACAGGATCATCAGGTACTCGATTGGTATAAGGCCCTGATACACATACGAAAAAGTGAACCTTGTCTGACCCAAGGAGCGTACCGTTCGATCCTAGTCGATGATGAGTGCACCCTTTTTGGATTTATTCGAAGCTACCAGCAATCACATATCTATATGGTGTTTAACAACAGTTCTTCGAAAGCAAAGGTAGCGATACCTGTACTTACAAATAAACCTTTCCTAAAGAGTCTTTTGGATAATCAGAGCTATGAGCTGATCTCTCTCGATGATCACGATCATTTTCTCAATGATGAATTCATGGAATATGCCGGAAAGATACGTGTTTCTGTAGAAGGCTATTCCATGCAAATCATAAAACAGATGGAGGTATTACAATGAAAGGAAGAAAACTTCTGGTCCTGTTGCTTATCGTTTTTCTGAGTCTGTCTGCCGCGTATGCAAGCGGTGCTAAAGAAACTCAGGATACCAAGGTTACTACTATTGATTTTTGGCATCACTACAGTGCGCAGTCGGCCGAAAACCAAACGTTGATGAGCGTGTTGATACCAAGGTTCCAACAGGATAATCCTGATATCAGAGTCAATGCGGTCTCTCATGAATGGGCTGAATTGCACAATAAGGTTCTGATCAGCTCCAGTACGGGAAGTCTGCCTGATATAGCAAGATGTGATATTGCTTGGCTTCCAGAATTCCAAAAGATGGGAATTTTGATCCCCTTGGACAGTGAGATCCCTGGCTTTGAAAAGGTCTCTTCACAGTTGCTTGATAGTGCCATGAGTACAACACGCATTGACAAGAACTACTACGCTCTTGCTTTGAACACAAACACCAAAATTTTGTTCTACAACACCAAGATGCTCAAGGATGCTGGCCTTTCTGTACCGAAGACAACAGATGAGCTACTTGCGGCGATACGTGCCCTATCAGGGAAAAACACAAAAGGACAGCAAGTCTGGGGATGGAACGAACCAGCCCTATCAGGGTGGAACCTTTGTCCATTCATCTGGACATTCGGAGGCTCGCTCACCAATGCCGAACAGACAGTAGCTACAGGTTTTGTGAATAGCAAAGAGACAGTCAAGGCGATAGAAACCTTTGCTTCTCTTGTCAAGGAAGGGGGAATAACAGGCTTTAACAGCGGTGATATTCCCATGACTGATGGCTTTGGCACATTCCGCTATGCAATGATGCTTGAAGGTCCATGGAAAACTTCAGAGCTTGATGGTTCTTACCCCAATGTAGCATATGGGACAGCCCTCATGCCTACAGGAAAAGGTGGAACGGTTTCAGTTCTCGGAGGTGAAGATATTGCAATGTTCACAGGTGCCAACAAGGAAGCCGCTTGGAAATTCATGGACTTCATGACGGGTGAATTTGCTCAGATTGAAATGGCCAAAAGCGGGCAAATCCCCGTAAATAAGGCTGCTCTTTCCAGTGATACGGTTAAGAATGCTCCATTCGCTCCATTCCTTGAAGCTATTAAGACAGCTAAGGCAAGACCAACAGTGTCAACCTGGTCTGAAATCGATAATGAACTGAATGTAGCAGTCTATCAGGTGGTAAGTGGGAAGAAAACAGCTCAGAGTGCACTTGATGAACTAGCACTCAAAATGGATGCTTTGCTCAAGTAGCAAGGCCCCCAATCGCAAGGTATAGATGGGGCAAGCGTATGCCTGCCCCATCATCTCTAAGGAATAAGACATGGATAGTAAATTACAGTCAAACAAAAGCCAGATGGTGGCCCTTCTCTTTCCAGGGCTTTTGATTTTTGGTGTATTTACGATATATCCTATTGCAAAACTATTTCTCATGAGTTTTTTCCAATGGGACTTTGGTTCAATGCTGGATCAAAAATTCATTGGGATCAGTAACTACAAGGAAGTTCTCACTGATAGTTTCTTTTGGATGACCTTTGCCAATACCCTGGCCTACACGTTTATTACAGTTCCCGCTCAAATGTTATTGGGTCTTTTAGTTGCAGTATTGATACACGAGATCAAACGGCTGCAGGTGTTCTTCCGTGTGATGCACTACCTTCCGGTCATCACTTCCTGGGTAATCGTATCACTGGTCTTCCGCTACATATTCAATACAGAAGGACTTCTCAACTATTTCCTTAACAATACACTCCATATTGTTGATGCTAACATCCGTTGGCTTGATGCTCGTTGGTCAGCTCTTGCGGTTGCGATGCTTCTTGGAATATGGAAAGGCGTGGGTTGGAACATGGTTATATTTTTAGCTGCACTTCAGCAGGTACCATCAGACTTGTATGAAGCGGCAGAAATTGATGGTTGCAACGCCTTCTCACGCTTTTTCAACATTACTCTTCCCTCAATAAAGGGGACTATTCTCTTTGCATGGATTATGCTCACCATCGGAGGCTTCAATGTATTTACCTCCATTAAGATGATTACAGGAGGAGATCCTGCCCACCAGACCGATACCATGCTTACCTGGATGTATTACAAGGCTTTCAGCACTGGCAAGCTTGGATACTCAGCTTCGCTCTCCTTTATGATGGCCTTCACATTAGGACTTTTAGCTTTTTTCCAGTTTAAGGCAATGAAGGATAAGGATATGGAGGCAAAGAATCTGAAATGAAAAATAAATCACCCAAACAATCAGCGATCCTATATATTCTTCTTACTTTCAGCACTGTAGTGTCTATCCTACCTATGATATACATGCTGAGTACTGCATTGCGCCCTAATGGTGCCCTGTATGAGTTTCCTCCACGATTTTTTCCCTCACTGGATGCAATTACCCTTGAAAACTTCACGTTTGTCCTGTTTCAAAGCAAGTTTTATCTGAACTTTCTCAACAGTGTGTTCGTATCTGTCGTTTCAGTGGCTCTTGCTGCAATAGTTTCAGCCGCTATGGGATTCATTCTGGGAAAATTTACCTTCAGAGGAAAGAAATTCCTATTTGCTCTCATTATTGTCACTATGATCATTCCGGGAACCACCCTGATAGTACCGCAGTTCGAACTGGCCTTCAAACTAGGCGCTGTGAACAAGCTTCCTTGGCTAATCCCGTTTTACGTTGCATGGGTAATTCCCTTCTCTACGTTCATGATCAAGGGATTTATGGAAGGTATTCCCAACGAAATACTTGATGCCGCTTTTATTGACGGGGCAAACATATTCACGATCTTCTTCAGAATTGCCCTACCCCTAGCAAGTCCAGCAATAGCTTCGGTTTCAATCTTCAACTTCCTTACAGCTTGGGAAGAGTATCCTTGGGCAAATACTGTCATCAACGACAACAACCTCAGGACACTACCAATTGCCATTGCTGGCTTCTTTGGCCAACATCAATTTACCCAATGGGGGTATGTCTTTGCCATGTCTACCATCAGCCTGATCCCCATCCTTCTGGTCTTTATCTTTTTCCAGAAGTATTTTGTCACTGGTCTTTCTGCAGGGAGTGTGAAAGGATAGAATTCAGTGAGCTATCCCAATCCCTGATAGAGAACACCTCATAAAATCTTAGAGATTACCAAACGAGAAGAACCAACACTATAGCTTCACAAACCTTCCTGGAACTTCTTACTCCATTCGAGGATTTTCTTCTCCCAGTACATAGAGACATCGCCATGAATACATAAGTTCCTTCTGGACTGTGTTCCAATACCTGCCATAGATTTGATAACTCTCAAGCTGGTCTTTGGTGTAGATATTGCCTCGTTCATCACCCTGATACTTTTTCTAAGTTTACAAACATACTCTAACAACCCTTGATAGGAATCATACAGTGGAAAGTTTGTAATAATCATTCAATCTGGACCTATCAATCTGAAATTTCGAACATACTTGACCTGGTTAGTCTATCGTTGAGTAAGAATAGCATGAGATGCTTTTAGTAGCCCATCCATCTGATCTGCTATGTGCCTATATACCTTCTCATCTATTTCCTTATACAAAGCCACATTCTCAGGTATAGGAGTAAAGGTATCCTTGATGTGCACCATGTGCTCTATCGCTTCATCACGATCACTGTAGATAGAAAGTGCTAAAGAAGTGCAGATAGCAGAACCAATACTGGCAGAGCCACTCACTACATTTCTCTTTGCCGGCACACCTAGCACATCGGCAAAGATCTGCATGAAAACATCTCCCTTCGATCCCCCTCCGCTAATAATAGCCTGTGTCAGCGTAATGCCCCTCTCATCACACATAGCGAGTATATTGCGTTTCATGGTCATGGCAATGCCCTCTAGGATAGACCTGAACATATGAGGTCCCTTATGTGTTCCATTGAACCCTATCATAATCCCCCTTTCGTGAGGATGAGCTGGACGGGCAAGCCAGTTGAGTATGGTGTACAGTCCATCAGAGCCAACAGGCACATCTTTTGCCAAAGCATTGAGATAATTTTCAGAAGTAAGGCCATGTTCTTTTGCCTTGTTATCGATATCTGAACCAAGAAGTTCCTTTATCCAGGTAACAGTCGACATGCCCCTTCGTATTCCATTGCTCTCATATATGAACTCATCCTTAGTAGCACCTGGGTTACTCCAATAGGAAGTGCTATCATGTTTGTACTCAAGACCTGCCATCATACTGGTGATGTAGGTGCCTAAAGAGACCAGTACGGTCCCATCATGATTGAGACCTGAGCCAAGGCCCTCTACAGCCTTATCATTTGCTGTAGAGACAACAGGGAGCCCTACAGGGAGCCCTGTCGCTATACTGGCAGCTCGAGTAATGGTTCCAAGGACAGTTGATGGATCGACAAGTTCAAAAAGCATCTTCCTTGGAGTATGGTATGAGGCAAAAAGGTCAGCATCTTCAAACCAATCGAGCAGAGCAGGGTCTATGGGCCAAGGTCCCACATAATTGGAGCGTGTATCCTTTCTTTCACCTGTCAACCTATAGGTCAGATAGCCTGTCGTTGCACTTATATACGCTACCCTATCATCTTCATGCACATAGGGAGATGAGAGACGTACATCCATCCAGCTTTGAACAGGGGCGGCAAGGGAGCCATCCTCCTTCATCAGAACCCTGCAACAACGAATGGAACCAAGCCCTACCCCAATGATATCTTTGGTGTCAAAGGGAAATAGTGAGAGCGTTTTTTGGCAGGCAACCTGTAGGGATGACCACAGATCATCAGAGGGGTGTTCTGCCCTTCCATCAGGATACAGGACAATCTCTTGCAATGGGACGGTATGGGAACATACCTCATTGCCTGAAAGGTCAAAGATAACGACCTTTGTGCTTTGGGTTCCCCCATCAATTGCTACTATATATTTTTCCATACTCAGTATCTTCACTCCAAACAGATGCGCTTGTCATCGCATCAAATATCCACCATCAACGGTGAGAACCGTTCCATTTACATATGAAGAAGCACTGCTTGCTAAAAATACGGTGGCTCCCATCAGTTCAGCTGAGTCTCCCCACCGGGAGGCGGGGATATGAGATAGTATCTCACTGTTGCGTTTTTCATCATTTCTTGTCATCTCAGTGAGAGGGGTTGCAAAGTAGCCTGGGGCAATTGCATTTACCTGGATGTTAAATTCGGCAAGCTCATCACACATAGCCTTCGTAAGGCCTACAAGACCATGTTTGGTGGATGCATATGCAGGAGACCATTTGCCTCCTAGAAAGGAGAACAGGGAGGCTATGTTGATAATCTTTCCACTTTGTTGCTGTATCATAGGGATACATACCTCATGGATCATTTCAAATGCAGCAGTCAGGTTGACAGAGATCATCTTGTCCCACTCTTTTCGACTATACTCTCGTATATCCTCTACATTCAAACTAATTCCAGCACAGTTGATGAGGATATCGACACTGCCAAAGGCTTCGATACAGGAATCCACTACCCTTTTGCACTCTCCATCCAGGGTGATATCGGCTTCAATGAATATATATTTTCCACCACACTCTTCAACTAGTGCTTGTGTTGTCCCATCATCATCAATGAGACTTAGTACCAGCACATTAGCGCCCCCTTTTGCAAGGGCAGTGGAAAATGCTTGACCGAGTCCTCCATTTCCCCCTGTGACGATGGCGTTTTTCCCTTTAAGGGAAAAGAAATCCATAGTAAAATCTTTTACATGCATAGTTGCTGTCCTTTTTTTATTCTTTTGACTAATCCTTGCACAAATGTTAACGCATCACCTTCAACAACGATATCAGAAATACTACAGATAGGTGCATTTCTATTGGTATTTACCGATATGATGTAGGAAACATCCTTCAGGCCCACTACGTGCTGTATAGCACCATGTATTCCTAACGCGATGTAAAGCGTGGGACTCACTGTTTTTCCAGACTGCCCAACCTGCATCGCCCGAGATACTTTGCCTTGATCGACAACTGCTCGCGATGCACTCACCTTCCCCTTCAGGAGGGTTGCAAGCTCTTCCAGATCCTGCATAGCATGCACTCCCGCTCCACCTGAGATAAGGACCTCACTATCTCGAATATCGTAGGGAACCTTCTTTTCTTTCCTATCGGTAACGGTAATGCTAGCATACCTATAGGAAAGCCCCTCTAGGGTGATACGAGTGGATTCCACTACATGGGTGGGCGTGTACGTAAAGATCCCGCTTCGTACACTCATCATGATAGGTCCATCACCTGTAATACGAATACCCGCCATGATCTTTCCACTATATGCCGGGCGTATTAGTTCCAGGCCTTCAGAACCATGTGCTATGCGTGTCACGTCAGCCACAAGACCTGTACCAAGGCTCATTGCCACCGCTGGTGCGATACATCGCCCCATCGGTGTAGCAAGGAACAAGATTGCATCAAAGTGGTATCTGTTGTAAAGCTCTGTAACAACGTCCCCTATCCCCTTCTGGTCAAAAGGGTGTAATGCATCATCAACAAGATTAAGCACTACATCACAGATTCCCAGCACACAGCTGGTATCTCCGTTTAGTACCAGGGCATAGGTTTGTGTTATAGCATCCTTATACAGTTGTCTCGCAACCTCCATCAAGTGTATTGCGTCCTGAGCATATGCTGTTTCAATATAGAGTAATACTTTTTTCATATCAGACGAATCCATTTCTTTGTAGAAAATCATACACCACATCAATACCGCTATCATCGGGGCCAACTATCACAGCATCTCTTGTTTCAAACGCCTTTGCATAGGTAGAGACCACCTTTGTCCGAGAACCTCGCAATCCCACCTCTTCTGGTAAAAACCCTAATTCACTATTTGTAACATGTGTAATCCTATCTGATACATCCAACTCCAAATTCTTATAGCGTACATAGGGCAATCGGTATGCAGCTTCCCGTGTAAGGCTCAGCACAGAGGGCATTGCTATCTGATATGTGGTGATGGAATTCTCATCTTCCACCTCTACCCGAGCGTGGGAGGTGGTGAAAAGCTCCTCATCGATGACTGTTATATTGTTAAGGTGGTCAAGATTTAGGCATTGTGCTATCTGGGAGGGGACATGGGAGGTATCACCATCTATGGCATGTGTCCCGGTGAGAATAGCATCACAGGTGGCATCATTGAGATACCTTGAGATAATGCTGCTTGTCACATAGGTGTCGCTCCCTGCAAAAAGGGGGTCAGAAATAAGGGTTGCTTTATCGACACCCACTCTGAGGATATCTTCAAGTAACGGTACGATGGAAGAGGGTGCCATGGTAACTACTTCGATACACGTTTTGGGGTCGTGCTTTTTTAGCTGTAAGGCAAACCCAATTGCACATGCGTCATCGGGGTTGATGCGCATGGTACTCTGTTCCCTATTGATGGTGTGTGTTTCATAGTTGTAGCTGAAGGCATCCACATCAGGGACAAACTTTACTACACAGAGTATCTTCATCGTATTCTCTCCCCCTTACTGGAAATGAATCAGGGCCAGTTCCAAATGATATAACCATAGAATGAATAACCGAATGCAAAGTCTAGGGGGATTCTTTTAGAAAAAGAGAATCCCCCTGGATCTAGTAGCGCAAAAGGCTTTACTGAATATATTTCATCCCTTCTTCTTGAGGGAATATTGTGCCAAAGTTCATGATACCCTTTGGATCAAATGCTTCCTTCAGCTTTTCAAGCATGTAGTATGCTGACCCATGCTCATCGTGTGTCCACTCGCTTCTGTATTTCCCAATACCATGGTGGTGGCACATGGACCCACCCATCCTTATGGTCTCTTCGACTATGATCTTTTGAATCGGATGGTGGTAGATGATCAGTTCATCCTCAGGTTCACACAAAATATTGTAGTTATACACGAAGTACATGTTCGTTCCGTTCAAGTACGAGTGTGATGAGTGACCACCAAGCATGGTAAGATCTTTCGCTCTCCCAAATTCGTTTTTGATCCGAGCTATCACATTGTTATAGAGTTTGGGTATTGTTTCCCAATCTGCAGATATTTCAGTGGTAAACCCACTGTGAGAGTCATTCTGTTCCATCCCAAGAAATTCATCATCAATATCTTTTTGGGACCAGTTGAGCTGTTCAAACCACTGCTCTATCAAACTACTGTCTACTTGCTTGATGACGCCATCACTAAACTGTTCAACAGCCTCTTCTATACCGCTCACAGTTGCTTCTACAATTCCTTTTGGGCCCTCTGCCATAAACAGAAGTACACATGAATTTTCATAAAAATGGTAGAAGTGTTGTGCTGCATCCTCTTCTGAATAGGTTCTTGCGACAGAAGGCCTGAAGCCGTTTACCATCACTTCTCGAAGCACTTTAATCCCGGATTCTACATCTTTCACCAAATATCCCAAAAACTTGTTATTTTCTGGGTAGTGCCTAAAAATCTTTACGGTAACTTCGGTGATGTAACACAGAGTGCCTTCATTGCCGATGGCAATGTGGCGAATGTCAGGTCCTCCTGACCGGCGAGGAACATTTTTAATCCTTGAAACATGGCCATCAGGGAATACACATTCAAGTCCTACCACCATATCTTCAATTCCACCATACAGGGTTGATAACTGCCCGATACTGCGGGTGGCAACTAAGCCACCATATTTTGCAACGGGTTTTGATTGTGGGGAGTGTCCTGTGGTGTATCCGATTTTTCGAAGTTCATCTTCCAATGTCTGGAGAGCAACACCTGCTTGCACTGTAGCTTGTGAATTATACGCATCAATCTTTACAATTGCATCAAGATGAAGTGCATCAATGACAATGGTGGTATCTTTCCAGTTTTCCAGTCCACCCTCAGTTGCAGTCTTACCACCTCGGGGAATAACATTGATCAGGTTTTCATTACAAAACATCAGAAGCTTACGTATCTCTTCCGTGTCTTTGGGATAGACAATTGCGATAGGAGAGGGAACATTTAAGACTTTCCGTGCTTTGGCATACTTTTTATATCTGTCTGCTGATGCATCGTATAGCTCATCCTTATCTGTATTAATTTGCTCTTTTGAGAGTATAGCTGTTACTTGCCTAAGTATTTCTTTTGTATCCATCATGTATTCCTCCTAAGAAAAAGTATCTGTACATGAGATAACCATCTGGTGTTCTCACTGTATTGAAGCTTGTACTAAGCTTAAGGGCTAATGGATGGAGCGTCAAGGAAAATGGAAACATTTCTGCTATTTACCAAAAAACTTCTATTTTATTGGAAAATTTTCCAACAAAACATAGACAAAAAAGAAATAGTCGATACAATAGGAAATAGACAAAGGAACAACAGCCTATGATAAGTATTGATTTCACTACGTTGAATGCTTTAGAAAAAAGAATTCATGAAACACTCCAAAATGCTAGTAAGGAGCTCTCTACTCTACGCATTACAGAAGCCGCTTCTTTGTGTGGGTGCTCTGTTTCTAAGATTTCTAAATTTACTAAAAAAATTGGGTTTACTACATACAAGCAGTATGTAGAGTTTCTCTATAATACAGAGATACCCATCAAAACCCCTTATGGAGAATTGAATAGGATACAAGAGTTCATTACCCATTTTGATGAAACGTTAGTTGATGAGATGATCCTTCTCATTGCTGGATATGAAAGGATAGTTCTTTTTGGGTATGGCCCTTCCCTCCTGTGTGCCCAATATATTGAATATCGTTTGCGCACCTCATCCCCTAAAGTAATAATCGCTGTTGTTGATGACCTGAGTGTAGCCTCTATGACTGACGCCTCTACGCTTCTGCTTATTTTTACGGTCACAGGTTCGTATAGGGATTTTACCCATATGTACAATGCAGCCAGCAAGAAAAAGGCTAAGGTGGTCATTGTCGCACAGCACTTCAATGCATCTTTGATCAATCAGTGTGATAAGATCTTCTTCTTGACCGATACACCCAATTCAGAAGATATGGTTCCCTATGAGCAATCGAGAACACTCTTTTTCATATTTATGGAAGAAGTTATCCAGCGTATAGCACGTGATAAC
>Ga0209414_1000135_pt1 | contig 32578 bp, 58 predicted proteins | sample LakVidmifraction_4_FD_181154 | JGI IMG/M metagenome (GOLD analysis project Ga0209414, IMG submission 181154) | Hypersaline microbial communities from Lake Vida, Antarctica - Brine Hole Two &gt;0.2 micron (SPAdes) (version 2) | ecosystem: Environmental > Aquatic > Non-marine Saline and Alkaline >...
ACATAGAACGTGAATACTCCTCTACTACTTCAAATGGAGCATCATAATCTTTATAGCTTACACTTCCATCTAAGTTATAAACCTTTACTTTTGTGTTGGCAATAGGGGGAACGTTTAGGGGTTCTTTGCTCGCTTCTAAAGCTAAAATATCTTCTTCCGTAGCATCTATTTGAAGTGCTAAGTCATTATCTGCGGCTGTGGCGTAGTCTTTGGCGGATTGTAGGGTGATGGTGTCTTGATCGTCAACATAAAGTCTATCCTGTGCAGATACATATTTTACACTCTCAATAAATGTAATTCTATCGTTATTTTCAAGTAGAGGTATAATTCTAACCTGTGTAGAAGAATATATTTCCCATTCATCTGTACTACCGTCAGGGTTTTTCTTTTCTAATCTTTTACCATCTACATAAATATCTGTAATAGTAGTAGAATCATCTACAGTAAATATTTGAGAATCCCCTGTCAACCAATCTATAGAGAACTCATTATGAGTAAATGATGCATCAGCTCCATCTGCTCCAGCATCTCCTTTACCTCCTTTAATTGCAAGTAAATATTGAGCTATTGTACCAGTATTACCAGCGTTAAGCCACACTTGATATGCAGAACTACCTTCAGTACCAGTAAGTCCAATACCACCGTCATCGCCATCTACACCTGGAATACCTTGAATTCCTGGATCACCAGCATCACCTTTCAATCCAACTCCAATATCTCCTTTGTCTCCTTTGTCTCCTTTAATTCCTTTTAGATCTGAGTAGATATAATTAATAGCACCTTCAACACGTATTCCCAATTGAGTACCGTTCCAGTTATATTCTAAGTTCTTACCATCTAATCCTTTTGGACCTTGTATCAATCCTACGTTTATCCAGTTAGTACCATCCCATACGTGTAAATAACCATTTACAAGATATCCATCTCCAATAGCATCTCCTGAAGGAGGTAAATCCCCTACAGTAGCTTTAGAGCCTAGTATAACTACAGATGTACCATTAGAACCATCTGCTCCAGCTATTCCTGGATCACCAGGAGGCCCCTGAGCACCTATTAAAGTTATAAGCCATTCTGTTCTGGTTCCAACAAACCCATCTAATAGAGCTACCTCATATGCATTGTCTCCATCAGATCCTCCAAAGTCATAGTAGTTTTGCTTTAAATTTACATTCTCCCAAGGGATTAAACTGAATGTTGCTACGTTAGATAGTTCAGCATTTAAAGTAGAGCTTACTCGATATTCAAATGATACAGTGCTATTTTCAAGTTCTTGTCCTTGAACATAAACAATATCAGTTAGATTAAGTGGATTTACGAAAGTTAGTAGGCCATTAGTGTTGGCTATTAATTGGTATCCTGCAGTTACATAATTTGCTACTATTGTATCTATAGAATCTGTAAACTTATACAGTTCATCATTGTAAATAGCGTATTTATCATCTATTGTAAATACAAAGTTAGCAGCATCTGCTACAGGAATTTCAGTTCCTATAAACACAGGGCTACCTAAATAAGTCAATACACCTTCTGTAGGTAAACTAACAAGTGTTACTACAGAGTATACACCACCAATAGGATCTGTAAAGTCTTTAGTAAAACTAGTTAAGTCAAATGCTTTGGTTTGTACATTTAAGTAGGCTTGGTTGTTACTTACGCTTGGAGGTGTTAATTCACCTGATACATTTATTTGTAAAACTGCCATTTATAATTAGTTTATGAAGTGAATAGTCCAGATCCTACATCTGCAATAGAGAAACCAAAAGCAGTTGAATGTGCTGTAGTATCGTTTAAATCAGGAGTAAATGTTAATAGGTTATTATCTATTTCAGATACAAAATCAATTTGTTGATTTGCTACTATAGCAATCCCATTTAATTCTAAAAGACCTGATATAGGTAGACTATCTATTCTTAATGTTAAAGGTAAATCTCCTTCTGGATCTGAATAAGGAGGGGTTGTATTAGTTGTAAAGTCAGCTCTTATAAAAACTATAGCTGAACCATATGCAGTAGTCCTTTCCCCATCTCCTACAATAGGGGCTTGATTAGTATATGGAGTTATATTTATATTAAAATTTGCCATTATTTTTTAGTTATTACTTTAAAGGTTGCCATTGTTATTGTTATTTCACCCAAATTCCAGATCCTTCATCTCTAGCTGAGAATTCAAATCCATCAGTTTGAATAGTTGTTATATCTGCACCTATATGAATAAATTCCTCATTCAATAATTGCTCTCTTGTAATTATTTGTTGCTCTACAACTGCTATTCCATTTATATTAAATATACCTTGATTAGTAGAATGTATCCTATCAACACGTATTGCATCAATTAAATCATTCTCAGGATCATTATAAGGAGCAGTAGTTTGACTAGTAAACATTACTAAGGTTAATACAGTACTAACATTATTATCTACAATAATAGTATTGTCTCCAATAGTAGCAGGTTTATTTGCTGTAGAACCAGATAGATCAAATGTATAAGTAGCTTCATTAGAAAATAAAGGCTTAATATTATTATCACTTGTTTTGAATAAAAAAGAACTTGATTCTATAAAAGAATCATTTGTTCCCAAGACATAAGTAATATTTTCTACATCACTTAAATCAAAAATAAAGCCAATGGGTAAATTAATTCCTGTATATTGTAATACTCCTACATTAGGTAAGCTTACTATTTCTACATACTTAGGTCTATCTCCTAAATCAATATCATTAAAGTTATTAGTAAAATCACTGTAACTAAATACATAATCTGATTCTTCATATACTTTTTCAACTCCATTTACTGTAGGTGGATGATTAGCAATTATATAAGCTGTATCATCTCCTTTACATAATAAATCTAGAGCTATTCTATAGTTACAAATCTCTTCACATTTATTCATAGTTTGTGCAAATATATCCTTTAGCACTACTAATCTCTCTACATTCTCTATTGTTTGAGGTTGTATAGATAAGAATTTAATATAATATGAAATGAGATTTAAATAAGCTACTGTGCCTAAATTAAGTTTCCCAGTCGTTCTAGCCTTATTAATAAGCTTTGCTGTACTGGTAACTATTACTAGATCTTCTCTCATTATATTGTTGTTACATTAAATGTAAAATAATTATTACTTGTTATATTTTTATATTGTCCACAATTACTACATGTATTAGTACAAAATTTATTAAGCAATAAAAGAATAGTTAATATTTCTTGTATAAATCCTTGCTCAATTGCTATTTCTAAAGCGGATAAACTTACATGAGCATTTAATAATTCGGAATCAATAAGCTCTCCACAAGGAATACATCCTTGTTGTTTTTGTATTTTGTTAACTATACACTCTTTATACCTAGTAAGATCTGCTGCTACTTTAGAACATACTTTAGAAGGATCTAATACTTCAACAAAATATACTCCATCAAAATAAGCTATGCCCATTTCTTCTAAAGTTATAGTAATACTCTGTGTAGCGGCTGCATTTAATTTATCAGAAAAGTCTAATTTCTTATTTTCATACTTATAAGTCTTATCTGACCAAATATATATATTAGTAGCAGCACTTGCTTCACTTAAGTTTAAGGTTAAGTTAGATCTATCTGCTGCTACTTTAAATGAAGTTATTGTCATATTATTTTAAATAAAAAAAGAGAGAAGAGCAGATTGCCCAACTCTCTTTAAGATTATTGATTTATTGTTATATTATATAACAGCTAAGTCTGCAGGTACATCAGCATTACTTCCAATAAAAACTCTAAGATCTGCAAGCAACGTATTTGTTCCAGCATTTCCTGCTGCATCATCTGTAGGTTTCTGTGCAAATATAAGTAGTGATTTCTTTTGTTCTTCAACAGTTGGAGAAGTTCTACTTGATTTATATGTGATTATTACTGCATTATACTTACCAGCTTGATCTACATAATAAGGTGTATCAAAGTTAGCAGGATACGCCATTTCTCTATAAGAAGAATATTTGAATCCTTTAATAAACCATTCCTTGTTAACAACTAGTTTAGAAGTTCCATAACCTGGATGGTTATATTGATCTACAGTTACAGTTAACATACCTTGGTTACTTCCTGAAGCTTCTAGTAAAACTTTAGAAGTTACATCAAATTCAATTTGACGTCCTTCAATTTTACCAGCTACAACATCTTGATAAGCACCTGTAATAGTTAATTCAGTTGGAGCATCAGCTTGAGAAATTATAAATTCTCCCATACCTCTAGAGTTCAATTCTACATTAAGACCTGCAACAATACCATCTCTAATATCTCCTGCGGTAACTCCAGTTACATCAGCACCAGTTGTATAGTAACCTGATATAATTCTAAAGTTCTCTGTAGAAAGAGATCCACTCTCATTGTATAATCTAATACTTACAACATAAGTAGCATCTGCTACTACATTAGTATCAAATCCTGCAATAGTTACAGCTTTCCGTACTTCTGGAGCATACTCTTTTAAAGTAATACGCTCGATTTGTTTTGGATTTATAGCCTGAGAGAACTCATAATCAAGTCCCTTTGCAGCACTTCCTCCAGTTTTTTGTAACAGGTAAAAAAGTTTTCCTTCAGCAGCAGCGCCACCATCATTAGCTAGGGCTTTTATTTCTTTAGCAGTAGCAGTGGCAATAAAAGTTGCAACGTCAGTTTCTGTTGCAATGGCATTACCAATGATTAAATCCTCTACCTGGTTAGTTCCAAATATACTCATTGTTTAATAAATTTTATTTTATAATTATTTTTATTCATTACGTAAGTTAAATTGAGTTCTAGTTTGTACTTCATTCATCTTATATGACATAGAAGCAATTTCTATCGCTCTATCTAATATTTCAGAATGAATACTCTTGTCAAGTAAACTAGTCTGCTCAGTTGTTTTACTATCTATAGATAATCCTTCATTAGGATAATCCGTAGATAAGTTAGTTAAAATTATAGGTTCAGGATACTTTATGTATCTAACCTTATATTCTGATATACCTTTTTCAGAAGTAATTAATTCTACATTCTTTATACCTACATTTAAATTACCATGATCCAATCTCCAGATTACTGAATTGTCAGGTCTTTTAAAAGGATTCTTAATTTGTATAGAATATTCATCATGTGTTTTAGGAACTACTTTTACATATTCTTTATCAAGACATGAATCAATAGATATAAGTTGTGCAGATTCATATATAATAAAAAGTACATCGTCCTTTAATGAAAAGAATATAGAGTTAGGATGCAATCCTTTAGGAGAAGTAGATAATGGCTTTGTTATAGATGTACTAATTAATTGACTTAAATCAACTCTTCTTTTAGTATCTGCTTCAAACCCTTTCTTATACTTATTCCCTATACCAAAATGACTTTTAACTATTTCTAATTGAGCCTTGGATAGAAATACAGATTTCTCATATAAATCTAAGCCTGGAGCCTGTTTACTAGTGATACTATCATAATGTATATCGAACTCATTTGATAACTCCTTAGTAGTCATTTTATTCTGCGTTATTAATTTTTGCTTCTACTAGTGTTCTAACTTCTTGATTTCTTGGATTATCTAAGTATTTAACAGCATTAATAAAAGTTGGTAATTCATCTGCTTCAGATAAGTCTAAACCATCTACAGTTGCAAATTTATTTCCAGATTTTATAATAATACCATACTCAACTCCTTTATTAATTAAGATTTTAGTATCAAAAGCACTATCACTTAATACATCTAAAAATACAGAAGGCATTGTATCAATACGTTCCTCTAGTTCTCCTTGTATCCAATCTAGTGTAGAATCTCTTGAAATAGGTTTATTAGTAAGTAGTTTTAATACTCCTATTAATTTATTTCTATCATCTTCAATTTTACCATATTGTTTGAAAGCCTCTTTCTTAGAATCATACTGTCTTTTTCTATCCTTATGTTCTTCGTTACCTTTAGTGATAACAAAATCATAAGTAAGCTTATCATTTCTTTTATCCCAAGAAGTAGCGATATCATTTTTAAGTGATAACAAAAGTTTATAAGACAAATAATCCATAGGATTAGAAAGATCTAATCTATTATTTGCTGAATCCTTCATTAGAGTTACTGAGTAATTCTGCCAAAAGTCTCCATAAACAGATAAATTCAGTCCTGTTTCTTCCTGTAAATAAAGCATTTCCTCTTTATTCAATACATTCATAATTGCACCATTGTGTTGTAGTGGAGCTCTATACTTTCGTCTAGCTTCTCCTACCATTCCACCTGCTATAATATGATCCTCTGGAACATTAGCAGCCATACCTTTTTTACGTGGTATAAACTTTACAGTTATAATTTCATTTGGTAACTTAAAAGATTCTATAATCTTCTCTTCTTCCTTTGTAATTGCTTTCGCCATTTTAATTCTCCCTATTGATTAATAAAAAAGAGGTGTTTACGGGTACACCTCTAGAAACCACTTATATTATTATGCTACAAGAGCTTTCAATGTTGCAGTTCTTGTTGGATCAATTACCATTGCTCCAGTACCTAACATTGCAGTCATAATAGCAGAATCTTCCATATGATTCATTACACCACCTCTACGGCCTGTGAATGGATCTCTAATACCAGCTTTGTAACCACGTAACTCATCGTCACCTTTTACTTTAATTTTCTGAATATTAGGTTCAGCCATTGCACCGATGTACAATACATCATAACGATAAGATTCCAATACTCCACCATCTGGATGAAGAATCTTGTTTCTTACTTTATCATCATACATTGGATCAACTTCTAACATTACATGAATGTTATTAGGAGCTTTCCATTCTGTGAATTGGAATCCAGCAGAGTATGCATTATCGTGAAATTTAGAACTTGTTTTCTGAATAGAATTAGTACCTGTATTATCAAATCCTAATGGTAACCATCCTGAAATTTCAGCTTTCACTGCTCTGTTAAATTGGGCAGCACCTCTTTCACCTGTACGTAACATAAATCTACGTTCTCCCCAATCTAGTTTACCTTCTGATAATTCAGCAAGGATATCATCTAGTTGACGAAGTGAGAATTTATTGTAAGTTTCTACATTAGATACTTCCATTTGTTCTCTAATTCCAGAACCAGCTTTGATCTCAATATTAGATTCACCTTTGTTAAGGAATCTTCCATTCTCATCTCTGTTTGTTTTACCAAACATAAGCGTTCTAGCTTTTACTGTAGACAATGCTTTTTCAAATTGCCAGTAAACTTCTTGCATCCATGTATAAGACTTGTGAGTCTTACCATCTTTCTGATCTCTTGTTTCAATAGCACCAAAGTAAACTGGTTCCACTTTAGTATCAATCATTGCACCAGAAACTTTATGTTCTAACCTCATGGTTGTAACACTGTTCCTCATTGTGAATGGAGAAGTAAAGCTAATTCCAGCACCTTTAGTAGACAGTTCATCTTCTACTGGAGCACCTTCAATACTAAATCTGTTTCCTGGAAGAAGTTCATCTCCTGGAATACCTTTTAAGGTTTCTTGTCCACCAAATGCTTCACATGTATAAACATAAACACCATTTTCTTCAAATGGTTCTGCTATAACTCTGTGTTGATAAACATCTGGGTTAGGTCCACCAAGCAAATGCATTACAGTAAAGATTTTTTCAGCAAATACTAGTTCATAAGAACTACGTGCTTTACCAATTCCTACATCTCCTGATGCAACTACTGATCCATTATACCTTGCTTCTACAATTGGAATGTTTCTTTCGTCACTTCCTACTAGTTTCCATATAAAATCTTCGGCGGATTCTAACGTTTTCTCTGGGAACATAGACAAAGTTGTATCTAAGTTTTTCATTCCAGATTGCTGCAGTAATACAGTAGTTAGTTTGGAAGCCAATTGAGGCTGTCTTCCAAATATAGCACCAATATGATTTTTAAGGGTTAATCCTGACCAAGATTTACCTTTGGTCATTACAAATTTGCCTACACTCATAATCTAATTAATTAATTTTTATTTTATTTATTCTTGTATTAATATACAATTTCATCTCCTAATCCAGAGTAGCTATCATTATCATCCATAAAAGATGGGCTACCTGAATCATTATGACTAGTTTGTCTAATTGCTTTCTCTAGTTCAGACGATGCTGATGTTCTAGATACATTAGATATATTCTTAAAGTTTTTAAAGCCATTAGTCAGCTCATATAAATAATAAAGCTTAGTGTCAAATTCTACAGGATTTTCTCTTCTTTCCCTCATTAGCTTATTCTCTAATACACCATCTTCATTCTTTCCAACGATATCAGTCATGCTTCCGTATATCTTATCCTTAATAGATTTATTAAGTTTCATACCATCCATTAACTCTGAACTGTTGTAAATTTTATCTTTTAACCTTGTATCTAATTCTTCTTGTTGTTTTTGTTGACTAAGCTGAGTTTGTTTATATTCATCTTGTCTTTTTGCTAATTGATTCTTCTCATAAAGTTTCAAACTTTCTAAGGATTCAGTTGCATCTTCAATTAATGCATCGTCTCCAGAATCAACTGCTCTTTTTAAAAGCCGTTTAGCTTTATCTTCTGATATGCCTTGATTTAAGTAATCCTGATAAATAACTTTTTGAGCTAAATCAGAATCTTCTTGAAAAGAATCAGCATCAATAGAATCTAATGTAGTTTGGTTCTCTCTAGACTTTCCAAAGTCTGATAAAGAAACACCATTAGTTACAGCTTCATAGCCGTCTTCTCCTAGTGTATCTATTAAACGTTGCTTAACATTATTTTCTATTTCAGATTTAAATGCAGAAGAAATACCTTCTACATCATCAATTTTATTGTCTTCAAGGTTTAGGGAAGGCAGCAAGCCCTGTTCATGTAGAACAGAAGCTAAGGAAGAATATAAGTTGGGAGAATCATTTTCATCGCCGCCTTCTTCTAAATCCTTATCACTAGCTACTTCCTCTGAATCATCTTGATCCTCACTAGGTTTATCTTTATTATCAGTATCTTCTTCAGGAGACTTATCTCCATCAGGTGTATCTGTATTTTCTTCTTCTTCTTCTAAGTCATCTGTATTAACATCTAAGTTTAATTCTAGATCCTCAGTGTCAAAAATATCCATGTTATCTTCCATATATAATGTTTCTCCCGTTAAAGTACCAAATATAACTAAATAACTAAGTTAAACCAAATGTTTATAATAAAACTTAGTTATCTATTTACATTAGATCATTGCTTTTAAGTCTTTGTTTTATTTTGCTTAGATGCTGCAATCTTTTTATCTTCTCGCACCATCTTATCGTTATGCATTTTCATTTTATCTCCAAGATCTTTAATCTTCATTTCTAAATCTTGTTTCTGTTTTTCCCTTTTAAGAATTAATTCTTCATCAGCTAAATCATCAGTAATACCATCATCATCAGTATCAATTTCCCCTTCTTGCATCTTCATTTCTGCAATTGCAAGTCTGGTTTTATTATCTCTGACATTCATACTATCTTCTAATGCTAATTTAGATTGCTCTAATTCAGTAAGATCTTTTTGTGCTGCTTGAGCTTGTTTGTTTTGATCTTCTTGAGCTTTAGATGCTTGTTGTTGCATTTTAGCTTCAGCAGTTTCAAGCTTACGTCTCATATCACTAATAGAATCAGAGAAGTAAATATCCATAATAGTAGACATAGATCCTCCATTCTGTAGAAAGGCTTGAGCATGTTGTTTCAATGCTTGCTCCATCTCCATAGATTTAGATGAACTAGTCAATACTATACCATAATCCGCTTCTGCAAATACATCACCGTCAAGGTTTAGCATCTGTAAAGATAAATCATCTAGAATATATTGAGTTTTCTTATTATTTCCTTTTAATGCTATTTTAGCAGTTTCTAGAAATACAGTAAGAACCTTAAGTTTAGTCTTTTCATGTTTATTAAACCAATATTCAGTTACATGGCTTGACTGTGCTACAGACCTCTCTACTCCACCAACAGTTTCTCTATTTTCAATCTGTCCTTGTCTCTGTGCAGATACTCCTGAGATCTCTCCCATTTCTGCTTTAATAAATTCAAGTAGTTGTATATGCTGTTGGATATAATTACCAGTTTCCATATCAATAGCTCTACCACCTTGAGTATTCATATTACCCGCCAGTTTACCAGTAGAAGCTCCATGAGTTCCCTCTTTAAAGGAATCAATTACTGCTATCTTATTGGTAACAGCAAAATGCATCCATTTCTCCATTTCCCAATTATCTGGAATTTTAGAGATATCTAATTCAAATATCTTACCATAATTAGTGGCTATAGCTTTATTTAATCTATCCCAAATAGCATCGTATAGATATTGATAGTTCTTACACCTATCAATTAAAGATACAGCTTTACCTTGATTAGTATTATATATTTTACCTATAATACCTGCGTGACAATAAGAAGGATTATTAATTGTATTATACTGAATAGTTCTAGGCTTCATTTTAACATAGACATCTTTACCTATCATAGTTCCTTCCCACATCTCATTGATCCATAGCGTAGTAGATTCCTCCCCTGCATTTTCATCAATGATATATTCTTCTGACATTATCTTAGATTGTTCATCTCCATACTCATCATAAAATTTTACTTTATAGACTTTCTTTAATGACTTCCAATATACTGCCAATACTCTTATATTACCCTCTTCATCTGTATAGTTATTACCAAATGTATGACCATTAATTTCTGCCATTTCAAATAGAGAATCCATAACAGAATCAGCACCTGTTCCTAGAGAGTCTTGTAACAATACATGATTATTATCATCATCATCATAGCTGCCTTGTCCTGATGAAGTATTATAATCTAATAATTCATCTATATCTTTAGGCTTTAATTCATCATGAAATACATCTACTACTCTTGCAGGGCTCCAATGATCCTCTAAAATAATAATATCAGAATCTTCAATTCTATCAGAATTACCTGATTTTACACATCTAACTTTTAAAGGGTTTAGTTTCTTTAGTGTTGGTTCTTTATGTTCTATATCTATTTGATAAATCTCTTCTGCCATAATAAGGGCATCTTTGAACCCTTCATTAAATATAGTAGAAAAGTCTTGTTCACTATAGTAATGTTTAAGTATCTGAGTAGCCATCTTTTCTCTGATGTCTTGCCAAGTATACTTCATATGATCCTCCAGTTCTGTAAGCTTCTTATTTAGCTCCTCCTTTTCATAGTTAGCTTTAAGATACTCTGTAAACTTTTGCATTAAGAATTCCTTCTTATCGTCTTCTTTCTTAGAAATAGCATTAGGATTTGTACTCATTACCTTATAGTCAAATCTTCTCTTAGTTTCTTCTCCTACTAATAGATCTATCTTAGGTACTACTATAGGATTATGAGGTATATTATCAGGTATATAAGAAGCGTCCATTTGATATGGGTTTACTACCTCTGTCATATCCCTGACATCTACTATACCATTATATAAGTTCAGATTGACAACCTTATTTTTAAGGCTTTGTCTTACTCCTGCACTATGATAAAAAGAATATTTATTTGCAAAATCAACATTAGATATCCTCCAATCTTTTGTCTTTTTTGAAAAAGCAATCCTTTGTCTTGGTTGTTTTGAATTATTTGTTTTAGTCATGTCTTTTTGTTAAACTTACTAATATAATATATTTTATCTCTAAAAACAACTATAGAATAGTAATATATTAATCTCTAAATCATTTTAATATAGCGTTATCTCTTTTTAGTATAATTCTTAGAAAAGTATTTATCATTAGCTAGTGTATTACTCGTCTTAAACTGATTTTCTTTAACTGATTGAGTTACTTTATATCTATCTGCTCTTAATATAAACAACATAATACCTGCAGAGACTCTATCAAAGTTACCATCAGGGTTCCAGTATATAGCCTCCTCTATATAAGCTATTCCTCTTAATCTGTTTAAGTTTCTGCGCTCATCATCATCATCATTACTATGTGCCATCTCATTCATCCAATCTGCTTGTAATAGTCTTCCCCAAGCATTAATTTGTTGATTAGCTCTAGACCCTTTGGCTCTGTTACCAGATAAAGTAGGACCCTTCATAAGTTCCATATCTTTTAATATCTGAGGTGTATCACATAAAAGATATAGAGCATTTTGACTATCAAAGTAAGAAAATAATCCTTTCAAGTTACTTTCATAATTAGCTTCTGCATTATAGAACTTTAATGTTTTTAAACATAGTTCATAAGCAATCTTAGCAGTTCTAGGTCTAGCAGAATATTCTGCAACTATCCTATCTGTAAAAGTATCCATTATCATCATACTAAATAATGAAGTACCTGCATCTGCATCAATAGGGTCAATTCCTGCTATATATCTGCCTCTTACTATTTCATTATTAGCATTAGTCTTTGGCATTTCAAATATCTCTAATGCACCTGTTCTATCTCCTCCTGAGAAATCATAACTTCTAATAGGATGTATATCAGCATTAGGCTTCCATATTACTTTACCAAGTCCATCGTATATTAAGTCTCCTACATAGTGCTCTGCTAAGAAGGATTCTTTTCTAGGCATTATATTTTCTATATGCTCCTTCAGATCCGCTACAGGAAATATAGTACCAGAAGTTCTCATCACTGCTTCTTGTGGAGTAATAGGTTCTTCTGCCTTTTTCTGAGTAATAGCTCTAGCATCACTAGCTCCATACTTAACTATAAATCTATCCTTACATACTTCTATTAATGCTTTGATAACATCAGGTTCTCCTACTTCTTCATCATAACATCTATTACGATTAAGATAAGCTCCCCAAAAGAATCCACATATAGTATCTCCATTAGTATTTTTATCAAATACATTAGGTATACCATATATGTTATATGCTTCAGGTTTATAGAATAGTTTCTCAGATCCTTCAAATGAAGCACCTTCTGTACCTCCAGTCCCTCCAGCAAGCATAAATCCAGAGGCTATACCTCCATCTTCTACAGCTTTTCTGTTAACATTCCATGCTTTTTCTAAGTTAGGGAACAACCCATCTTCTTCATAGTGTATGAAAGGCCCTCTAATACCCCTAGCTTTATCAGGATTATCTTTTAATGATATACCAAAGACAGAAGATAATAGTCCCTTACGTGAGCCGTATTCATCTTCATACCCAATCTGAACTGTCATATCAGTTTTCTTATCCACTAGTCTCATACGAGGAAGTGGAGTATGCTCTGCTATCCAGTCTAATGTATCTAATACTTTACCCCATATCCCTTTATCTCCAGATAAGAATCCTTTATCAGATGCTAAATGGAAATTAGGATTACCAGATCCAGGTAAAACATACATATTTCTTGGAGACCACATACCTGCTTTAAAGCTGAAACCGACACCTCTAGTTTTTAGAAGTTTACCATGTTGTCCTCTTTCTTGTGCTGCAGCTACATAGTGAAAGAATAAATAGTCTCCTAACCAAGGTTTGGGAAATTTCTTTACCCTTTCTCCTTGTTTATTACCTCTTATTCCATCAGTTTTTTCTACAATCCATATAGGAGCATAGTTCCAATAGAAATATAAGAGCCCAGGAATCCATTCCCCATCAGGACGTACTAATCCATACTTCCATCTATGTAATTCCTCCCTCCAAAATAATGCATAATCAGATTTAGGATTACTATTAGGTAATAAATTAGTATATTTTTTATTAGCTTCAAAGAATATTGCTCTCTCTCTAAAGAAATCCATATCTTCTAATATATGAGGATTAGTTATATTTATGTCTTTTCTTCCATCCTCATAATCAATAGGTTCCTCATCATCATTTAAATATGTTTTTATAGGCCTATCCTTAATAAATCCTCTTTCTTCCTCAGGAGCTATTAGGTTCTTGATAAATTTAACTGTAGATATGTAATCTAATATATCTTCCCAAACTTCACTATGTAATGACTCTTTTAATGCATCATTTACAGGTGTTTGGTATTTATTAAGTTTTAATTCCATAGATGTTCATTTAGTACTACTGCTTCAGTAGATAAAATAGTCTTAGCAACAGAAGCAGAATTTTCAAGTGCACATCTTGTTACTTTCAAAGGATCAATAATATTACTATCAAATCTATTACTCTTAAAATCCTTATTAATTAATCCACTAGAATTCATAAATATTTGGGAAGAGGGAGTCATTAACACATTAAGTAAGGTCTTATATATTTTATTATTCTTTGTATCCTTTAATGCAGTATAAGCTCTTACTAACGCTACTCCTCCTCCTTCAACAATACCTTCTTCCATTGCAGACTTAACAGCTAATACTGCATCTTCTGCTCTATCTCTGGTTTCTTTCATTTCAATTTCAGATTTACCCCCTACTTTAATAATAGAAAGAGTACCTGTAAGATTAACTATTCTATCTACAAGAAATTCTTTATCGTAATCTGATATTTCGGCCACTTCTAGGGATGCTTCTATATCTTTAATTTTTTGTCTTACATCTATACTATCATGTCTACCTAGTACAGTTGTTGTTCTACCTACTTCAAAGTTTTTAGTTTTACCCAGTACTCCTATACCTAGCTGAGAACTGTTTGTGTTAGATATGATTGTAGCACCTGTATAACTAGCAATATCTGCAATATTATCTTTTCTATACTGTCCAAAGCCTGGAACTTTAACAACTACTGCTTCTAAAAATTTATTATTTACATTAGTTTCTACCAATCTTAGTGCAGAATCTGAAATAAACTCAGTAAATATAACTAATGGTAGATTATTATTTCCACAATGCGTTAATATAGTATTATAAGGAGATAAGTCATCTAGCTTTTTATCCAATACAAGTACTACTGCTTTTTCAAATTCAACAGTTTGTTTCTTATCATTATTTATAAATATATTAGAGAAATAAGAAACTGGTAAAGACATCCCTGTAATTGTCTCTATAGTAGTTAATACTTGTTTCCCTTCTTCTACTTTAACTATATTAGAATGATTATATGCCTTTTGAATAACATTTGCCAGCTCTTTATCATTATTAGATGATATAAGAGCTACCTTAAATATATCTTTCTTATGTAGCTTCTTAGAGTGCTTCTTTAGATGTATAACACTATCTCTTACAATAGTATCAATAGCATCCTTTATATCATTAATATTTGTCTCAGAGTTTAGACACTCCAATCCCATTCTTATAAAGGATAATGCTAGACATATAGCGGTAGTTGTGTTATGTGTTAAAATATAGTTATCTGTTATATACAGAGCGTCTTTATTACTAACCTTTATACACATCATTTCTGTCATTATATTTGTTTCTTCAATATCAATTAATTTAGTTCCATATTTATATCCTTTTAATTCTGTAATTCTGTATATAGAAGTATTTGAAAATGAAGAGTTTTCTTTTCTTTTCATTAAATAGTGATTAACGTCTTTACCTAATCCTCTCATTAATTCTATAACATCATTACATAACTGTTTACTTATTGTAGAATACTCTAATAGTCCTCTTTTATTAATATGCCCATCTGTTTCTGTTAATCCTCTTAATAGCTTAGTCCTGGCTTCATAATTAGAATATAAATAGTTTTTAGGTATAAACTTATCATTACTTTTATAATTTAAAAGTCCTATTTGTTCTACGTAATCATGCATAGTAGGCCCAGAATTGTTTATCCTTGAGAATTTTATTCTTAGGTAGTGTTTTTTAAAATCTTTACTAACTGTATATTTTATACCCTTAGGTAATATTATATCTTTTAATATATATTCCTGATCTAATGCTAATGCTAATTCTATAGATCCTGTTTTACATAGAGAGCCATCTCCTAATAATAGTCCTACTAAAAAAGGATCTAAAATGAAGTTATTAGTTTTTAAATTAAAATCTACGGTTGTTTTAGGAATGTAGTATTTGTAGTGAGAACTTCCATCTTTATTTGTAGAACTTATCTTGCTTTTAATTAATTCAGAAACAGTAATTGTTTTTGATGCTCCATAATTTGTAACTACATTCCACAAATGATTATCTGAGCATTCAACTTCTCTGCCATTTGCAAATTTCAATTTATATACTTTTTTTATTCCTTTTGGATAAATACCTAGTATAGTTTGAATTGATTTGTTTGTACCACATATTTTATCTCCAATAGATAAACTTCCTATTGTTACAAAGCCCTTTGGTGTTAATACCTTACTATATAATGGTTGGGGACCGTCACCTGCCTCCTCTGCTGTTTTCTGCGCTACTTCTTTTAATAGGGTCGCACCTATATTTTTTATAGGATCTCTAAACCTAATAGCATTTGATACACTTACTCCATCTTTAGTTATGTATGGTCTACCATATTCATCCGATATAATTACAGTACTACCCATTGGTCCCATTGTAACTAATACTGCCTCTGCAAGTTCTTCTATTCCTTCTAGTAATAGATCCTTAGCTTCTTCTCCTGTTGTTATTTCTCTATTCAAATTGTAATCCGTTTTCATATGTATTCATTGTTCTGCTCCCTTTCTTTTTACCCTCTATTTCTTCTTGTTCCTTTATAACTTCTTTATATGCAGCTTTAAGGTCTGCCATTAGCTTGGGTAATCTTTGAACAGAAGCAGTAATTTTACCAATATCTGTAACTGGTTTACCTCTATCGTCTCTTTCAGCTAGTAGTTCATCAGTATGCTCTAAATAGTTTCCTATATCATGTACTGATTTGACTGCCTGCTTATATAAGCGTTGTATAGTAGTTTCACTATATTCATTGTATACTCTTATAGCTTCTTCTATGCTCTTATCTTGCTTCCATTTATTGGGAAGTACTAGTTCTTTTTTAATTGCTTCTTCTCTTTCCTTAACAGGTAAGATTACAAAGTCTGATCTTATGTCACAATAAAAGTATACATATAGTAACTCTTTTATTGCAAATTCTTTTTGTTTTGATTTGTCTCTATCTAGTATAACCTTAAAAGCTTGTATCTCAAGTGCCTCAGGTTCCATAACTAGCTTCCAATCCTTTACTCTAAATAGTTTCATTTTCTAAATTATAATAGCAATCAAGTTTAACTATGAATAATCCTATAGAAAAAATAGACATCTTTGATATAGGATTGTCATTTTCATCAAAACCAATTGCTTGTGAAGTAGAAAACCCCAGTAACATTTCTTTACTAGGGTCTGTGAAATAAATAATTAAATTGTTTAACATTTTTATGATTTAAATTTATATTTGATACAAGAATCATTAATAATTGCGTAACGTATTCCCTCCACCTCAACTGGGTCGATCTTTATTTGCGTGTTCACTTGCGTTTGATCATGGTCTAGAGGTGTTCGGACTGTCATCTTCTCTAAATCTAAGCATACTTTAAATCCTGCACTGACATGACGTTCTGCCATAGGTCCTACAGCTACTACATATTGATACTCTGATAATATATTATTAGTTGTAACTAATTCTGTATCAACTTCCTCTTTATTAATTGTTACTACAATTCTATTGGCCAATGGCTCAATTGGAAATGATTCAATAAGTTTCTTTAATTGTTCTTCTGTGATATTTTCTTGTTCTCCCATTTTGCTTTGTTTATTTTTCTAAAGGCTTCTGACTGTTTACGCCTTCTGTTTATTAATTTAAAATTCGTATGCAATTTACCTATATATTTATAGATAAAATTAGTATCTACATTTTCTTCATCTTCTGTTGAATTTATCTTATTAATGTCAATTGTTTTTAACTTCTCTTCTGTAAATTCATATGGAGAGTTAACTAGTTCCTTTATATCCTTTACAGGCATGTTATATTTAAGACTTAGACTATGAAACATCTTATTTAGTTTCTGATCCTCTTTAGTCATTATTTACAATATTTAAATTAAATACAACTTTAAAAGAAGTTGCTTTGTTATCTACTTCTGGTATATATGCATTTATAATCTTATTGTTCTTTATAACATTTTTCTTACGTAAAGAAGATAATGTATTCTGAAATACTGTATCCTTTATATTAAGTTCTTGCTTTATAAGCATCTTAGTATCATAATCAAATAGCATCTTCCAAATTATTTTATTATTAGTAAGTTCTAATTTAAAATTATAATGATAGTACAAAAACAATGCCAATACTTGTTTCTCCCTCTTACTTAACTTATGGAACGTAGTAGTTATGTCTAGCCATCTAGAAAATAAATCCTTTAGTGTTACATTTATATTAGCTATCTTAGTGTTCTTCACCTCTTAAATCTTTTAATACAGATACTATACTAGGATGTCTGTGATTACTTTTTAATGTTTGAATATTTACATACTTATTATCTGTTATTTTATATAAGCTATTTATACAACTATCTGCTTTATGAGGTAAATCAATTTGTTTAGTTGATCCAGAAAATATAAGTTTTGATTTAGGACCTAGTCTTCCTATAATCATTTGCATTTGATCATTAGTACAATTCTGAAATTCATCAACAATTATAATAGCATTCTTATAAGTGACTCCTCTAGTAAATGCTATAGGCAATACTCTAATCTCATCATATTTCAAATGTTTTTCTACCTTATTCCTTTTCATCTCTGTATCACCATACAGATCTTTCATAGTTTCATATATAGGAGCTAAGAAAGGTTCAATTTTCTCCTTTAAATTACCAGGTAAATATCCAAAGTCTTCCGTAGTAACAGTAGGTCTAGTTATAATAATTTGTTTATAGTGAGTATCTTTTCTAAAGAATAAATCAAGAGCAGTATTAACAGCTAGCATTGTCTTACCTGATCCTTCATCTCCTAATAGGTAGTTGATGTCTTCAATAAGTAAAGTAGCTTTCACTTCTCTTTGTTCTTCAGATAGTTTTATATTAAATTTTATTGGATTCGTGGCTGCCATATATATATCTATTGTTCATTATTCCAAATATTTTTTTCTTTTAAATATTCGTGTATATTCTTATAAGTCTTTAGTTCATTCAATGTATTACATCTAGAACATATTGTATTACCTGCTTCATCCTCTAGTATATGTAAGTTTTTACACTGTATACACGCTTCTACTGGAAAGGAATCATAATCTTCTATTGACTCATTTATTTGATCCATCTTTTCTTTTAAGTTCTGAATATACTCTGTATCAAAAACAGGAAAGGGTGCCATAGTATTATAATACTCAGCATGCTGTACCTGTGATTTAAGTTGTTTCAAGGTTAGTTTGCTCATCTTTATTTAATTTTATTAGTATCTCCCAGATACCTTCTTTTTCTTTTATGTGAGAAGTATAAGTATATTCTGTATGTATCTCTAGAAACTTCTCCATCTTAGTTTGGAAGTCATCTAAATGATTTAATGCCTCTATTCCAGAGTCTCTATATACTATATATTCTTTAGTTGTCATTTACTTTAATTTCTATATTATTATCTTTCTTATATTGATTCCAATCTGTCTCATTCATAAGATCTGGAAACCTATCCCCTCTATTACAAGTTTCTTCTACATAATGTTTTTCAGGGACACTACATCCACAGTATCTACATTTACCTTCTTTATTACAGTCTGGACATTGTTTCATCCTGTAAATTATTTGCTCTTTATAATATAAAGGTTTCCCGAATACCTTATCTTCTAACATATTCAGGTTACCTTCAATAAATTGTTTAACTTTGTTTAGCATTTTCTATATCTTTTTCCATACTTCCGTATAATCCTAATTTACCTTTTAGAATAAATAGCTCAAGATTACCTTGCTCTATATCACTTATCTTAGATACAGCTGGCCATATATCATCAGGTTGTAAGTCTTTCATAAACTCTTCATCCTCTTTAAGAATATCAGCCACTCTATCAAGTTCTCCCATGATCTTATAGAATTCCTTAGTATGATGTTTAGTTTCTTTCTTCTTTTGTCTTGCAGCTTTACGCTTTCCTTCTTTTAAAAAATTACTCATTTTTGTATAGTTCTTTTAATATTTCTGCATGTTCTGCTCCTGTCATTATTACTATATCTGATTCTAAAGAGATTCTAGAAATATCCTCTATAGGATAATCTTGATTTACTTTAACTAGTTCATCAGCTAAATAAGATAGTCCATCCATTAATACTTTTTGTTTCTTCCTCTCTACATATCCTTTATTTAAGATACCATTCTTAGTATCTATAAATTCTTCTTCTGATATATAAACTCTACTAGTATTTTCTAGTAAATCTATTACTTTATTTTTATCCATTTAGTTTTATCTTTAAATCGTCACTTAACATTCTCCCTCTATTTGTAAAGGTTATTCTGTTACGTATATACCCTTGTTTGTTTCTAATAAAAATTTGAGTAACAAATCTATGTCCCTCATCTTGATGAATACCTACATTCAAATCACTTAATCTATTACCTCTATACTTCTTAGTAAAGTATTCACATCTATTCACTAACTCTTTAGAATGGATTAGAATGTCTTCCTTTACTTCTAGAAACTTAAGAGTTAAATCAAAAGTATCTGTAGGTTTCATTTGTTTTAGTATTGCCATTGTTGTTGTTATATTTATTTCTATTACAAAGGTACGACAATTATTTGATATACACAAGTTATTTCTTAATTATTTTTCAATAAAAGTAGTTAAGGATAATCCTAGCGAATGTATATTATAAATACAATCTTGTTTATTAACATATGACTCTGTAGCACTTCCTATTATTTGTCCATTAGTTGCTACTACCTTCCAGCGCCATTCATATCTTAATTTTCTAATTCTAAATATTTTATAAATGTTTACTACATAAAATTTTATATCTTCCATTTTATTACTTTTTTATATGTTATACATATTATTTAAATCAATTCCTTCATCCTTTTCTTCAGTCACTAATAACTCTTCTGGTGCATCATATCCTAATCTCTGTTTAAAGAACTCAGCAGCTCCGCTTATACCATACATCTTGATTAATCTAGCCAAGAAGTTTTTTTCTATTTGATTAATGTCAGTCTTTTTCATAATATTCTATTGTACAAATGTAATCTCCATTAGGTAATTTCTTAGATGGACTTATATATCTAAATTTTATAGTTGGTAGTATAGGAGCCCAATAATCTTTATTAAATTTTAGATTAAACTTGGTTTTATATTTACCTATCATATTCTAATCATTTATTTTATAATGTTCTTTTATTCGTTCAAACTCTTTCCAAAAGACAGCTCGTTGCTCTTTATCAAGTACTACTCCATTAAACTCTATAGGACTTAATTGTAATAAACCATTCATAGTCTCATAAAAATTAATAAAGCCACCTAGTCCTGTATATAGAACTGGAGCAAACCTAAATGATAGTTGTTTCTCATCTTGATATACATATATAGTTGTATCTACTTCCTTAGAGCCTTTCTCAGGTTTAGAAAACATTATATCTTCTAAAGCTTCCTCTACCATTTTAGTAGTAACATTATTGTTATCTTCTTTCATTATTTTGTCTTATTAAAGATTCTAAAAATAAATCTTGTTTTTCCTTAGTAGCATTTAAGTATAGTTCATGTAACCATGGACTGATTAAAAATATCATACCTTCTTATTATACTTTTGTATTAAATCATCTAAAAATAATAATTGTCTTACTCTAGGGTCTAATTTTTGTTTATCTAACATATCCTTTTCCCAACGTTTCTGAGTATCCCAATCTTCCCTACTTATCCATTTCATTTTGACAATCTTTTATTTGTTTATATGTTTTAGGATTATATTCTCCTGTTTCATTTAATAAATAAATCTTATATTCATATAGTGGAATGTCTCCATTAGCAAATAGTATAGCTATAACATTATCTTTTAGCTTAGCGTTTTCTATTTTTAAATTAGATTGATAATGTCTTTTCTTATAGGTACTTATCCAACTCATTTCTATTAATTTTTATATACTACAAAGGGTATCCTCTTCTTTTTAAAACAACTCCTGCCCAAAGCATTAATTTCTCTAGGCCCAATTCGTTGTAGCTATTTATCGTGTTATTGTTAACACTGTACAAAGGTACAATAAATTTACCACATATCCTAATTTTTATTCACTTATTTTTAATTGTTTTAATAGAACCTTAAGTTCTGATTTGTTTTTGATACTTCCTAAAAATAATGTATCACCATTTAAAATTATTTTGTACTGATTTTTTACTCCCTTATCCCATTCCCAAGAATATAAACCATATATATCAAAAGCTTTAATTTTATTATAACATTCTCCATTATCTTCTGTATTAAAATCAAAACTTTCTATATCTTCTCTATCAAGATATTTAACTCTAAGTCCATAAGTTTGTTCATTAAATCCTTCTATTGTTATTTCTGTTGGAACTGATCTATGCCATTGCTCATTTTCATCTTTCCATTCAAATTCAACATGAAACTCTGTTATATTTGGTACGTAGTATTTATTCTCCATCTTAATCTAATTTAATTGTTTGTATTACTGAGACTAATCCATAATTCATATAGTCATAGAATATTTGATTAAATATCTCATCCATTTCTCTTTCTCCTTCATTACCTGTTAATTCATATAGCATAATTCTTTTATTATATAGCTTTAGATACAAAGATACAACAATTAATTGGAATAAACAAATTTTTTTGTAATTATTTTTAAAAATTATATGATTCAAAGAATGTGGAGTATAAACTACCATCAACCCCCACTCTTTTTTGATTTTGGGAGGTTCCCTCCTATAATTTAAAGTATATTATTATGAGAAAAGTTGTAGATGACAAAACGGTAGGAGATTTTAGGTTAACCATTTTTGATGACAAGTCAGGAAGATTAGACTATCTTGCTCCAGGAACTATTAGATCCATTAATATGGACAGACCTCAAGAAAATGTGAATGGTAATGTGTTTTACATTGCTACTTGTGAGGTTAAGATTGAAGGTGCTACTCAGGTAGGCTCTGCCATTATTTGGGAGAAACAGTTGAACCATCCAAGTGTTGGAGAACTGTTCAAGATTGGTTGTAATATCCAAGTGGCTATTCAGGCCAAGGGAGAGTACAAAGGTAATGCTAGTGTTGAGTTGCCAGCTGGTAACAAATTCGAGTCTAGTGCTATTGATGAACTTACTGCTAATCTTGATATGTCAGTATTTGCTGATATTACCAAAGATACTGCATTCACATTGGAAGCATAGTACTAAAGGGAAGGGGAAACTCTTCCTTTTTTTTATTTGATAGTGTTAATAAGGTAGACAACAAGGCGTCGTTAACGTCTTTAACCTTATTACATTCTTTATATTAACTAAGAGTAAACGTGAATTAACATGTAAAGGAGGTGTATATACTGTTGCAATAGTAATACATTAAACATGTCCTCCACTCTTAGTTATTATTTATACTAGATTAGTCTCAACTACTACTCAATTACTATAGATTTATAAGGTATAAAGAGGTGATAGATTAGAATCCAAGAGTACGTTAACTCCAGTAACACCAAGGCTTTATAGACTTTATAGAGTTGTTTACTTAGGGTGCGTCGTGGATAAACCTCTTCCCCTCTTTTACCCTATATTTCACACACACATAATTTAGCTCTCATACTAAATATATAGCTTTTATGAAAAGAATTATACAATCACTAAGCAATAAAAATAGAGTTTCACAGTCAATAATAATACATTTTGATAGTGAATATTCTTTTAATACTTTAATAAAATCATTACAATACGCTAACCCAGATAAAGTATTTAATACCTTAATTATTTAACCAATTAAAACCACACAATTATGACACAACCAACAATATTTATATCTCACGATATCTATGAAAATTATAGAGCAATGGGATATTTCACAAGTATAGATAATGCTGTAAAGCATGAATTATCTCTTTATACTAATTCTATAATTACAGATAGAGAAGAGAAAGACGAAGATAATGGTAAATATGTTACTATCCATTTATTAGCACTTAATAGTGATACAATAAAAATAGAATTATTCTTTACTGAGCTACATATAATAGCTTAGTAAGGAGTATTCCTTTAATAATCAATATAATTTAAACTCTCATCCAATTGTAGGACATATTAGATATGCATGTAGTGGTAACAGAAGGGCATATTGCTGGTACGTATTTTAAGGCTTAATCCTTATTATATATTGGAGCTATGTGACCACATCAAGGTGTAACCTTGTGAGAGTTTATTTATTAATATAATACAAATATACAATTATGAAAAACAATTATAGTAAGTCTGTAAAAATAACAGCACCTGAAGGTTATGAAATAAATAGGATTAATAGTACATCTGACGAAATAATATTTAGAAAGGTTAAATTAAAGCCTTATCCTATAGATGTTAGAGATATACCTTTTAGACACCATTATATTAATAGAATTGGTTCTATTGAATATAATAATGATAATTATATACCCCAGTTAACTACTGATTCAAGAGCTAGAGCATTTTTAGCATTAATGTAATTAGTTGAATTAAGAGATGCTTGGCAAAGAGTTGATAATAAATTTATTGATTATAGTAATAATCTTAGTAAATTCACTATAATAAATGATGCTGGTGGTATTATACCTTATAATATTACTACGCATATTCCAAGAGTATTAACATTTAGTTTACATGCTACAAGAGATAAATTTGCTGAAACATTTAAAGATTTAATCGAAGAAGCTAAAGAATTACTATAATTAACCTCTTTGCTTGAGGATAAATAATAATACTAATATTACAATTATGGAAAATAAAGAAACAGAACCTTTAGGTATAATTCTAATGATGATTGGTGCAGGAGCATTAATTATGGGAATAATAGCATTACCATTTAATCCACCTTTAGATCTAACTTTAATTAGAGTAATACTTGGTATTGTATTTATAGGATCAGGAGTAGCTTTAACAGGAAAATAACAGCTAAAAAATAGAATTGAAATGACAACAGAAATAGAAAATACTGATAAACCATTACTTACACCAAGTGTTAGTAGTAGCGCGAAATACATTGCTGAAACTATACAAGCACTTAATAATACGTTGTTAGCTAACAAAGCCATTGGTAACTATAAGCACATAGAACAAGCGTGTATATTAAAACTAGCAATGTTAATTAATAAGATTGAATAACAATGACATACGAAGGGGAAAATGCACAAAGTTTAGTATATTTTAAAATGAATATGCTGCAAGCAGAAATAAAAATGCAAGGAATGATTGCCGAAAATAAGATTAAAGAATTAAATGGAAGTCCTTTAGCTTACGGTGAAAAAGCATTTACAGACCTTATTGAAGAGTATAACATACATCATAATCAATTTCCATTTGCAAAACATTAACATGCTGATATGAGAGAGTAAGCTTCTACTAAGATAACTTTGTAGTTTTATAACTCTGATAGTGTACAATATTTCACGGACAAAAATGATAGCTTAAGCTATTAAACAAAAAGCAATGGCGGGGCTTATATCAGTTATTTTATTTATTAACCAACTAAAACTAACCAATTATGAAATTTACTACAGCACAAATAATTGCAATTAGTACTATTATTGTACTATGCACTTATCAATTACTTACTAACGATCCATCAATGTTAATGAAATAATTATGAAAGATTTAAGAATAGAAATTCCGAAAGGACATAAAATAGATACTGAAAGAAGTAATCTATCACAAGGTATTATTATATTTAAAGCATTTGCTACTACATATGAAGAGATTGCTAAAAAGCTATTTAATGAGAGGGAGACATTTTTCCCAAGAGAGGATGAAATAGGTAGTAGTTATAGATTATATGACAGTGAAATACCAGATACATTTAATGCATCTAGTGAAGAGCAATTAATAGCATTAGGTAATTTGAACAAATTAATTAATGTAGCTAGATACTTAAATAAAGGTAAAATAGAACTTGATGGTATACATTCATATGCATATATATGTAAAAATATAAGAAGTGGCGGCTTAAATATAAGTTTTGATATGCAGATAATTTCAAGTAATGTATATTTTAATAGTTCAGAATTAGCAAAAAGAGCTATGGGAATATTAGGAGCAGATGTTATTAAATCAGCATTAACTTTAAATCATTAATTATGGAATCAACACATTTATTAATGATATATGACTATCCTCAATCCTTTATAGATATAAAGTCTAATTGGAAAGAAGGATATGATGAAGAAGAATTAAATAATATAGAATTAATACCTATTAAAATAGGTGAAATACAAGATCTATAATGAAAACACGAATCTTTATATCAGGAATGATAATAGGCAGTGCAATTGCTGCATTAATAATAACAATTGTATTAACAGAACAATTTGGTAGATTAAGTGACCATAAAGAACACACTGAAATTAATAATTCTTAATAAATAGGTTAAACCTTGAAACCTTGTGATTAAATAAAGTAAGTTAATTGTGTTTCATACTGTATTTATAATCACTAAAGAAAGATAAACGAAAGAGAGACACTGTACAGCAATGTAGAAGTTACTTATAAGTTTATCCAATGTACCACCTGTATTGTAATATGGTGGAGAAGTAAGTATTTATACTGAAAATATGTTAGCTTTGAGCTTTCACATTGAGAAGTTTACAGCAAGAGATAAAGCGGAAGATTGTACATTAATTGTCCGAAGTACTTAACAGATTATCTCGTGACCATTATATAACAAGAGCTTATCATGTAGAGATAAGCATAAAAATCATCAAAACTTGTTATATGATGGTGCTAATATTAACTAACAATAAAAACAAACAATATGAAACCACGTATTATTTACATGATTCTTTTAGCCACTACTTACAAAGATAAGAGATGGTTAGCAAAACAAAACAGAACTGAATACTATGAAACAGCAAAGGTATAAATCAGTTAAGCTAGAAAATATCCTTACTATTACTGCTTTATTTCTTATTGCAGTAATATTTGGATTATCGGGAATAGTTACAATAGATATGTTAGATATTATAAATTTAACACATCTAGAATTTGATCTATTATTACAGCATTTTTTAATTGCTGATACACTATTTATAATTAATATAGTAGTGCTTATATATATAACTAATAATAATTTAGTAAGATGAAAAAATTAAAATCACATCATATAGCCTTCTTAATGGGTGTAGTTGTAGCAGTTATACTATCCACTATTTATTTAACAATAAAGAATGGAGAGATAATAACTATTTTTAGCAATATACACTAAATAGGAAGAGGGGTTATTCACTATAAAGCAATGCTATAAACTATTAAATTAGTTGTAGTAGTTGTGTGAATAGCCCTTTATTTAATAATCTAATAAATATAAAAATATTAATAATGGTATTGAAAGTAATACATCATGGACATGATAAGTTCAAATCTGAATGTTTTAATCCTATTAGGAATAGATCCCATTGGAACAAACCAAGTGGTGGTCTATGGACATCACCAATAGCTTCAACTGATGGTTGGCTCAATTGGTGTGAAGATAATCATTTTAGTACAGGGGATAATAGTAAATCATTTGTATTAGAATTAAATAACCCAAAGATATTTACAATTAATAGTCCATATATAGATGATAAGTATTTAGTAGAAGGTGACAAACCAATACTTGATTTTATGAAATATCTAAATTATGAAATGATTGTTGATGAAGGATATGATGTAATACATTTAACTACATCTGCATTGTATGATGGTGCTTCTATAATGTCACCATTTTATGGATGGGATTGTGAAACAATATTAATATTAAATTTAAATATAATCTAATAAATATAAAAATATGTTAATAGGAATATATAAAGGTAATAGCGTAGTAAAAGTACACGAATCAGGTAACGAATTTATTATTGAATTTGAAAATGGCACTTCTATAACAGTGAAAGACTTAGAAAACGTAGAATTGGCAGCATAATAAAACATTACTTAATCTTAAAGCTAAACAAAATGGAAGTGAATAAGAAAATACAGGTACATATGTTACCTACAGAAGATAGATCACATATTGTAAAGAGAGAAAGTGATTCTAAGATAATATTCTATAATAGACTACAATCTAATAAAGAATTTGTTCATTTAAGAACACAACACCTGTACTTCACTTCAGATGAAAAACCTGAATTAGGTGATTTATGTGTATATTTTGGTACAGATATTATGAAACATGATCATAGTGAAGTATGGAATAAAGATAAATGTAAAAAAATTATAGCTACAACTGATATAACTTTAAGTTTTACTAACGTTATTAAAAATCATTTGCCAAGTTTACCTCAACCATCTCAAGCATTTATTGAAGCATTTTGTAAAGCTGGTGGTATTTGGAAAGTGTTGGTAGAATATACTGATTGGTGTGAATATGATGATGATGATCCTACAGGGATTGATAGACCTGATTTAAGACTTAAAGTAAACTCTAATAATGAGATTATTATTCATCAAATTAAAGACAGTTGGACTAGAGAAGAGGTTGAAGTATTGTGTAGACAGGCTATGTTAATATATAAAGCAGATAATACTGGATATCCTGGATTAATTACTTCTAGTAAATTATCTGAAAATAGATGGATTGAAGAAAACTTATAACTATGGCAAGTAAAAGAGAGAAACAAGCATTAGATTTTATGATATTTTTTCATGCTGATTGGGCAGAGAATTGGGATATCATAGTAGACACCATTGGTCAAGATAGAGCTGATGAATGGGATGAAATAGTAGGATATGATCCTGATAAATAACTTATAACTATGGCAGATATAGCAGATGGATTACTTGATGGTACTTTTGATAGTAGTACAGGAGAGTATTTAGGTGAGGGTGATGGTTATCCAAGAACACATCAATATGAAAGATCAGAACCAAGCACAAGTCAAAGGGTTAGAGGTGTTACCAAATGGTTAGAAAAGAATAATATCCCAAAAAAAGATTGGAGAGATTTAATGAATAGATTCTTAATTGAAGAGCAACCTCATTTAAATATGAACAACTATAATATGGACAGAAATAAGATGTCCCATATTTCAGGGTTTTGCTTCAATAAATTTACTAACTGGATTAAAGAAAACTAAAAATTATGAAAATTAAAAAGATAACATCACAAAGTAGAAGAGATTTTAGGGCAAATATGAAATGTGAGTTTTGTGATTATGAGTCTAAATTAACCACAGGTTATGATGATAGATTTTATCATGACGAAGTAATTCCTAATATGAAATGTGGGAAATGCTTAAAATCTACTTCATCTGAAGGAGGAGAAATAGCTAAAACAGCTACTAAATATTCAGCAGATCAAGTAATTTAACAATTAATATAAATACAATAAATACATTAAAAATGACAAAAAGTAAAAAAGAATTATCAATTTTAGATCCTTCACAATTATCACAGGATAATATACCACAACTATTAAAAATAGTTAGTGATAAAATAGAAGCTTTAAAAGGCTCTTCAGTTAAACATGAATCAATCAATGAAACATTTCCTAGATTTGGAAGTGTAAAGGACCAAACTACTGTTGAGGGACTTATTAAGATGCATTCAACCTTAATAGGTAAAAAAACTGCTTATGAATCATCTGCTAAGTTCTTCGGAATTTCATTGAAAAAGTATCCATTTAAGATGGGAACACATACTACAAAGGAATGGGAAGCTGATATTGCTTATAGAGTTAATATTGTTAAAAATGATCTTGAGATCAAGAAAAATGAAAGGATCAAAACGACATTAGAAGAGAATTTATCTGCTAAAGACAAGTTCCAAAAAGATATGGCAAATATCCTTACTTCTTTAACAGAGGACGATGAATAGGGACTTTAAGGCAGGGGATATTGTTGTACTTGCAAAGGGTAGAAGTCAAAGTAGAGAATGGCCTCTACGTAATGTAGTAAAATTAAAGGTAATAAGGGTTGAAAAGCATATGATAGATATTGTAATTACTTTAGAATCAACGACTAGAGCAATTTTTCAATCAGGAGATACTTATAAGTCCAGACCTAAGCGAACAGGAGATATAATATCAGTACGTAAATCTTCATTTAACTTAGCCTCTGATTTTAATGGAGATAGTTATGAGATATTTTAACAAATAATAGTAAGAGTTAAGAATCATAATCAGGTTAGATTAATTTGTGGTGAAAGGTAGGAGGAGTTGTGTGGTTTCTTCTTCTTCTACCTTTTATTTTAAATTACATAATATAATATTAAAAAATAGAAACTATATGAAAAAAGTATATACAGATGAACAGTTAGATTATATAAAAGGATGGAATCTTGAAGTAGGAAATAATATTTTTGTAAGACATAAATCAAGAATTAACCACATGCAACTTGTATTAGGATTTTCATGGGTTCCAGGTATGAATAAGTTTATAGGAAGACATTCTACTATTTGTGAAATAAGAGAAAACGGACTTGTTTTACAACTCGGTAAGGAAAGGAACAAGAAATTTGTTTTTCCTCTCGATTGTTTTATATCTGATAACTATCAATTAAGTACAGATGATTATGAGATATTTTAATAACTTAATACTTAAATAACTATGCCTTATACAAGAAAAGAAAAAGAGTATATAAAGGATCTCAAGCTTAAAGTAGGAGACTATATCAGGGTCAATAAGAAAACACAGTTAACTAAAGAAGAACAACATCAAATACGGTGTTCTTGGGTTTTTCAAATGGATAGTGCTATAGGAGAAATAGCACGAATAACTGCAATAAAGGACCTAAGTATATTTGCATATGTATCAGGACATGCAGAATTTAGGTTTCCCTTAGATAGTTTTATACCAGAAGAAATATCCATAGATAATTACGAGATATTCTAAACGCATTTTAACATACATTTAATCCACATAAATAAATAAGTAATATGAATAGACCAGTCTCCTCAATAACTGCCTTTAAAAGTCATCTAAATAGCCTTAACTTTAATCCTAAGAAAACATTAAGTAGTAAGATTATAAAATTAGCTAGATATGGGTAATATTTGTTAGTAACAAAAGAAAAGAACCAAAAGAAAATAATATATATATTTATAATACATAGCGTTTAGTTATAAATATGCTTTTACTAACAAATTTAACTTAATAAAAATGATAAAGTTATATAAAATAAGCTACATTGTACATAAAGCTCTTGGAACACCTACAATAAAATTTGTTACAGCAAGGAAAAAAAGTGAAGCATTATTACTTGATATTCCAAAACATCCTAATGGAGAAGAAAAGAATGTATCACAAATTGATATAGAAACTATATGTGAAATGGATGAGATAGAAAATCTCGTTCCTTCATCAGGAAATTAATAATTACATTAACATAAATTACTCACCTCCTAAAGTATATATATGAAGAAGTAGAATAAACAATACGATTATGCCACTAAATTTAGGCACACATAAGATAGAGTGGGGATATGACCCTACAAAAAAAGCAACACATTGTATATTGCTTGACAAGAATGATACTTACTTATTGGAAGTATTAGGACATTTACACTATGATTCTAAGTATAACAAAATTAAAGCCAGAGCAGTAACTTTTAATAAGTTATTAAAGAAGGCATTAAAGATGAACATACTTGATTATCAAGAAGTTGAAGGACTTAAAAGAAGATTTAAGAAAGTCCCCAATAGTGGTGTAATTTAAATAAATTATTATATGAAGAGAGATGACGAAGAAATTAAACTATTATTTTATAGGAGATGTTTCATTAATTAAAGAGGAGGTACAAACTTCTACAATTGATGAAGCATTTTCTTATTTAAAAGACAAAAAGATTATATCATTAGACATAGAAACTACACGAAAGTTTGGTGGTATATATGAAGGAGAAGGATTAAAACCTCATTTAACTGAAATAGTTATGGTTCAAATAGGTACAATAGATAAACAATTTGTTATTGACTATAGAAACCGTAACTTAGGAGAATTACTAGCATTACTTACAAATCCAGGTATATTAATAGTAGGACAAAATATTAAGTTTGAATATTTACATTTTTTACATAATGAAAATATAAGAATCAATAATGTCTATGATACTATGATAGCTGAACAAGTATTATATAATGGATTATTACCAGATGCAAGTTTAAAAGGATTAAATCAGAAATATTTAGGTATAGATGTAGATAAGAGTACACGATTAGAGTTTCTTAATATCAAAGATAGACCATTTACACTACGACAAATAGAGTATGGTGCTCAAGATATATTATATCCATTACTAATTAGAGAATATCAACTAAAAGGATTAGAAGAAAAAGGATTAAAGAATTGTTTTTCTTTAGAAATGGCTTTTATTGAATGTTTAGGTGATATAGAATATAAGGGAATGCATTTCAATAAAGAGAAATGGTATGACTTATATTTATCTAATAAAATAAAATATGAAGGATTAAAGGAACAGCTAGATAAATTTATAGTAGAAAATTATAAAGGAACTATCTTTGTAGATACACAACAAGATTTATTTTCAACTAATTTAGACTATAACTGTAGAATATCTTGGTCAAGTCCTAAACAGACTGTTGAATTTTTTAGATATTTAGGAATATGTCCTATGGAGAAATCTAAAACTACAGGTAAAATGGCTTATACAGTCAATGCTAATGTCTTAAAGTCTTCATTTAATACGATGAATAAAGATATCTCTATTTTTCTAAAAGACTTTTTAGAGTTATATATTAATTTTAAAGAGACTA
>Ga0209414_1000136_pt1 | contig 32524 bp, 41 predicted proteins | sample LakVidmifraction_4_FD_181154 | JGI IMG/M metagenome (GOLD analysis project Ga0209414, IMG submission 181154) | Hypersaline microbial communities from Lake Vida, Antarctica - Brine Hole Two &gt;0.2 micron (SPAdes) (version 2) | ecosystem: Environmental > Aquatic > Non-marine Saline and Alkaline >...
CTTTTGAAGGCATCATATCTAAATCTCGATCCCCTATACTCAGACACTGAGCCGGTTCAATATTATTTCTACTAATAATTTGATCAAACAAATCCGTATTTGGTTTACGGTGATTGGCTTCTTCAATAGTAATAATATCCGTGAAGTAATTTAATATCTTATAGTATTCTAAGTAATCATAGGTTGTTTTGTTTCGATGGGTCACAATGAAATTTAAGCCATCTTTATTTTTTATAAGATCTAATACTTCTAAAACGCCGTGAAAGGGTTGACTCATTTCTTTATCAACCCTTTCTTCTTCTACTTTCCATTGTCTCTTAAATGTTGAATTTAAATTGTAATAAGCCAATGCATCCTTTGAAGATTTTTTTAATAAACTCATAATTTCTTCTTTTCCTGCATTTATGCCTTCAGCTTTTAATGCTCTTTGAAAGGCTAGGGTCATACTTGGATAAGTATCTACTAAAGTACCATCAAAGTCCCAAATAAAATATTTTAGCACTTTTATCATCATCCTTTTCTTTTATTTTATTTCATCATTTCATAGCTACCAGCAATAACGGGTGCATCTAATGTATCTAATACACGTTCTAAAAGAATACCCTCTCGTTTAGGATAATCAAAGCCAAAGCTTGCTTTAATACCTGTTGTAATGAACTGTACGCCACGTTCTAAAGCAATAGGTAAACTATCTCCTTGTAATAAGCTTCCGATAATAACGCTTGTAAAGGCATCCCCAGTTCCAGGATAGTGGGCCGGTATATACGTACAACTAACCTTCCAGAAAATGTCATCGCTTTTATTATAGGCGATCACACTTGTTTTTTTGCTTTTAGAAGGATTTGGTACACTTGTTAATATAACAATTTCTGGTCCTAGATCTGCTAATTGTTTTAACCAGTCTTTTATTTCTCTTTCGTTTATATTTAAAGAATATTCTTTATCCAATAAATAGGCTGCTTCCGTGAAATTTGGTGTAATTATATCTGCTTTTTTTATAAGTTGGCGCATGGCATCTACCATGCTATTATCCATTGTTTGGTATAATTCGCCATCATCCCCCATCACTGGGTCAATAACGATCATATTGTCTTTATTTCCAAAAATATCAATTGCTTTAGAAACAATATTAATTTGTTGTGTTGACGCTAAAAAACCACTATAAATACAGTCGAACTCTAGGTTTATTTTTTCCCAATGATCAATGTAATCACCCATTGAATCTGTTAAATCTACTAAACTAAAGCCTTCAAAACCGCCAGTATGAGTCGATAAAACTGCCGTCGGTACTGGACAAACCTGTATACCCATCACAGATAAAACGGGTATAATAGCCGTTAGAGAAGATCGTCCAAATCCGGATAAATCATGAATTGCCGCTACTTTTTTGACTGGATTATTTTTTCGCATAAACTAACGCCCTTTCTTTATTATTTCTAATATTTTGTCCATAGCTATTGTCGCCTTTTCTTGAATAAAAAGATCCGTTACATCATCCGTAAATGCTGAAGGTTTTGGATTGATCTCTATTATTTCAGCCCCTTTTTCTTTTGCATAGATTGGAATACTTGAAGCGGGTTGAATTATTCCTGTGGTTCCAATAATTAAAACCACATCTGCTTTTTCTGCTTCTTCAAAGGCATTCTTATAAACGACCTCATCTAATGATTCACCAAAGAAAATGAAATTTGGTTTCAATATTTCATCACACTGATTACATTTAGGTGGTAAATTTTCAATTAATTTATCATTGATTTCTACAGTTTTATTACACTTAGGACAAATGGCTAGCCTTGCATTGCCATGAAACTCTATAATATTTTCACTCCCCGCTAAGGTATGTAGATTATCGATATTTTGAGTAATGACTGATTTAACAATGCCTTTTGCTTCTAATTCACTTAAGGCTCTGTGTGCTGCATTTGGTTTTTTTCCTTTAAACGTGTCATAAAATATTTTCTTATTAAAAACCCAAGAGTCTACAGGTGAATTGTAGAAGTAATCTAGGGTTAAATAATTCATATCATATTTCTCCCATAACCCATTTTCTCCACGAAAAGCAGGAATTCCACTTTCTAAAGAAATTCCTGCACCAGTAAATACCATTAAATGCTTTGCTTCTTTTATTAACTCTGCTACTTTTTTATACAAAGACATTAATCTAAACTCAATTCTACAATCTTCAAAATAACTTGAACAGCTTTTTCCATTGACTCTGTTGGGATAAATTCAAATTTTCCGTGGTAATTATGCCCACCAGTAAAAATATTTGGTGTTGGTAAACCCATATAGGACAATTTTGAACCATCCGTTCCACCACGCACAGGTACAATAATTGGTTCTACACCAACGGCTTTCATTGCGGCGCTAGCTTTTTCAACAATATGATAAACCGGCATAATTTTTTCTTTCATATTATAATATGAATCTTCTAACTCAAGAACAACTGTCCCTTCACCATGCTTCTTATTTAAATAATTAATAGCCTCTTGTAACAATAGCTTTCTCTTTTCAAAAACTTCTTTAGAATGGTCCCTGATAATATAATGCATATCTAACTTTTCAACATCACCTGTCATCTTTAAAATATGAAAAAAACCTTCATAACCTTGTGTGTATTCAGGTCTTTCAAATTCAGGTAATAAATTGTCAAGTGACATACCAATACGTAATGCATTTTTCATTTTATTTTTTGAACTCCCTGGATGAACATTGACACCATTAATAGTTATTCTTGCTGATGCCGCATTAAAGTTTTCGTATTCTAATTCGCCTACTTCTCCACCATCCATAGTGTAAGCATAATCGGCCCCAAAGGCTTTTACATCGAATTTATCCGCTCCTCTACCAATTTCTTCATCAGGTGTAAAAGCAACTTTTATTCTGCCATGCTTTAGATCACCGTCTATAATATATTTTAAACTTTCAACAATTTCAGCAACACCGGCTTTATCATCGCCACCAAGTAACGTTGTGCCATCCGTTGTAATGACCTCTTGTCCTTTATACTTTAAAATTTCTGGAAAATCCTTTGTTTTTAAAATAATATTCTTTTCTTCATTTAACAAAATGTCCTCACCATTATAATTTGAAATAATTTTAGGTTTCACATCTTTCCCGTTAAAAGATGGTGCTGTATCCACATGGGCAACAAATCCAATGGTTGGTACATCATACTCTACATTGCTTTCTAAGGTAGCAAACAAATACCCGTTTTCATCTAAATCGACTGCATCCACTCCAATTTCATTTAATTCTTTTTCTAACATATTTAATAAATCAAACTGCTTTTTAGTGCTTGGACACGTCTCACTACTTTCATCTGATTGTGTATCAATTTTTGCATATCTTAAGAATCTTTCTTTTACGCCCATTTACATCCCCCCGATGCTTTTTAACTTTAATTGTTTAAATTTATTCATTAAATCCAGTATAACTGAATTTTTAACTGATTCATAATTGATTTCATCAATTTTTTTAACCGGCAATATATCTATTGACGTCCCTGTAATAAAAACACCCTCTAAGCTTTCAAGATCACTCATAAAAACATCTCTTCTTTCCAAGGTATAAGGGCTATCTTCAATTACTTTGATCACATTTTTTAATGTGATGCCCTCTAAAGCTTCTCCTTTTTTTGAAGTGATAACAGTCTTGTCTTTCACAAAAAACAAATTGGATCGGCTACCTTCGTGTAGTTTACCGGCACTGTCTTTTAAAATTACTTCATAGGCTTCAAATTTTTCTAACAAATCATTAATATACTTTTTAAAAGAAAGATCTTTTGATTTAATCAAAGGATTCTTTCTTTTTTTTAAAGCAGTGATTGTTTTGACACCTTCATAATATGTTTCTCTCTCTAGATAATAGCTTTTAACAGGAAAAATTTTATAACACAATGAATTAACTTTTATACTTCCTAATTCAATTCTAAAATTTTGATTGACCATTGCATTCGTTTTTATTGTGTCAAATATTTTTTCCTTTATTAAATCCGCATCTAATTTAACCTGTGAATAATGTTTAAGAGAAGAAACCATTCTTTCTAAATGCTCTTCTAAAAACAATGGCTTTCTATCAATCACCCGAATGACCTCATAGATGACGGACCCCTCTAAAAGCGCGTTTTCATCTACTAACAAAATGTTTTCTTCAATCATTAATTCACTTCCTATTCGTAAAAATATTCGCCGTTAATCGTTTCAATTAAATCATCTGATTTCGATTTAAAGGGTTGATTATTAAAAAATAATGCCTCACCAATATTATTTTCCCCTTCTAAAGCATTCTTTGAAGCAATCTTACTATACAAACTTGGTTGAATTGATCCAAAACTGTTCTTATGAGCAGGTGGAAATTGAACATGGCTATTCACTTCAAAAATTACACCCTTAACAGTATTTGGAAACCTATCACTTTTTACTCGATTGTTAACAACATTTGCAATAGCTAACTTCATTTCTTGATCATTGTCAGAACTTTCAACTTCAACAATTTTAGAAAGCCATTTTAAATCTTCTTCTGTATACTCTGGTGTATGTTCATCCCTCTCTACCCCTTGAACATTCTCTTTTGTTAAAAGAACTGTATACGTGTCTTGAATAAACTCTACTTTGCACCCTAAATGTTCTGCAACAATTCTAAGGGGTATATACGTCCGACCATTCTTAATAAATGGTTTTTTCTCTATTGGAATAACCTGATCATTAACATAAACAAGATCCTTATCCATAATGAATTCAACTTTTTTCTCATCAGTCATAATGGTCACTTTCTTTTCAGCATTATTCCACTCAATTGTGTTGCCAAGAGCATTAACTAAGCTTCTTGCCACTAAAAACGTTGTGTTATCAATCAAAATATTTGGTTCATCACTTTCAATAAAGGCATCATTGAGTTTCAGCGAAACACGCACCTTAACACCATAACTAATACCTATACTTAATACTAACATAAATACAATACATAAACTTATTACTCTTTTTTTCATTTAATCACCCTACTTTTAATAAATTTCGCTACACCATCATTTTCATTACTATCGATAATTTCCATCGCCATTTCTTTTAACTTCAAATGAGCATTTTCAACAGCATAAGTTTCTTCACATGCCTCAAACATAGATAGATCATTTAGATTATCCCCGAAACATGCGACCTTGTCAATTTTGAGATGACTCTTTAAGAAATTAATGCCATTTTTTTTCGTCGCATTAATAGTGTTAACCTCTAACCAGTAATAGTTTGAATAGACATCCAAAAATAAGTGAAATTGTAAATTAGTGAAATTCTTTTTTAAATACGCATACATTTGCGTTAATTCTTTTTCTTCACCGATATAAAATATTGTTATAATTTTTTTATTCTCAAATAAATATTCTTTAACTCGTTTGAAGCGTTTGTCGTTGGCTTTCATTCTTGAATCATAATAATCTTTTTCGCCTGGATTAAACACTCCAGAATAATATAATTTGTTAATTGATTTTTCTTCTAAATGTACAAAGGGGTTTAATCCTCTTTTAATACTTTTTTCTACAATTATTTTCGTTAGATCAGCATCCATATAATTTGATACTAAATTTTTATTCGTAACTGGATCATAAATAAAACCGCCATTATTAAGTACAATGGGCAATTCAAGATTTAAGGGTTTTAAGATATCTTTAGCAGAACTTAAGCTGCGAGCCGTTGCAATGGAAATCTTATGCCCATTTTTAATTAATTCATTTAATGTATTAATTGTGTATTTTGACATGCTTTTATCTTTTCTAAGCAATGTCCCATCTAAATCCGTGATGTATAAGTCCATTTCCCCTCCATATAATCTCTTTATAACATATTAACATGAAAAAGTCTCTTTTTCTAGTACTGATATGATTTTCTACCAAATTTGTATTTTACTATTGCATATGATATTATTGACATTAGTTATCTAAGAGAAAGGACTGAAATGAGTAATATTATTGATTTTGAAAAACACAAAGAGATGAAAGAAGACAAAGCATTTCAAAAAAAAATGCCTAATACACATGATTCCAATATAAAGTTTTATTATAAATTCTTAGCAGATTATGATGAAAGAGAACTTTATATTAACGTCTCGTTTAAAGACTTTGATATAAATGTTGATATTGATATTAATTTGACCATTATTAGTCAGTTGATTTCTATAAACCCTATGACCCAATTGAATCAAAAGAAGATTGAAGAGATCACTGGCTTAGAGCCTCAATTTGTTCTTGCTATTTATGAAACATATAAAACTTTTGGTTTTATTGATCCTAAAACTGAATTAATTCGAAGTGCTAAGGATATTAAAAAGAGTTATATAAAGAAAAGATTATCACTCGGCTATCCTAAAAATAAAAAAACTTTTGAAAAAGTCCTTAGATTAGAACGTGAAGTTTTCGGAAAATTTTGTGATGATATATCAGACTTAAATAATGATTTGTATTGGCAAGCTGAGAATAAATACTAACACAAGAATATAAAAAATCCCCGAATTCGGGGATTTTTTTAGTTTATTATTCTTTGTGTTAATTTCACTTCTATCTCAATTTTATTTTTACCATTTCTTATAACTTTCAATGTTACTTGATCACCAACGTTATAATTTTCTAAAAGCGTTGTTAAATCTTTCATTGTAAATATTTTTTCATCATCAACGCCTATGATAATATCTTGTATTCTTAAATCCGATTGAGAAGCACCAGTATTCGGAATAATTTCACTAATGAAAATACCCATTGGTATTTCGTAAAGTTCAGATATTTCCTCATTGACATCACTTCCATAAATTCCCAGGTAAGGTCTTGAAACATACCCTTGTTCAAGAATTTCATCTAGAATGGGTTTTGCTTCATTGAATGGTATGGCAAAACCAATCCCCTCAACGGCAGTATCACTAATTTTTATTGTATTAATGCCAATGAGTTTCCCTTGACTGTCCACAAGGGCACCACCACTATTGCCTGGATTAATCGCTGCATCTGTTTGAATCAATTGAAATTCATTATTTGCATCGAGTTCTCTTCCCAGTGCACTGATAATACCTACAGTAACAGTTTTGTTATAGCCTAATGGATTTCCAATAGCAATTGCCTTTTGACCAGGTTTCAACGCATCTGAATCACCAAATTCTATTGGTTTAATATTATCATACTCTACTTTATTTTCAATAGCTATAACGGCTAAATCCGATAATGCATCATTTCCGATAATTTCAGCTGTTACAAATTTATCTGGTTTAATTTCAACAAGCAATTCATTCGTCCCCTCAATTACGTGATTATTGGTTAAAATATACATATAATTTTCATCTTTTTTAAAAATAACCCCTGAACCGGAACCTGGTATCGTTTGTTTATTATTAAACCAATCTGTGTATTGAATTTTTGATGTGATACCAACAATACTCTCATCTATAGTATCGACTACTTGGACTGTATTCATTTCATCTTGTGCTAATACTAATTCTTTTACGACTGCTTCTGTTTGTTCGATATCATCCATTACAGTTTCTTCATTATTAATGGACTTTTCTGCTGTTAAATAATGGTTAACTAAGCCAATTCCAGAACCGATTGCCACACCACCAATAATAGCAAAAATTAATGCAATAACAATAACTTTAGGCCACACAATTTTTGTGCTTTGGCTTTCACTTTTGTTCATTTCTTTAGTGTCATCTGACAATATAAAATTTACTTCGTGATCTTCTTCAATATTATTATATTTTTCATCCATAAAAACACCTCTCAATTTTAAAAAATATATTCAATAAATAACTTTAACTTATCTATTATTATATCGGAAAAATCAAAAAAATCAATATCTTACTCTATTATTATGGAATCAAAAACATTTAATTTTATTTTTTTAACTACAAGATAAAATATACAACTATTGCTAAAAATAAAAAAAAAAATAAAAGAACAATAAATAAGCTAATAAATAATTTAAAATAAACATTTTCTTTATTTTTAATTTATCCTTGATAATTAAACATATGTTCGTTATAATTGAAATGAAAGGAGCATACTATGACTCGTAATAAAATTTTCTTTCTAGTAGATGTTAATTCAGCTTTTTTATCCTGGGAAGCAGCCTATCGTTTACAACATGGGGCAAGTGTTGATTTAAGAAATATTCCCGCTATTATTGGTGGAAACCCTAAAAAGCGCCGAGGGATTGTTTTAGCAAAATCTATTTCAGCTAAAAAGTACAATATTAAAACAGGTGAATCTCTAAGAGATGCCCTTAGAAAGTGTCCAACACTTAAAATCATTCCACCATCATATGATGTTTACATTCAAGCTTCTAATGCCTTATTAGAAATTCTAAAGGAGTATTCACCTAAAATTCAACGCTTTTCAATAGACGAATGTTTTATTGATTTTACAGATAGCCAAAAGTTATTTGGCAACCCCCTTGAAGTAGCCTATACAATTAAAAATCGTATAAAAGAAGAATTAGGCTTCACTGTTAATGTTGGTGTTTCTAGTAATAAACTCTTAGCAAAAATGGCTTCTGATTTAAAAAAGCCTGATCAGGTACACACTCTATTTCAAGATGAAATCGAAACTAAACTTTGGCCCCTACCCGTAGGCGATCTCTTTATGGTTGGTAGAAAAACATTATCTAAATTAAATCGACTGGGCATTTATACCATTGGTGAGCTTGCAAAATTTGATTTAATGAGTCTTAAGTACCATCTGAAATCCCATGGAAAACTCATTTGGGAATATGCGAATGGTATCGAAAATTCACAAATCAATTTATCAACCGATGATGCCGTTAAAAGTATTGGTAATTCAACGACAATTCCCTATGATATTGATAGTCGAGGAGAAGCTTTACTTTATCTACTCTCTTTAACAGAAATGGTTGCCATGCGTCTTAGAAATAAAAATAAACTTTGTTGTTTGGTTGCAATAACCATTAAAAATAGTGATTTGATAAGCTGTTCTCATCAAAGAAAGATTTATTATTCCACAGATTTAACAAATGATATTTTCGAAGAAGTAACGAAACTTTTTGATAATCTTTGGAAAAAAGACCCCATTAGACATCTCGGTATTCGTGTGTCTGACTTAATTGATAATGACGAAAAACAATTATCTATTTGGGACAATAAGAATGAAGAACGTCTTAGAAGTTTAGATCATACTGTAGATGAGTTGCGTCAAAAATATGGTAATTCGATTATTCAGAGGAGTTCTTTTTTACACTCGGGTGTTAAAAATATTAATGGAGGTGTGGAAAAAGATTACCCTGGCATGACAAGTATTTTATGATATAATGAGCCTTGAAAGGATGTGCTTTATGAGCTATTTTAGAAAGTATCAAGTGATTATCATTTTCTCATTACTTGAAATTATTTTTTATTTTAGATTAGAAATTGCTGATCATCAGACTTATTTTTTCACTTGGGGGATTATAGGCTTTGCTTTTTTTATTTTCAATATATTTAATGTTATCAAAGCGAACCCTATCCTTAGTCTGTTTAATGCTAATGTTAGAAAAAATTCTATAGATCAACTGCCTTCAAGTAAAATGTCTTTTCAAGAGAAAATCTTTAATGAAAAATCTTTAATTTTCATCTTTTTCATTGTAATGAATTTTTTATTGTATTTGTTTGTGTAAATTGAATGGAGGAATTTATGATTAAAAGATACGAAGGCACCGGACGCATGAGTCGAGTTGTTGAACACAAAGATACATTATATTTATGTGGTCAAACCTGTGGTGATGCTGAAAAAAATATAAAAGAACAAACAGCAGTTGTCTTAGAAAAAATCAAAAACTTACTAGAAGAGTATGGTTCAGATAAAAATCATATCTTATCAACTACTATTTATTTGAAAGATATGAGTATGTTTGATGAAATGAATGAAATTTGGGATACTTGGGTTGATGAAGGTCACGAACCTGCACGAGCATGTGTTGAATCAAAACTTGCAAGAGATTATATTTTAGTTGAACTATCGGTTATTGCAGCAAAAAAATGAGTATTTAAAATAGCCTATTCAATTGAATAGGCTATTGTTGTACTTAATTTCTGAACTTTTATTTTATCACCTGAAAACTCTTTTCCACCCTCTAAGTCAATTTGGATGCCTTCCATGACAAGATGCCATGTTTTATCATCGGGTAAATACACTTCTTTTATCTCATTACTGGCATTATGAATAACTAAAATTTCAGTCCAAGAATCTTTTGAATTTTTAATTGTATAGGCAATAACACTTTCTTCAGTGCTTATAATATTTAATTTATTTTTTATTTCTGTTGTAGTCCTTAATCGAAAGGATGGATGATCTTGATCTATTCTTATCAATCCCTTGACATAATTAAAAACATCTAAGTATTCTTTTTTACGCTGCCAATCAAATTTATTAACTTCATCTCCCATATTGTAAGTATTATGCTCTAAGTCTTTGGTACGCATGATTTCTTGTCCAGAGTGAATAAGAGTAATGCCTTGACTTAAAATTGCAATAGCAGTTCCTAATAAATGTCGTTCCTTAATACTTTCCTTTTTCACTGATAATTTTAATTTATCATAAAGGGTAAGATTATCATGAACCTCAACATAATTAACCGTTTGATCCGGTTCAACCCCGTCTAAATGTTTTATCTCATCTGAGTATTCAACGCCACCGACAATGCCGCGTAAAACACTAATTTTTTTCGAATAATCTCCACCGATATAACCAGTACTTTCTGCATTGAAATTATCACCACGAATACCATCTCTAAAATCATCATTAAACTGTCCAATTCTTGGCAGATATTTAGAATTCCAAAGACATGCTTTATCCTCAAAATTCAAAGCTTCTCCCATTTCCCAACCTTCCCCAATAATAATAATTGAAGGATCTATTTTATCTAAAGCATATCTTATTTGATTCATCGTTTCTATGTCTAAAAGGCCCATTAAGTCAAATCGAAAGCCATCTAAATTATATTCTTTTGCCCAAAAAGCGACTGAATCAACAACGAATTTTCTTACCATTTTTCGTTCAGAAGCGACTTCATTACCACACCCTGAACCATTATAAAATTCGCCATTCTCTTTTTTTCTAAAATAATAACCTGGTAATATTTCCTCGAAATTAATTGTGTGAATGTCGTACACATGATTGTAGACGACATCCATAATGACACGTATACCAGAATCATGAATGTTTTGAACCATTTGTTTAAACTCATAAATCCTTGCCGTTGGATCATAAGGATCCGTTGAATAACTTCCATCAAGGGCATTAAAATTAAGAGGATCATATCCCCAATTATAATCATCTTCTTTTGTCTCATCAACTGTTGCAAAATCGTAAATTGGCATTAGTTGAATATGGGTAACCCCTAACTCTTTAATGTGATTTAAACCACTTGTCAGTCCATCTAGGGTAACTGTATTTAACTCAGACAATCCTAAGAAATTACCTTTATGTTTTATGCCGCTATTTTCATCAATACTTATATCTCGAATATGTAACTCATAAATAATAGAATCTACATAATTTTCAAACCTTGGCTTATCTAAAGACCATCCATCTGGATTCACTTTTTCAAAGTCAACAATTGCACCTTTTTTTCCATTAACAGATAAACTTTTGGCATAAGGATCGACAACTTCTTTGTATTTCTTACCATCAAGGGATATATTATAATTATAAAACATACCATGGACATCATTTTCAATAGATATTTCCCAAACACTTCTATTTTTTCTTTCCATAGGAAAAACTTCATCACAGATAATCAGTTGAACATTTTCTGCCAAAGGCGCCCATAACTTAAAAGTAGATTCTTTCTTTGAATAAGTAACACCTAAATCATCACCATCATAGTAGTATTTCGCATCAATTATTTTATGATCCATAATTCACCTTTTCATTTAATATTGCTCTAACAAGCAAAATAATTCCTAACACCCAAAAAATATGTGTTACAATATTTCCAAAAACACTCACAAAAGAACCGATAATGATTAAGCCATAACCTGCTCTATATTCCTTTCTTTTCCTTCCATGAAGCCTTTCATTAAGCTTATAAAAAGTAAGTCCAAATAAACCAGCAGAAATTATAAACTTTGTACCATTAATCAAATCACCAGTAACAAACAACTCGTATACTCCTATTGTTAAAAAAACTAATCCTGTTATTAGTGAAAGTGCTTTTTCAGAAAAATCTGTAATTAAATTCTTCATTTTTATACTCCTTTTTTGTAATAACTCTATATTATCAGATTAAAGTTAGAATTAATATAAAAAAATAGCAAATATAAATCATTTGCTATTTTTACCTATAATTTCTAGTCTCTTAAATAAGAAGCAAAAGCCACACGCATATAATGGTTAATTGTATTTTCATCAAAATGACTTCCTGTATGTAGCTTTCCTATTTCTTTTACCATACATGCTTTTTCACCAGGTACAATATAACCTAAAATTTTTGATTCGATCATATGGGAATCTTTCAAATAGAGACTTACTTGCACTTCAATGCTAAACTCGTTTCGAGTAAATCTTATACTATTTTTTTCAATAGAAAATCTTAAAATGAAACCCTCATTTTCTTCATACTTAATTTCATCACTTGCCACTTCCATGACCTCACTTAAGCCATTTTTTATAACTTTAAAATATTCAAGTATTTTTCCTTCTGCTTCATCTAATTGTTTCTGTTTTCTCAATCTTTCTTTTCGTTTTACTAACGCTTCTTCATAATCCTCTTTAATTTTATGAATCAATTCATCTTTAAAACTATAAAAAAAATGTACAGTCATATAATCCCTCCTTTTTATTGTTAATAATTTAATACCCAATTAACAGGAGAAATAACATTCTTTTAAATTTTAAACAAAACCCATTTGGAAGAAGCCACTTCATATTTTAATTCATAGATCTTTTCAACGTTATTTATAACACTTTTACATTTAAAACTATACATAATATTACCAACATATTTTTCCTTGCTAATCGATAAAACTTTCAAAACTTTTATCACTTGATAGCTTTCATCACTGGCCTCTAATCGAAATTTTAACGGCTTAATAATTCCTTCCTTATCAAACCAAGCAATCATTTCAATTTCTTTAGCAATTACTTTCATTTTTCTCACCTCTACACTCTAATTATAAATCAAACATAGGTTTGTGTAAAGGTATAATTTTATCTATAGTACTTTTTTCATCTGGTTTTGACGACCAGTAACAACTGATCTGAAAATAACTGCTGATAATACAATTAAACCACCAATCATAGCAAAATGTGATGGCTTTTCACCAATAAATAAAAAGACCCAGATTGGACTTAACAACGGTTCAATTACAGGTATTAAAATTGCTTCAAGAGCCGTTACATGTGCTACAGCTTCAGAAAATAATATATAGGCTATACCTAACTGAAAAATACCTAATAAAATCAATCCAATGATACTTTGTAAATCAGGTATTGGACCAATAATAAAAGGTAAACTGACAACAAAAGTTATTATATTTCCTAAAAAGGTCATTTCAATAGCCGTACTATGCTTTTGCATCTTTAGCATTAATACCACACCTGCTAAAAATAAGCCTGTTAATACTGCTAGAAAGTTTCCTAACATATGCCCTTGCTGAATGTCCCCAACAAAAAATAGACCCATACCAGAAATTACGATAACTATGATCTTCCAGTCAAACTTACTCACAGGTTCTTTTAATAACCACCCAGACAACAATGCCACCCAAATAGGTGCCGTGTATTGTAAAAAAATAACATTTGCAGCCGCCGTTAATTTATTGGCCACAACAAATCCAATCACTGTAAAGGCATAGACTATTGCCCCAAACCATTTGTATTTTTCTATAGTAAAGATTCTTTTAGGTTTTATGTCCTTTCTAAAAAAAAGAATATAAAAAAACATTAAAATAGCTGAAATACCACTTCTAGTCCCTGCAATTGCAACTGGATTCCAGTTAATCAATTTTATTAACATACCACCAGTACTCCATAAAACAGCTGCTATTATTAATGCAAGAATAGCCTTGGATCTTTCCATTTTCATTTTAGCCCCCTTTTTTTACTTTACTCTTTTAAATATTCTTCTAATACAAGGGCTTCAGCCATAATTTTTTCAGCTATCTCTACATCCCCAATATATCTATAATGCCATGGCTCGTATATATATCCTGTAAGATCTTCTTTTCCTTTTCTGTATCTTAATATAAAACCATATTTATAACAATTGTTTATCAACCAGTCAAAGGCTTCTGTTTGATCAAAACTTTGACTTAAACCATACCCCATTTCCTCTGTGGTAATATCAATTGCCAATCCTGTCTGATGCTCACTTTGCCCTGGAATAGCAACAACTTTTTCTGCAGCATCAAAGCCATGCTTTGCAACACGTCTACTAAAAAGCGTTTCTTGATACTCAAAGCTTCTATAACCTGAGGCAAAATAAAGGCCGTGACCATCTTCTGAAGCCTTCAAAAACATTTCTTTAGCCTTTAATGCTACATGTTCCGGAAGCGCCATATATTTAGATTTTGGTAAATCAGCTTCAACTAAATTCTTAGGGACATAGGTACTGGATAAAAAATTACTTTTATTGAGTAAAATTAAATCTGATGTGGGATCATTAATCATATTCTTTTCTCGTATGCCTTCTAAGATGATCTTTGTCTCTTCATCATATATTTCAATTTCAGAAAGACCTTTTTCTTTTTTAAAATCTTCAAGTACTTTCTCTGTATTTGACCCCCAACGACCATCTAAAGGCGTATAATGCCCTGCCATTTTTAAAGATTCCTGTAGCCAATAAACATTTTTATAGTTTAATTCAAGGACCTTTGCTGACTGAAAACTCTTTTCATCTTTTTCAGTGGAATCATCTTCTGACTCTACTACTTCAATTTCAATTTCAACTTCATTATTATTTTTTCGTATAGATTCTAAGCGTTTTTTTACTTCTGCCGTATAAACTGAATCACTTAAGAATCCTTCTTTTTCTTTAAAACTCTTGAATGCTTTTTTGGTATTCGGTCCTAAATTACCATCAACAGCTATAGTATACCCTGCTATTTTTAGTGATTCTTGTAACCAAAAAATATTTTCTTCATTTAATTCAAGTCCTTCTATCTCTTCAACAGTCACAGAATTTTCCTCTACTAAATCATCTATAGGCTCTGTCTCTTCAGTTTCTGTCACAATAGTTTTATCTTCTGGTGTCTCTTTTTCAATAACAAATAATTCTTCTTCCAGTATTTCAACGACATCATTGTCAACTGAAGAATTTTCTGTCTTAGAACAACCAGCTAAAGGCAGTGCTAAAACTAATATAATAATTAATACAAACTTGTCCTTATAGTTCATCTCTTATACGCCTCCTACTTAAACGTTATTGCATCTACTGGACATTCAACTAAGCACACTCTACATTTTGTGCAACGACTATGATCAATTATAATTTTATTCCCTTGCTTTTTCATAATATTCATTGGACACTTATTAATACATTTTTCACATAAAGTACATAACTCCTGATTGATTTGAATTTTCATCTTCTCACCTCAGTTTCATTCTAAGGATAAATCTATAAAAAATCAAGTAAAATAAGATATATTATTTTATTGTTATTAGTATTTTATTTTGGTAAAATTATTTTAGAAGGGAGTTGTTATGGAAAATATATTTTCATTTATTTCTTATGTTTTCGTTGTGACCTTTACACCGGGACCTAATAACATCATGTCAATGATCAATGCTACAAAATATGGTTATAAAAAAACCTTCCAATTTATGTTTGGGGTTTTTACTGGTTTTTTTGTACTACTGATTATCAGTAGTTTTTCAAATTTGTTCTTATTTCAATATATTCCTAAAATCAAACCATATATGAAGGTTGTTGGTGGATTATATATGTTGTATCTTGCAATCAATATTTTAAAACCTAAAAAGGAATCTAAAGATCCTGTAAATAAAACAGCAACTTTTCAAACAGGGTTATTATTACAACTCGTCAATGTAAAAGGCATTTTATATTGTCTAACCGTTGTTTCAACATTTATTATTCCTAGTTTTCAATCAAAAATTATACTTGTTCTTTTTTCTTTTTTGCTGGCTTTAACAGGTTTTGTTTCCATTAATTGTTGGGCTTTATTTGGAAGTTTTTTTAATAAGTATATTAATAAATATGAAAAAACTTTTAATATTACAATGGCATTGCTTTTAGTTTATAGTGCTTTAATGATTACAGGACTGATATAATGTTACGAAAATTAATAAAAATTGTTTTTATACTTCTAATTGTTGTTGCGAGTATTTCAATTGTTGTTAATCATTATATAGACCAGGATCTTTCAGCTTTACAAGAAGCAAAAGTGACACAAGTCTACGATGGGGATACGATTCAAGTTTCACTCAATAATAATTATGAAACCATTCGATTAATTGGTGTGGACACCCCTGAAATTAAAGGAAAATATAATAAAAAGAACGAATACTATGGGAAAAAATCAGCAAAGTTTTTAAAAGAATTGCTACCAAAGGGCAGGACTGTTTATTTAGAAGCAGATATAGAAAATACGGATCAATACAACCGCCTACTAAGGTATATTTGGTTAGATCAAGAAAAAGAAATTTTTGTTAATTTGATTCTTTTAGAAAAAGGTTATGCTGAAACACTTTTTTTTGAACCCAACACTAAATTTTATGAGTCCTTTAAAAATGCTGAAAAAAAAGCAAAGGAAAATAATGTGGGCAGATGGGGGAAAAATTAATAATCATTCTTAAAAATAGAAAAAGAGATAATTCTACTCATCTGAATTATCTCTTATTTTATTTAAATAATTATTTATCTTATTTTCATATCCATTATTTGAGCTGTTATAGTATTTTTTCCCTAATAAATTATCAGGTAAATATTGCTGCTTAACATAATTGTTCTTATACCCATGAGGATATTTATATTCTTGTTTCTTACTAAATTGTGTATTCTTCTTTCGCTCAATGGATGATGACGTCATATCCTTAATATGGTATGGAATCTCACCTATATTCATGCTTTCTAAGTCTCTTAAGGCGTCATTAATGCCCATATAGCTAGCATTGGACTTAGGGGCTGTTGCAACATAAACAGCTGCCTGAGCGAGAATTATCCGGGCTTCTGGCATCCCGACTTTTGTCACGGCTTCAAAGGCACTATTAGCAACAGTTAAAGCCATAGGATCAGCGTTGCCGACATCCTCTGATGCTTGAATTAAAATTCTTCTCGCAATAAACTTTGGATCTTCTCCAGCATAAATCATCCGTGCCAAATAATGAAGGGTTGCGTCTGGATCACTTCCCCGCATACTTTTAATAAAAGCTGATATTGTATCATAATGTTCATTACCCGTTTTATCGTATCGGATATTTCTTCTTTGAACACAGTTATCAATATCTTCTCTTTTAATGCTAATAGAACCTTTATAGGAATCATTGGATAAAACAGCTAATTCTAAAGTATTTAAAGCACGTCGGGCATCCCCATTGGCAATACTTGCTAAATACTCAATGACTTGAGCATCAATTTTTACATTTGTTGATTCAATATAAGGATCATTTTTTAAAGCTTTATTAATAATTTCAATAATATTTTCCTCTGTTAAGGGTTCTAATTTAAAAATCATTGACCGAGATATTAAAGCATTGTTCACTTCATAATAAGGATTCTCTGTCGTTGCACCAATAAGGGTTACAGTACCTTTTTCAACATAGGGTAATAAAGCATCTTGTTGACTTTTATTAAATCGATGAATCTCATCAATAAATAATATCGTTTTTCGATTATGAATCCCTAAATTATTCTCGGCTACCTTAAAAACTTCTCTTAAGTCTTTAACGCCAGAGGTGACAGCATTTAATGTTTCAAACTCTGATTTAGTAGAATTAGCAATAATTCTCGCCAATGAAGTTTTTCCCGTACCCGGTGGCCCATGAAAAATCAAAGAGTTGATTCGATCGGCTTTAATGATGCGATAAAGCAATTTTCCTTCACTTAAAATTTCTTCTTGTCCAACAAAATCGTCAATTTTTTTTGGCTTCATACGTTCTGCTAATGGTGCATTTGATTTTTGATTTTCATCTTTCATCATACTAAACATATCCACAGTTACTCACCTTTATATTCTTTGATTACTTTCTCAACCATTAATCCTCTTTCTGTAGCTATTTCGTAAAATTTTTCCTTTATTGCCGGATCAGCACTTGAATCATTTACTTTTAAAACTGCCCTTGCCAATACATCCCAGTTATATGAATTTCTACCTAGTTTATATTTATTAATTTCATTTGTCATATATTTAACGTCTTTTTCATCTAAATCTTTTTCTATAAACTGATCTAACTTTTTAAAGAATGAGTATATTGTGAAATATAATCCCCCTTTATACACTCCTACTAATAATATTATTACACCTAGTAATTTTATTAATGATAAATATGCCATTTTTCCCTCCATTTTTAAAAAATTTACACTATATCTATAATATTAAAAAAATGGCACTTTAGCAAGAGGCATTACAATTTAAAGTCAAATAAATATTATAATCTCATATTTAAAAGATATTTTGAGATCTCTATCCCTTGAAAATAAGTCCTAATTTTATAGTTTTAGTGCTTGCAAGGACACAACTTTTTTACCATCATAGATGCTTTGACGTCCAACTTCTTTAAAACCAAAACTTTCATGAAAATTCAAAGATTTTGGGTTAGCTGGTTCAAGATCTATTTCAGCTAATATATATGGATACTTTTTCTCTTTTGCTTTTTCTAATATTGCCTTATAAATGAATTTTCCAAAGCCTTGACTTTGATGACTTGAAGAAATCACCACTCGATCGATATACAAAAAACAATCATAATTTTGTAGAAACCACTGATAATTAACACTCTCATAGTTTTTATTTTCGGATAAAACTAAAATAAAGGCTTCCACGGAAGCGTCTATTTCTACAACATAACTCAAATCACACTTCGTTAGTAAGTTCTTTAAGCTCTTTTCTGTCAAGGGTGATAGAAAATGAACAGATGCTTCATTCAGTTCAAGAACTCTATTTAAATCCTTAGGTGCATATTCTCTTAAAATCATATTTTCTCCTTGCCTTCAGTCACTTCGTATCATTTATTAGCACTCCTTTTGTGATGAATTAATCCTTTTCATTAGACTCTAAATATATTAAAATGAAAGAGTAGAAAAGGAGTTCTTATGAAAAATAAAATTATAAAAAAAGATTATTATAAAACCAGCCTATGGTCCGGTGGAAAAACTACTGAGCTTTACATCTATCCTGAAAAGGCAACCTATGAAAATAGAAATTTTTTGTTTCGCCTAAGTTCGGCCACTGTTGAGCTAGAAAAGTCAAACTTCACGCCTTTAGAAGGTATTAAAAGATTCATCGCTCCAATTGATGCTTCTTTAAAACTTTTCCACCAGGATCAAGAAGTTTATCTAAAGCCTTATGATTGTTACGCATTTGATGGTGGTATTAAAACAAGGAGCGAAGGCAAAGTCACTGACTTTAATCTCATGCTTTCAAAGGAAACTTCTGGTAGCCTTGAAAGCTTTTTCCTACAAAAATCCACTGAAATGACACTATCAAATCCAAGTAATCACCTATGCTTTATCTATGCGCCAGCGCTTTCTTTATCGATTAGTGGCAAAGAAACTTTTGAACTCTCTGCTGGCGATTTAGGCGTCTTTTTTGAAGAACCTGTTTTAAGTTTTATAAGCAAACAAAAAGGTTATTTTTTTGTAGCTAAAATCCATTTATCAACTCTTTAGACTTTAAAAACCTAAAACATAAGAAGATCTAACTTTTACTCTTCAATGATAATAATATCATTTGACTTAAGAAGAGATTTAACTTCATCATAGGTGATTTGTTTAGCATCCTTTGCTCTATAAATAACTTGTCTATACTCTCCGACTTCCGACATTAAATCTTCCATCAACACTTCTTTTTCATTTACAAATATTTTATTGTCGACTACTTCAATAACAATATCATTTGTTTCTTCTGAACTTTGATTTTCAACTTGCAACGGTTCCCTATCCATTTGTTCTTCCCCGCCAAATAGATCAAGTGATAAATTACCATTTAATAAGAAAGCTATGATTAATCCTATTACAACGCCAATAACTACAATCTTACCTTTTTTGCTTTTTTTCTTTTTAGCCAAAATATACCTCCTATTCAAACTCCCGTGACATCATTACTTTGTCCTTACCATAGTCTAAAATGACATCGTCAATTATTTCTATTAAATAGTCATATGCATACTTATAGACATCAATATCTTTTACAGAGACTCTCAAAAATATAAAATCACTTTTATCTCGACCATCGATTGCCAAATTTATAGCAGAGGTTATTTCTTTTTTTAAGATTTCTCTTCTTTCAGATGTCTCCAATTTTTCTCTTACGATATTTATATTTTTATCTTCATCATTGATCCACAATTCATTTGATTCCCCTACTAACATGATATCAATTTTAGATATCCTACTAATAATTTCTCGATAATTATCTAGTTCTTCTGCTTCATCGCCATATAGTGATGCCAATTCTCTTTCACTAATTTCTAAATCTTCCAAAGCTTCTTTTAAAGATTGTTTTGCAACGCTCAGTTCTTTTTTGATTTGTTCTGTTTTTTCTTTTTCTTCTGTGAATTGATCTAACGCTTCAGTATTTTCTTCCCTAATCACATCAGCGCTACTGGCCATGTTAATAAGTACGGCGAAAAATAGAATTAACACAACATCTAAAAGTGCCGTTAAATCAACAAAGGATTTTCTATTCATTTTCAGCACCTATTAACAACAAACTTGAGCGCACTTCATGGTAAAGTTTGTCATATAAGTCAAGTTTTGCAGTAAAAAAGCCTTCTCCAAATTTGCTAATCGCACCAAATAATATACCCCAGAAAGTACTTGTTAGTGCAAAGGAAAAATTAATGGATACAATCTCATTTGTAAAATCTGATAAATTTAAAAGTGCAACAACGGTTCCTAAAATACCTAATAAGGGAAATATACTTGTCAGTGAAATATAAAATACACTGACTTGATCCAATCTTTGTTTGATGATGGTAAATTTATCTAAAACCCCCCGCAATTTTTCTATTGAGTTATCTTTCGTTTTAATCTTCAATCGATATACCAAGAGTTCATTTTGAAGAAATTTGGTTTGTTTAAAATGTCCATCTATTATCTTTAGATCTTTTACTATTCTAATGAAAAGAATTAAATTAATAATTGCTGCAACAAAAATAATAGCATCATACCCTACTAAATTTTGAATAAGTATTTTACCCATAATCTTCTCCTTTTAAATAGTTCAGCATATTTCCAAGTCCATACATATTCTTCGTAAATTCTGTATCCCCATGACTCAAATAATCGTACTTTTTTTTAGCACATATAATTTGGCCTTTTTTTACCCCTGAAAAATTTGCAACAACATTACATTTCACCATAAACATAAAATATATATTTTATGTTTTCTATTTCTATTAAACTCCCAAAATTTCCTTGCCTTTTAGCGATGATAACATCGGCTTGAGTAAAAACTTCTCTAAAATTATGATTGACTTGATTCAGTATAATGCCTGGCGACCCATCTCCATTAGAGATCACTTCGGCAACATCTTCCATTTTAATCATTTCGGCATCCTTAATGGTTACATCATTGATAATAGGCTCACCTCTTACACCAACGAAAACCTTTAAATCAGGGTATATTTTTTTTAGAGAACTAATAAAAATTTTATCAAGAAGAATTTCACCACAATTATCTCCTATATATAGAAGACTCTTAACCTTTGATATAGACTTGATTAAATCGCTACTATCATCTATTGCCAATTTTTCTTTATCCGGTTTAAAAAGCCGTTCCTTTAGTATCTTTTCATCAAAGGTATGACTGCCTACAAAGTCAATCAAATTACCGGTAATGACAACTTTCAAAGCAGTGTGCAATTTATTTTTAGATTGATTAATCATCCTTTCAATTTCGTTTTTCATATATATTCACTTGAGTATTATAAAAGATCTTAATTGAATCATATGGATCTTTATTGGATATTTTTTTGAAATAATATCCCAAGTGCCCTTCATCACCTCAGGATTCGATTGGTTATAATCCATTCCTTGAAAATATTGAAGAACCTCTCTCGTGATTTTCTCTCTTGTATCTTCGTTAACCTGCAAAATATCAGTGATTTTTAGGACTTGGTCAATACTACATTTTATAAATAGAAGTTCATTGCTATAGTCATTTAATGTCCTATTATTTATTAATACAACATTTTTTATACTTCTTACCACTACCACAAGGACAAGGATCATTTCTACCCACTTTTTTATCAGTACTCACAAAAGTTTCTTTTTCTATCTTTTTAAACTGCATTGCATTTGATTTTTCATTATTTTCTTGAACTAACCTTTCCCATTCATTTAGCTTTTCATTTTCAATATCATATAACTTGTGAAGTACAATCAATCCTTCCATATAATGAGTTTTATAGAAGGGGTCCTTTTTCAATCCCTCTAGTAGTAATGGAATCGCTTTTTTGGATAAATGATTTAACAAAGCAAATACTAGTTGAGTTTTTAATAATTCATCTTCTTCTCTCTCATAGATCTTTATTAATAATTCTTCACTACTTTTAAGTTTTACCCCGTCTAAAATATATATTAAAGACACCTTAATATTCCCAGGAGCTTTCTCATAATTTTTCTCAATTAATGCTATTAAAGACTCCCCACCAATTTCGATTAACTCCCTTGAGGCAATCTCTGATAAACTATCGCCACCATGATATACTTGATGCATTAAATATCCAATCATTTCTTCATCTTTAAGCATACCTGCTAAGTAACATAAATTTATTTTTTTGATTTCTTCATAGCCTGGGATTGCATCAATATGAATCTCATTATGAAATTTTTCATAATCAAAATCTTCTCTTTCAGACAAAACAGTGAGGATCCTATAATCGTTTTCAAACTCTTCGTGGGTGTCATCCATATTCCAAAGTTGATTCCAAATAGTATCAAAATCCATTTCATAGTATCTAAAGCGTTCTTTCATTATACGTTTTGCAAGGCCTTGTTTTGGTCGTATATCTTTTCTTTTTTTTAACAACTCAACCCTTGCATTGGCAATTAACATATCAACGTTGCCATCAATTCCTTTATTATAAAAATAGTTACTACTGATTGTTTCCAAAGCAATCTCATTTAAGGCTTTTGCTTTAATCTCTCGTATATAATATAAAATATCAAATATATCTTTTCCTTTTTTAACATGTTCTAACATTATATTTATTACTTCTAAGCGATCAATTTTCTCCTGTTTAAAATATTTAATAGCATACTCTCGCAACATTTTATTTTCACTTCTAACAGCATTTATAATCATCTTATTTTTAGTCATTTTTATCCTTTTTTAAACTTTTTCTATACTTATCATCAATGACTTTATAGTTTTTATGATTGATCCGATCCCATTTCGTTTTCTGATATTTTACTCTTTTTAATCTATCATTAATGACATCATGATCATATGTTTTAAATAACAATCCATCAACCCATTCTTTTGCGGCTTCATGTTCTGGACAACTTTCATCATTATAGATTTCTAAAAACTCATAGAATCCTGATATTCCGCCTACATCTTCTGGTGGAGCAGTTTCTGCACCATCAAGTAGCGTGGGAAAACCAAAGTAATAGTCATCTACGATGGCTTCTAGTTGAATAGTAAAATGCCAGTCATCACCAAAATCGTAAGCATAGTCAATATTTTTATATTTTTGAAGGTAAGCATCGATTTTATAATGTTTTGGTTTCTTCACTTCTTTCTCTAAGTACTCATTATTTATTTTTTCGAATTTTGCCATTTCTGGCGGCATATTTTTTAACCGTTCTTCATACATGTCTTTATTATTCATGTAGTGCTTGTGCTCTTCATAGGCTTCTAGACTATTCGTCACAATTACATTTTCTTTGCTTAAGTCAAATTCAAACAAATGATAGCCGTCATAAGGATACCCACTTTGAAAATTCGTTGCATTTTGAATAATATCATGTAGACGATTAAATGTTGCATCCGCTGGCATAATAACTCTTCTCCAAATTAATGGATTAGATTCTTCTAACTCAATTTTTATAATATACGCTTTCATTTAAATCATTCCTTTCTTCCTAATTAAAATTGAATTTCTTTTTCCCTTTGAACTTGTAAGAAAAACTTACAAGTTGACTATTGCATTCAATAGCTTATGATCTAACTTTTAAAAACTCCTCTTTCATCGCCCTTCTTCGCTTATATTTGTGAAGCCACTGATCAATTAATGAATCCACTAATTTAATCCCCTTCGGATATTTACGCATTCTTTTTAAGTACATAGCAATTTCCATATAATGTCTTCTCCCATTAGTATATTGGACCATCTTTTTACACTTTTTCTCATAAAGCTTTAATATTCTTTCAGGATATTTGTCCTTTAGAATTTTTCCGTATGATCTTAGAAGGTCTAGTTGAAAGTTGTCTTCAAAGTATACCATTAACTCTTCATACATTTCTTCTTCCACTAGTATTTTGAGATAATCAGTGACCTGTAGATTTGTTTTTTTAATAACATCTTTCCTGATCTGTTGCCATTCATCTACGTCATATTGCTTTTTTAATAATAAATAATACTTATAATTATCACTATTGTTTCTTATTAAAGATCCCATTATTTCCTTAATCAAAAGATCTTTCTTATTATGTTTCGTATAATAATTAATTAAATATTCTTTCGCTATATTCCCATATCTATTAAAATTGCTATCTTTCAGTCCATTGAAAATTTCTATGCCTTCACAAAACATTTCTATTTCAAAATAAAATTGGGCGAGTCTTAAAGCAACATCTCCGTTTTCAAGGTATTCACTCATAAAATCAATTACATCTTGAACTGGATACCTTAATGCTTTTATCAAATCAAATTTCATTATATAGGGCCCACTGATATACTTCTTTTTATCCTCAGGTATGTCTTCAATTTCGTCGTCAACGAAATCTAATTTTTTTAATAGATATTCTTTTTCAAGGAAAAAGTCATTAAAAAGTGCATCCCATCGATGGTCATACATATAAATATAGGGTTCCTTGTATAAAGCTAAAACGTACTGAAATAATTCGTTATAGAGTTCATTTGAAGGGTCTGTTTCATTGATTAATAACTCTAACAGATCCATTAATGTATCAGCAATATCTACAGTTGTGGCTAACGAATCATCACTATCAACAAAAGCAAGCTTCTTTAACGTATAATCGATTAATTCAAAAACAATTCTCTTATGTTTGGAATAAGCTAAATTACTGACAGATTTAAAATAATTTGAAAGTTCATGATAAAAATCATAGGCCTCATGGTATTCAATGAACTGATTGTATCCAAGATAATTAGAAAAAATCATATCAATCTGATTGATATATTCTGAAGTTGAAATAGTGTCAAAATAGTGACTAAAATAATTTTTAAAATTCTTTGTTAAAAGCTCATTTTGATGCATTATTTTTACTAAAAACTCTCTTAATTCATTGACATCTATTTTAACAATAACTTTTTCAATACTCTCATGGGAACTTTTTGGCTTTTCAATTGTTATATCTTTAGTATTTTCTGCTGCATACAATACTGCTGCCATATGTTTGCAATACAAATGGTCCTCAGCGTAGGGACAGGTGCATGACATGTCATCAAAGGATCCTGTACTATTATATTCAATAATAACTTGATAATCAAAAGTTCCAGACACAGTCCCTTCAAAATTCAAATTATTATTCTCTAAGTCAATGACTCTTCCATCTTCATAATATTCTCGTCCCCGCATTAAAATAGAAAGGGGAAATAAGTTTTCAAAATTATACGCCATAATAGCTCCTTATTTAATTTCATATTCTATGATTTTTCTACTCAACTAATTCTAAATCAAGGTGTTCACACCACTTTACAATTATATTTTTCAGACGCTCTTCCTTATAAGTAAACCACTCTTCTCTTACACCATACTTGAAAATCTCATCCTTAAATCTTCTAAAAGCACCTCTGCCACTGATTGCTCTTAAAAGACTTTCTCTTATATTTTTATCAGCCATTGATAAACTAAAAACTTCCATCATTTGATACTCATTGATTTCATCTTTAGACGAGAGGGGCTCAAAATAGTCTTCATACATGACTTCTTCTGCAACTTCAATACTTTCTCGCTGCCATTCTGGATATTCTTCAATATCATTATCGACAGCCATACTGTCTTCCTCTGTAACATAAACGACTTCGCCAGTTTTAGTATTCAAATAAACTTGCATATCATCAGATTGAAATTCAATACCTTCCATTAAGTCCGATTCTTTAACCTTTAATTTAGCCATTAAACCCCTCCTTTAAAATCTTTTTCACTGAATGTTATAAAAATTTCTTTAATTCCTCTAACTGCCATTGACGTGCCTTGGTAATCCTCTCAATATCATTAGAACTTATTAGACCTATTGCTTTAATTGCAAAATCCGATGCAATCATGGCATGTTCTTTCATATGGCCACTTGAAACAGCTTGTCCTGAGACTCTTAATGCTGTTTTCTTTATATCGGAATCGCATTCTTGAGCAATTTTATGAATTTTGAAAGCAACTTGTCTAACATCATGCATTCCCTAGTTGCCATGATTTATTCACTTTAAAGCCCTCTACTATTTCATCTATTAATTTATAATCTACTTCAGCAACATTTAGGATACATATTGCTATCCTTAATGACCATTTTGCTAAATTCACCTGACTTGTTCTTTCATATATTTTATCAATTTCAGCTCTCAATCCATCATGATCTATTATTTTAATTTTTCTCATAGTTGGCATATAATATCTAACCACCCTTTAGTAATTTCAAAATTCTTTAATTACAGCATTTCCTATGATATCAGTCATTACTGCAACTTAATTTTATCATTTTTGATACAAAAAAACCAGCTTAAAGGCTAAAAGATTAATGCTAAGCTGGTTTTTTATGGTGTGCATTAATTGTTTTTTATACTGAGGAAGGTTTTCAATTTTCACATGTCTATTTTTTAATGATATATCTTTTTTTATCCAGATGGACCAAGAAAACCAAAAGTTTCATCTTTTTTAACTTCAAAGCTAATGTTTTTAACGGCTGACTTTCCATTATTATTATTATTATTATTATTATTATTATTATAGGCATGCGATAAATTCTTTACATTACCTGTTTTTTATAAAATGCTTTTCTCAAGGCATTAATATATGCATCACTTTCTTCACTTATCCCTTTCATATCTAATGTAACGCCTTGGTTTTTAGATTTTTCCCATGCCTCTTCACTAAATTTTTCAAATGTCCACTGGATAATATTCATGGTTATTGTCAAATCAATGCCGTCTTTAAACAAAGAAAAGTCAATATTGTGTGTATATATTTTTTGAGACAATTCCCCTGTCTGTTTCCCAGCAATTGTTTTCATTTCTTTAATGGACTTACCTTCAAAAATAACGGTGAAGAAATCATAAATATAAGGATATCTATTTGTCATGGACGCTTTAATTAATACAACTTCTTTTACTCTCAAGAAAAAATCACTCTCTTCCCAATTAATAGTGTTACTAATGGAGTCATTAATTAACTCAACAACAAATTCTATCAATTTATCAAATAGCTGTTGTTTGTTTCCAAAGTAGTGAAATAGTGATCCTTTAGATATATTTGCATTCTTAACTATTTCATTAGTTGATGCTTTTTCAAAACCATTTTTACTAAATTCCTCAAGTGCACTATTAATAATACGTTCTCTTTTTTCCGCTTCTACATTCTTAAATATCTCATCCATTTATAAACACCCTTTCTTATTTTCATCTTCAATAATTCTTACAATGCTATTGTCGCCATCGATTAAGTTATCTATCCGGGTACCCGTACCCACTACTCTTATCTTTTTACAGACTCAGAGATGCTTTTTAACTTATAAATTTATTTTGATTCCAATAATATTTGGTTAAATTATGTAAACCTTTCCCTTGAAGGTTTACATTGGAATTTTTAATTTAAATTTTTACTCTAATTGATAGTATATTTCATCATAAGGCAGTTGATATAACTTTTGATTATTTACTTTTCCCCTTATTCAATTATAGAAGTCAATACTTTTTTAGTTTCATTGCTATCACCACTATTATCCGGTATAAAAGCTCTTTCCATCATGACTGCTATTTTCTTCAATAACTGATTGTGTGGTTACTTATCTTGTATGGGCTCTAATATCTTTACGACACCATTCGTACCATCGACTTCTATAAGATCTCCGTCTTTAATAATATCCATAATCCCCATAAGTCCACTAACACATGGAATACCATATTCTCTAGCAATAATTCCACCATGCTGAAGTGGTCCGCCAATTTCCATTACCACGCCAGCGGCATTAGTAAATATAGGCGTCCAAGATGGTTCTGTAGCTCTTGCAACCAAAATTTCACCAGATTCAATAGATTTTTCGTATGGTGAGTGAAGCACTTTTGCATGGCCCACTACTTTCCCTGGAGCAATTGCATCACCAACAATGTCACCATCTTTAATTTCTAGTGTTGGTTTATATATTTTCCCACGACTATCTATGACTAGAGGCCACTCATCAACGTCTAAATAGCCCGATAAATTCTTTTCTCTCGCACCTCGAATATCAAAGGATGGATCTTTTTGAGCCCTATCAATTTCATATGATTTCAAATCGAATATATCATAAGGTTTCTCAAGTCTGCCTTCCCTTACGAGTACTTCTGCTATTTCAAGACAAATATCATGAATTTTAGCAATAATAATTACAATTACATACTTAGGGTGTTCCCGGTAACCAAATGTTGCTTTTAATCGTTCAGCTGAGTTAATGAATTTTTTTTCTTTTCCTTTTTTCTTTGCAACAGCGAGTAATTTGTCATAAGCTTCACGCCTTTTTTCTTTAACAGTCAAAATCTGATTTTCTTCTATATTGATCTCTATAAGTTTCTCATATAACATACCTACATCTTCATAAATTCTTTTTGAAGCAACGTCAATTTCATTAAACCCTCGTGCAGAGAATTTCTCCATAAATTCATCGTACATTGATAAGAATTTGTTAGCAAATTTTCTTGAGTTCACTTGACTTATAAACTCTTTTCTTGAAGAAATTTGCCTAAATTCTTCGTCCCGTGCCATATTAAAAACAAGGTGTCCCATCTCACTTGTTGGATTGCCATCAAGATCCATATTCATAGCTGAAAGTTCCTTTTCAAGATCTTCACCTTCAAATATCTTACTTATATTTCTCTTGCTTACCATCCCGGAAAAGATAACTGCCGCTGTTCCCATAGCTCTAGTCATTATAGCCAACGCATTTTTCGAAGTTTTTGAAAATTCACCCTTACTACTTAACTGATTCGTTGTTTCTATTATTCCATCAGCTACCTCATTATATTTTCTTATTCCTTTTTCGTAATCACCAAAAACACCAGTAATAGCTCCAGGTATCATTGTTAATACCGTTTTAAACATGGTTTTTTTAAAGGCTTTTGTCCCTTCAACTTCTCCTTCAAAAGGATGTTCATCAAGATCAATAGTTTCAAATATTTTTTTGAGATTTCCATCATAGTTATTAATAAATGAAATAGCCCTCTTCTTACCTAGCAATTTTTGAAACGCAGTAATACTAAGGTATTCTTTTCCATATACGATTGGCACCGAACCGTTAATTTGTGGTGTCATCATATGCATTTTAAGTTCGTCAAGCATATCCGACCAAAGCTCTAATCCAAGAACACTCATTGGTTTATCAAAGCCTTGTGTCATCGCCATTATATCAATGTAAAATCGCTTACTTTCACCTGGCTTTGTAAGAAGTTCCTTAAAAAAAGGAAGATGAGTGGTAATTGGTCTTGATTGTAAAAGATAAAACTTTCCATCTTCAAAAGCCCACTCAATGTCCATTGGTAAAGCGTAATGCGCTTCACATTTTTTTATAAGTTTTGATAATGCCACTATTTGAACATCAGTTAATGCTTGCTGATCTGAATTCTCATTATCTTTTTTAAAAATACCACCATCTGATTTTAACCAAAGTGCAATTTTTTTCTCTCCAATTTTCTTATCAATAATTTCATCCTTCACGCTGTCAACAATATAGCTATCTGGCGTAACTATACCAGATACTATTGCTTCACCAAGTCCAAAGCTAGCATTTATAAAAACTTCATCAAATGCATTATTAAGTGGATTAAGAGAAAATCCGATACCACTGACATCTGAGGCGATTTGTCTTTGAACAACAACTGCAATAGATGTTTCTTCTAGACTTAATTCATTTTCTTTTTTATATGTCATGACCCTGTAATCAAAACCTGATGCAAAAACTTTAGAAACTGCTTTCTCTATGTCTTTTCCTTGCACACCTAACAAGGTCTCATACATACCAGCAAAACTTGTATTTTCTAAATCTTCTTCAGGTGATGAAGACCGTACAGCAAAGATATCTCCTGACAATCTTTTAAGTTCAACTTCAAAAGTTCTTGATTGATTCTCATCAAATTTCATATTTGAAGCTTTTTCTACAACCAGATCACAAGTTTCTTTAGTTGTATTTTTAAGCATATCCTTCCACACATTTGACATTTTTATTTCTTCTAGCCACGGTTTAAAAAAATCTACTGAAAGTGCAATCCCCTGGGGTACAGGAAATCCTGCCTTAGTTGTTTCTATTAAAGCTTTTGCTTTTCCGCCGACTTCTGATAATTGAGGTACAGTCTCTGTTCTAAAATTATAAATCATATCCTCACATCCTCTTCTTCTTTATAAATTGCTTTTCTCACTCTATTTTTTAAATATCCACAATACTGTTCATGGTTATTGTCATCGCTGAATTCATTTTTTTCTTTAACCTTGTTGACTACTGTAGTCAACTTTATTATACCATTATTGACCACTTCGGTCAATGATGTCTCAAAAAAATAACCCCTAGAATAAATGGTCAATAATTTTATAAATATATGGTAGAAAACCACTTCCCTTTAGGGGGAGTGGATGAATACCATTTGTGTTTTAACACCATGAAATGCCTTTACTGAACTTACAAGATGTTAATAATGCTCCCTTTGATCCTTTTTTCAAATCGTGTAGTCTTACATAAGCACCTTTGTTTTGAGTACCTTTAACACTATAGACTTTACCATCATACTTAACTAAATCATTTGGTTGATAAAAATATCTTTTTGTTCTTATTCTTCGTTGACCTTTAGATATTTTTTTGCCTCTCTATTGATGTAAGTTTTCTGTGTTTAGATTTCTGTTTCTTGTGGTTCGGCCACTATTTAAGTAACCACTACTAACTTTGTCTCCAGTTCTTATATCAATATACTTAGCATCATAAAATTTTTCTAAACTTCTATTATTTCTTTTTGATTGTTTAACTTCAAAAATATGGTTGCTTCTTTTTTGAGTAACGTCTTTGGCTATTGCAAAAGCATCATTAGAATGACTTTTTTCTATTGAATTTATAATTCTATGGTTTTTAGTTTTATAACCATAAGTAAAGTTAATGTTTTTGTATTTTGTTTTAAGTTTATCTATCAAATACTATCTAATAATGCTCATAAAAGTAGCACCCTTAAAGTTTTTTACTTTTTTACCATCGTGACACCAGTTATATAAAAACTTACTTTTTTTATGGTTTGGTGAACTATGACACTTATGATTATCTCTGTGAAGAACATACTCTCTAGTATTCCCAAAACCCATCCTATTGCCTTGTTGATAATCAACCCCTTGAATAATATCATTTTGCATTTTTTGACTATCAAAATTTGCAACTTCAACAACTGTTTTAGTAATTGGTAATAATTTGTGAATCTCATCTATAATTTTAAGTTGACTCTCTAGCTTATGTTGTAAGCTTGGTGCTAACCAACCTTTTAGTTTTGATTTAGTTCTATTGTTAAATCTAGATTTTCTGTATCTTAACCTAGAACGTCGATTCCTTCTATGCATTGCTTTAGTTGTAATGCGTTCTTTCATACCTTGTAATAATTTTGCTTCACCACAAAGTAATTCTTCTTTTTCTGTTATAGCACTAAATCCAACATCATTATACCCACTATCAAAACCTAAGTAATATCTTGTTTTGTTTCTCCAGTAGCAATTAATAATTGGATTGTAAATGGTTCGATTTCCACGACCTTTGCTTTCTTTTCTTTTAAAAGTACTCTTGCTTTTCTTGGTGTCGTGGGCATCAAGAATTTATTTCTTAAATTTTTGACATATACACGCATGCTATGTCCTCCTTTCAAAGTAAGTTTTCTTCGCCAATGTTATAAAAGGTTTTAATGCACACATCACTTTCCCTACCATCAGGAATGTTTAAACATATGCCCTAGTGTTTAAGACTTGAGAAGCATCTTAAA
>Ga0209414_1000137_pt1 | contig 32462 bp, 22 predicted proteins | sample LakVidmifraction_4_FD_181154 | JGI IMG/M metagenome (GOLD analysis project Ga0209414, IMG submission 181154) | Hypersaline microbial communities from Lake Vida, Antarctica - Brine Hole Two &gt;0.2 micron (SPAdes) (version 2) | ecosystem: Environmental > Aquatic > Non-marine Saline and Alkaline >...
GGAATGGGCAATTTCGCAATCTAAAGAGCTGGTAGCTAAAGGTGTTCCTGTAGTTCATTTTTATTCTATGGGGAAATCGAACAATATTAAAGCAATAGCCAAAGAGGTGTTTTAAATTGTTTAATCGTTTAATCGTTTAATCGTTTATTTGTTTAATTGTGAACTGTATATTTCCATTAACTTTTGTCTCTACTCTCTTTTCTTTAATTGGCTAATTTGCTCATTAACTAATTGCCTTACTTCTGCTACGCTCAGCAACCCTTATTTATTTGCCTAATTGGCTATTGCCTATTGCCTATTTAATCATTAACTTTGTAAATAGCATCATAAATAAAAGTAATATAGGTTAAGTGATTATGGTAAAATATTTGTTTACTTTTGTACCATAAAAGAGAGATTAATAATTAAAAAAATAGAATATGGCAATTGAAGTAACAGATGCAACATTTGATGAAATAGTATTGAAATCGGACAAACCGGTAATGGTTGATTTTTGGGCAGCTTGGTGCGGACCTTGTAGAATGGTAGCGCCAATTATGGATCAATTAACTACAGAATATGCGGATAAAGCGGTTATTGTGAAAGTGGATGTGGACGCAAATCAAAAATTTGCTGCAGAATATGGCGTAAGAAATATTCCTACCGTATTGGTGTTTAAAAATGGTGAAGTTGTTGAAAAACAAGTGGGTGTTGCACCAAAAGCAACGTATGCACAAAAAATAGATGCGCATTTATAAGCATCAATTTTAAGACAATAAATAGAAAATGCCCGACAATTTGTCGGGCATTTTCTATTTATATACTATATTTACATGAATAAAATTTAGAAAGATGGCCGGTATTTCATTAGAAAATATTTCAGAATTACACCACCTTGAATTGTTGGCAAAACAAGTAGTGGAAGGATTTATTACCGGCATGCATAAAAGTCCGTTTCACGGTTTTTCGGTTGAATTTGCCGAACACATAAATTACAATGCAGGTGAAAGTACGCGGCATATTGACTGGAAATTATACGCAAAAACCAAAAAACTATTTGTAAAACGCTACGAAGAAGAAACCAATTTGCGTTGTCATCTAATCATAGACAATTCAGCTTCTATGCATTTTCCGGTTGTTAAAAATCCTTCCATAGACCATTTAACAAAAATTGCGTTTTCGGCCATTGCTTCGGCTGCTTTAATGGAACTTTTAAAGCGCCAGAGAGATGCGGTTGGCTTAAGTATTTACAGTGATATCAATGAGTATTATGCCCCGGCGAAAGGAAGTGAGCGACATAGGAGAATGGTGATGGCCCATTTGGAGGGTTTGTTGAACCAACCTTCCAAAAAAACGACTGAAACCTATAAAATTTTACATGAAATAGCCGAAAAAATAAACAGAAGATCGCTTGTTTTTTTATTTACGGATATGTTTCAGACCAACAGAAGCGAGAAGGAATTGTTTGAAGCATTACGTCATTTAAAACATAACAAGCATGAGGTTGTTTTGTTTCATACTTACGATGGAAAACTGGAACTGGATTTCGATTTTGGAGATGCACCCAAAAAATTTGTTGATGTAGAAACCGGGGAACAGTTGAATTTATACGCTTCATCGGTGAAAAAAAACTACAAAACGGCTATGGAGACCTATTTTAATGATTTGAAGATGAAGTGTATGCAGTATAAAATAGATTATGTTCCTGTGGATATCAATAAAGGGTTTAATCAGATCCTGATTTCCTATCTCATAGGCAGAAAAAGATTTTTGTAAATTTATTGCAAAAACCTTTGCCAACACAAAAAACACTGTTATATTTGCGTCCGCTAAGAGCAACGGTTTGGTAGTTCAGCTGGTTAGAATACCTGCCTGTCACGCAGGGGGTCGCGGGTTCGAGTCCCGTCCAGACCGCAAAAAGCATCTCAATTGAGATGCTTTTTTTGTGTCTTTTTGTTTTAAAGTCTTGTATTTGCTGGTGTTTCACGCTTTTTCTTACAAAGATGGATAAAGCCAGATAAAGAGAAATAAAATAAAAAACGGTACAACTAGCGGTACAAAGTATATTTTTTTGTAATTTTAAGTATTCAAAAATTGCATTAAATGGCTTCTATTAAATTTTTTATCAGAAACAAGACTACATCAGATCAAACATCTATAAGTTTAAAGGTATTATGGCCCATAAAAAACGAATTAATTTATTCAATTGGTCTTAAGGTTGCGCCAAGAAATTGGGATATCAAAAATCAACAGGTAAGAAACAAGGTTGAGGTTTCAAATATAAAGGACTTGATAAATAATAAATTAATTAAAATCAAATCTTTTGTTAAGGAGGTAATAACAAAACTTGAAACAGAGGGGCAATTAACAAAGGAGAATTTAAAATATGAATTGGATGTTTATTTTGACAAAATTATAGTTGAGAAGAAAGTTGAAACTTTTTATGAATATGTTGATTTGCTAGTTGAAAACTCAAAAAAGAGAGTTGCGAAAGTAACTTGGCAAACTTACAAGAGAACATTAGAACTTTTAAAAGATTTTGAAAAGAGTGAAAACTATAAAATATCTTTTAAATCCATTAATATAGATTTCTATTTTTCATTTGTTGAGTATCTAGGGGATGTACAAGAAATGTCATCTAATACCATAGGTAAGCAAATAAAAAATATCAAAATGTTTATGAATAGTGCTAATGAGGATGGTTATACAGATTTTTCAGGTCATAAACACAAGCATTTCAAAGTTTTAAGAGAAGATAGTTATCAAATTTATTTGAATGATGATGAGCTAAGTGCAATGGGTAAGTTAGAATATGAAATTGATTCTGTTAAGGACAGAGTAAGAGATTTGTTCTTGTTGGGTGCTTATACAGGGCAGCGCATATCTGATTGGAAAAAATTAAGTAAGGAAAATATTGTTATTTATGATGGAACATCATGTTTTAAATTAAAACAAACAAAAACAAATGCCGATGTTATTATTCCAATTCATCCAGTTATAAAAAAAATATTAGCTAAAAGGGAAGGTAATGCTCCAAAGTTTGTGAACGAACAGGACATTAATGTGGAATTAAAAAAAATTGCAGAGGAAGCGAAAATTAAAGGTAATGTGACTGAAAAAGGCAATGTTCCCAAATATGAATTAGTAAGCTCTCATACCGCACGAAGGTCATTTTGTACGAATGCATATAAAGAAGGAATGGATACTTTGGCAATTATGCAGTTGTCCGGTCATAAAACTGAAAAAAGTTTTTTGACATATATAAAAATAGATAATGAAGAGTTTGCGACAAGAATAGCAAACCATAAATTTTTTAATAAAGAATAAAATTATGAATTACGGTGATAAACTTCCAATAAGTGATATAAAATTGGTGAATAATAATGATTTTGAACATAAACTTAACAGGAAAATAATTCAAGCCTTAGAAAATCATAATAAAGTTGCTAATACAATAAAGTACGGATTAATAATCAGTGAACACTTTCCTTCTAAGTTATTGGTATTGGTTTATAAGGATCTTTATAGGATAAAAGAAGGTTTTTTTAATAAGGCTATATTATTTAAGGATTATTTCAATGAGTTCGAGAGTAAAAGCAAAGTTGGAAAAATTAAGTTTGATTGGCATAATGTAGAGAGAGCTGAATCAGATGAATTTAATGTTTATAACGGAAATTTCTCAGCATATGTTTTAATACTTCAGAAATTATATTTTTTCTATTTCAAAGAAGAGATAAGAAGAGAGGATGAGTATTTTATTAGTATTCTAAATTTTATAAATATAAAAGGTACGGAGGTGTCGACAAATCCATTTAATTATTTTTTGATGGATTGCATGTTCAAACTTATACATGAACCTGAATTTACCTCTATTGATATTAAGGAATACGTGGAGTTGACGCTAAACCTTATTTCAAAAGAGGTTGCAACTTCTAAAGGTAATAATTTAAAAAATTTTAATAAAAATGAAGGTAGTATTTTCCTAAATGATCAATATGAAGAGTTCTTTCTATTTATTTTAAAGGAAAATGAAAATAAAAGAAACAAATCATTCTTTAGTACTCTTCATAGGTATTTAATAAAAGAAGGGTTTTTAGTTCAAGAGAAGGTAAGACCAAATTTTTATTTTAAATACTTGGCTGAAAAAGATATTTTTCAGTTTAATCCACTAAAGTTAATATCATCTTCAACTTCATCAGAGGAGAATTATTTTATCGAATTTGATAAACTTTATACTAGGTTTATGCTTCTAAAGGAATAGTTAAAAACTGGAAAAAAATGATTTTTTCCAGTTTTTTTTCTCAAAAATCAATCTTTTTCTAGTTTTATTTTTTGTTTGCTGGTTTTTCTATTGATAAATGAGAAAAATCAGTATTTTTTTTTGTAAAATTCTTTATTTTTCTCATAAAAACGCTATTAAAAATCTGATTATCAGGTTATTGTGATTGTACATTGCTTAATAAAATTTAATCAAAATTACAGCACAATGAAATCCCAAATTACAACAGTACACAACATTTCCCCAGAGGACTTTAAAGAAGAAATCGCAAAATGTGTTGCTACTCACATTAGTGTAATATTAGAAGAAATTGTTTCTAATATTCAACTGAAATCAAATCCAGAATTTATAACAAGTAAAGATGCTTGTGTAATTTTGGGTGTTACCCTTCCCACATTATTAGATTGGCGTAAACGCAAAATCATTTCCGCATATAGAATTGGTAATAAAATCCGTTTCAAAAAATCGGAAATAGAAAACTCTCTAACTAAAATCATTGAATAGTTATGAAAAACAAAATCACAATTAGAATTTCAGATGATCTAAGAGATCAACTGGGTGAATTAGCACAATCGGAAGGAGTTTCAACCTCTGAATTTACTAGATCAATTTTGGAGAATTATTGTAACTCAGAAATCAATTATGACAATGAAAATTTTGTTGAAAATGAGCAACAAATTGAGGAAGCACCAGAATTAGAAATTGATTATGAAGAAGAATACAACGCTGTTAAACAAGAATTAGAGCAATTAAATAAAGAAAACAAAGAATTAGAAAATACAGATATTGTTTATTCTGCTGAGTTTTTGAAATTAGTTTGTTGGATTTATCATCAGCGTTCGACGACAATAATTTCATTACCAGATGTTCAATATAAAGAGTTTCAAAATACTATTGTTAAAATTCATTCTAGTAAAATAATAAGTCAAGAATTGATAAATGAATTTAATAAGGTATTTGCAGATCTTGTAAAAGTGGAAGGCAACATGTTTTTAAATCATGGTCAATTAGGTTTTTCTAAAGGATTGTTTCCGAAATTTAATTATTCGTTATTGAATGATTTTATTTTCAAAAAGAATTGTGGAGTTAATACTGTAAATCTTTAATCTGGAAACATTATGACAGAACCAATCAAAGATATTAACGATCTTAAAAAAGTTAACGATATTAAAGAGAATTTAGATGTCTTAGCAACAAACAATAGAGATAAATCTTTAAAAATGCTAAATGATATTATAAAACTGCTTCCAAAAGAATATTCTGAATTAATTAATCAGGCATTTATTTTTAAAAGAATACCCAAAGAATATTTGTTAAGCTCAATTTTGTTTACAATTAGTACAGCAATAGGATTGACCTTTTATATTAAAACCTTAGGGTATAAAAACTTTGCCAACTTGTACTTTACCATTGTTGGAAGCAGAAGAGATACTAAGTCTGAAGGATTGAAACTTGCGACCACTCCTTTAAAAGATTTTGATGACCAAGATTATGACGAGTACCGTTTAAAAATGAAAAATTATAATCCAGAAACAGATGATGAGCCTGTTAGAAAGCAAACTTTAATACAAAATGCTTCTATTGAGGCAGTGCATAAAATACATTCAGAAAACCCTAATTCTATTGGTATTTATCAGGATGAAATTTATTCATTGGTTGAAAAAATGGGTAATTCCAACAGTAGGGATGGTTCGGAATGGAGAACGTTTTTATTGGAGGGTTATACCAATGGTTTTGTAGATGTTTCAAGAAAAACAACTCCAAGTTTCAGAATTAAAGATACTTATCCAACTTTGTTAGGTGGAATACAGAACGAATTTATTCCTAAACTTTTTGCACATGGGAATTTGGAAAGTGGTTTTGTAGACCGTCTATTATTTGTTCCAAAACTGACAAGTAACAAAAAATTAAATAGGGGTCAAATATCTTCAAAAGTAATAGAGGATTATAGTAATTCGGTTTTCAAAATTTTGGCTTATAAAAGACAAAGTGAAAAGCCTGAAGAAGAAAAAAAGCAATTTGAAATTATTCTTTCTGAGGCTGCAAAAGAAAAGATATTCGTTTACACACAAGAGTTGATAAATAAACAGGAGCTTGCGAAACCTATGATTAAAGAATATATGTCTAAAATGCAAATATCAATTCATAAGTTTTGTTTGCTTATTCATATGATGAAAATTTCATCGGATATGGACTTTACAAAGCTATTAGACGAAAATACTGTTGATCTAGCTATTATGCTAAATGAGTTTTATTTTAATAATTTCAAGATAATTCTTGATGAAAATTTGAAAACTGTTTATAAAGAGCCAACTTTGCAAGAAATTACTCTAGTGGCCAAGAAAAATAACGCTAGTCAAAAAGCTGTTGCAGAAGTTACAGGGCGAAGTAAAGGTGAAGTTTCAAAATGGTGGAATAAAGAAAAAAATAACCAGAAACTGGAAACTTCAAAAGAGCTTAAAAACGCGGGGTAATGTGTTTATAATGAAATAGATATGTACTAGTAATTACTAAATTAAAAGTTTCCAGTTTCCAGTTGTGAATAACAAATTACATAAAATAGAACTTAAGTTAGAGTTTAACCCAAAAAGGAACTATCAATTAATAACGCCTTGTTGTCATAAATCAAATAAAGATGGTAAGTTTTCAAATTATAAAAATTTACCAGAAAAATATGGTTATTGCCATTCTTGCGGAAAAGCTATTTTGCCGCCAACACAGTATAAAGATGATAAAGGGATAGAATATCAATGGAATGATATAAATAATTGCATTGAGCCAATTGTCTTACAAATGTCATACGCAAATGTCATACAAGTGTCGAACAAAACTGTCGGACGTTGTAAGACAACTAGTAAACTTGTTGTTGTTGGTCCAAAATATATACCAAAAGAGCTTGTTTTAAGGTATAATGACCATAAACCAGAGAATAACTTGTTGGTATACATTCGTCGGACATATGGTGATGAAAATGCAGAACATATAAAAAAAATGTATTACATCGGTTCAAGTAAGGATGGTGGAACCATTTTTTGGAACATAAATAAAAATCAAAATGTTCAAAAAGCTAAAGTTTCCTATTATACAATTGAAGGAAAAAGAACGAACAAATTTAAAGTTCCTTATAAAAATAAAGATGGTTATTTCAGTTGTCTTTTCGGTGAGCATTTAATCAATTTAAAAGAAAATGTAAGCAAATCAATTGTTTTAGTTGAAAGTGAAAAAACTGCTATTATTTGTGCACTTCATATACCAGAATATGTTTGGCTTTCCTATGGAGGAATAAATGGGTTAACAAAAGATAAATTAAATGTTCTAATAAATCATAAAGTTATACTTGTGCCAGATGTAAGTGAAAATGCTGTTTTTATTATGAAAAATAAACTTTCAGATTTATTAGAGCTTGGGATAGAAGCCAAATTATGGGATATGACCAATGGCAAATTAGACGAACAATTGAAAGAAGAGGGTTGGTACAATTGTGACCTTGAAGATGTTTTTAGAGAGTTTAATAAAACAAAATGACCTCATAAAATTATTATAATTTTAACGATAATATTTTCTGTTTCAACAAAATCAAAAATCTTTTTAATATTATTAATTTCTGTTAACATTACAATTGTAGCGTATTGATTTTTATATTACATTTATAATCTTGTTGAAGTTTTCATAGGCTTCAACTTTTTCATAGCAATTTTTTTTTAAAGCTCTCTTTTTGGGGAGCTTTTTTATATTAAAATCAACTATTTCTTTGTCTTTTAACAAAAAAGAAATGAATTTGCCCAAAAAGAACAGTGAACTTGTAGTGAATTGTTAGTGCACTAAAAGTAAATAGTTAGTGTACTATGTAGTTTATTAGGGATTTAATGGCAAAAAACTAATTGATAAAAAATAAAAAGAGGAAAGTTAATTACTTGTAAATATAAATGCAACTGTAAGGGTATACTTAATCAAAAAAAAGTCCCACCGAAGCAGGACTAAAGATTTTCATCTACGGCATATAGCCTTATTGTGATAAGATTAAAGATTAGAGTAATTTTTTCACATTTCAAATGTACTAATTTAAATTGATTATTAACTGGTTTTTAAGTATATTTAAAACTTGTAATAATTGCTAATTGTATAAATACTTATTCTTATGTCAAAAATTTTAGGATTAGATTTAGGTACCAACTCTATTGGGTGGGCTATTGTTGATGATAAACAACATAAAATTACAGGAATTGGAAGTGGAATATTCCCGATGGGAGTTGAAAATTTAGGAGATGGAGATGGTGAATTATCTAAAAACGCAAGTAGAACTGGCGCAAGAGGTGTACGTCGTCAATTTTTTAGAAAGCGATTAAGAAAAAAAATATTACTAAAGGCACTCTCACAGAATAATATGTGCCCATTAAATGAAGATGATTTTAATGATTGGAAAAAAACCAAACAGTTTCCCTCTGAAATACTTACTAATTGGTTTGCTGTAAATCCATATGAATTAAGACATAAGGCACTTTCAGAAAAGTTATCATTGGAAGAGATTGGCAGGTTATTTTATCATTTAATTCAAAGACGAGGATTTTTAAGTAACAGCAGAAAAGGAGGAAGTGATGATGGAGCAATATTTAAAGGAAATGCCAAGGAAGGAAAAATTGGGATTGATGAAACAGTACAAAGTATTCAAGATAAAACCTTAGGCTCCTATTTATTTGAAATTTACCCAAAGGAAAACCAACCATTTGAAAATGGATTGGAAAGAATTAGAAATAGATATACAACTCGAAAAATGTATGTTGATGAGTTTGAAATGATATGGGAAAAGCAAAAACAATTTCATACTGTTTTAAATGAAGATTTGAAACAACTTTTTGGTGGGAGAAAACAAGATGGTTATAAAGAAGATGGGATATTGTTTCATCAAAGACCTCTACGCTCTCAAAAACATTTGGTTGGTAACTGCACTTTTGAACCTACAAAAACAAAATGTCCTATTAGTGCCATACCTTTTGAACAATTTAGGGTTTATCAATGGGTAAATACGGTTGAATGCAATGGGAGAAAAATTACAGAAAAAGAAAGAAATATAATGGCAGATTTCTTATTTGCCAATGAAAAACCTGATTTTAAAAAATTAAGAAAAGCCATTGGAAAGGAAAGTGCCGAGTTTAAATTTAACTATAAGGATGATGATAAAATAGTTGGAACACACACTATTTCTAATCTATCCAATAAAAAATACTTTGGTAAAAAATGGTTTGATTTTTCTGAAAAAGAACAAGAAGATATTTGGCACGTGTTGTATTTTTTTGACAGCAAATCAAACTTAAAAGATTATGCTATTAAAAATTGGGGTTTTACTGAAGAACAAGCCATTGCAATTTCAAAATTCAATGTAAAAGATGGTTATGCAAGTTTAAGCAGGAAAGCAATTAACAATATTTTACCATTCCTTAAAATGGGTTTCACCTATGATGTTGCTGTTGTATTAGGAGGCATAAAAAATGTTTTCGGTAGTAATTGGGCTAAATTGACAGATGAAAAAAGAAACTTTTTAACTGATAATATAGAAGATATTGTTCGCTCTAAAATTTCGGGAGGTTTTATTGAAACGGTTAAAGAAGTATTAAAGAATGAGTTTGATTTGAAAGATAATGAACTTAAAAAACTATACCATCATTCTGCTTCTATTGAAGCAACAACTATTTTGAAAAAATTGCCAATTGGTGCAGAAGCAGACAAAGAAATTCAATCTATTAGAAATCCAATAGTAATTACAGCATTATTTGAGTTAAGAAAGTTAGTGAATGAATTAATTGAAGAGCACGGTGTAATTGATGAAATAAAAGTTGAAATAGCACGTGATTTAAAAATTTCAAAATCACAACGAAATCAAATTAGAAGAAACCAAAAAAGGTTAGAAAGAGAAAATGACAGAATAAAGGATAGGTTACAGGAATATGATTTAAGAATAACTCATGATAATATTCTTAAAATGAAATTATGGGAAGAATGTAAAGAAACTTGCCCTTATACAGGAAAAAATATTGGAGTAAAAGACTTGTTTGAATATGGCAAAGTACAAATTGAACATATCCACCCTTGGAGCAGGTCGTTAAATGATAGTTTTGGAAACAAGACTTTATGCTGGGCTGATGAAAATAGACTAAAAGGGGATAAAACTCCATTTGAGTTTTATGGGAATGATGATGCGAATTGGTCTGCTATTAAAGAACGTACATTAAAACTGTTTTCAGATACAAAAGAATACCCAAATAGTTACCAAAAATTCAAACGATTTGTACAACAAAAATTTGATGATGATTTTTCTTCACGACAATTAAATGACACCAGATACATAAGTAAGGAAGCAAAAAATTATTTAGGGCAAATCTGTAAAAAAGTATCTGTTTCTCCTGGGCAAATGACTTCAAATTTAAGGCATAAATGGGGTTTAAACTCTATTTTGAATGATGATAACCAAAAATCACGAGAAGACCACAGACATCATGCTATTGATGCATTGGTTATGGCTTGTGGTAAGGTAAGTTATTTACAAGAACTGTCTAAATGGAACAGATATAATAGGAATTATGAATTAAAAGATTTTCCAATGCCTTGGAATACTTTTAGATTAGATGCAGAAAAAGCAATTGAACAAGTTTTGGTTTCTCACAAGCACTTAAATAATGTTCTAACAGTTCGAACACATAAAACTGAGAAAGACGGGAAAGTATATAAAAATATTGGTGTAGCTGCTCGCGGGCAATTACATAAAGAAACAGTATTTGGTAAAAGAACCGCTCCTTTTAGTGAAGAAGCATTTCATGTCAGGAAACCTATTGACAGTTTAACTACTCAAAAACAAATTGAAAAAGTGGTAGATGAAACAACAAAAAATTTAATTCTTAAAAAAATAAATGAAATAGGAGGTTTTATAAAGGATAAAATACCAGCAAACACTTTTTTTGTTGTTGATGAAAATGGAGTGAAACAACCTAAAATTTTCTTGCCTAATAAAAATGGAAACCCTGTTCCTATATTAAAGGTTAGATTAAAAGAGAATATTGGTGGAGCAGAAAAATTAAAAGAGAATGTAAACCAATGGGTAAACCCAAGAAAAAATCATCACGTCTTAATTTATAAAGATAGTAACGAAAATTTAAAAGAAGATGTGGTAACATTTTGGACTGTTGTTGAAAGAAAACGAAAAGGATATCCAATTTATCAATTGCCAAGTGATGGAAAAGAAATAGTAACTACATTACATATTAATGACATGTTTTTATTGGGTTTAAATGAAGATGAAATTGATTGGGAGAATCCAAATTATGAAGTTTTGAAAGAAAGTTTATTTAGAATACAGAAATTATCTTCTAAATTTTATGAATTTAGATTAAATACAGAATCATCAATTCAAAATAATTTCCCACCATTTTATAATCGGATACAAGGTTTTGGAGATGGAAAAACAGGATGGAATACATTTACTCCAATAAAAGTAAAGATTTCTGTTTCAGGAAAAATTGAAAAATTATAATTATATAATTAATAAAAGTTCTTTGACATAAAGTTCTAATCTTTTAAAAACATTCAATAATTGAAAGTGTGAGGTTGTGGTTTGATTAAAGATTAGAGAAAACGATATTATGATTGAAGGCTGCGACCGGATATTCAAAGTTGTGGTTTGATTAAAGATTAGAGAAAACGATATTTATTTCCGAGGAGTTCTTTAAAATGGAAGGGTTGTGGTTTGATTAAAGATTAGAGAAAACGATATTTATGCAGGATTGCGATAGCGAAGCTCAGGCGTTGTGGTTTGATTAAAGATTAGAGAAAACGATATTAAACAAAAAAAGAATCAAAAGTAGTAACTGGTTGTGGTTTGATTAAAGATTAGAGAAAACGATATTATAAGTACCAAATCCATTGCTAGCAGCCCGTTGTGGTTTGATTAAAGATTAGAGAAAACGATATTTGTACAGCCTTTTTTCACATTGCCAGCTCCGTTGTGGTTTGATTAAAGATTAGAGAAAACGATATTAGTATTAAAAACGTACAAAATAACTGAAGGTTGTGGTTTGATTAAAGATTAGAGAAAACGATATTTACCTCGTTTGGATCGAGCGCACTCTCATCGTTGTGGTTTGATTAAAGATTAGAGAAAACGATATTCAAAAGACATAAAAGCATCATATAGAATGCGTTGTGGTTTGATTAAAGATTAGAGAAAACGATATTACTATTTTAATTCAAAAAAACCGTATTAGTGTTGTGGTTTGATTAAAGATTAGAGAAAACGATATTCAAAAACTTATTTTGTCGGGTAGTGCTGACGTTGTGGTTTGATTAAAGATTAGAGAAAACGATATTTAGTTAATTCATCTTCTAAACCAAGCTGAAGTTGTGGTTTGATTAAAGATTAGAGAAAACGATATTTCATCTTCCGTTAGGGTGTCATCCACACGCGTTGTGGTTTGATTAAAGATTAGAGAAAACGATATTAGCAAGTAATGAAGTTAGTTTAGGAGATAGGTTGTGGTTTGATTAAAGATTAGAGAAAACGATATTTACAAATCAGGAATTGTTAATTTAAGTTCGGTTGTGGTTTGATTAAAGATTAGAGAAAACGATATTTTAATTTTCTTAATACTTCGGTATTATCTGGTTGTGGTTTGATTAAAGATTAGAGAAAACGATATTAATCGAACCGTTAACCATATCAGTAAACGCGTTGTGGTTTGATTAAAGATTAGAGAAAACGATATTCTTAAAATTATTAATATGAACAGCTTATTTGTTGTGGTTTGATTAAAGATTAGAGAAAACGATATTAGGTTTCCGTTCAGAAATTAAAGCCGTTGGGTTGTGGTTTGATTAAAGATTAGAGAAAACGATATTAATCCGAATGAGTCATTTAATGTTGGTTACGTTGTGGTTTGATTAAAGATTAGAGAAAACGATATTAACTTGAAACCCCAACAATGGGTAAAACAAGTTGTGGTTTGATTAAAGATTAGAGAAAACGATATTTTTAAGTCAAGTGCTATACATTTTGGCAGTGTTGTGGTTTGATTAAAGATTAGAGAAAACGATATTTCGACAGGACCAAAGAAACTGATCTATTTGTTGTGGTTTGATTAAAGATTAGAGAAAACGATATTGTTACAAAGCCAAAACTCAACATTGTACGGTTGTGGTTTGATTAAAGATTAGAGAAAACGATATTTTTTTAGGTACACTCGTATCTTCAGAACAGGTTGTGGTTTGATTAAAGATTAGAGAAAACGATATTTAAAATTGGCGAAACCAAAGATGTTGCCATGTTGTGGTTTGATTAAAGATTAGAGAAAACGATATTATGTTCCTTACCGGTTTGTTTCTTATTACCGTTGTGGTTTGATTAAAGATTAGAGAAAACGATATTTTTATTATTGGTTTTGCTGACAATCACGGGTTGTGGTTTGATTAAAGATTAGAGAAAACGATATTAAGAAGAATCAAAAGGATATACCAAAAGAGGTTGTGGTTTGATTAAAGATTAGAGAAAACGATATTCTTATAAATTTATGTGCTTTGAATAAATCGTTGTGGTTTGATTAAAGATTAGAGAAAACGATATTATAAGTCAATACATTGCCGACGTTTGCATAGTTGTGGTTTGATTAAAGATTAGAGAAAACGATATTTTTTATGGTTTAATTGTTTCTACTTTGCTAGTTGTGGTTTGATTAAAGATTAGAGAAAACGATATTTATTCATAAGTCCGTTAATAACGGCAATAGGTTGTGGTTTGATTAAAGATTAGAGAAAACGATATTCCTGCTGTATTTTTGATGAAACTCCTAATGGTTGTGGTTTGATTAAAGATTAGAGAAAACGATATTAATCGGTATATAACTATGATAGCCGTCTTAGTTGTGGTTTGATTAAAGATTAGAGAAAACGATATTCCGACATTTAAACAGATAGACGAATGGTCAGTTGTGGTTTGATTAAAGATTAGAGAAAACGATATTTTTTAAATTCAGTTCCTTAATTACATCGGCGTTGTGGTTTGATTAAAGATTAGAGAAAACGATATTCAACCAACAACAACCAACAACAGACAATCCGTTGTGGTTTGATTAAAGATTAGAGAAAACGATATTTATTTTAGTGTCAGCAATTATTGCAGGAGAGTTGTGGTTTGATTAAAGATTAGAGAAAACGATATTAAATGCTATGCGATTGGCAAGAACGGAAGTGTTGTGGTTTGATTAAAGATTAGAGAAAACGATATTTTAACGTCATCTATGTAAAGGCGCTTGCATGTTGTGGTTTGATTAAAGATTAGAGAAAACGATATTATTAAACGATTTTAAATATGAAGTTACCGGGTTGTGGTTTGATTAAAGATTAGAGAAAACGATATTGGTAAAAGAACCTTCATTTGTTGGCGTGTGTTGTGGTTTGATTAAAGATTAGAGAAAACGATATTTAGCCGCTTTTAAATCGGTTAATGCAACTTGTTGTGGTTTGATTAAAGATTAGAGAAAACGATATTGCGAGTTAGTAATTTTGTCAACTTCAGGCTGTTGTGGTTTGATTAAAGATTAGAGAAAACGATATTAGTTGCGCTGTTAGCTTCTAATTATCAAGATTTTAAACTGAAATATCGTATAAAAAAACGCTCCTTTTAAAGACGTAATTGCTTTATTTGGGGCGTTTTTTAGTTTCTATTTAAAATAGTTCCAATTGCATTGGTGGCGGTTCTTTTGGTACTAATGCAATGCCCCAAAAATTCATAATATTTCCAAATTGTTTATCGGTAATTCTTAAAATACTCACTTTACCAAGCGGTGGCAATAATCTTTTTACGCGTATTTCATGTACATCCGCACTTTCACTACTGGCGCAATGCCTGGTGTAAACCGAATATTGCATCATAGAAAATCCATCTTTCAATATATTTTTTCTAAATTGTTGTGCATTTCTTCTATCCTTTTTGGTTTCTGTTGGTAAATCAAAAAATACAAATAACCACATAATTCTATAGGCATTTAGTTCCATAAATTTGGATAGTTAATTTTTCTGATTTCACCCTTAAAGCATTGTTGCAATGAACTTGTAGTTGTAGATAAGGCAACCATTAAGGGGCTTTTGGTATCTTCAAAATAAACGGTTTGGGTAAGTACTTTTAAAAGTTCTGCTTTAATTTCTATGGTCAATTCTTTATCGGGAAAAGTGTTTATTATTTCAACAACTTTAGCGTCAACCAAAGGTCTGAAAGGTTCCATAATATCATCGGACAAACAAAAAGCATTGTATTTATTATGATGATGAATGCCAAGTGTACTTAAAAGTCCGCTTCCAGCTATAGCACGTGCAACTGCAGCTCTTAAAATAATATAGCCGTAATTTAAAAATAAATTAGGGTAATCACCATGCCGGTCTCTTTTAAAATCAAAATCAAAAATATGTTTCCAATAGTGGGCAGCTGCAACACCTTCTCTGTTATCGGTATCGCCACTTAAAACTTTCGATTCATGGAAATTTAACACATTAAAAGGCTTCTTTAATAGCTGTAAGTGTTGTGCCTGATGCTTTATTTTTGTTTTTACAGTTTGTTGCCACAATTGCTTTTTAAGAGGTTCACTTGCACTTATTTGCGCTGAAAATAATGATTGCTGCAAATGATGACCTTCCAAATTAAGCAACATAGAAGTTGGCATGTGTTTTTCATTGCAAAAAATGACACTTACATTGTTGTCAATCAATTTTGTTAAGGCGGGAATTGAAACATAGGCTTCCTGATTTTCAATAAGCACAAAACCAATATCTTCTATTGGAATTGTTGCTTCCCGAATCTCAGATTTTATTACTAATTGTTCATTTTTAGTTGTAAGCGAGCATCTTTTTGAAAAGAATAAAGTTTTTTTAAGCATTTTTATTTAAAAATACTTAATCCATATTGAAATCGTTGTTTAAAAATGGAATTTAAATTAATTCTAAATAACTTTAATTAAATAATCTTTTTCAATTATCTGTTAACTAATTTTACTTTTTGATTAAAGTTTTTCATAGAACTTTATTTATTAGCAATTCCAAACCTCTCAACGATGTGATTTTTTTGATTAGGTATTCGTAAATATTCAACTATTTACGTTTGTCGGAAGAAGAACTATCAAAGTTAATCAAGTTGAACGCCTCTATAAGCCTAATCGTAACCCGGCTGCCAGCGTATCTCCAGTTCTTGGCGTTGAGGTTGGTGGTTATATGGGTTTTGCTTCCCTTCGACAAGCTCAGGACAGGCTGGCCATTGTTTACAAAATTGTCATAACGAGAAAGTAGTATTTCTCCCATTAAGTTGTATTCTTTGGTATAATGGCATCCTGTTGGTTCTATTTCTCTAAAACTATAAATTCGGTGGCGTTGAAATTGAAAAAAAACAATGAGTTAGAGATTATAACTTCCATCTAAATTGTCATAAAAAAAATGAATCATTGTAACTCAAATGATTACAGGGCTTTTTTGCCAAGAAAGAGGGGCCTTGAATCAAAACTTCTATGAAAACAATACAAATATCGGTACAATTTGTATTTTGTAATTTTAAATTATTGAAAGTCAATTTGTTAAAAAACAGTTTCAAGTCCTGTGTAGACTTACCATTATCAAATCTGTGTGATGGATTAAATAATTGCGGTTTTGAAGATGATTTGTGTCTTCATGGCAACTCTTATAGATAGGAGTTCTTCTACATCTCTATAGCTTAGACTAAATCTTAATTTAAAATAAACCGCTTGTAATATGATTGCTTTTGGGAAACAATGACCTTTGAACTAAGTAAAGATAAATTTTTAGATTGCCTCTAAACTAGATGCGACAGAACCTTAAACTCCTCCAATAGCTCTCTCTTGTGATTTTTTAATAAATTTTGAATGATTTTTTATTCCAAATAGCAAAAACAAAACGGCATTCATTTTGCCACCAACTTTTTCTCTAATTGTTGAAAATGCTTTGGTCATATGCGCCTCAACAGTTTTAAGAGAAATATTTTTATATTCAGCAATTTCTATATTAGAAAGACCATCTTCTTTACTCAATATAAAGATTTCTTTACATTTAGTAGGGAGTTGATTTATTTCTTGCTTAACCAATGCAATAAGTCTCTCAAAGGAATGCTGATTTTCTTCTTCAACAAGAAATGACAACTCATCAATATGTTTTTTTTCCAATGGAAATATCGTTTTAGATTTCCTGTACTGATCTATAAACTCATTATAAACAGATTTATATAAAAAACTATTTATAGAAAAATCTGTTTTTAGATTATCGCGTTTATTCCAGATGTGCATGAAAACATTTTGTACAATATCCTCTGCACTATCATGGTCGTGAGCAAGACTGTATGCATATACACAAAGCTTATGATGGTAGGTATCCACCAAAAAAGTATATGCTTTTGCTTCTCCCATTTTAAGAGCTTGAATAAGTTTATAGTTATCAATAAAAGAATTGGTCATTTAGCAAAGAAATAACAAAAAGCACAATTTATTATGCTAAATATGAAAAAAAGTAATGAAAAAGTAAGGGTAGTGTAAAATTGATACGTATTAGATGTAAATAATGTATTAAAAATGATTACCCCAAAAAAAGAAAAATTAATTGTAAAATTCTTAACTAATCAAGCTTCTGCAGATGAGTTGGATGAGTTGGAAAATTGGATATTAGATTCGAACAATGAAGAAATATTCAATACTTATGTTAAAACAAATTATTTAATTGAGTACAATTTGAAAAAGTTCGATGCTAATAAAGTAAAAAGTAAATTATTAAAAGTAATGGCTAGTGATAAGAAAGCGATTCGACTGAAAAAATCACTATTATTAATCCGTTATGCTGCTGCTATTGTTCTAATAGGATTTCTTGCAACAAGCTATTTCTTCAAAGATAATCTATTCAATAAGCAGAAGAATAGTACTCCAAGAATTGTAAATAGTAAAATACAAGCTGGTACGGACAAAGCGACTTTAACTCTTGAAAATGGTTTAGTTGTCGCGCTAGAAAAAGGCAAGAATTTCCAAACAAAAAACGCAAATAGTAATGGAGAAGAGATTATTTACGATGCAGATGAAAGCAATTTAAAAGAAATAGCATTTAACTATCTAACCATTCCTAGAGGAGGACAATTCTATATAAAGTTATCTGATGGTACACAGGTATGGTTAAATTCTGAATCCCAACTAAAATATCCAGTAAGTTTTAGAGAGGGAGAAATTAGAAAAGTTGAATTAGTATATGGAGAAGCCTATTTTGATGTCTCTCCAAGTATAGATCATAAAGGGACTAGCTTTAGAGTATACAATAACAAGCATGAAGTTCGGGTGTTAGGTACTAAATTCAATATTAAAGCTTATAAAGACGAAACTAATATTTATACAACCTTGGTAGAAGGAAAGGTGGTTGTAAGTTTTGACGAACTTAAGCAAAATTTAGTGCCTAACCAGCAATCAAACTTTAATATAAACAATAATAAATTAACAATTTCAAATGTTGATGTTTATAATGAAACATCATGGAAAGAAGGTGTGTTCAGTTTTGATGGAAAAACGCTTAAAGATATTATGAAAGTTTTATCCCGATGGTATGATATGGAGGTTGTCTATAAAAATAAAATGCTAGAAGATGAAGAATTTATTGGTGTATTAGGAAAAGATCAAAATATAGAAGACATACTATCTAGCATAAAAAATTTTGGAATAATAAAGGACTATGAAATTAAAGATATGAAAGTAGTATTAGAATAAAGAAAGGGAACGAAGTAAAACATTTGCGGTATCAAACTTCGTCCCTCAGAATGTATTAATTAATGTATAACTAACACCAAACAAATTTATGGAAATTAAATTTATTAACTACCGTTTCCTTATTCGAAAACGGATACTATTCGTAATTATGAAATTATTTATCTTCTTAATGTGTACAACCGTTTTTAGTTTTACCACAGAAAATTTGTTTTCCCAAGAAAAGGTAAAGATTGATCAGGATCAACTAGTAACTGTGGACCAAGTATTTAAAATTATTAAAAAACAAACTGACTATCGTTTTATCTATCCTAGAGAATTGTTTAGTGATAGTCCAAAAGTAGAGTTGAAAAAGGGATGGATATTAGTCTCAAAGTTGTTAGATCAAAGCTTGTCAAATGTAAATCTCTATTTCGAATTGACTGAAGGTAACTTGATTATAATAAGGGAAAAAGCATTAAATATAGAGGTTAAAAAGCAAGAGCATCCAGTTAACGGTGTGATTACTGATGAAAATGGTCAGCCATTACCAGGTGCCAATATAATTGAAAAGGGTACATCAAATGGTACACAATCTGATTTTGATGGTAAATTCTCCATTAATGTTTCAAGCCCAAAGGCCATATTGGTTATCTCTTATTTAGGGTTTAAGAGTCAAGAAATTGAAGTTGTTGGAAAAACAAGTAAACAAATTGTGATGATACCAAACAATTCCGCTTTAAGTGAAGTTGTGATCATTGGATATGGCACAGAAAGTAAAGTGTTGTTAAGCGATGCTGTAACATCTATTAGTTCTAAACAACTTAAAGATTTGCCGGTTTCATCAGTAGATGGTATTCTTCAAGGTCAAGCTTCCGGTGTGCAAGTGATGCAAAATTCAGGAACTCCGGGTGGCCAAATGTCTGTAAGAATTCGTGGGTTGACTTCCATTAGTGGTTCTAGCCAACCCCTTTATATTATTGACGGCATTCCGGTAACTACGGGCGATTTTGGACAAGTAGGCTATTCCGGACAAGGTGCAAGTGCTTTGACAGATTTGAATCCGAGTGACATTGCTTCCCTCAGTATTTTAAAAGATGCTTCTGCAACCGCTATTTATGGAGCAAGAGCTTCAAATGGTATTGTGTTGATTACTACAAAACGCGGTAAAGCACAACAATCTGTGCTTAATGTAAATGTTTATTCTGGTGTACAGCGCGCTTGGAATAGATTGGATATGTTGAAGGCAAGACAATGGATGGAATATAGAAATGATCTGACAGAAACTACGGTTTTTACTCCAGAACAGATGAATAATATCACAATTGATACAGATTGGCAGGATGTGATTTTCAGAACAGCGCCAATCAATAGTTATGAGGTTTCCGCAACTGGTGGTTCAGAAAAGACCAAGTTTTTTATGAGCGGTAACTTCTTCGACCAAGAAGGAATATTAATAGGTACAGATTACCGCAGATTGAATGCACGTGTTAATGTAGACCATCAACTTTCAGATAAGGTTACAATTGGTACAAGTATTGGTTTAACCTATGCTAAGACTGATCGTGTGGAAAGTGACCAAACACTTCAAGGACCACTTCCAAATGGTATTTCAACGCCAGCTATTTTTCCAGTTTATAATGAAGATGGTTCTTACAATCAGGCAGGACCTTACTCAAATGCTGTGTCTATAGCCAATGAGGCCATTAACCAAAATTTCTCTTACAGAACCAATTCCAACATTTATATGGATTGGAAAATTATAGAAGATTTGACTTTTTCATCAAAATGGGGTATTGACTTTTTGAATTTTAGAGAGCATGCTTATGAATCTACCAAAACAGTTCAAGGCGCAAAATACAATGGGCTTGGTTTTGAAACTTATACCAACGTCACCAATTTGGTGTCCAATAACCTTTTAAAATACAATAAGAAATTTAACAAGCACTCAGTAGATGCCTTAGTAGGTTACAGTTTTGAGAGCTATAATTACCGTTCTTCATTTATTAGAGGACAGGATTTTGCTGATGACAATTTAGAATATATTGCTTCTGCAGCTACCATTGTTTCCGCAAGTGCAAGTGCAACTGATACTGGACTTCGTTCGTATTTTGGGCGTTTAAATTACAACTTTGACGATACATATATTGCGACTTTTTCCGGACGTTTTGATACGTCTACAAAATTTGGAGAAAACAATAGAACAGGATTTTTCCCAGCAGGGTCGATAGCATGGCGTGTTATTAAGGAGAATTTTATGGAAAACGTGAAGCCTATTTCAGACTTAAAACTTCGTATCAGTTATGGTCTTACAGGAAATGATGATATCAGTCCATTCTTGTTTTCTGAACTTTATGGCAATACTTCTTACGGCGGATTACCAGCTATCTATCCGAGCAATATTCCTAATCCAGATTTAAAATGGGAGAGTACCTCACAGTTAAATATAGGGCTCAACTTGGGTCTTTTCGATGATAGAATAACCATTACAGCCGATTACTACGATAAACAAACAAATGATTTATTATTGAACAGACCATTGCCTTTGAGTTCTGGGTTTTCATCAATTACTGAGAACGTTGGAAAGGTTGAAAACAAAGGGATTGAAGTGTCTTTATCCACTCAAAATTTCGTGGGTGATTTTAGTTGGAACACCCAAGTTAATATTTCTGGAAACAGAAATAAAGTATTGGAACTCTACAATGGACAACCCATTGATGATATTGGACGTGGTGGCAACCGCATCATGGAAGGTCAACCTATTGGAATTTTCTACAGCTACAAATCGTTGGGTGTTGATCCATCTACTGGAGATATTGTATATGCCGATACTAATTTTGATGGTGTGATTACTTCTGAAGATAGAACAATTGTTGGGAGTCCGCATCCAGACTTTATCTTCGGGCTTACCAACAGTTTTGCCTACAAAGGACTTGACATAAGTGTCTTCCTTCAAGGGTCTTATGGCAATGATGTGTTTCATGGTTCAAGATTGTTTTTGGAATCCCTTCAAGGTGGTGATAATCAAATTGAAGCCGTCACAAGACGTTGGCAGCAACCAGGTGATATTACTGATATTCCAAGAGCAACAACAGATCCTGTGGTGTCAACGCAAAACAAAAGGGTGTCGTCAAGATTTATTGAAGATGGTTCCTATTTGAGAGTGAAAAATGTGACAATGGGTTATACTTTGGATGATGAGGTTTTAAGAAAAACAATGTTCAGCTCGATTCGCGTGTATTTAACTGCCCAAAACTTGTTTACGTTTACAAAATATACAGGCTTGGATCCTGAAGTTAACTACAGAGGTGATGACAATTCGGTTATTGGAACAGATTTCTTTACCTACCCACAAGCGCAAACATTCACTTTAGGTGTTAATTTTAAACTTTAAAAAAATGAAAAAAATTATACTAATAGCCTTTATAATCGTCACAGCATTTTCATGTGATGTTTTGGAAGTTGAACCGCAAAATTCAATTCCAGCAGATGAGGCATTTAAAACGAAAGAAGATATTGACAAAGGCATTCTTGGAGCTTATGCGTCCTTTCAAAGTTTAAGTTATTACGGAAGAACCTATTGCATTTTTTCAGACTTAGCTGCAGATAATTTGGCACATCCATTGGCAGCAACAGCTACTGCGTATGCTGAAGTGGACAACAATAATATTTTACCTGAAAATGGGTCGGTTGATGGCATATGGAGTGCGAATTATGATGGAATCAATGTGGCAAATAATGTTATTGATAAAGTGTTCGGAATTGAAGATATGACCGATACAGAAAAGAATAATGCTTTAGGTGAACTTTATTTTATTAGAGCCTTAAACCATTTCAATTTGTTGAATTATTTTGGAGCCATTCCATTGAAAGTTACCCCAACCGTTGGTGTGGGCAATTTGGATGTGCCTCGTGATCCTGTGGAAGGCGTTTATAGCCAAATCATCAACGATTTGAGTTTTGCTTCTGATAATCTTTCTGCTTCAGGCAATAAAGTGAGAACTTCCAAATATGCTGCAAAAGCTTTATTGGCAAGAGTATATTTATATATAGGAGAATTTGCACAAGCAGCAACTTTAGCGACTGATGTTATTCAAAATGGAGGTTATACCTTATTGGATAATTATGCAGATGTATTTGAAGCTGATCAATCTGCAGAATCCATTTTTGAAATTTATTTTTCCCAAACAGAAAGAAATCGGATTGCAGAATATAATTTTCCACATTCTTTAAACGGAAGAAGAGAGGTTGAACCTTCTGAAGATTTACTTGCTGCCTATGAAACAGGGGATGGACGTTATGCTGCATCGATCGCTTTTGAAGGTGCTGATGCCTATTCCATTAAATACGATGATTTAAGTCTTGGAGCTGACAATTTTGTGGTCTTAAGATTGGCAGATATGTATTTGATAAGAGCGGAAGCCGAAGCCAATAAATCAGCGCCAATCGTATCGAACATCCAAAGTGATATCAATAAAATTAGAGTTCGAGCCAATTTAATACCTACCTCAGAAACTTCGGTATCTCAATTGCTCAGAATTATAGAAAAAGAAAGACGCATTGAATTCGCTTTTGAAGGCCACAGATGGTTTGACTTGGTTAGAACAGGAAGAGCAATTGCTGTTTTACCGAATGTCAACAATGTTAACCAAACCTTGTTTCCAATTCCAGCTGATGAAATCCAAACCAATAATGACCCAGGAATGACACAAAACCCTGGATACTAAATACTAATGACCAAATTTAAAATAGATCTTATGAAAACTAAATTTCTCAATTACATTCTAATAAGTTTCTTCTCGTTAGCATTCGTTTCATGCCAAAAGGAAGACGATACAGTACCACCACAATCGCAAGCAGAGTTTACAGCAAGTGCAACAGAAGTTAAAATAGGCGAAGACATTCAATTTACAAACACCTCCCAAAACGCCACAGCATATTTATGGAGTTTTGGTGATGGTACCACTTCCAAGCAAGTCTCACCAAGAAAAGCTTACCAATCCAGTAACGTGTTTTTGGTCAGTTTGGTGTCCACAGGTGCAGGTGGTTCAACCATTTCCAATATGGAAATTACGGTCACTCCAGCAAGTGGTTTTACAGTGGCTGACGCGGAAAATTTAATTGCTACAATTCCAGTGCAATTTAACAATACCTCTTTAGGAGCTGCAACTTACAGTTGGTCTTTTGGAGATGGCAATAACTCAACATCTTCTGAAGAAAATCCAACATTTGTTTATCCAACAGAAGGAACTTATACGGTAAGTCTTACGGCTTCAACTGATTCTGGTATTAATACCTATACTAAAGAAGTTATTATAGCTATGGCTCCAGAAGTATCAGCAGAATTGTATTATATCGACTTTAGTGATGATTATATAAGAAAATTAATTCTTAACGGTACAGGAACAGTAACTGATGTTTTAGACGTTGCTGGTAAAAGTGGAGCTTATATAGCATATGATAATCTTAACCAAAAAGTCTATTGGACTGATTTCACAAATGATTATGGTTTAAATAATATTTGGAGAATGGATTTAGACGGTTCAAATGTAGAAGTTGTTGCAAGTGGTTTAAATGAACCATGGGGTATTGCTATAGATAGTGTTAATGGAAAAATATATTGGGGAGACTCTGATGGGACTGTTTCAAAAGCAAATTTAGATGGCTCAAGTTTAGAATTAGGTTTCTTTAGTGTATCAGGTACACAATGGACTGGCATATCATTAGATGTTGAAAACAGTAAAATGTATATCTACGATTATTGGTACGAAGAGATGCACGCAGTAAATATGGATGGTACTAATGATCAAATAATAATAACTGGTTTAGGCTATGGTTATTCTACTTTTGTTGATACTGTAAATGATAAAATATATTTTGATGAACAGCGTAGTGAAATATTATATATGGCAAATCTTGACGGTTCAAATGTTCAAGAAGTTAATCCTACTTTAGGAGCCAGAACTTATGGAATTGATGTAGACTATGAAGCAGGAAAACTATATTATTCTGGGCGTGATACGGGAGAATTATATAGATCTGACCTTGATGGATCTAACTTAGAAGTTTTAAAAACTGGATTGAGTTCTCCAAGAGGAATCTTTTTACTAAATAATTAATTATGAAATATATATATTTATTATTAACCTCAGTTTTATTATTACAAGCCTGTACCGATGATGGATTCCCCGTTCCACCGGCAAGCACAGTGCCTTCGTTTACATATACCATAGACAATGAGGAGTTTGCGCCAGCAACAGTAACCTTCACAAATACGTCTATTGTGCCAGAAACTGTTGGAACTGCAATTTATTATTGGAACTTTGGAGATGGCGAATCATCCTCAGAAAAAAATCCAACTTATGTATATTCTGAATCTGGAGTTTACACTGTGAATTTAGTGGTCACCACTTCAGAATCTTTGGAAATAATGGAGTCTTCTAAAGCCATAGTGATTAAAGATCCAAATGCCACAGGAACGCCAATTTATTATATTGATGGTGCTCAGGTGTATCAAGGTCTTATCAATACCCAAGCGCCAATTTTCACGCCAGTAAGTGGCATAGCGGCTCAATCGTCTTATGGAATGGTGATGGATACCTTGAATCTTAAATTATACATTAGCGATTATGGTGCTGACAAAATCTACAGAGCTAATTTAGACGGCAGCAATTTTGAAGATTTTAGAACGGGAGTTGACAGTCCTAACGGAATGACCATTGACTATCAGGAAAACCAAATTTATTTTGATACAAGTAACGGCATCCTACGCGCAGACTTAGATGTAACGGATCTTTCCCAGAAAGAAGATTTCGTAACAGGTCAGCCCAACGATCCTGATGGATTATCGATAGATGTGCAAAATCGAAAACTATATTGGATCAATTATGATGGAGGTGTATGGTCCAAAAATTTAGATGGTACGGGTGAAATGGAAATTATTCCAAACCTTCTAGGTGGTGGTAGTATTCTAGTGATTGGTAATCGTATTTATTATGATGATTATATAGCTTCCGGAGATATCAGATTGAAATCGGCTAATTTAGATGGAACTGGGGTTACTACGATTGCTGTTGGAATTACGCGTGTGGTATATGGTTTGGCTTATGAACCTGATGAACAAAAAATTTATTGGGGCAATCGAGGTAATGATGCCATGATGAGAGCAAATTTAGATGGGAGCAATACCGAAGTTTGGTATCAAGCAACAAGTGATACAAGAGGAATTGTAATAGGGAAAAAAATGTAAATTATGAAGTTAAAAGAATTAATAGCAACCTGTTTAATTATTGGTAGTATTTTTCAAGTCAATACCATATGTGCACAGGAATTACAAAACAAAGGCAAACTATTTATCATAGGTGGAGGTTCCAGATCTTCAGCTATGGTGGATAGAATCATTAAAGAATCTGGAATTGATAAAGAAGGTTATGGTATTATCTTGCCAATGTCTAGTATAGAACCTGATTCAGCAGTTTATTATGCAAAAAAACAGTTCATAGAGAAAGGTCTTAAGAATATTTACGGATTGAATTTTGTTAAGAATGAAGTATTAACACCATCAAAATTAGATTCCATCAAAAATGCAAAATTGGTTTATATTTCTGGAGGTGACCAAAGCAGGTTTATGGATATTGTTGCGGGTAATGATATTGAAAAGGCTATTCGGAAGTCTTATAAAAATGGTAATATGATTGCAGGTACAAGTGCTGGAGCGGCAGTTATGAGTAAAAACATGATTACGGGCGATGAACTTAAACATCCCGAATACAATTCTACTTTTCGAACCATTGAACCGGATAACCTAGAATTAAAACAAGGTTTAGGAATGTTAAGTGACAATATAATTATCGACCAGCATTTTGTTAAACGAAGTCGCTATAACCGTTTAATTACCGCGATTATTCAATTTCCGGAAATTACAGGTATTGGCATTGATGAATCCACGGCCATTTTGATCAATGGCAACACTGCTGAGATTATTGGAGATTCGCAAGTGATTGTTTTAAGAAATTCCAACACTTCAAAAAAAGTGCATGAAGATAAATTAGGTGCACAGGGCATTCAATTGGATATCTATTTGCCAGGAGAAAAATTTACACTTAATTAAATCTATGATTTTAAAAAAAATATTACAAAAAAATTTAATACTCTCATTCCTATTTATAAGTGCGTTTACATTCGCACAAAAAGGTAAAATAGAGAAAAAAATTATAAAATCTGTCGATCAACATTCTGAAGCTGCCATTGATTTGCTCAAAAAAGCGATCAATATTAATAGTGGTACCATGAATTTTGATGGTGTAAGAAAAGTTGGTGAGTTGTTCAAATCAGAATTGGACCAACTTGGATTTAAAACAGAATTGACTAACGGAGATGCTTACGGTCGTGCAGGACATTTGATTGCCAAAAGAGAAGGGAAAAAGGGGCCGAAATTTTTACTGATTGGCCATTTGGATACGGTTTTTGAATTGGATAGCCCCTTTCAGGAATATACAATGCTCAATGATACCATGATAAAAGGCCCAGGAGTTGCTGATATGAAAGGAGGGAATGTTATTATTATTTTAGCAATGAAAGCATTAAAGAAAGCTGGTGTTTTGGATAATATGTCTGTTGAGATTATTATGACTGGTGATGAAGAAAAAAGTGGAGCCCCACTAGAATTATCAAAAAAAGAGTTGATTGAGGCTGCCAAACGAGCAGATATCGCTTTAGGTTTTGAGAATGGTGATAATAATCCAAAAACTATTGTAGTTTCAAGAAGAGGTTCTGCGGACTGGCAACTTAAAGTATCAGGAAATCCAGCACATTCTTCGCAAATATTTACTACAGATATTGGAGTTGGAGCTATTTATGAAATCTCACGTATTTTAAATGAGTTTTACTTACAATTAGCCAGAGAAAAAGATTTAACCTTTAATCCTGGATTTATTATTGGGGGCACCTCTTTAGAACTCAACAAAGAAGATACTGGAGGTACAGCTTTTGGAAAAACAAATGTCGTTGCTCAACAAGCTATTGTACATGGGGATTTGCGAGCCGTTTCATTAGAACAATTAACTAAAGCCAAAACAATAATGAATACTATTGTTTCCCAAAATTACCCAAAAGCCAAAGCAGAGCTTATTTTTAATGATGGTGCTTATCCTCCTTTAACATTAACAAAAGGAAATACTAAATTGTTGGAACATTATAATAGTGTCAGTAAAGATTTAGGGTTTGGAGCTGTAACCGCTGTAAATCCAAGAAATGCAGGAGCTGCTGACATCTCATTTACATCAGAATATGTAGATATGGCAATTGATGGTTTAGGACTTACAGATGGTTCTGGAGACCATACCATAAATGAAACTGGAAATTTGAATACAATTGCAACACAAGCTAAAATCACAGCTGTTTTAATGTATCGTTTAGTGAACCCCAACAAATAGACGAATCAAATAAAAACATATGAAAAAAATCACGGTATCGTTTTTATTATGTGTCCAATGTCTTTTTTCTCAAAATTACACAGAATATCATACAGGCAGCACAGCAGATATTTCTACAAACCAACAACCAGGAGTATGTTTAATGGGAGGTGCTGTAGAGCATGATGAGGCAATGAAATGGTTTTTGAACAAAGCTGATGGAGGAGATGTTGTTGTGCTAAGGTCTTCTGGAAGTAATGGGTATAATGATTATTTTTATACAGATTTGGGTGTTACTATCAATTCAATAACCACATTTGTGATTTATAATGAAGCAGGAGCAATAGATCCGTATGTTCTGCAAAGAGTAGCCAATGCAGAAGCTGTTTGGTTTGCTGGCGGGGATCAATACGATTACGTCAACTACTTTAAAGACAATGCCTTAGAAGATGTATTAAACAACTTTATTAATGTTAAACAAGGTGTTATAGGTGGCACAAGTGCTGGTATGGCAATTTTAGGAAGTTCTTATTTCTCAGCACAGTATGGAACAATAACAAGTGATGTAGCTTTAAGCAATCCGTATCACCCAAGAGTTGCATTGGGTCATGATGATTTTTTGGATATTCCTTATTTGAACCAAGTTATTACAGATTCTCATTACGATGATCCGGATCGTCGTGGTAGACATAGTGTGTTTTTAGCTAGAATAGCACAAGACTATGGAACACGTTCCTTTGGGATTGCATGTAACGAATATACAGCAGTTTGCGTTGGTGCAGACGGTAAAGCTTATGTGTATGGAGATTATCCTAACTATCAAGAGTTTGCCTATTTTTTGCAAGCAAATTGCGTGGAGGATTTTGAGCCAGAAACTTGTATTGCAGGAACACCTTTAACATGGAACAGAAACAGTAAAGCGATTAAAGTCTATAAAATTCCTGGCACTAATGATGGTGTTAATTATTTTGATTTATCCGATTGGGAAACAGCTAGTGGAGGTGAATGGCAAAACTGGTCAATAACCAATGGCATATTTACAACAGCAGTAGGTCTTAATCCGCAATGTACTACATGCCCTGCCACGGCTTGCTTTGTGCTACCTTCCAACAATTTTGAGATTACCGTAACAAATGAAACCTGCCCAAATAAAGACAATGGGCAACTTAGTATCGGTTCGGTAGAGACCCATAATTTTGTGACTACGATTAAAGGAACAGATTATAGCTTCACAAATGATTTAACAGTTGATGGTTTAGCACCAGGAACTTATGATTTTTGTATAGAAGTTAAAGGAGAAAACTATGAACAGTGTTTTGTTGTAGAAGTTATTGAAGGTACAACCGTTTCGGGTAAATCAAGTGTAACATCAGGAAAGGCTTCTATAGAAATAGGAGAAGGAACTGCACCATTTACTATTTATGTTAATGGTAAACAAACATTTGAGACTAACTCACCAATATTTAATGTTGATGTACTTCATGGAGATTTAATTGAGGTTAAAACAGCCAAAACTTGCGAAGGAACATTTTCAAAAGCGATTGATCTTTTTCAGGAGATGATAGCATATCCAAATCCAACAATAGGAAAATTTGAAATTGCCGTACCAATTTATAGAAAGGAAGTTGTCTTGGAACTGTACACTTTAAACTCCCAACTAATTTCTAAGGAAACTTATCCAGTTATCTATGGGAAAGTGGAATTAAGCCTTGAAAACCAACCTTCGGCAGTTTATTTAGTGAAGGTATATTTAGAAACACCAATGACTTTAAAAATGATAAAACAATAATCATGAAAAAGTTTTTATATACAGCAGTAATTGGAATGGCATTATGGTCTTGTGGAGGTGGTGGTGGGGATACTCCAACTCCAACACCAACGCCTGAAAATAAAGTTCCAACAACACCTTCATTGGTAGCTCCAACAAATAGTAAGCTATGTATTGACAACTCCGTTAGTTTTCAATGGAATGCTTCAACCGATCCTGATGGAGGTGCCATCACCTATCAAATACAGGTAGCCAAAGACAATCAGTTTAGTGAAATAGCGAATACGCTTACAGGTTCTGCAACAAACCAATCTATTTCTTTAGAAAAGGGTATCGCCTATTATTGGCATGTAAAAGCTATAGATAATAAAAATGCATCTAGCAGTTATTCCGCAGTATATAGTTTTTATACTGAAGGAACCGGAGAAACAAATCATATACCATTTTCACCTGAACTTGTTCAGCCAGTTCTAAACTCTGTAGTTCAAACAGCAACTACAACATTGAGTTGGAATGCAAGTGATGTTGACACCAGTGATGTTCTTACCTTTGATGTTTACTTTGGAACGGCCAACCCTCCAACTGCGAAATTGGGGGACAATCAAACCGCGAAAACATTGAATGTAAATTTAGCTGCTTCAACAAATTATTATTGGAAAGTTGTAGTGAAAGATAATAATGGAGGAGAAACTATTGGGCAGATATGGAATTTTAAAACAGATTAATAATTTTATACGGTACAAATTACGGTACAAAAAACATAATAGAATTTATAAAACACTGTTAAGTAGAGTATTATAGATTAAAAAAAAGTCCCGTCCAGACCGCTTAATAAAGCAAATTAAAACCTTAACAGTCTTGTAATGAGAAAGTTAAGGTTTTTTGATTTTAAAACATGTACGATTTCTGTACGGTTAAAATTGTATTTCAGATTTTATTTAAATTTATAAAATAAACTTCCATTTATCCTTTCAGTAAATTAAACTTATTTTATAAAAAGTTTTATTACTAAAATGCTATTATCGTTGAAAAACCTCTTATACGTCAGGTAAAAAACGATACTTTTTTAATATGATTAAAAGTCTAGTAATCAAAAAACCCACATCGTTGATAGGGGGGGTAAATTGCTATTTAATTAATAAAGGTTACGGTTTATTAGAAATAGTGCATTATATGTTGATTAATTTTTTTTTATATTTATATTTATTACATTCGTTACTGCTACTAACTAAAAAATTACTACTATTTCCTTCTCATTTTCCTTTTGAGTAGGCTTTAATCGTAATTTTTCTAAACTTAAAATATTATATTATTGATTATCAAATCGAACGACTGAATTTGACTGAAATATAATGTTGGGAACAAACCGAAAAGCCAACTGAATTTTTGGAGTAGGTAAAATAATAAATAAGTAATTATGAGAAAATATTTTATTAAAACTTTTGTGTTATTATGTGTCTTTTTTATTTCAAGTTGTGAGTCAGACGACACACCTGAATTATTAGCTCCTACTGTAACAAGCGAAACAACAAGTAGTAATCTAGAAGCAACTTACACTACAATTAAAATTAACGGGAATGTCTCATCAGACGGAGGAAGTGAAATTACTTCTCGTGGTGTTTGCTGGAGTACTAGTCAAAACCCAACAATCAATGATAATAAAACAACAGAAAATTCTAATGCTTTTACAAGTACAATCGATGATTTAGCTGCTAATACAACATATAATTTTAGGGTTTACGCAACTAATAGTATTGGTACAAGCTATGGTGCACAACAACCTTTTAGCACATCAAGTTTAGATGGCACTACGTGGGATTTTTTAATTCTTTATAGCAATGGTCAATCTTCGAGCGCTGATGTAACTTTTAACGCAGACGGAACAACGCTTTATGATGAACCTAGCTCGCCTGGAACTTATACCTCCTATGGAACTTGGTCTTTAAATGGAAATGTGCTAACTTATGACATAGATTCAGACTCAACTAACAACAGTTCATATTTATTTACAGGAACTCTTTTAAATAATACAATGAGCGGAACACTTACTCATTACACAGGTGTTCTAAATTGGAGTGCAACAAAATATTAAAACTGCCCACAATAAGGGTAACCGTTGCACAAGGCTTTAAAAAACAAAAATAATAATTCAAAAGCTCCTTTTTAAGGGACTTTTGTTTTTGGAACAACGTCTCTTTTTTATAAATTAGAAGGTGACAAAAACACTTATTTGAGGTCTAAACAGCACTTTAAATTGAGAAAACAAATGATGCATT
>Ga0209414_1000138_pt1 | contig 32369 bp, 36 predicted proteins | sample LakVidmifraction_4_FD_181154 | JGI IMG/M metagenome (GOLD analysis project Ga0209414, IMG submission 181154) | Hypersaline microbial communities from Lake Vida, Antarctica - Brine Hole Two &gt;0.2 micron (SPAdes) (version 2) | ecosystem: Environmental > Aquatic > Non-marine Saline and Alkaline >...
AAGAGTGAATGTGTAGACATCGTCTGCCTGAGAGACCAAAAAATCAATAAAGTAAGTTGTGTTGTTACTAAGACCAGAAGCTGCTGCTCCATCGGTACTGTAGAGAACCATAGTGCCTTGGTACCAGTCAAGGGGCTCTGCTGCCTGAATTGTGACGTTAGAGCTGCTGTACGAAGTTACAGTTCCCGAGAGTCCATTGGAGTTTGACCCGTCAAAAAACTTTGGTGTTTCGTCAATTAAGTTTATACTTACTTCAGTCTCTGGGTCTCTGTTGTTACCAGCAAAAACTCGAGCCTGATTTGCAATTTTAAATTTACCTGCGAGGTTTGTTTGAATGTCAATTACGTTTCCGCCAGGAGTATCTGTCAACTGAATAGTGGACTGCGACTCTCCTAGCACGCTGTCTTCTCCTAAGAAAAGGACCCCTCTTGGGTTTGCTAGGAAGTAACCTCCCGCAGAGATAATGCTGTAATAAAGAGGTGCTCCTGTTGGAAGACCTACAAAGTTTTCCGTGCCGCCGTGGGCAACCAAGATTGTGTCGTCAGCTATGTTGGCAGAGTCGATGTCACTCTCAATGCCAGCGATAGTTGCGCTGTTGCTCCAGTCAATGTTTAGCGAAGATAGGGTGTTAGAGCCGTCGAAGGTCTGAGCAGTTGCAGAGTTTGAAGAATCAAAAGACTTCGTCTCAGTGTTTGTTGCAGCAAACTCTTGCGAAATTGTTGAGTTCAAGTTTAGAAAGTAAAAAGGCGTCTTGGTACCAAACCCGTGCGGGGAGTTGGTAGTGACAGTTAGCTCAGAAAAAGTTGCTCCGTCAGTTGTTATACCGTCAGAGTCTGAAAGACGCAGCTGGGAGCCCTGAAAAAACTCTCCAGTGATAATTGAAGTATAAAGGTCTTCGATAGAAGAAGTTTCAGGCTGAGTATCTCTACAGAGATAAGTGAAAGTAGAGGTGTCTGGGATTGAGTTAATAATGTACGCGCCATCGGCTGTTACAGACTTACTGCCTGTAACGTTAATTGGGATACCAACATCTAATCCGTGGGCTAAAGAAGTACTTACAATAATTTCTCGGGTCCCTGCGTTTGTAGTAATCGCATTTATACCTGGAATTGTGGTGTCACCAGACTTGGAGAAGAATGACGGGGTGTTGTTGATTAGCTCAACTGTCTCCCACTTGGTTGGCTGTAGGCCGTACTCGAAGTCGGTGTCAATAAGGTTTTCAGGTGTCGATACGCGCAGCTTAGTTACTGGGTCGATAAACTCTTTAGGAAAACTTATTTCTCCGCCAGTGCCGCCACCGCCACCAGTGCTTCCTCCAAGGAATCCAGGCATCAGTCATTACCTCTTTCACAGCTCAATAGTTCATTCAATAGGATAGCACTTACATAAAACATTGATTCTAAATTAAACGCCGAGCCACCAAGTCGTGCTCAGGGCAATGGACCCTTGCACGCCCCGTGCGCCAGTCGGTCCAAATTGTCCACCTTGAGTTTGCACGAACACTCCGTTGAAGTAAACGTAAGTAGTTCCAGTGCTTGTATCAAACCAAGCGTCTCCGTTAAGTGCGTCTTCAATGTTAGGTTGAGTAGGGGCCGCGGTAAATTTACCGATAGGCCCTTCGGGCCCAGTTGGACCAGGAACCTCAGATTGCGCCCCGACTTCTCCTTGAGAACCCACTGGGCCGCGGGGCCCTGTCGTTCCTATAGGACCTGTGACAGAAGAATCCGCACCTGTTGGTCCTAGTACGCCTCGCTCACCAAGCTCACCCTGAATACCTTGCGGCCCAGTTACACCTTGCGGACCTGTAACACCAAGCCCACCTTGCGGACCAGCAACATCAGAAACTGGACCAGTAGGTCCTTGAATTCCTTGCGAGCCAATGTCGCCAGTTACACCAGTTGGTCCAGTGGCTCCTTGAATACCCTGTACTCCAACAGGACCAGTAGGGGTTACTCGAAGCGCTTCCCAAACTGTCCCAGTCCATACCCAAGTTTGCGTGCCAGAAGTGAATTGTTCGTTTATCTCTACAGGAGTTGGGAAGTCAATCGCTGCCATTAGTTATCCTCTCCCGCTGCGGGTGTCTCGTCTTCATCTATTGTACGCTGTTCCGACTGAGGCAATACTGGTTCAATTTTGTCAGAATTTTTAAAATCTACGTAAGCTTTTGCCCACTCCGTTGCGGAAGCTATTGACTCCCAAGGGCCGCTTTCATCAATTACATTTGTCCCAAAAAGAATCTGAATATGAAGTTCTGGCTCAATTAATTTATATGTATGCATAATTTTTATAGCGAGTACGCTATTCTCCCCTCATTCCCTACAGCGATTGCAATTGTGTTGTCTATTTGCAATAGATAATTAATAGTGCCAAGCCCGAAAGTGGAATTTCTTTGAGTCCAAGACTCTGGGATAGGAGAAAGAGCGTTAGCTAGTTTTCCAGCTGAGCCTGCCGCTAAGTAAGTCTCTTCAGTAGAGATAATTGCTTTAATACTGGACGCCCCGAAAGAGCTCTGCGGGTAAATCTGAGTCCAAGAGGCTCCATTAGCAGAATACGCAACTTTTCCAGAGTCTCCAACAGCTACGTACTGCCCACTGTCTACGCTTACTGTTACACCATAAATAGTGCTATTTATGAATGACGAAGCTCTCTGTGTCCAATTAGTTCCGTTTAAGGAGCTGGCAAGCTTTCCGTCGTACCCCACTGCCAAAACTAAGTTTGGGGCTGCAAACACTTCGTTTATAAAAGTTGGGCCAAAAGAAGATGCCCTGAGCACCCAACTGAGTGCGTCTACGGACGTGGCTAATTTCCCAGATGCACCTACAACTACCCAAATACTTCCTACGGAAGCATAAGTAATTCCTAGAATTGTGCTAGCCCCAAAACCTGAATTCTGCAAGACCCAAGTCTCACCGTCGACTGAGGTAGCAAGCTTTCCTATGCTGCCACCAGCCATAAAAAAACCATCTCCGTATGCAACAGAGTAGACATTGCTACCAGAAAACGGTGAGTTGGCTTGATACCAGTTGACCCCATTGTCATCTGATATTGCTATCTTTCCTGAATTCCCGACTGCTATCAATCTACTTGAGCCGTCATACGCGATTGAGTTTATGTCTGTAGTACCAAAAGAGGAGTCGTCAACAGCTATCCAGCCAGCAGGCAAAAAGGGAGCGTCTAGAGTTGCATGTATTGCGTGAGTAGAAATTAGCATTCTAAGATATCAAGTTTCCGCTTAGTAACCAAGTGTTGGAGCTTAGTTTAATCAACGAGGTTATTGAGTATCTAGACTTTGTTGTCCTGCGGTTTCCCTCTGAAAGAACCTGAACGCCTTCTGCTCCTGCTATACCTACTTGACCTAAGCCCAACTGAGTCAAAACAATCTGAGTTCCTGTTGGGAAAGTGTAGCCTCCAGAACCGTCTACTGGGACTGTAACTGTAGTAACTACCGAACTGTTTATTTTTACAATTGACGCAGCATCGGAGGCTTGCAAAGTTACAGAGTTTAAGTATTGAGGTCCAACTAGGTCAAAGTTGGCGGGACCAGTTGGTCCAATAGGCCCCGCGGGACCAGTAACTTGTGGTCCAGTTGGCCCAGTGATTCCTTGGGCACCAGTTGAGCCTGTAGGCCCTACAGGTCCTTGGGTTGTCGATACAGCACCTGTTGCGCCTGTAGCACCAGTCGGTCCAACAATCTGCCCAGCGTTAACCCACTCCGAGCCATCCCAGACAAACAAGTCACCACTTGACTCAACAATATAAGCATCGTTTACGGCATTGCCAGACGCGGGCAGTTGGTTTTCTTGGAATACAGAACCTACAAAAGTGATTCCAGTCCCCTGAGGACCTACTGGTCCAACGGGGCCTGCTTCTCCAGCACCTACAACAAACTTCCAACCAGCGTAAGTGTTTCCCAGTCCTATTGCTTTATCTACCTCTAGGGACACGGATGTACCAGAGATGTTAATTACGATACCTTCCATAAAGTTAGTTGGGAAGGTTGAGCTGGCAAGTCTGGCACGAGTACCAATTGCGAATGCTCCAACAGTATTGACAATAAAGTTAATGTCTTCGCCTGTTGTTATTGTCAAGTTGCTAGAGGAAGTTACACCAGCGAAACTTACGCCAGTAGGTCCAGCTATTCCAGTTGGTCCTGTAACTTCTGGCCCTGTAGGTCCAATTGGCCCAGTAACTGTTGAAGCAGCCCCAGTGGGTCCTGTAAATCCTTGCGGTCCTGTTGGTCCTGGAATTGTAGAAGCTGAACCAGTGGCACCCATTGCGCCTGTTGCACCACGTAGACCAGCGTCGCCAGTCGGACCAAAAGGTCCAGTTGCTCCTGTAGAGCCAGTGGCACCAGTAGGTCCTTGAGATGGGCCAGTTGGACCAACCGAACCAGTGGGCCCAGTAAGTGATGCGCCAGTTGAGCCTGTTGGTCCCAAAGCTCCAGTTGCGCCAACGAACCCTCTAGGACCAGTTACTCCAGTAGGGCCTGTGATTCCTTGAGGTCCAGTAGGACCCTCTGAGCCCTGCGCCCCAGTAGGTCCTGTAAATCCTAAGGCACCAGTAGCCCCAGTCGGGCCTTCAGGGCCCTCAAGTCCTATCTGACCTCTTGCGCCTGTAGGCCCAGCCTGTCCTGTAGGTCCAGTGACATCTAAGCCGTTTGAGCCTGTTGGTCCAGTGTTGCCCTGCGGACCCGTTGCACCAGAAGGTCCTGTAGCCCCAGCAATAGTTGAGGCAGCTCCTTCAGCACCAGTAGGTCCTGTAGCACCCGTAGGGCCAGCTTGCCCAACGTTACTTGAAGCAGACTCGACCCAGTAAGAATCGTAATAAATATAAATTTGACCAGTCTCAGAATTAAACCAAGCATCGCCTTCGTCAGCACTCTCGGGTGGAGTTGCAGAAGTTATTGTGAACGCACCAGTTGGGCCAATCGGGCCAGTGACAGAACTATCAGAACCTGTAGCTCCTGCGGGACCAGTTGGACCAACAATTGCAGAGACAACTAAGTTCCAAGCAACGCCTGTCCACGCCCATGTAGACGTACCGTCAGTAAATGTGTCGTTTACTTGAGGTGCATCTGGAAAATCAATCGCTGCCATTATTTATCCCCTAGCCCAAATCTGCTTCGTAGGTGAACTGAATTAAAATTTTGTCGTTAGCACTGAACAAAAAAGGCGTTGTGTGAGTAATGGCAAACCCCTCGTCATACTGAGCTACTTGTCCATGGATAAAGAGCTCTAACACACTGGCATTATTGTTATTAAAAATTGCAGTTCCAAAGTAAGTAACTCCTGGACCTTCATCTCGTACAACTACTTGTCCTACGGGTTGATAGTTCTCAATTACTCCTGCTGCAGGAAGGCTTATTTTGTAGACTCCATCGCCTCGGGTAAATCCCGTCGTGCCAGCAATAACTCTTATTTCGCCAGTAATAGTTGCGCCAATAAATGTGTACCTGCCAGTAACGCTACCGTTTCCAATTACTGGGTTTGTATTACTTGCAGTCAAAACAGGTGTATAGGTCTGCCAAGGCTCAATAGCAAACTCACCTGTGGCACCAGTAGCCCCAGTCGGGCCTTGCTCACCAACGGCGGTTGAGTCATCTCCAGTTGCGCCTGTCGCGCCTGTAGCACCGTCGGGTCCTGTAGGTCCTACAACATTTGAGTCAGCGCCTATTGGCCCAGTTGGGCCAGTTGGGCCAACCGCACTTGTGCGGACAAGACGCCATGCTTGACCGCTCCACTGATAAGTGTTTGTACCGTTTGTGTACTCATCGCTTATTGATGGATTGGATGGAAAATCAATCGCTGCCATTATTGCCCTACTCGCTATCCGCTATGTAAGAACCACTGAGGTATAGCATACTCGACGTTGTTAGTGTGGCGGGGGTCACGCCCGTAAAGGCAGTCAACTGTCCGCTAGCTCCGAGATACCACAAATCTAGAATTGCAGAACCTTGACTACCAAAGCCAATTACGTTATACAACGTAGTTCCTGTGCCGTCTAAGTCTAGTGCTCCAACAAACGAGTTGGACATTGCAGGCTCTGGAAGAACAGGAAGAGTAATCGAGTACTGGGCAGTACCAAAGTTGCTGACTGTGGCGCAGTCAACGTCTATATTAAAGACAATAGCTTTACCGTTTTTCACGTAGTTTCCAGTTGCAGGAGTGCCAGAGACGCCTAAGTCGTCCCCGCCAAAGACGGGAGCGTATGCAATTTCTTGAGGAGTACCAGCAGGTCCCGATGCGCCTGTCGCGCCAGTCGGCCCAATCTTGTCAACAACATCGATAACACCAGCAACGCTTGGGTCAGTAACGTCTTGATAAATAATTTGTACTGGAGCGTCCAAAGGCACATCGTAGACGATAACTGGGTCTGAGCTAGTTGCGTTTCTACCAGAAACAGTTGAGTTGTTGAACGTTCCAGGCACAGTTGAAGTGCTGCCAGATGAAAGTCTCAGCGCCAAAGAGTTTGTCAATAGCACAGCAGAAGTATCTATGTACAGTCTTTCACCACGCACTGCGACAAGGTTTGGATTATTCCCTACGACACCCTGAGAAGAGTAGAACCCGCCCTCACCACTTGAAGATAGTACGTATACAACACCACCCATAGGCCCTTCAGGACCTACGGAACCTTGAGGTCCAGGAACAGTAGAAGCAGGTCCTGTAGCACCTGTAACAGATGGCCCAGTTGGTCCCACTTCGCCTTGAGCTCCAGTTGGTCCAACAATCTGACCAACGCTGTTCCAATTAGAACCATCCCAAATGTACAAGTCACCGTTGTCGTCAACGATGTATGCATCATTTATGCTGTTGCTGCCAAGAGGCAAGTTGGCTGCAGTAGATACGCTTCCTTGGACATTTATGGAAGTCCCCTGAGGGCCAATAGGTCCTGTAACCGAAGGTCCCGTTGCACCAGTTCCGCCAGTTGCGCCAGTTGCACCAACGTCTCCAGTAGGACCTACGGGACCAATTAAGGCTCCTGCTTCAATCCAGCCGTTGTCAGCTGTGTAAATATAAATTGTGTTTTCTTCGTAGATAACGTAGAAATCTCCAATTGCACCAGCACTGGCTCCCGCTCCTGAGTTGAACTCAGCGAAAGTGTTATAGAATCCTTGTGCTTGTGAGCCCACGCCCTGCGGTCCAGCGGGTCCAGTGACAATAGGACCAGTTGCACCGACTACTCCAGTTGGACCTAGTGGGCCGTCATCTCCAGTTGCACCTGTCGGCCCTGTTGGCCCTAAGTCTCCCTGAGGACCTTGAGGGCCTGTTGCTCCACCAAATTCTGAAGTACCAACTTCAACCCAGAAGTTGTCATAGTAGACAAAGACTGCTCCGTTATTTGTGTCGAACCATAGCTCTCCTGGCTCTGGAGATAGTGGAGGACTATCAGACTTAGGTACAAATTCTCCTGCGGAACCAGTTGGACCCGTGACCTCGGAGTCCGCACCTGTTGCACCAGTTGGACCAGTTATGCCCTGCGGGCCAGTTACCGTAGAATCGGCACCAGTCGGTCCAGTCTCGCCAGTTGGGCCAGTAATACCTTGAGGACCTTCAACTGTCGAGTCAGCACCAGTAGGACCAGTTGGACCCACCTCGCCCTGAGGGCCTGTAATTCCTCTATAGCCAGTTGGACCAGTTATGCCCTGCGGGCCAGTTACCGTAGAATCGGCACCAGTAGGTCCTACATCTCCAGTTGCACCTGTCGGCCCGATTGGGGCAGCAGAAGTTTCGACCCAGAAGCTGTCATAGTAAACATAAATGCGGCCAGTCTCGCTGTTGTACCAAGCATCGCCTGCATCAGGAGTAGAAGGAGGTGTCTCGTTTGCAATAGCAAAGGCACCTAGCTCACCTTGAGAACCAGTCTGTCCTGTTGGGCCAGTTTGTCCTGTAGGGCCTAGCGGACCTGTAGGTCCTTGAATGCTTCCAACGTTGTTCCAAGACTCGGCTACATTGTCCCAAACATAAAGGTCTCCAGCTACTAAGTAGCCGTCTCCAGCATTACCTGTGGGTTGAGCTGCTTGGAGGTCTTCTAAGGTTGCATATGACCCAAGAATTGTTACGCCAGTTCCTTGGACACCTGTCGCGCCTGTTGCACCCGTAGGTCCTAGCGGTCCTTCAACTTCGCTGTCCGCACCTGTTGGACCGCTTGGGCCTGTCTGCCCAGTTGGGCCTGTTAGACCAATCTCGCCTTGAGGTCCAGTCTCGCCAGTTGGACCAGTAATACCTTGAGGACCTTCAACTTCGCTGTCCGCACCTGTTGCACCAGTTGGACCAGTAATACCTTGAGGACCCGTTACTGTGGAGTCAGCACCAGTAGGACCTGTAGCGCCTGGAGTTGTAGATACAGCACCCGTTGAGCCTGTTGGTCCAGTGTTACCTAAATTACCTTGAGCACCTGTTGGACCAGTGTTACCTGTCGGTCCAAGAACTTGACTCTGAGGCCCAGTTGAGCCTGTAGCTCCAGTCGCGCCTATAGCACCTGTAGGGCCTAGTGGACCTGAAACACCTGTTGGTCCTTGTATTCCTGCGCCCGTTGCACCAGTAGCACCTTGTGGACCAACTTGGGTAGAATCGGCACCTGTAGGTCCAGTGACTGCTGGACCTGTTGCGCCCGTAGAACCTGTCGAACCCGTAGGTCCCGTCTCACCGCGAATACCTTGAGGGCCAATGTCACCAGTTCTTGCGAACGTGGCAATAATATCTTCTAGATTGGAGAAGCTTGTTGCCAGTCCGCTCAGGTAAGAAACAGGAACTCTAAAGTATCCTGTAGCCTCAGTGATTGCGCCTGTGATAGCAAAGATTGCAAAATCGTTAGAGTCAACTTTGTTGGTGATTCGAACGTGTCCCTTGATTGGACTTGTAGAGTCGTCAATCGTGCGAAGGAATTGCTGAACATCGATTGCACCGTCGGCCTCATCGTCAATGAAGAGGTTGGTTGCACTCTGAAGGTCAACGTTGTTAAATTTAATTTTTCCAGTGCCAGGGTCGGTGTCTGCTACCGAAGTGCTAAAGGTGTAGTCAAAGCTTGCTCCACCAAAATTACCAATAGGGCCTGTTGCACCTGAAACACCAGTCGGACCTTGAACACCAGTTGCACCCTGCGGGCCAGCCACTGTCGAGTCTCCACCCACCGAACCTGTCGCACCTGTTGGGCCTGCTGCTCCTTGAGAACCAGTTGCTCCTGTAGAGCCAGTGGTACCTGTTGCACCCAGTGTGCCAGCAGCACCCGTTGCACCTGTAACTGAGGCACCCGTCGCGCCAACTAAACCTTGAGAACCAGTAGAGCCAGTGGCACCTATAGCGCCTGTAGCGCCAACTAAACCTTGAGAACCAGTAGAGCCAGTAGAGCCGACTAGTCCATTCGCGCCTGTTGCGCCTGTAGCACCGACTGACCCTGTTGCGCCTGTAACTGAAGCGCCAGTAGCTCCTGTATTACCTTGGACACCGCTTGCGCCTGTAGCGCCCGTTGCTCCAACTGCTCCTGTTACTCCTTGTATACCTGTTGGACCTGAGACACCTGCGGCTCCAGTTGAGCCGATTGACCCAGTGGGACCTGCAGTTCCTGTTGGACCAGATACACCAGCTGGTCCTGTATTACCTAAATTACCCTGAAGACCTATTGGCCCAGTTGAACCCGTGGAGCCGATAGGACCTTGAACTGTGGAGGTTGGCCCAGTTGCACCCGTGGCACCGATAGCACCAGTAGCACCCTGAATACCCGTAGGTCCTAATGCTCCCGTGGCACCTGTTGCTCCAAGTAAGCCCGTTGCACCCGTGGCACCAGTTCCGCCAGCTGGTCCTTGAATTGTTCCAACGTTGTCCCACTCGGAATTAACGTTGTCCCACACAAAGAGGTCACCATTTATAAGGTAGCCATCTCCGATGTCGCCTGTTGTAGGTAGGTCACCCGTGGATGCCAGAGAACCGACAATGGTGACTGAGGTTCCAGCTACACCAGTTGGCCCAGTGTTACCAATGGTACCTGTTGCACCCGTTGCACCTGTAGGACCGCCTGAAGGTCCTGTAGGGCCTTGCGGGCCTTGCTCGCCAGCGCCAGTAGGTCCTGTTGCTCCCTGTGGGCCTACAGAGCCTCTAGCAACGTCTGAACCTGCGGGGGAAGTTGTTACTGTGTCTATGGTGTCAAGCTTGGTGATATCTACATCGCTCTCATCTCCAATAGGGAGATAGAAGCGGAATTCTTTTGGACGTGAGCCCTTGATGCGAATCTTCGCAGTCCAGTACCAGCCACGTGGGCTCAGGTCAAGGTCGTCAGTACACGGAAGCTCAACGGAGAACTCTCCGTTAGAGTCAAGGGTTAAAACAATGGGGTTAGCGACAATTGTTGCATCGTCGACATCTTCAATTCGGCTCGAAGCCGTGAAGACTACGGTACCAGAAGCGGGTATACCAGTACCTTTAAGGTACTGACCAACAACACTCCTAGTGTTAACGTCAGGTGAAAAACTCATAGGCGGCGCTCCAGGTCCATTAAAGCTTGCCGAAGGGCCGACAGGCAGCGGACTCTTCTTATGCTTTTTATTGTACGGGAGTTCTGCAGGGGTTAGTTGTCTCTAACCCCAGTAATTACGCTAATATCTTGTCTAGGGTTGTGGCCTTCGCCAATTACCATCGTAAGAATTCCTGGAGAAGATTCTAGGCCGTGGCGGTCGCGAAACCACGCACTTCCTGGGTCAACCGTAGGAGCTTGGAGCCACAATCTGCCACCAATATCCATGGCTTTGAAATTGTGAAAGTGCCCAGAAATCCACACATCACACATACCTAGGGCGGTTTGGCCTGCTGATTGGCCCTGCAAGTACTTCAAAACGTTGTTACCAGTTTGGTGTCCGTGGAACAATCCCAGCATCGTGCCACAAATATCTATGGACAGGGTCTGGTGAGACTTTTCAGGGAATCTAAACTCAACGTGACTTAGTGCTTCATTTTCAGCGCATGCGTCTTGAACTGCGGAGGCAACTTCGACATTCCACCCGTCGGATGGGTCTGAAATTACTTGTCTGGTAACTTCATCGTGGTTTCCATTGACTACGGGAACAACAATTCTGTCTGCCAATGGTGCAAAGGCCTTGATTTGAGCCATAAGAACTCTACGAGCAACTCTTGTCTGCTCTGTTAGCCCCAAATCTGAAGATGCTAGGCCTTGCAGCTTGCCATTCTGGGAAGTATTGCCCTCAACGTGGTCTCCAGGAAGAGGAATGACTACAGTTCCAATACTGCGACCAATTTTTCTAAGGTCCCTGAGTCTTTGGACGCCTAAGGTTGTCATTTCAAGAAGACGTGACACAGTCTGAGCTGTGCCGTCATCTCCTTGCTTTTTACCGAGCTGCTGGTCGCTAGGGGCAAAAATATAAGCCAGACTGCCAGAAGTAACTTTTTCTGGCTTGCCTGGCTTCCATTTAGAGACTTCAGCTACTAATTTTTCTAAATCAAAGTCTCTTTGACCAAATCCTGCAGCTGGCTTGAGCGAAATCCTGTGAGCTTCTAGCCACTCTCCAGCGTGATTTTGCCACTTGGACTTTCTTACTGAGACAACCTCCCACTGTTCGGGGTTAAGGTCAAACTCTTCTAGTAAATCTTTTTGGTCTGGAATCTCGCCAGCGCTTCTAGGCGTTGAGACGATGAACCCACCGTTCTCGTCAATTTCCATTCGGGGACGCCAAGACTCTGGGGCGTTCACTAATTTTGTATCGGACCCACTCGGTCCTGGACTAACTAGAGCTAAAAACTTGTCAGTTAACTCAGACATTAAGACGCCTTCTTTTTTAGGTCTCTACGAGCTACACTATTCATCCCTGTAAAGCAACGGCACTGCCTACGGCGGTGCGTTGATATAGAGGAAAAAGCAACGTCATATCCTTCACTCAAAAGAATGTCGTGGATTTGTCGATTAGAGACGGTCGTGGCGCTAGATGGCTGAGACATAAGCAACTCTAAAGCTTCTAGGTCTTCTCCCTCAATTAGAGAAAGAAGCTTGGCTACGCCGCAGGGCAAACCAGAATCTGTGCGGGGGGTGGCGCTCAACTTTTCGGCTAAACTCATAAGTACCTCCAGTAAGGCGGAAAGACTTATTATAAGTCCCGCGATAACTGTAACACTAAGTGCAAACTTTTCGACTTATAATACTTACGGCGTGTCAAGTATCTAATAAAACTGTTTCAAAAGTCCCTACTTATGGCGACTATATGCCCTAATTATCCTTTTTGGAAGGGGTGGGTACTTTTTTTCTGGTCGGCTTTTTGGCTTGTTTTTCAGGCGTAACAATTGGGATATAGACCGAGTTGGCTAAAACTTGAAGAAGAATGGTGCGGGTTTCTTCGTTTTGAGTGCTGATTTTATTTAGAGAAGTCTCTAAATCTTCAGTCTTACGGGCCACATCTGCAAGGCTTAGGCCTCCATTAGACTTTGGATGGATGGGAGCGGTGGCAATTTCAATCTCTTCTCTGACAATTTTACGTAAAGACTTAGACCAAACCTTAGATGTGCCAGCAACAACCGCTGCAAAAGCAATTAAAGCACTTAAGTAGATAGCAATGTCTCCGATGTCCAAAACATCAGCCGTGCCTGGCTCCCACCAATTGGCCGCGTCAATAATCACAGCTGGAAGATTGTATGAAAGAAATTGCAAGAGAATGCCCCGTCTGAGTAAGCTTGTGTTACTTATAGTGTATATTGAAACTCGTTGAACGATTAGTAGACAGCGGACTGCGCTAGGTGTATAGTTTCCCTACTAAGCTAAAAATTTTTTAAGTTACTTAACTATCTTCCGCGAACGTTGAGTAATCTTCCCAGCGATTTGAGGAGGTTGCGGTGGATAACAAGGACAAGAGTCGTCTCGCAAAAGCGTCGACATATTACCCAAATTTGAATTGGAAGATTCTTCCATGCCATGGAATTGACAACGGTCGATGTACCTGTAATAAGACCCACGGTGAGCCCAAGGAAGTTGGAAAGCACCCTGTAATAGGTCAGTGGAATGTTGAATCAACTTCAGACATTGACAAGATTAACAAATGGTGGAGCGCCAACCCTGAGTACAACATCGGCGTACATTGCTCTAAGTCTGGCTTTTTAGTCATTGACATTGACCCACGCTCTGGCGGTCCAGAATCCTATGTAAAATTTTTAGAAAAGCTCGAAGGCGAGCTACCCCCAACCGTTGAGGCCATCACTGGTATCTACAACGGTGACGACAGAACTAGTGGCCGTGGACGCCACATTTATTACAAGTGCGACCCAGAAGAAGACTTAGTCGGAAACCTCAACTCTCTTGAGCTAAAGGGTGTTGACATTAAGCACAATGGGTATGTTCTTATTTCTCCTTCGAGGCACCACTCTGGTGTTACTTATGAATGGGCTGAGGGCTGTGCGCCTTGGGAGATTGATATGGCAGAGGCTCCCGAGGAGCTTCTGAGTATTCTCCGTAAACAGCGTCGTCGCACCTCATACAACTTTGCTGGTGGAGGCGACTGGGACTGGGTAAATGACGTAGAAGATTTTGACTACGACAAACTCATTAACGACGGAATTGACGAAGGGGAGCGAGCTGTACAGATTTATAAGCTTGCCTGCCACCTAGCTAATCAGTATGGAACGAATACCAAAAGCGCCAACCTTATTGAGACGTTTATGATTAGGTTTAATCACGATAACGTTCGACCTCCTATGGAGCTAGAGGGCACAAACTCTTTGATTATGCACGTTCGTCGTGGCATACAGTTTGTTGCGGATAACCCTAAAGAGCAGAGGCTCGACGCCAACGTAGCTGACTGGCATAAAGACCACGCCGTAAAGATTACTGCATCCAATGGAGCAGCTAAATCCCCAACAAAGCTAGTTCCGCTTCTTGGTGTCGTGCCTCCCGAGACTTACTCAACGGATGGTCTAGACGAAGACATCTACCGTCCGTACGAGCACGGTGTAGCTGAGCTGATTGAGCAGGGAGCTTCTATCCACGAAGCTACCAGTGTCTCAAACATGGATGTCCCCAAAGACCCTGACGCTATTGATGTTCAAGACGGAGGTACACCAGGAAAACGTTCTCTGTCAGACACGGGCAACGGACGTCGGCTTGTGGATATTTTTGGCAAAGGAGTTCGATACAGTACTGGCCTTGGTTGGTTTGTTTGGAAACAGGGCTATTGGAAGCCTGACACCGAAGACCTAGAAGTCCAAGAACTTGCAAAACGCCTTGGAGCATTTATTGGGTCTGAATCTGCCAACCACAGCCTAGATAATCAAAATGAAGTAATCAAGTGGGCACATCAATCTCGCAACAACTCTCGGTTGCGCGGGGCAGTAGATAGTGCTAAGTCTGACCCTAGGGTTGAAGTACCCATTGACACGTGGGACAATGACTCAAACTTGTTGGGTGTTCTCAACGGCGTGATTGACCTAAAGTCAGGTGAGCTTTTGAAAGGTCGTCCAGACCTACACATTACTCGCCGTGCTCCAGTTACATACACTCGTGGCCACCGAAACGCTCGCTGGGAGAAGTTCCTAGACGATGCAACTGGTGGAGACAAAGAGTTCCAAGAGTGGCTACAAAAAGCCGCTGGATACACACTTACTGGCTCTAACAAGTATGACATCCTGTTTTTGGTCTATGGACCTGGTGGTTCGGGTAAAAATACTTTCGTTGAGGCTTTGGTCAAGTGCCTAGGTACTCAGCAGTACGCTTGGCCTCTGGACTCGTCAATCTTGGCTCAGGGCGACGGAAAGGCCAACAGCACGGACTTGTACCACTGGGCTCAGTTGCGTGGACGCCGAATGGTCTGGGTAGACGAGCTCCCCGACTCTGAGCGTATTAAAGAAAACTCTGTAAAGAAGTTGACGGGTTCTTCTGAAATCTCAGCGCGTTCTCCTGGAGAGCAGCCTTTCACGTTCCAGTCTCAGGCGAAGCTATGGATTTCTACAAACCACCGTCCTATCATTACGGATGATGCCATGTGGCGTCGTATCAGACCCATCCCGTTTGACAAGGTGCCTCTTCACCCAGACCCAAACCTTAAGGACTACATCTTTGACCCAGAGGGCGGGCTACCCGCTGTTCTTGCTTGGGCTGTCGAAGGTGCAATGCAGATTCTAAACTCCAATGACCCTGACGCTCTTGGTTGGTGCGTACGAGTTCGAGAAGCAGCTGATGTCTATCGCAAGAACGAAGACCGTATTGGAATCTTCCTTGCCGAAGAAACTGAAGAAGCTACAGGAATTGAGACGACAATAAAGACTATGTTTAGCGTCTACCGTGTTTGGTCCGAGGACCGTGGCGAGCGCTCGATGACTCAAATTGCATTCACTAGAAAGCTTCTTGAGCGTGGTATGGAGATTGACGGTACTGGTTCTCGCGCAACTATCAAAGGTCTCAAAGTTATTTCAAGGATGACGCCTACAGATATGAACTGGCAGACAATGACTTCGATAGCTAGGTTCTAACGGTTAGGGTTGAAAACCTTAGCTCCACTAGAACGAAACGGTGGGAGCTTTCTTGCAGCAGGAGATTTAGCAGTTAGCTTTCCTCCATGAAATCCTGCAGGTGGCTTAATTAGCAAAGCTGTCATGGCGTGAACCAAAGCGTCTACTCGGTCTGGGGAGCTTCGAGTCTGCTCTGGAATCCAGGAAGTCATTTGAGACTCAAGGTCTGGTAGATAATTTACGTGGTGAATTCTAGATTGCTCGTAAGCCAAAACAATCGGCTCAGCTCTCAAAGCTTTACCATATTTTGAGTGAACTTCTAAAACCTTTACGCTAGGGTCGATAGCGTTGATTGCGTTACGGACCAAAGCACCACCTTGGTTTACTTCGGCAACAACTGGTGCGCCCCAGCGACGAGCCATCTCAACGACTTTATTAGCCCAGACTTCTGGGGAGCCGTGGATGGTAGCGTCCTCCAGAACCCAAGCGTGGCGCTTGTACAAGTCTCTGTCTCCAGTGGATGCGCAGACGACGATACCGCAAGCGTCCCTTGGGTTTTCAGCTACCGAGGGGTCAACACCTATAACTCTCAGAGGGGTGCTAGGTGGGTAAAGAAGTTCTCGTGCCTTTTCAATCATGTCGATTGTCCAAAGAGCGCCGTCCACATCGTCCAGCATTTCTCCGTAGAGCTCCTGCTGCGCGAGAGATGTTCCTTCGTATACTCCAGTAATTGTGTCCAAGTATGCGCCCGACAAGTTTCCAGCGTTGTCCAAGGTGGAGCCCTTGGTTATAACAACTTTTGAACCTGTGGTTTTTACAAGCTTGGCTTCTTCAATAAGTTTGTAGAGAAGCGGTACTCTTTTGGGAGTTGTAGTCACAACCATCTGAGGGTTGGCTCCAAGACGGGTACCAACTCGTACGTTGTCAAAAGCAGTCATGCCAGCAGAGTCTGGATTCTGCCGCCAAGCCGCCACTTCGTCGGACCAACTATGTGTGTTGGATGTTGGGACCATACCTTCGCCCGCAAGATACAAGTGACTTGCAGAGTCAACTGTTATGCATCTCATAAATTTTGGAGTGGTTGGGGCAATAGACACAATAGAGTGCTGAGTAGACTGATACTTCCACTCGTACCTAGCTTTAGCTAACTTACGTGGATTACGCACGAGTGGGATAGGGGAGTTAACTTGAACGTACCAAGACTGCTTATCTAGCTGTAGTCCGCTTCTACTTCTACGCTTGCGAGCATACACTTTAGGGACTAGCCCTAAACTTCTAGCAAGTTCTATATACCCGTCAATCAATGCTTTGTTTGTATTAGTAAACCTAAAAGAGCCACCTGGCTCAACGCCCCCGTCGGAATCAGTAAGCCCCTGTAGCAAAGCAAGACGGTCCTCTGCACTTGCTCTTAAGTAAATCTCGGGAACGTGCTTATTTTTGTAAAGGCCTAGCTCTCTCCACGGGCCTATTAACTCCGCAGCCCAAACGTGGTCTTTGTTTATATCTCTACTGACTAATCCTGAACGCTCTAATTCCTCTAAAAGCCATGATTTGTCATCTGTGCTGGTAGCAATGTAGCTAGGCTGGGCGCTTGCGCCGTCTCCTAGAACTAGTCCGAGTACCCAGGGGTTTATTGGCAAGGGTTCGGAGGACGGTAAGTAAGTCACTGCTTTTGTTGCAGGAATGTATAAACGTCTTTTGGTATTTGCACGTAGCTGGTTAGTGTCTTTTACTTGGTGATTTGTGGACTCTCTGCCAAATCTCTCAGTTGCCCACGTTTCGGGGATGACTCCATCAAAGTGGGTGCTGACGTAGCGAAGGTCGGTGTTTGTGAGAACTTTCCACCTGTGCTTGCCGTCTGCGTCAATGTGTGTTCCGTTTGAGAAGTTCAATCTGTAGCTGTCTAGGGATAGCTCAGTCTCGTGAACTGCCGTCACGTTGCAGGGCTTACCCAACTCATCGAATACAGCGTCTCCTACTTTTAGGTCCCCCATAGTTGACCATCCAGCAGGTGTAGGTATTGGGGTGGCTATGTCCAGCCTAAATTGTGGTCCACGCAAACCATCAGGTTCGTCGGCAGTGTTTCCAGTAAAAAATACTTTGCCGTCGTGACGTGCCAACCATGTTTTGTTCTTTGCGGTTGGGCACCATACAATTCCTGTGTAGTTCTCTAAAGTATAAGTACTTCTGCCGTCACCCCACGCTCGGCCTTTGCTGCTCTGCAGGTTTGCTGCCCGAGGGAGAGTTGTGTAGGCGCTCCCGCGATAGTGTGCTCCATACAAAGTGACTGTCTCACCTTTATACTTAGGGTGACGAGTGGTGTACGAGTGGCTGTACCCAAGCAAAGTAAGTGCATAACCAAAAGCATCTCTTCGTCCTGCACTCTTCTGTTCAAAAGAGCCGCTACTTCCTCTCCTGTGCCCGTCGCCATCCATACATGCGTTAACAAATATCTCTAACTGACTGACCGTCAGCGAATTCATAAATTCTATAGTGGGTATTTTTTCTACAGGGTCGATGAAATACTCTAAAATTTTAGCGGAAGAGTCGTTGTCTAGATAGTAATTAAGCGCCCCGTTTCCTGAAGAATCTAGCCTGACTATCCAAGACTCTCCTTTTATTTTTTGGCCAGGAGCCTTTGTTTTTTCCCGCTCTGGTCCAAATAAATCTGTAAGAGCTTTATGTATAGATGCGCACTTATCTGGGTTCACTCTCATGGATTGGGCTATAGACAGTGAAACTGACCTAGGTCTCTGATGATAGAAAACTAGAGCATCTTCTATGTTTTCACCTAATTTATCGCATATATCTATGAGATTAGTCATCCCCCAAGCGCCGTTATTTTTTGTAGACGTAGGTTTGATAATTTTAGGTTTGCCGTCTTTTTTATGACACCTTAGTGGAGCAATTCTGTCACTAAGCCATTTTTCCCAGCCAGGCTGGTCTATGAGAACTAGAGACCTAGTTTTAGATTTGAAGTCTTTGGACTTAACGGAGCCTTCAGTCATGTACCAAGCGCAGAGCTCCACTAGAGCATCAGAGTGTGTGCTGGTTGTGGGTACATCAGAGCACGGTGCAGAAGTGATAAGCCTGACTTTTGTGTGCGACTCTCCTTTAATAATGGAGTCTGTAGTGGTCAATTTTATTTCACCATTTCGAAGCTTAACTGGCCATTTATGAGTCAAGGTCGAAACCGATGAATGGTGCCTTCCAGAAAATCTTGCTACTGGTTCGTCAACTACATCAAATGTGTGAACACCTTTTACTGGATTCCACTCTGAAGAACCAGTGTCAGTGTTTAGAGTGAGTATTTCGTCTCCCTCACTCAAGTTCCCGTGAGTCACCCAGCCCCTATCTTTCGTAAGGGCTTCAGTGTCAGGGGTCACGCAAAAGAGACTGGCAACGTTACCGTTTGGCCAAGTGAGTCTTCGCTTAGAAGGTTCGTAGTGTGGCTTCTCTGAAGGAGGAGAAATGTTCATTATACCACTTTCTCCTTCGACCAAAACATCTCGAACGTCGGCCGCGGTACGGGCTACGAGACCGAATCTTCGTTGCCCTGTGGTTGTGTATTTTGCCTGCTCGCGGACCCATTCGGCACCGAGACGAGTGTTGTGCGTTGGGATGAGAGCTTCGCCAGCAAGGTACATGGAGTTAGGTGAGTCAACGGTGAGGCATCGGCTTAGTATGGGGGTTATTTCCTCAAAAGAAACAATCATGCGATGAAAATTTCTAGACGCCTGATTGCCAAGAGGAATAAACCGTTTAACTTTTCTAGGAAGCTTAAAAAAGTTACGGGTTGGTCTCCACGTGACTAAATAAGCAAGTTTACCAGGAGTACGCGTACCGTCTTTAGCAGTCGCGTGAGTCTTTTTTTCCACCATAGTAGGCTTCTGCCCAAGCGAGCGAGCAAGGAACATGACGCCGTCGGCAAGATTTTTATTAGTATTCGAAAATTCTATATATCCCGATTTAGCGTCAATAAATCCATCAGAGTCTAGTAGGCCAGCTAAGAGCTCCCAGCGTTGGTCGGCTGAGGCGTATAAATACTCAGCGGGGATGTGCTTGTTCCCTAGGACCCCTATTTTTCGTAAGTCAGAGCTAAGACCCCTAGCAGTTACAGAACCTGTATTAGGGTACATTAGTTTTCTATACTTTGCCTCTGTTGGAGTGTATCCTGCAGCTGAAATTGCATCTACGAGGTGGCCCATGTCGTCACGATGCTGGGTAAACCCGCCAGAGGAGGTGTTCCCGTCACCTTCCCAATACCCAAGTAAGTACGGGTCAATAAGTAAGTCAGCAATTGGCGTTGAAACATCCCCTGTTACGGGAATTGAGTGGTTTAAGTCGCCTCTGTCGTTGTAGGTGAAAGAGTCTACAATTTCCTGAGTGTTGCGTATTTTTGGCCCTACGCCTGTCTCTTGCCTGGCGTAATTTATGGTCGAGTGAAGATTTCTGCCAGCTTGCATGTGAGGGGCAAGGCTTGCTCTATTAACTCCAAGCTTGGTTGCAGCTGTCCTAACCGACATTCCAGCGCCCACAAGTTCAAAAGCGCGGTCAATAGTAGACACGGGGATGCGAGACCCTAGTCTCAGATGAGAAACCGTGGACTTCCATTGAGGCCAGTTATCGGGAAGGCCTTTGGACCCGCCTACGTTTCGGTTGTAGGCTTTTCTGTCTGAGTGTGTCCATGTTACCCATTGGTGCTCTTCACCTGCGTCCAAGGTAGTGCCGTCTGAAAAAGTCAAACGAAACATCCTCTTGGGTATATCAGGGACGTGAGCTTGCAGTACTTTAGTGGGTTTACCATTTTCATCAAAAATGGTGTCGCCCGTTTGAATGTCCCCGATAGTTTTAAAGTATGTAGACGTACCATCTGTACAGAGTATTGGAGTGGACATCCTAAGAAATTTCCCGAATCCGCGGCCTGCCATAATTAACCATACGTTCCAGTCGTCACCTTCGGGTGCTAACTGCTCGGGGCGAGCCCAAACGTTCCAGTCCCACATGAGCTGGTCCATGTCCATATCAGCAAGGACAGCCTCTTGCTCCTCTATGGGCAAAAGCGCAATAAACTCCATTAAGCTCTTGCCCATAGGTCACCTATTTCTTTGAATTACGCTGCAAACTTCTCTGTACTCCATAATACAGGGGCGCGGCTGAGCTGAGTCCTAATTCCTTTGCCAAGTTGGAAAGAGAGATACCGTTCTGGTATTCCTCGGCCAACTGGTCGTGATAGAGGTCTCCGTCTTTTTTACGAGCAGAAGTCACTCGAGACGCGGCTGATTTGATGTCCTGATTTTTTACGCGAACCTTTGGCCTAAAAGCTGACACAGTAATGTCATTCATAACAACGCGACGACGAACTCCCGCGTACGCTACTTCCAGTTTCTTTGCAAGCAAAGGAAGACTTCCGCCTTTGTTATAAAACTCTGTGAGCAATCGCGTGTACTCCCTACTTGCTTCGTGGGCTGGCGAGGACTGGTTACGAGCACCATATGCCTGCTTTGCCTGCGGCAGGATAGGCACAATCATTGTTGCGTATTCTTCTACGAGCTCATAGCTCATGTAATTCTCCATCTATGTCTTTGTTTCCTAATCTGTCTACTATGACACTATCATACGCAAGGCCCTAAACCTAATCTATAACCTTAAGGTTTATCGCATGTATTATCGCGTGTCAGTTCTAAAAAAGTTGTATGATTTACTTATGGACTTTTTGATTATTCTTTTAATTGTGGCTGCAGTGCTGGTGATTCTGTGGGTTCTGTTATTGGTAATGTCTGGGCTTATTTTGCTCTCGGCGGTCGCTAAGCTAAAAGACGAGTGGCTAATCTCAGCGCGTGAGCTAGACAAGAAAAACTAATCTAAGAAGTCTCGGAAGTGTCAACTTCTGTAATGTCCTTCGAAAAGGACACAAAAACGTGCCGAACAGTACTCGCGTACCACTCTTTACCTTTGTTAGTTGTTGGAACTTCCTCTTTGTTCAGCTTCTGAGCTATAACGTTAAAAGAGAGACCAGCGTTTCGTTCCTTCCAAATCCGCTCTTTGAGCTCAATATCTAATACAGACCTGGGCCCAATGTTAACTCCCCAGACTTTGCCGTTATCACGTCGGTCTTGATGGACGTCCTTCTGGCGTAGAGAAATCATTCCTCTTTCCATCTCGGCCATGGCAGACATTATTGTGACGACGAACCTTCCTTGGTATGTGGCAGTGTCTAGCCCAAGGTCGAGCAGGGCTAATCGCCATTCGTACTTATGAGAACGGTCAACAATGCTGAGGAAGTCTCGAGTGGAACGAGCTAGTCGGTCCAGCCTCGTAACATACATAGCTTGAGCAAGCCCAGAGTCCAGTTCTTCCAGTGCCTTCTTCAGCACTGGTCTACCTTGAATACTCTTCCCTGAGCGCCCCTCTTCTCTAAGAACCACAGGCGTATAGCCAGCCAACTCGGCAGCAGCGATTAGCTGCTTCTCCTGAGCCCCGAGGCTCATACCGTCTGCTGCTTGCATTTGAGTTGATACTCGTGCGTAGCAGTACGCAATACCCTCTGGCATTAATCTACCGAGTGCATTTTGAAAAAGCTTTGCTTCTCTTCGCTCTTCTTCTTCGCTTTGCCTAAGGTTGCGAAGAGGCTTTTGACCAAACCGTAAACCAAAACAATGGCGATGATAGCGATAGCGAGAACCAAAATAGAGCCGAGCAGGAACATACCTAGCTCAAAAGCAAACTCGAATGGTGCTTTCCAATTGATATTCATAATTACCTTCTTTCTGTCGTTTAACTACACTATAGCATACAGTGTTATGTCTAAAACTGTATTACTTATTTATATTATACCTAATGTTCATTTGGAGTTCGTACAATTTAGGCACTTTGCCCAGTAAATACAAGGAAAATGCCCCTATAAAACTTCGTGCAAAACTCGTTTTACGAGCTCACTCTCCCTGTGAAGTCAAAGCAAGAGATAGGGCTTTTTGCTTAGCTTTAGCACGCTTACGTTCTCGTGCGTCAGTATTCTTTAGGGGTGCACAGAGAGTACATCGACAGTTTCTCATACCTGTCTTGCCGCCTCCGTGCCCAACGGAAGACACCTTAATGGTTTTCTCTTTGTGACATGGGACGCATAAAAGTTGACACTTAAGGCTCTCTGCTCGGATAACATCCATGCTCGCACTAGTGAGCCTTTTGGATATGGGGAAGGATTTGTTTTCGGGGTCGATATGGTCGAACTCCAAATCACTTGTCTTGGCGCACTTAACGCACTTTCCGCCCATTTCTAAAATAAGCGATTCTCTGCGCTCGCGATAGCGATTAGCTAAATACTCACGCATGTATGCGTTGTAGTCTTCTCTGTCCTTTTTCGGCATTTTTCGCACTCACACTCCGTTAACGTATTGAGGAGAAGTGACTTCTGCCATAGACCTCAGTTGGTCAAAGGGAACTCTCCAACGGCGCTTGCTAGATATCTGAGTAAGCTCAAAAATGGACTGTCGGCACTCAGAACCCCACATCCACCCAACCGCTGTGTATGGCGGTGATACGTTATCTCTGTCCCTCGGCTTCATATCTTCAAGCCCACCAACAAGGAGTACATAGGCAACATCTATGTCGTCGCCTTCTTCATGCCTCAGGGACCAAGTCGAGTCGTCCAACCTTTTATTGGTGAAGCAATACCTAATCTCGTAGGGGGGAACATCTGCGGCGGACTTCCACTTATTTACGTGGGGAACAAAATCACTAAGGCCAACCATTCGAGCAAAGGCCATTTCAGAGCCAGCAGCAACTGAGTGTTGCCAAATCTCTGCAACGTCTCCTTGGGAGTATCTTCGATTAGCTTCGGGCCTTGCGAGGTAGGGCTCTTGGCGTTCAAAGCCAACGCGAGCGCAAGTTGCTTCTTCTTGAGGGGTCAGGGAGTAGCTCCACTGAGAATTGTCGTTTGTCATATAATAGATACTACACCACAAAACTCGTTTTTTCGCGCTCTCGCTCCGTAAAGGGAATCTTTTTTAGAAATGGGGCAGTTTAGGTGTGGGGGGAGTGTGAAGGCGGAGGTGCCAGACCAATCGAGAAATCCCAATCCATGATTCCTGGCACCTCCCCTAGATACGTTTTCCGACCTCCTCACGGTTGTCTTCGGTTTACCTAGTGAAGAAACACAACCGTACACTTACGCAGCAGTCGTACATGCCTCCACACCAACTATCTTAGCGGTATTCGTAAGTGCAAAACCCGTTTTTCTGCGCTTCCGCTCCGACAAAAAAAGAAACCCCCTCCAAAAGGAGAGGGAAGCTATTTTGCAAAGCTGGTTGGCTACTACAGTATGTCTCTAACAAGGCTATCTATATCATTTACTTTGTTGTAAATGTCGTCGTACTTAGTCTCCCAATCGGTGCATGCTGTCAAGGCACTCTCTAACTGGTCATTCGCGGCAGCTAGCTCGCTTTTCAGAGCATCAATTGCTTCTTGCATGTCCCCTCGCTCGTTATCATCCATCATTTGGCCTTTCTCTATGTTTATAAGTGAAATAAGTGTCTCAAAGCCGCCACGTGCAGCGAGAGCATCGCCCTCAAGACCAAAGTAGTAGTCCCTATACTCCGCGTTGTCCCTGATGTACTCAATCAATTCAATTGCGTGTGCGGACTTAGCTGTTTTCTCCATACAAGAACCCTACACATAAAAAAGGTATAAAGCAATCTAAAATAAGCTATGGTTAGGTATGGCTAATTTTGGGTGGTGCGCAACGTCAAACCACGCTGGCTGTAGAGTTGAGTTTGAGAACTGGGCCGTAAAAAGCGAAATGATTAAGTGCGAATGTGAGTGTCATGGGAATCGAGAGACAGCCAAGGAACATGATGGAGGAGCAGATTTACCAGCAGGGGGTGCAGGACGAAAAAAGAAGAATCCTAGGCCTACTAATGCTGGACCTGCTTCTACTAAACATGAAGAATCCTGAGCAGTTTGTGAAAAGAGCTGTTCAGATGATTGAACAAGAAGACAGATTTAGCTAGAACGCCTTTGGACACCAGTAACGCGAGCAAGTTCTAGCGTTGCGTAGGCTTGGGCTATTTGAGCGTAGTGCAGCCCGACATCGTAGCCCGCAGCGGTTTCAGCCTTAACAAGAAACTCGACAGACTTTCCCTTAAAAGATGGTAACGCCATACGCTCTTCGAACTGTCTGGCGTCTCGTTCTTTTGCGTCATACTCGTAGTTATTCATACAACTCAGCATACACCCGATAAGATTGAGTTAATGATTTACGAATGGAAACTAGACGGGGTAACTCGAAACTTTGGTGACGCTCTGCCAGAAGTGCTGCTTGACCCTTTGAAGCACCACGAGTGGTCTTTGGATGCTAGCAGTGTGCACTTCCCTATTGGAAGTGTCATAAGCAACACGCACCTTGAGCTCGCTGCCAACGCTGGAAAAATTGCTGTTTTCCACGGCTGTGGTTGGCGAGGTGAAGGCCTAAACCCAGAGTTGCTACAAACTGCAGAGTTTGATGGGGTACGAGGCCCAAACACTCAAGCGGAGCTTAGAAAGCACGGGATTCAAACTGAAATCACTTTAGACCCTGCGTACATGCTTCCAGGAATCTACCCTAAGTCTTCGCCTAATGGTCTTGCGTTTGCAGTAAGGCACATTCTGGATAAGTCGGACTACACGGTCAACTCAATACACGAACTAGGCGCAGACGCACTTTTCAGCCCCGTCGTTGAGGACCGCGCAGACATTATGGCCTTCATAGATAAAGTCTCTGGAGCAAGGTTTGTTTTGGCAGGCTCGATGCATGCCGCAATTGTTGCTCACGCGTATGAAGTTCCCTTTGCCCTTTTGGGTGGAAAATACATAGACTGCGAGCCTAAATGGTCGGATTGGCTAAACTCTGTAGGAGTCACCGACGTCAGCTTCGTGAATAATGTTAAAGACGGCAGAGAGTGGTACAAAGCTGCTCTAGGCACTAAAAAGTGATTTTTCGCGCTCCCACCCCGTAAAAAGAGGAAATAATGCAACCAGATATAATTTGGGAAAGCCAAGTAGATAATTACTCAGTGATTATTGAGTCAATAGGTGAAAACATGTGGCGAGGCAATCTAAAGATTTATGACTCGCAGGAAGAACTTGTCTACCAACGCGAAGTAAGCGTAAAGCGTGGATTAGAAGTTGGCGGAGATACAAATAACTTCCGCGAGTGGGAAAAAGTTATTAAGACCTGGATTAACCAATACAGCTAGCTTGCAGGCGTTTGCGCCTTAGGGTAGTTGGCAGCATTATCTGCCCACAGCTTTTCAGTGAGGTCCTCTGGGACTCTATCTCCCGCTCGGCGATGGCCGCCTAAGTGGTCAACCATCTCCTGAGTGGACTCGGCTACCCAAGCCCTGTCCATCATGTCCCCGAAGGTGCACATCACGCAGGCTACACCGCGCTTGGTCCCGTGGACAGAAACATCGTAAGTTGGAATAGTTGAATAAATCATTCTTTTAGTATAGAGTGATGATATGAAAAAAGCAATGAGATTTGAGATAAGAGATTCTGAGTGGGCTCAGAATCTTCAAGACGGTTTAGACGAATACATGATGGGGCTCTACGAATCTGTAGATGCTGAAGAAGGCACGCCTGAGTCTGAAAAAGCTAATGAGACAGAAAGCGGAATCCCGTTCTGTGCTTGCAATGTCTGCGAGGGTCGAGAGATTTTGTCGTTCGTTGCCCCAAGGATTATTAAAGGCTACTTAGATAAAAAGATTGGCTTTGCAGAAGTAGAAGATGACTTTGAAGGTCGCATCATTGAGGTGCCGACCAGCCCAAGGAACGACTAGTCCTGAAGTAGGTACTGAAGCTGAACCAAGTTCATCAATCCTGATGGGACTTTATGCCCTTGCTGGATGTGCATCTTAATGTGACGCTGGGCTTCGTTTACATCCATCATCTGAACAGGCTCCCAGATACGCATTTCGAGCCTGTTGCTGTGGATGCAGAAAAAGTGTCTTTTGTCGTGCGAAACAACCAAATGGATGTCGGAAGTAGCTTTGTCTTTTTGTGCAAGAAGCATTTAGTGCCTTTCGTCTATACACTCAATAATAGTAGTAGAAACGACAAAAGTTTGCTTAAACTATAAAAATCTTTTGATTGGAGCGCCGAGAGCTTCTAAGAACTCAATCTGCTCTTCAGTCAAGATGTCGAGAACTTCCTTGAGCTTTTTATAGTTCTTTTTATTGAAGATTACAGACTCTCCCGCCATAGTGAACTCCAGTTCGATAACACCCATCTGCCAAAGCTCGTTGGCAGTTTGGGACAGCATCTCATTGTGATACTTATAGAATTCGGGGAAAATATCGGCACACTTGGGAGTTATTACGTACGTAGGCTGGTCGTCAGTCATGCCCACAAGCTCAACGGCTCCGCTTTCAAGGAGCAAGGAAAATATGTAGTCCGCGGAGTCGCGATTTGGAATATCTGAAATCTTCGGGCTCCCTTTCCCTAATCAGACTCTGGGTCAAGGTCGTCCAGGTCATCATCATCTTGAGGGATAAAGTCTTCAGGATAAGGTTCTGGGTAGTCCTCTGGGTCTACGCGCTCAACGTACATAGACTCTTCCTTCATATCCGCGGCAATCATAGCCACGAGCAGGAGAGCTTGCTTGTCGCGAAAACCTGCTTTTATGAGGGACTTGTGAAGCTCGTGCATGTGCACTGCTTCTTCGTCTAGAGGAGAGAAACCAAGGTTGTCTTCTAGGACATCAAAGTTCGGCTCGTCTGGCGTCGGGTTTTCGCTCATTGACCCATCCTAATGCGTAAAGAGACCGTTGATTCCATATCTAGACAGTTACAGTAAAAGCCAAAGACACTTTTGTACGTCCAAACATGTTGGAACGAACCGCGTCTATCCCTCCCTTAGGAGTTTTTATTACGTCAATGTCGGCGGTATTGGGCATTTCTTAAGTGTAAGGTAGTTAAAATAGCTTGACTTCTACAGGAAAGTGTGTATAATAGAATGTATCGGCGAAAGGGAGACGATGGCTCGTAAGAAAAAAACAGAGATAAAAGCAGACAACCCCGCTGCACACTGGATTATAAAAGACAAAGTTGTTATTAACGGGCGTCACGTTGAAAAGGGGACAGAGATTTCTATAACTGGCGAACGCGGTCGGTTCAAGTTTTTAAGGCACATATATAACCCAGCTATCGATGTTGAGTGGATTGATTGCTACGGCGGAAAAAAGGGTACGTGGGAGTGGCGGTCGTTCCATCTGGGCAGAGTGAAGCGGGTGCACTACAAAAAGAAGATTCGTCTGTCCGATAAAGAAATCAAAGAGCAGGGTAAACTGGACACATGAAATGCATATCTTCGTGTGGCTACTCGCACAAACCAGACAATTTGACTTTGCTAACTCGTCACATAGAAGACTGTATGGCAAACGGTTACTGCAAAGCTTTGACTGAAGACCCCAAAGTGGTTTGGCAAGACGGTGAATTCACAGTTGTGCCTCATTTAAGTGCTTCTAAAGAGAATGCTAGTATACCCGTCTTCGAGATAAAACTTATAAAAAAGGCCCCAGTCAAGCTGACTCCAACCAACACAAAAACTGCAGGAGAAGCAGCTTCTGGAAGAATAAAAGGAATTAACGCTTCTATGAGTGTGGCAGAGAAATTAAAACCTCAAGAGCAGCAAGCCCCAATAGGAAAAACAATACGGGCTAATCTAGACTAAAAGCTACTTAGACAACAACATTTCTGACTCATCAAGAACGTCTTCTGCGATTTCGTAGAGGGCAGTTTTGTTTGCTAAGAAGTGGTGTCGGCAGAAGTGTAGCTTGCCAGTAGCTAGGGTCACTGCAAAGTATGCACTCTGAGGACATGCATCACAACGTTCAAACTGAGTCTCCCAAAGCTTCTCTAAAGTCTCTGTCTGCTCGCTGTTGTCGGTCCAAGTTTCAGTAGATTCATTAGTCATTTAAGCCCTCGTAGATTTCTTTGCATGTAGGGCAAATTGGGTAGTTATCTGGGTTACGATGAGCGACCCAAAACTTTCCGCAAAGCGCCATGATTGGTAGTCCATTTACTAATGATTCCATCGCCTCATCCGTGGGAGCGTAGTGCGAGTTGCGCTCGTGGTCCCCGTCATCAGTCCAAGTACTGGTACTGGTGTCTTCTTGGGCTAGCGAGCCTATCAAAGGTTTGAGTGTCATTTACACAGTTTAGTAGGTAACGGGCTGTAGTGATTCGAGAACGGTCTTAACTGGGAGCACCGCGATGTGACTGGAAACGTCTTCACGTCCAAAAGATATTAGGAAGTCCTTCTCCCGCATAATTAATCCAGCCGCAAACTCCACTCCTGACTTGTAGAACTGGAACGGCTTAGACAATCCAATAATGTTGCCTTTATAGTCGTACTGAGCAAAGTAATGAAAATAGTGCATGTCCTGAGTTTGAACTGTCCCAAAAGTAGTTGAGTTGACTCCTCTGGCAACTTGACTGTACTTCTTGTGCAGGACTGCTAAGTACGTGTTGTTTCCAAGGAGGTGGAGGTTGGTACTGCCCCTAAGCATGGAAAGCTCTGGCTTGTCTGTCATGTAGCTAGTCAAGCGATTGTTTTTTATCGTTGCATTGGGCCCATAGACAAAATCAAAGTGAGGGTTCTGCTGATAAGGAGCCATCCAGTTCTTCTCTGGGCGCATTGGCTCTGGTCCTGGATGCTGCACGAAGTCAATAACTTTGACTGCTTTAGAATCTAGCTTTGCTACAGCAGTGCGAGCAACTCCAGGATGGTCACCTTCGGTAACTATACATGTGAAGTTCCAAGAATTATCACGCCAGAATAGCTTGGGGTCCTCGAAGCCACGAGGAAACTCGGACTCTAGGCCATTAAAGTCAATCTTGCGAAGGTTTCGTAGCTTTAGATTGTTGTCTAACTCTGAGAACCAAACCTGAGACTTGAAAGAGTCACCTTCTAAGAGTTGATAAGACTTAGCGCTGTTGATTATGAAATTGCTAGAACGGATGGCTATTGCCATGCCCTTCTTGTTTTGATACCCGATAGACGGGTTAAAAGCTGACCAGTTGGGGCGGGTGCGCTCGATGTTCCTGAGCAGGTCAACTACACTCCCGCCAAGCTGTTTTATTGTGGGAGCGTTTTCTGGCCTAAGGTCACGCATAACAGGAGTCTATCTTACTTGCGCCAGAACTTATGCCCAGCCCACCAAACTACTAAACCAGCTATAAACAGCCCATACACCCACGCGGTCCCAAATACTTCTCTAAAAAAGTCTTGAATTATTTTGCCTCTTCTATAGACACTACCTTGGTGGAGATTATCCAACCGTCTTTACCGCCTAGGTACATGCGCTTCCCAACCTGAATTGGAAGTCTCTTATCCGCGTCTTTGGGCTCGTAGGGCTGTGGGATTTCAGAAGTAGGGTTACCGTCCTCATAATCAAAACAATAGCTGTACCAAAACTTGAATTCAAAGCGCCCATTACGCACACAGTAGCCACCAGCTAAGTTATACACTGTGCCTGATTCAGTTGTTATTATCATTTGGTCTTCCTGTCCCAGAAGAGCACGAACACTCTCTTGCCAATAATGATGTCCAGAGTTGGTTGTGTCTTCATGTCGTACAGGTTGATACCAAACACATAGTGAGTGCCCAAAGAGCCAGAATCTCTGTAGCTTCTAAACCTAATCATCTTGCCTTTCCAACTGTTCGGGATTTCCGAACTGTTCTTTGTGGTGAGAATTGTTGGCTACTATCTCGCATGGCCAAGGTTAAGCTTTGGCATTCCGCCCTTGCTGAAAGACACAATAAGGTCTCTACTAACAAGGCTAAAGTTGAGGTAGTCAAGCCAGGCCTCAGCGGCAGAACTCTTTACGTAGGCAACAGTTGCGTGAGATTTAAAACTCGTAAACGTATCAACGTGCGGCAAGAAAGATAGCAGACCTCTGGCCTCAGCCAATGCTGGAGCCTCGGTGTATACTCTTGCAACTATGCATGCGTAGTCTTCATCAGGATATGGCGATGGAAAGGCGTCATACCCAGTCACTGGGAGCTGCCTCGGGCAAGCCCAGTCGGCAAGAAGCTTATGAATAGTATCTTCTTGTTCATATGCCTTTGTGAGTAGCCCATAAAGCAAAGTTACGTGCGCTCCAGCTGTGACATCACCTTTAATCCAAAAACGGCGACTGTCGCTCGAGGTGTATAGGTCTTCTGAGCTAATTGCTCCTAGGCTATAGCCGCGCTCGAGTAGCCCATCGGAAAACTCTACCTGAAGCATAACGCATCCAAGATTGCTGGGGTCAACGCCAGTCACATCAGGCAGCCATGGGAATTCGTGGATAGACCGTTGGTCTTTCATTTTGCTCTCCATTCTCTTTGATTAACCATCTTGGTTCCTTACTTAATCACGTTATCGTCGCCCGTAATAGTGCTGCCAGTGGCATTACAGCTGACAACATTATTATTGCCCGTAATGGTGTTAGCACTGCCAGTACACTCAGCCCCGCCAACTCCATCTTCACCGTCAGCTCCATCGATTCCGTTAGTGCCGTCAGCTCCGTCAGTGCCGTTAGTTCCAGCAGCTCCGTCGATTCCGTCAGTGCCATCGGTGCCATTAGTGCCGTTAATTCCGTTAAGACCCTTAGTTCCGCCTTTACCGTTAGCTCCGTCAGCTCCGTCAGTGCCATCGATTCCGTCAGTGCCGTTAGTTCCGTCGGCTCCATTAGTACCACTGGTTCCAGCAGTTCCATTATTCCCGATAGCTCCACTGGTTCCGTCAGTTCCGTTCGTTCCGTTAGTTCCAGCAGCTCCGTTACTTCCGCTAGACCCTCTAGAGCCATTAGAGCCGTTCGCTCCGTCAGCACCGTCAGCACCGTCAACGCCATCGGTGCCGTTGATTCCTGCAAGTCCTATTGCTCCGATAGCGCCTTCTTCGCCGTTAGAACCTTTAGCACCGATTGCGCCGTTGGTTCCGTTCGTTCCGTCAATTCCATCAACGCCATTAGTTCCGTCAACGCCAGCTTTGCCGTCAACTCCATTTATCACAATGGGGGTAACCATTGGAACTGCTTGAGCCTGACTCATCGCCATAAAAAGTAAGGCTATTGAGATAGTTACCAAACTTGCTGATTTGATTACTCTCTCAATTACCGATAATGCCTTAGTAATCTTGTGCCTCCCTGATTGTTGCCTCTAGCTCGTCTGCCGTGTAAATTTCCCAATTTTCGCTCAAATAAAGCGCCCTAACTTCTTCTTCGATAATGGGTTTGTTGGCTTCCTTGGTTTGGAATACTTTGATGATGCGCTCACGCTCTAATTGAATTCCATCTTTCAATCCCTCGCTGTAGCCATAAGAACACCCGTCCGAGTATGCATTATTCTCTTTATGGGTTTCGTATTGGTAGTTTTCCGACTGGGACTCACTTTGAATGTCTGACAACGTAGAGGCTAGTCCTGGGTCTTGAAGTGCCGATGCCTCTAGTGACTTGCGGGCGAGGCGGTGGGCGAAGCTGTCACCCGAGGCTTTTGACCATGCAAGACGAAGATTGTGCTCGCGAGGATTGGTTTCAGTCATCGGTTTACCCTTCCTAGTCTTCGGATTTCATCCTTATACGCGTCAGTGGAACGCCAAAGCTCTTCGTCTGCTTTTTCCCATTCACGATATTCTTCGGTTCGTTCAGCTATAGCGTCTGCCTCATCCATGGCATTCCGAGCGTTGTCTGCTTGTGCCTTCAATTCAGTGAATACTTCAGTTTTAGCCATCATGTCTTTGAACTCTGGGGTTGTTTTGTACTTTTCCCAAAGCTCATCTAGTCCTTGCTCAGTCATCTTGTGCCTCTAACCATGCTTTGTATTGGGGTGTTGCACGCAAGGCAAGAAAAGCAGTAATCCCACATTGATAGTCTTTTCTCATGTCTTGACGCATCGTTTTGTACTCAAGTGTGCCTA
>Ga0209414_1000139_pt1 | contig 32332 bp, 41 predicted proteins | sample LakVidmifraction_4_FD_181154 | JGI IMG/M metagenome (GOLD analysis project Ga0209414, IMG submission 181154) | Hypersaline microbial communities from Lake Vida, Antarctica - Brine Hole Two &gt;0.2 micron (SPAdes) (version 2) | ecosystem: Environmental > Aquatic > Non-marine Saline and Alkaline >...
ATAAGCATCCGCTTTGGTGGAGTAGATTTCTGAGGTGTCCTCGCACGCTGAATAAACAGCTTCTTCTATTTTATTAATAGAGGCTGAGAATATTGTGTATTCATTTTTTTGAAAAAACCAAACCGTATCCCTTTTAAAGAAATTCTGACCTAATGAGTTGGTGAATAATGGTTTAGGTTCAGGTTTCTCAGCGATTCGGTAAACGTTTTCAGGGTGCTCTCGGTCTGTATGCCACTCCTCAAAACGAGGGGGTCCAATTATTAAGCTCCAGCCTAAATAGGAGATCTTTTCAATCGGCTTCCCCTGCTCTGCGGCAAACATAACCATCTGCCTATAAGCATCCGCTTTGGTGGCGTAAATTTCTGATGTGTCCTCGCACGCTGAATAATTATCTTCTTCTATATAATTAATATTGCGTGCGAATATTTCAAAGGTTGGTTTATGAAACCACCAACCCTGATCCCCTTCAAAGAAATTATGATTAAAGGAGTTCGTGAATAGGGATTTAGGTTTAGGTTCACCTCCCTTCGCGATGCGGTAAACGTTTTCAGGATGGTCTATGTCTGTATGCCACAGATCAAAACGCCCGTTTGCTATTACCCACCCAGAATAAATGTTATAGAAAATCAACTTCCCTTGCTCTTTGGCATACATAACCATCTGCCTATAAGCATCTGCTTTGGTGGCGTAAATTTCTGATGTGTCCTCGCACGCTGAATAATTATCTTCTTCTATTTTATTAATAGAGGCTGAGTCAGTTATGAATAATTTTTCATCATACCACCAAACCTTTTGATTTTCAAAGAACTCCTGACCTAAAGAGTTGGTGAATAATGGTTTAGCTTTAGCTTTAGGTTCCTCAGCGATTCGGTAAACGTTTTCAGGATGATCTACGTCTGTATGCCACTCCTCAAAACGAGGGGGTCCAATTATTAAGCTCCAGCCTAAATAGGAGATCTTTTCAATCGGCTTCCCCTGCTCTGCGGCAAACATAACCATCTGCCTATAAGCATCCGCTTCAGTGGAGTAGATTTCTGATGTTGAATCGCACTCTGAATAGAATGCCTCTGGTATATTATTAATATTGCCTGATTCTATTGTGAATAACTTTTTGCGAAAATACCAAACCTTTCCATCTCTAAATAAATCCTGATCTAACGAGTTCGTGAACAGCACTTTTTTGCTGGCGTGTGGTTCAAATTGAACCACAAATATTTCTCCGTGCGTATCGTGCTTAGGAGAATAATGCCTTGCAAATTTAATCCCGGGCAGTCCTTCAATTAATTCTAAGTTTGTTTTCATAATGTTTTTTTGTTTTTAATATCACCAAAACAAGTGAGCCGTAGAACGCCCGACAAACGAGCATCCTACGAACCCCCTGCTATTTGTTTAAAATATCCTTGTTCGTTAATCTCGTAACATTCTTTGCCGAGTAGGCGCGCCCATTGGCGTTCAATTTTAGCGCCTCGGCTTTCTTGCCAATCCCAGATGAATAATACGTAATCAACGAAGAGGATTGCCCATAAACACACAATCATATAGGCGTACCAGTTCTCAAAACCTAGGAATGGGCGAAATTTTACAGGATTCTTAACCTTGTGTCTGGTGAAAGTTTTTTCAATGCTGTTGAACTTCTCAACGTAGGTCTGGTCTCCGGTGATTTTGCCGGCTATGTATATTGTTTTTCGCTTCATCTTTTTATTTGGATTCACTTTCAGATTTGTGCTTTTCAAAAGCCTTTATAAAGGCGTCTGGTTGACGCAGGGTGTATGTTCCAATCAGCGCAGGAATATTAACTATAAACCCTCCTGAGTAGGGACTGGTATCAAATTTAATTTCGAAGCTAAGTCCAGTCTCTTTTAACAACTTAAAGCCCTGCTTTTCAGCATTATTCATTGCTCTCGGAAACATCATGACAAGATTTTCATGCCTGATGGATTTCACAAACCAGAAGATCGTGGTACCAGACGCCCATTTCGTTTTTTGCCTTTTCTGCCTCTTGTTTAGTTTTGAAGCGCCAGGCGGCTGTTGGTTTCTGAGTAAAATCAGGAATGGTATTAACGCAGTCACTGAAGTATATGTCCGCATCTTTCTTCTTGAGGGCAAACTTGAACGTTTTTACATCCTCAATTCCTAGTATCATATTTATCATTTCTATTCCTCCTTATTAGTTTGTTTGCCGGTTATTTTACCCATAATTTTAGATAGATGTCCTTGTGGCTTATCTATTATTACATTCTTGGTGGCCCCTGAATAAGCCTCAATAAATCGAAAGTATTGGTCAGGGTCGCTGCTGGGCTTTATGCCGGTCATTCTTTTAATGCCATCAATGCCAATTCTCTTTTCAAAACTGATGGTGGCCTCATTTACATCCTCTTTGCTGCCAATGATTTTAATGGTGTAGGTCGATTCTTTTTTTGTCATGATTTTGTTTTTACAGATAAAAATAATTTGTCGAATATGTGCCGATACATTGTGTACTTAAATACAATCCCTTCGCCCTTGCATAGCGGGCAGGGCCTTTTCTCAGATTGATGCCCGCCGGTATGGCCGTAAAACCCTGTGTAAAACTCTTTGGTTTTTTCGCCTTTGCAGTGCGGACAGATTTTTTTTACCAACTGGTCGTGGTCCATTATTGTAATTTCTCTCATTTTCAATTATGTTTTTAATTATTATTATTCGCCGCATGACGGACTTCTGATCTTCTGTTTTAAAGAATACTGGCATGCTGTTTCCAAGCACTATTATCCCGTCTAAAACCAACTCAAGATCATCCTGCGATAAGCAGTGAATTGAGTATTCATCTTTGCTTTGATCAACGTAAAGACTGTGCATGTTTTTTGGTTTTTGAGGTGATTATTTTGGCCTGATGGTCTAGCTCGTGAAATTGAGTGATGAGTGATGCGGAGGAAGAACTATTTCCGCCTGGTATTAGTGTAATGATGGCCACGCGGTTCCTTTTCCAAAAGTTGGCGGCGGTCACATCGTTTTTGTAGCCATTGTAGTCGATGTGTCTTTTTAGGAATCCGATTTTGATAATGGCAAAATCATTGTTGATTTGGCTTCTATTAACCTCAATTAGCTTGAGCCGAATACGCATTACTTTTCGTATAAATTCAATAGCGGTTTCGTGGTACATAGTCGGTTATTTGCGTTTATTGAGCGTTGGCGGACGCATTTGGGTTTACAACTTGTCTATTTTTGACATTATCTTTGCTTTTTCTAACGAATTTTCATAAGCCAACTCAATGGCTTTGCTCAGTATGTCCACATTGTTTATATCTCCTGAAAGGACTTTATATACAAGGGCTTCACTCTTACCTGTCTGCTCGGCAATTGTTTTTGCATAGTGTTTTGGCAGATTTTGTTTAATCCTTTTTAATTGCTTCTTAGTAACCATTTTTTCGCGCTTTGCGTTTATATATAAAATGTATAAATTCAATAGAAATAATGTATAGTAATTGTACAGCAAGATTAAATAAAAATTTGACCAATTCCAAACATAATGAATAAAAAATTGACCAATATAAAAGAAAGAATTTTATATCTAACTGAATATTACGAGGTTTCCAAAGAATCTTTTTTTAAAGAAATAGGTATGACCTATGGAAATTTTAAAGGAGAATCTAAAAAGAGAACTTTAAATTCAGATGCAATAGAAAGAATTCTGACCGTGTGTCCTGATATCAGTGCTGGGTGGTTGGTGAGTGGTAAAGGTGACATGCTAAAGCAAAATGAGTCTTATGAAATAAGTCCTATTACTGAAGAATTAGAGCCCTCTATTATTGCAGAAACAAAAACCTTATCAGAGCGCGTGAAGGCCGTTTTAATCCGTTTTGATGAAAATGCAGAGCGCGTTGGCAATGTAACTGGTAAAGCATCCAATACCATTAGGAATATTGCTAACGGTAAAACGGCAGATGTAAGAGCCTCAACTTTAATATCATTATTGAAGATGTTTCCACGCGTAAATGCGCAGTGGTTGCTTACCGGAGCCGGCAACATGATTACAAGTCATAAAGATTACAGCCAGCGAAGCAATTCTATGCAGTTGGCAGCTGAGCCGAAAAGTAATTACAGATGCCAGGAGTGCAGTAATAAGGATGGGGAAATAAGAGCGCTTAAACAATACAATCAGATGTTGTCAGACAAGTCAGATAAGCAACAAGAAGAGATAGGCAAGTTAAGACAGCAGCTGGAGGGACTAAGGGATATGGGAAACAAGAACAATTCCAAACAAGCGGGATGACAGTGGTTTGGAATGCTATTTTGCACATAGATTGACAAGGACAAAACACCCTTAATAAAGCCCAAAGACAAAAAAGACAAATTATAATAAGCTATATGCCAACGCAATGCACAGGTGTTAAGTCTCCTGGTACCCCGACAATAATTCTGAAACCCTCTAATAGCGGGGGTTTCAGAATTTTCATGTATGTCATTTGTGTCATTGTGTGTTTTGCGAGCGTTGGCGGACGCGTAAAAATCCAATTGACATGAGACAAAAATTAGTGATTTTGCCAAAGCTGAACAGTGCTGGCGGAAAAATGGAAAAGTCTTGGTTTATTTTCTTTTCGGCTCGGGATCCCTTGAGTGGGAAAATGGTTCGATTTAGAAAAAGCGAGAATCTCAATTCTTTTAAAACCAAAAAGGGCAGGTCCGAAAGGGCTGTAGAATTAATTGAAGAATACTCCACAAAGCTAAAGAATGGATGGTCGCCTTTTGGTGATGAGTCTGAGGCAATCTATTCCGATCAGCTGCATTTTAAAAGTCTGGCAGACATTTACAAAAAGAAGCGTAAAAGTAACCGGACACTTAATTTCTTTATTAATCAATTTATTGAGGATATTTCCGGCAAACTGGCGGAGGCGTCGAAGCATACCTACATAAGTAAGTTTAGAACTTTTAATCTTTGGATGGATGAAAGAGGACTTACTGATGATGATATCAGCATTATTGAAAATAAGCGCATTGTTGAGTTTTTTCTTTTTCTTGTCAATGAAAGAAAGCTGAGCGGAAATAGTATTAAGAAGTACCGGCAGATACTTGGGGCTTTTTTTGAGTATATGGTAAAGCACAAGCACCTGAGATTTAACCCGGTTTACAACCTTCCGGAATGTAACAGAATAAACGATCAGGCTCCACGGCCGGTTTATAGCAATGATATTGAAGTCTTCAAAAAAGCGATATCTAAAGAGGATCCGCAATTATGGTTGGCCATTGAATTTCAATTTTATTGCTACCTACGTCCAGGCACTGAATTACGACTGCTTAAAATTGGGGATATTGATTTTGCCAGGGGGCTGATTTTTATTAGCCGTGAGAACTTCAAAACCCGCCGCGAAAATGTAAAAGAAATACCAGAACATTTCTTGCTAAAATTGCGCAATCACTACGATTTGTTAAGTTATAGCAGAGAATGCTATGTAATTGGCAAACACGGAATGCCTAGCCTGGAAAATTTAAGCAAGAATAATCTAAGATTTAGGTTTAACAAGTTCAGGAAAAGCCTAAAAATGCCAGACACTTACAAACTATACAGTTGGAAGCATACCGGTGGAGTAACGGCCAGTGAAAGTGGCATTCCGGATAAAGATATATCAGACCAAATGGGCCATACCAGCCTGAATACCACAAGCGCCTATCTAAAGGCCAAGGGAGGCAGGAGAATTGTTAGCATCAGAAACAATTATCCACGGTTATAAAGCAAAGGCCCTGTCTTATTGACGGGGCTTTTTTGATACTGTAACTTCAGGCAGATAGTTATTGCTGGTGTATCGCTGATAAATCTCAAAAATAGCATACAAAAGAGTGTCAATGTATTTTTTAAAGACAACTTCGCTTTTTAAAAGCAGCAAGTCCTTAGTATTATCCATAAACAAAAACTCAGTGAGCACAGCATGGTACAACGGTTTCACATGCTTATTGCCGGCCAATATAGTAAAGTCCCTTTCTTTATCTAGGTTCCCGGATCCTTTCTCGCACTTTCTGTAATGCACGTTTTTAAAATCCTTAATAAACCGGTTGCCTATGATGTGGGCAATCTTGTCAGACTCATCTTCATTCACTGTTGTGAAAAGCTCAATACCAGTACCTCCACCAGCATTGTTGTGAAATGATAATAGGATAGGTGTTTTAACACCTTTTGAGAGCTTGTTGGCAATTGTCACCCTGGCAAATAGTCCCGGTTCAAATTCATTGTTAACCGTGAATGCATAAGGGATGTTTAACTTATCGAGTTCTTTGGCCAAGGTCTGGATTGTTTTTTCGCTGTATTCCCACTCAATAAATGAGCTATCCGGCGATCTCTTACCGGATACATTAGAGCCATGTGCGCGGTCCAGAATGAATAAAATATTTTTCATTTTAGCTTTCCTCTTTTTGTATTTCCAAAATCTTCCTGTTTTGATATTGCTTGTTAGAGTAAAGGGCTACGGCACTGCCTATGCCAGAAGCAAAGACGACCGCCGCACCTTCAATGTTTTTGTAAAAACCATAAAACGTTAGCAACACCGTTGCAACGCCTAAAAACCAAGCAAAGCGCTTTGACTTTGAATAGTAGTAGCTATTATTTTTTGTCATGTGAGCTCCATTTCTTAACCTTGATGGTGTAGGTGATGCTGTCCTTTTTAATTTTATGGTGGGGAAGGTTATTTTTCTGTATTTCTTTAATTTCATCCTCAACATGTTGAATGAGCTGGATATTGACCGGTTGCTCAGAGGACTCTTTAATAATAGTGATAAGCTTTTCAGTGACCGCTTCATTGGTGGAGGACAGATCGGCAATACAACTCACCAGTAAGTAGTTTATTTCTTTGATTTCTCGAGATTCTCGAAGGATTTCAATCTGATTGGATTCAATAGCGTCTAATTTTTCAGAGCTGCCCACAAAGCTATTGTAAACAATAAATACCGACCATATAATAGGGATAGCAGGCCCCGCTATACCTAATAAGTATGCCCACTTTTCGGGCATGCCAAAAGCTATGAGCGTTTTAATTAGCATCTGAAAGGTCTTTAGGATCTACGTTCACAATCTTTGCCAGACGGGTAACTTTTCTGTCAACATAAGAAACATCTTTTTTGATAGAACTCAAGCCAGTTTCCTGCTTCATCATAAATTCTCGCAGGGTATGACTTTCATTGCGGGAAGCCTTAATAAACCGGTTTATAGTTGCAATCGTATCATTAATAGCATCAATACCCTTTTGCAGGTTGACATTAGTCAAATCCTGACTATTAATCGTATCGCTCAAATGCTCCTGAAGTGTAGCCAGATGGTTCTTTATTCTGATGAAGGCTTTTCCAATAAATACCACTACAAAAATTATAGCAATGATGCTAATAACTATTTGAATGAATTTTGCCAGAGCGGTAATTTCAACCATGTTCCCAGTGTTTAACGTTAATAATTGATGTAAATATGGGGATTCACTGGGGATGTCTAAAGGACGAGATGGTATAGCACTTAAAAGAAAAAGCGTCTTATTAAAAAAACACCAACAAGCAAAGCAACAAGAATATAAAAGACATACCTGAGGCGGTACGGGTCTTTAGGCGTCTCTTTTGTTTTGATATCCGAAGTAATTTTTTCATCCGACTTAAGACTGGCCACGTCAATGGTCTTAACAGTGATTAAAGTGGAATCTGATTTGATGGCCCCTTTTACTGTTTCCGTCTTATCGTCAATATCAAAAATGGACTCTTTCTTTTTAAAGAATGTGGTAGTTGTGTTTCCAAGGCTGTCGGTAGCGGTAATTGGTTCATACTCGCTTATAGTCACCTTCGTTTTTCTATTGCGTAATATGCGCAACAACTCTTCTGTATCGCTATAATCATTTGTGATGTGATCTGTTATTTTCTCATTTATCAGAGTCTCCTTTTTGGATGTGTCATACGATTCATTTTTCTGCATTTTTACTGGCGCCTTGCAGCCAACAATAAAAATGAGCAAGAATGCAATTAAAGTCTTTTTCATGGCTATTTAGATATTAGATCTACGGTTGAGTCGCCGATCCCACGTGTCATGTGCACCGGGATTGATATTGATTTGATATAAGAAACCACTCCATCCACCCTTACCGGCTTATAAATTTTATGGTTCAGGAGGTCTGTGAATTTTAACTTAAAAACCGTTCGTTTTTCGCGGTACTTAAAGGCTTTATGAGTAACAAAGTCATACAATGCACCTTCAAGAATACCGGCCTCTTCACGCCACCGGAGCTTTACATTTGGCGTTGGCAGTGACGCCACTGTGTCGAAAGAAGCTGATTTGATATCTCTGTTATCAAAATTGAAATATCCCCCATCTTTTGTGTTGGGGTAGGAAACTTCTTTCTTTTTGCCTCTATAAATAACATAGGCAAAATCAGGCTGTACGTCTTTTGCGTCCATTGATGAAACAGGTATTTCAAACAAACCTCCACCCATTTGAACCAGGTCGTTGATTGGAATGGAGCCCACCACCGGAATTTCTTCTGTTTCCGAAGAGGCAAAGCCGGCTTCTAATGCGCCTAAGGCAGAAACTTCACGCCATTCGTAAAAATCGGGGTCTAGTCTAACAAATGGGAAAAAGTCCATATCGTTTTCTTCACGTCTGGAAGCGATTGTGATAATTCTACTAAATATAGAAAGGCATGAGAGGCGCATAATTAACCGATCATCCCCAGTCAATGTTATCGGCTGTGCCGTTCTAAGGTAGAATGATTTATACTCATAGGTTGTGTTTTTCACATTCTCAACATGAGTCGCTATTGTGGTGTATTCTCCATCACGGAGAAGGCGAAGTTCTATATGTAATTTGGCGTCAGTCGTAGAGCTTGACTTAATCCACGTCGTAAGGCTCATAGTTCTTAATAATTCTCCTTCAAGAACTCTAAATGCATAAGCGTTAATGAGATTTGGTTGAATTGAAGAAAAGGTCTGATTTGAATATTCTTGACCTAATTGGCCCGCTAGGGCATCTATTTCATTATATGACACGCCGCCAACAGTGGTTGTTGTAGTTTTTAAAAACAAGCCATCCGTATCAAAAATGCTCGCTTGTTTGTACAATGGGCCTCTGTCTGGGTTCGCGCTTTTTCTTCTAAAAAAGCGCCTGTGAGCCGCAGTCTCCTGGAATAACCAAATTTCATCAACTTCATCAGGCGATGCCGTTGAAAAATCGTTAGGATCTGGTAAATTAGCAAGGCTACCGTAGACCGTGCGCGCCGGTGGCACGTCATACTGGTCAGGATTTAAAATATCATCATCCTCACCCTTAAAAGAGAGTTTCACCCTTTTGGGATTTAAGCTGTCAAAATGTTCTGACCGTACAAATTTATCTGACCAGTCCGTGGGTTCAGCATTAATAATGTTTTTGTACAGAAGCAGTTCAGCCTGATACAAAAACGGGTTAAAATAAAGTAATATCCCAAAACTTTGCAGGTCCTTAAGCAAATCAAAAGCCGATATGTGAGGCATCCATGATGCCATGTTTGCATCTCCGTCGCCAAAGTAGGTTATTCGATTTTTTGCACACCAAATGGATAGCCGGTTAAAATCGCTGAATTCCGCCAAATCATCTTTAGCCAAATCTAATTCAAAAACCTCTATAATTCTAATTAGAATATGTTTTACATAAGTGGCTGGGCATGGACTCGATATGCTATTATCATCAAAATTGTAGTCGTTATAGAGCCTGTCTTTTGTGGTTATTGGAGCGGCTACAAAACTAAATGCAGGATAGATAGCATTGAGAGATCCTACAAAATCAGCAGGTCTAAACTCATCCCAAAAATGGCCACCTATTTTGTCATCTAAAAACGAACTCTTTAAAATAGAGGTGTAACTACTTTTACCCGCTTTCAAATATATTTCTATACCCAGGGCGTTAACTACCTCCACATCTCCCTGCAAAAAAAGCTCATAGTTTTGGAACAGCTCAAATGAAAAGCTTTTTTTGGTAGAATCTCCATCGCCTGGAAAGTCGAAAATGTGCTTATTATCTTCATACGGAATTGTCAACGGATAGGAGAAAGTGCCAAAATCAGAAAACAACGGATTGCTAATGATGATATTGAAAGACGTATCAGCAGGCACATACAACTGTCGTTTTACACCAGCTCCGGATCCGCTTTTTTTCCAAACAAATATTTGTATCATGAGATAAAGAAGTCTTGGTTAAAGTCATCGTTAAAATCTCCAAAAGGGCTAGCGCTTACCGGTGTATCACTGTAAAACACATCCTGACTGGCCGGCTTATACGAAAACGATAAATCAAACAAATCTTGCCGGTCCTCTCCCATAGGGGTATTATTGTTAGGTTCAACAACTATGGGGTGAATATCATATCCAGCCGGATAAAACACACGGTCACTATTTAAGAAGTCCAGAAGCCAAAAACGGTGTGTTTTTGTAAAATGTCCGATGCTTAGATCTCTTGTCAGGTCAATAACGCCCTTTTTGCTCGCAATAGAATGGTTTCTGGTTGCCGGAGGAAGCAAGGGTAAAACACTTTCACTTTTTGACATGCTCACCTTTTCAGAAGCAAAGCCGTGACACCACAAAACATCATATACACCCAGCGAATTCATGAAAAAGAAGACATCATTCCGCTCATATTCTACATAATCAGGAATAAAGGTTCTTTTTTCAGTGATGAATGATTCATCAACTGTGGCCATATAAACCTCATATTTCTCAATTTTCTTAACAATGTTATAATTGCCCAGCCTTAACTCCTTTATGCCAACGGCAGCCTCTATTAAGTACCCATTTGCAGCTGGACCTATCACATGCGTGCTGTTGGTTCCATCGGTGTAATATATTGTACTCTTAAGATACAACTCGGTGCCAGAAGGATTTAAGAGATACAAACGCAGTGGTTGTCGCGGATGGATTTTTAAATTATTTGGCATCCAGGTTAAAAACTTCCGGTTGTTTACAGCGGTAAAAAATGAAAACAAGTCAGTGGCGTTACGTTGCAAATAGGCTTGCATGGAGCGACTTGCCCCGCCGTTGAACACCTTAAAGTGATAATCTGAATTGCTGCTATTGTTTGTTTTGGCGTGTGAAATTACACCAGAGGTTGGTGTAACCCATGAGTATTCTGCGTTAAAATAGCCTTCAATTAATAGACTGCTGTTATTGATAGCAGGGTAATCCGGATCGGCTGGAAAAACAAAATGCTCTTCCGGGAGATTGTTCCGCAATGTGAAATCATTCCATGCACCTGAAATGACTTCGGTAATATTGAACTCTGCCTCATACGGATCAGCGGGCAATGTTCTTTTGTAAGAAACAACCCCGCTAAGGGTTCCAAATTCTACATATAAGCTCACATACCTTAAATAACCGGAAACCGTTTGAGGATCATCAACCCTTACCCTGAAAACATTTGATTGTCCAACACCAGCCCATAAAACTTCACCCGCAGGAAGCGGGAAAACTGACATGATTGCCATAGCTTATATTTTTTCTACAAAATATGAGTTATATAGAAGTGATAAAAGGACAGGTAGTTTACGCGAATGTGTAATACCTGTCCACCTTCAGCACCTTCGCTTCAAATGGCATCATATCAGCATACTTTTCGCACTGACTAATCAGTACATTTGAGCCGCTAAAAAACACAAAGGAAGTGCCTGGGTCTGTGGAATACTCAAACTGCACGGTCACGCACTTTTCTGCATTTGATTTCTTGTATTTGCTCTCCTTAATACGATATGAGCGCACGACGATTGAAACGTTTAGGATCTTTTCAAGTGTTACTTTTTCGCCTGTAAGTGCACGCTCTTCATCCGCAAAATCAGAGAACTTCTTTAGCGTTGTGATAATTGTGTCGCAGTTATCTTGCATTCTGCTCTTAAGTTTTGATAGTTAGTGTATTCATTTTCGTATTCAACCGGGTCGGCTGTATGATTGTTGATTAGCGCAATCTCATCCTCTAATGAGTAATGTTCAGCAATAAGGCTTCTTATTATTGCCGTTCTGGATGCTTCACCAGTGACAATAATATGTTTGTATTGAAATAGCGCGCCTTCTTCGGCTGCAAGCTCTTCAATATCAAAATTAAATTGTGTTCGTCCGCCTAGGTCGATGGAACTAGGAGGCCTTTCGTTTGAATTTGCTTTCATAGTCTTGTAGATATTTTTGACGTAAATTATAACAGTTTGCATGCTTGCACCATCCATAATAGGACGCGCCGGTTGTCGGCTTAATGTTTTTCCGGACCGCTCTTTTCATCGCTTTAGCAATCCTTTTTCGTAGCAATATGTGCGTATGGAAAAACCGGTATCCTAAAAAATCAATCCCGCGAATAGACACTGGGAATACCTGATAATTTGATTTTACATCAAGATTTAAGTTGCTGTTTAAATAGTTTTCAATCACCTTAAAAACGGTATGTAAATGCTCTTTGCTATAATGGAGGATAACAATATCATCGCAATAGCGGTGATAGTATTTGAGAGATAAAACCTCTTTGCAGTAATGGTCAAAATATGCAAGGTAAACGTTAGACAGGTATTGACTAAGATAGTTACCAATTGGCACTCCTTTCGTGCTGTCTATTATCTCATCGAGCAGCCATAGCAGCGATGCATCTTTGATTTTCTTGCGCACAACATCTTTTAAGATGGCATTATCAATAGACGGATAGAACTTTTTAATGTCGAGCTTAAGACAATATTGAGTCTCAGGAATATTCTCCAGATCAATTTTTAAGCGCTTAAGGCCCGTATGGATACCACGGCCCTTAATGCTACTATAGGTATTCTCAATTAGAATAGACTGCCAGATAGGCTCAACAACTTGCATTATGGCATGATGAATTATTCTGTCAGGATAATAAGGGAGTTTATAAATCTCCCTATCCTTGCCGCTGCATCGCTTGTGCATGATCTCATAAGGTGCGTTTTTGAATGTTTTATCAACAAGCATGTTGTGGATGTTGCCAATATAAGTATCAGTATCAGAGTTAACCATTTTTACTTCCTTGTAGAAAGTCTTTCCTTTTTGCGCATTAACATGCGCAAGTCGGATATTGTCCTTGTCGACAATTTTTTCAAATAAATTTCCCAATCTCTTCATTTTTGCTTAGGCCTTGCAGAGTTTTCGCCGAGACTACCAACACCGCAGTTTACTGTTATTTATTTTGCCAAGAGGCAGCGCCGACCTGATGACCTGAAAAAAGCTTAGCTGCGCCCCGATATTCCAATTCGCATTCGTCGAGTCGTTATTCGCATTCAGCGCCGCGACGCCTGCATTCGCACCATTATTCAAATTGCCACCTGCGAAGCAGACACGCCAGCCAACGGAATATCGGATCAGGTCGGCGTTTTGTTAATTATCGTTAATTTCTTTTTAGGGGCCCCGCGATGCGTTAATAGCAAAGCCGCGCCCCGATACTCCAATCCGCAAACGTCGAGTCGAGATCCGCACGCAGCGCCGCGACGCCCGCATACGCACCATAAGACAAATGGCCACCCGCGAAGCAGACACGCCAGCCAACGGAAGACCAAGCGTAATCCGTATAATAAGTAACGGTTGAAGCCCCCCCCGTCGCAGGGACTATTGCTCCAGCTATTGAATGTATAGTTTTGAGGTATGAATTTGACGGAAGTGCAACGCCTAAATCATCATAGCCTGCGGGCGTATCGGATGCCAAAACAGCTTTATTATTCGTCACATACACATTCCGCTCGTTAACATTGATACCATCCACACAAGTCCACAGGTGGCCATAAAAATTTTCTATCCCGCGATAACTCATTGCAACTGTCTTATGCTCACCCCAGCTTGCGGAATTAACTATGTCGGCATCATACCAATCATTAGCAACAACGCTTACGCTTTGATTCCCGGCATGCAAAGTTCTTCCACCTCTCCGGCGCCATGCGGAGCTATTCGCCCCTTCGGTAAAGGCTTGGAGCCTGTGTTGTGAAAAAAGGTCAGCATATTCGGTGTAAAATAATAGCTGGAGAGCTGAGCGGTACCAGAACATCTCTAATTGCCATCCCGCCCCCCTGTTTTGCGCCTGCCCCCTAAAGGTAGGAAGATTGGTTGAGTTGGCTGGTATTGAATTGGGCAGAGATGCCAGCGTGCCCCCAATATTGATTGCTTCCAATCTGGAAACATATATAGCGTCAACCTGCGAGCCGGTGCCATCCACAAATGCGGGATGTACCGTGAATCCGTCATATGGATACATTGACAGGCCAATTCTTACTTTTGAGCGGCCCGATATGCCGGTGGGAGAAGGTTCATAAGTCTGGAAAAAGTAAAATTTTGGGATCTTGACCATAACCTGTCCATCGTCTCCATCGAAGCGAGCTGTGCAAATCTCAAAAGAGTCGCCAATCTCAAAAATGTTAGAGGAGGGGGATCCTGTGCGCGGGTCGCTAATAACAAGTGTGTCATTATTTGTCTTTCCTGTGATTAGTGCGTACCTGCTTGTTTTGCTTAATGTGGTGTTGTGGGCATAGCGGCCTACATAGTCATCTTCGACGCCGGCAAATAAGCCCGTGCAATTGAGGACCGTCCTCCCATCCGCGGTTACAACATCCATCACTGTCGGTGCGACTCCTGACCTGTTATAGTTATTGTAAGGGTCAAGATCGTAATTTTCAGTGCCGCTGTCAAGCAGCATCACGCTCTTCATTTTATTGTGCACAAACAAGAGGTGATCCGGCACGTTAGAAAGCGGGCGGGTGTTAATATTGTAGCCATTATCCCCATAAGCACCGCCACCTGCGTAGCCGGAGAGTGACCCAATTCGCAAGCATCCGGGATTCACGCGCCCTTCATCCCACTCAACGCCATACCATCCGAGGTCAAGACCGTCGGGAGAAGGTAGTCCAGGGTAATAGTTTGCTACCACCTGCCGGATAGTGTCCTCAGTCCACTTTTTTGGCACCGGATCATCATCATGCACAGGAGTGAAGGGCCCGGATGCACCACCCTTCAGGATAACTTCACTCTTGTATACAAGGTTGCTTTCTTCCCTAATTATCTTGTACCAATAATCGGTCCCATCGTACCAAAATTCTATTGCATTACGTGAGTTATTAATGTTATTCCATCCCATTGAGTCCGGGGCGGTTTTGAATATTGAGCTGAAGCCTGGCACGTGCAATTCGGTTCCATCTGCATTCATTACAACCATGCACCTTGCACCAGCTACGGCCGTGGCTGTAATAGGGATAAAAACACGTTCCTCATCTGATGCCGTAATCGGCATTGATGTCATTATCGAGGTGAATGGGATATTAACGGAAAAATCAACATGCTGGCTTCTTGTTTCGTTAACAGCCTGCTCAACTGTTTTTCCGTCGGACATTGTAATGTCGGTAGCAGTGTGCTGGTGTCCCGCATCTGCTTTATTGCCTAACTCGGCAAAAACTCCTCCAGAGCTTACGGCATTCGGGCTATCATTAGTTGGCACAGCGTCAATAGTTATAGATGCGGCATGACTCCCAGAATCTACCCAATCGCCACCTTCGACATCCCAAACCCAAAAAGTATCAGTTTCACCAACTAAAGAAAACCAACCTTCTTCGCCAACAGGGTGCGCGGCTCTTAACAGTGCTTCTGTTACAAAAAACTGTTTGTCGTTAGTATTGCCGCCGCCTACTCCGAACGGCTGTATTTTATAATCGGCAGGGGTGAACCCTGAGCCGGTCTTGACGATAAAAGATGGTTCTGTAATTGTAATATAGAATTGAATCTGGGTGGCATCTAACATGCCTACCATCCCGGGCACTAATACGATGAGGCAATCATCGCGGTAAGGAAGGTAGAAGTCATTCTCTATTTTTTGCGAATCAACGACATCAATAAGATTACTCCCATTGAATCTTGACTGGTGGATCCAACTACCTATGCTGCCATCGTTTGGTTTGATGCCTGTTTCAGCGTTTTCAGTGAAACGATACCAATATTTTACGCTGGTAACTATTACTGAGTCACCAGTTTTCATCCCCTCTATTGCCTTTAGCTCGGCTAATGAGGCAACTACACCTGTTGATGTGTTGCGCGAAGAGATAGTAACGCCTTCTCCCTTATTTTCCCATTTTAGAGGATGAGACTCCGGGCTTTCACCTATTTCGGCATTTTGGATACATAAATAAACCTGAACCTCATGAAAATCAGGGTTGGCAGAAGACTCATTGACGTATGTAACAAAGTTCTTTCCGGCATAATAAGCAAAGCCGTTTGAATCGTTAGGGCGCATGGCGTCATAAAGTGCCGTGTTTTCTACGTCTACAATTTCACTCCTAGCGCCAAAAGACTTAACCTCTGTGCCGTTGTTGTAATACCAGATATCATCTGGCAAATTGTAGGCCCATTCTCCTATCATTATATAATAACTACGCCATTCGCTATCGCCAGGCTGAACACCTTCAGGCGCCGCTATTGGTTTTTCGCCAATGCCTTTTAAAATGAGGTGCTGAATCCTTGCTTTTAGAGTTCCCATAGTAATGATTTATTGAGTTATTCTGATTTCGTAAAACTCAATCCACGACCCTGCTTCAATATATTCTCCTATATTTCTAACTGTAGAAATAGCGATCCTTAAATATCCCAAAGCGCCAGTATCATAGTACCAGTCAAACCTTGCATAATTCGGGCCCCAAATAGATTTTCTCAAAGAAGTTGACATTCCGTTAGGGCTTCTGTATGGGTCAAACCACGTAATACTGTCCCGGATATTAAGTCCTCCTACCGTTGAATTGCGCATTTGCTGATTGGACCTCACGGAATACCTTAAATAATAGCTTTGGGGTAAGAATAGTCCAGGAAATCCCAGTTTTGTATGATTGACCTTTATTAACTGGGCAAAGAACAAGGCGGAGTCAGGTGCCAAAGGGTCATATTCAGGTAGATAAACCCTGTTAATAAAGACAACGCTATAAACTCCTGTTGGAGGATAAAAAATTATTTTATAATCTTCTTTCACATCACCATTTACAGTAGTCATATTAAATCCATCCACATCTTTCTGTATGAGATAATCTGCATATGGCGCATTTGGGTCAGACTCTTCGCCTGGCTCTGGTTCTGGTTCAGGTTCTGGTTGCGGATCTATATCTGGATCAGGTTCTGGCACCGGCTCCTCCTCGTTGGCTGTTATCAGCGATACATCCATAAAAACAACACTATTGATCGCTTTAAACTGGTCAGAAAAATCAACTGAAGAGCCATTACCGACGGTTCTGTTTCTGAGTTCCTGAATGGCCTGTTCAATGGTTTTTCCGTCGATTAGTGTCATTTCGGGCACACTGTCCAGAATATTGACAATGAATTGACGCAGCACATCGCCGGTTATTTCCTTGTTAAGGTTAGACCAAGGGAAATTGGTAATAATCTCAAAATACTGACTTTTACTTATTCGGGCCATAATGTATGTTTTACTCAAAAATATGGGATGCCTGCCTACTCAGAAAGGACAATAAAACTTATCATGTTCCCACATCCGAGAGTATGGTATTCATTTTATCGCGACTTCTACGGTCATAATCAAAATCCCAAACGCCTTTAACGCCATCATGATATAGCTTTTCCATGAGATCAGTATTACGACGCAGCAAAACCTCCATGTCGGGAGAGGCGGACGATTGAGGTTGCGATGGTGTTATAGTTGGAACAGTCTCAGAGGTATATCCGCCCGACTTTCGTCCGGCCGAGTTGCCGGCTCCAATCACACGCGCTAAATCAATGGTATTAATGGTTCCATTCTTTTGCGATGCATCAATAATGTCCGTCACCATTTTTACTGACGGATTGCGAACGCCATTAGCGTTCACAATAAACTCATTGGCATGGTGCCAGCCGGTAACCGTATCATCTGAAGATGAAGCGCCGGAATAGCCACCCTCTTTCTTGCCCTCCATGGGTTTTGTGGCATTTTTTATAGAATTGATAAAAGCGCCGGTCTGCGCAATAAAACCAGCAATTAACGGAATGTTTTGAGGAAACCCGACCGCCGCCGTTTTAGCCTTACCAAGTCCCAAAGCCATTGTAGCCTCAGCCAATGCGGCACCTTGCTTAACAATTAGTAAAGCCTTTGTCATTTGACCTTCCTCATTCATCACAGAAGCAATGCCGCCCAACACATCCTGTGCCACTTGCAACTGCCCAAGCCTTAAGCCCTGCTCTTTTTTAAATATATCCTGTTTGTTTTTCAGGTTCTCACTTTCGAGCTTTTTAACTTCTTTTTGATTTGACAGCTCAATGCGTAGAAGTTCTGTTTTATTATTTGAGAATTGTTCCTGTTCAAGTGCATAACGCTCATTTTGCAGCTGCATTTGCATTTGAAACCGCTCGTCCTCTAAGGCCAATTGTTCCTCAAAAGAAAGTGCATCCGTTTCAATACCCAATTGTCGCAGTTCCTCCTCATATTCCCGTTGAATCAATAACCTCTCTCTATCCTCACGCTCCATGAGCTGCATAATGGCCATGCGAGCCTCTTTGTACTGCTGATCGCTAATTATGCGCTCATCGTAATATTGCTTAAGCAGCTCAATGCTTTTTGCATGCGTCGTTACCTCCTCAACCATGCCATACTTAGCCTGAATGTCTCTATAATTACCCCACTTTTGAGTGAAATCATTGAGCATTTTGTCCAGACTCTTATCCATAGCCTCCAGGCTGCGCTCATATTCTTTTTCAAACTTGTCGGTATTGAGAGGCTTCAACTCTTTAGGCTTTTCACCGTTGGCGCCACCACCGCCATCAGGGGGTGGTGGATTAGTCCCACTTTCTCCAATTTCAAGGTTTAACCAATCCTGAGCCTCCTGCATTTCCTGACGGATTCGCTTAACTGTTGATTCACTTTCGCCGAGATAGCCTCTAATGAGAGCAATTGTTTGAGTATAATCTTCGCCAGAGGTGGTAGCATAACCATACTGGCCACCACCCTGGGTGGTAAGGTTGTTAAGTTGCACACCTAGTTCTCTAACAGCTGAGGCCTGCTCTAAGATACCCATTCCGCTTTCTTGAATAAGTCTTATTTCTTCCCCCATGCCATTGGCATTCTCATTGATTAATTCAGAGATGCGGTCACGTAATCTCATTTGAGCCGCATAAAACTTTTCATAATCTCCGGCTTGTTTTGTAAGCGCCTTTGTCATTTCCTCCTCACGAGCAGCAAGAAAAATACGCTGAATTATAGTGTTATTATATTTTTCAAGAGCCTCACGCGTGCGATCCGTAGCACGCCCCTCATCATCAAGGGATGCAACAACATTTGGTGCAATTGCCTGTAACTCGTTGATTATTTTTTTACGTTGTTCACTCTCAAGGTTGTGCTCATACAATGCAGTCGTCAGGCTATTGACACGGCTTTGTTGGTTTTCAAGCTGCTCAATCTGTGATACCTGAAAGTAAGCTACCACGTTCTCTTTCATCTGTCTCCATCCAGCTGCAATATCTTTTTGCAACCTTAGCAACTTATTACCCTCAGAGTTATAGGCCGCCTGTGCATCAGCCGATTTACGCTGAATAAGCTCCAGCGTTACCATGGCCTCCACCTGCGCCTTAGTGGCATTGGTAGTTTTCTCCTTTTCCTTAACCAGGTCTCTGAATTCCTCACTATCCTTTCTGATGGCAATACCAAGTTGTTTCAACTGCTCATTTTCGCCCAACATGGCTTTTGTGAGAATCTCTGACACCTGAGCCGCACCATGCTGGCCACCGGTCCATTCATCCAATGCACCTGACAGGCCTTGCAATTCGGTTGACATTTCAGCGGCTTCCTGACGGGTAAAATTTAAAGGGATTAACAAGTCACCCGTTGCCGTAGCCGCAGCAATAAACTCGCGCCGGGTAGCTCCCATTTTGCCGGCCAGTTCACCAGCTCTTTGCGACACATAATCCAGAGAGTCACCAAATACCTGTGAGCTACGAATAGAATCAGCCTCCATGACTTTAGTGAGGTTGAACAGCTCACCCACAAGGTTTTTAGCACCCATAAGCAAGCCGGCAATACCAGCCACAGGCAATAAAGACCGTAACGCCCCCATGGCCTGACCGGTACGCTTAGCGGCACCACGTACTTGATTCATGCGGCGGCTTACCTGCCCCAATTCATTCTGATACTTTTTCCATTCCGCAGTATGGGGCACCGTGCTATCCATGGCCTGTTTAAGCCGTGAGTACTCTTTACGTAATTCCTTAGACGTCATGGCATTTAAGCCCAATTGTTTTCGGGCCTTACTCATAGCCGACTCGTTGTCCTTTATGGTAGCGTTGTTTGATTTAATCTGTGCCTGTAGCTGCTTGTATTCAGCTGTGTTCTTTTTGCCCGCAGCCTCCATTTTCTGGAGCTCTACGCGCAAATCTTTATTGGCATCCTTAAGCCCCTTAGTAGTTTGCTGAAGCTTGTTTAGCTCACTGCGCGCCTTATTGCCATTAATGTCAATCTTGAGGCTAAGCGTATCGTCCGAGAGTTGTCCCATATTTATAATTTTGACGGAAAGTATTTGAATCAATCAGGCTGTAAAAGGACATCAATGGTATCCCGTACGTATCGATTTTGACAGCATGGCCGCCAAATTACGATCAGAAGCAGCCACCTGCTTTAGTGCCACATCGCGCACCTTGTAATACGGCATATTGGTTTTGTATATACTTTCCATTTCTTTATGAATTACCTGTTTTACATCCTCAGTCAATCCCCATTGAAGCGTGTTGATAGTAGGATTATACAGCACCCCAAATACAATTCTATTGTACAAATGATAACCCTCACGCTTAACACTTCTGCGGGGGTCGCGCATGTCCAAAAACCGGGTGTAAGTCAGGTAGCGCATAGTCAAAGAGCCACCACCCGCAGCATCATTAACACTAAAATGCCCTTTAATCTGATTTTCCATTGCCCGGGAATCAAACAGGCTCCATTCTTTAACCACCCGCATCTGCCTGTCCTGAATCATTTCAGCAGTCTCGCGCAAAACAGCGCTCACAAATTGGCCCCTTATCCTCAGGTTTTTATCCATATCTTAAAACAGAAAAGCAGATCCATTCTTGGTAAAGCTCACATCCCAGCCAATACAGTTAAGCAATATCATCGGATCCACCGGTGTAATGGTGAAATTGCCATTCAACATGCGATTAACCGCGCAGGTGTTCTTGTCGCGTTGCTCAAAATGCTTCAACATGCGTTTAGCATAAGCCAGTAAGGTGTTGCGCCAAAGCGCATCCTCAATAGGATCCAATTTTCTCTTATTACCAGGCATCGCAATAATGCACGAAAACATGAAATCAATATTACTGCCACCTGTGGCAAAAATATTCGAACCACGAAACAGCCCGTAATCGAGTAGCATGAATGGACCCTTGACATTTCTCATATGCTCGTTGGCCGCATCCGGATCTAGACCAAACACAAAGTCTGTTAATTCAGGGAGAATCGGCACTGTAGTGTCAGCAGCAATGCTACTGCGCAGCGCCTCATAGTCGGGATGCATGTTTTTGACAGTCTTGTCAAAGTTCTTAAGCACGCCGTCACGGTCGCACAACAGCGCAAACTCCTTAATTAAATCAATTAGCATCGGCAGTAGTTATAAAGTCATCAATACATTCTTTGAGGATACCCAGCAGGCGGTTGGTTATAACAATGCTGCCTTTGGCCTCATACTTTTCAGCATCCACCAGCAAGTCATACATGGTCTGAAACTCCGGCTTTGGCTTTTTAAGCGGCGGGGGTGGTGGTGGCTTCTTGAAGATTGGCACGCCGCGCCCCTTTTGGGGGCGTAAATCTTCAAAAACATCAATTGGTTGATAACACTCTCCTGATCGATTTCCCATAACATCAAATTTTAGCGATTACCTCAGAGGGCAATCCCGTTTTAGCAACAATATCATGCATCTTCATTTCCATATCCTTCATAGCCTGCACATTCTCAACCAGTTCACGCAACATAATGGCAAAATAGTCGGGCAAAGGAAACATCTCCACCTCCTTTTTATTGCCATAGCCCTTACCTGCCATAGAGTAAATAGTGTTGCCCATGCCTGGCATGTAAGCGCTTTCATGCGTGCTTTTTCTAATGAATAGCCATACATAAGGACTTTTAGTGCTTAAATATTCCAGTAAACTTTGAAACCAGATATACACCGTCTTTTTCACCACCGATGAAACATCCTTAAATATTAGAGCATGCTTTTGGGCGTTATATGTAGAGTAGTCGCCTCTGTTTTGGCGGTACAAAATAGCCACAAAAGTGTCCAGATAAGTATCATCCCGGGTAACATTAAACAGATTAAAGAACTCATAAGCATCTACATACTCACCAGCCACTATATTGGTAGTAACTATCCCGTTTTTATCAATATCGAATTCAGGACCATAAAAAGTAAGACCGTCCACGTCGATGGAAGGAATTAAAACACGCTTAATGTCAAGGTTTAAACGCGGCTCAACACTAATCATATTCTTAATCATGCCGAGCTGGTCAACCCACTCAACTTCGTTAATTTCAAATGGAAAGCGTGTTTTAAGTGCCTTCTGTAAATCATCATCGAGCACCGATAAAATTTCAGGTGTAGTAACATGCGGTTTTATGGGAAAGCGCATTTGCTCACTCAAAATAAAAAAGTTCTCTTGCACCAGCTTCAGCTGATCGTCCGTCATTCTGCCCAGCGTCTTTTTATTCGGCGCGTAGCCCGATAATTTAGTGAGCAATTTAACCCTGAACTGCTCTAGCGTAATGGAACCCTTGATAAAGCGCTCAGTTAGCTCAACCGTATCACAGGCCTGCTGTGGAGTTAGCTCCTCCCAGGCATTGGGGATGTGAATATCTTCGTTAATTAGAATCATAGAGAGGATACATATTTGCGATCAGCATCGGGCTTCACTTCAAACTGGATAAAAGACGGGGTTTCGCTACCGGTCTGCGCTTTGGATGAGCGGGCCATATCAATACCCTTTAAAAAGTCCTTGGCATCTTCAATTAGCTTATTGCGTAGGTTTTCACGAATAAACTGAACGTCGCCCCCCTTTTTATTCATTTCATCATTAATGGGGCCCCGAATACTTTCAGGCAGCCAGTTAATGTCCAACCGGATAATGGCATCGGCCACCGTTTGATAAGCCAAAAAGGTTTTGATTTCCTCCATTAAGTCAGCAGGGTAAGCCGTGCCAAAGCGCGGCTTTAAGTGGGACATAATGTTTTTGCGGATGATGTGGCGGGCCTTAATAAAGAAAGCCGCCGAGCGGTCAATGCCGTAATACTTGTCAAAGTCGCGGTAATTAGTAAAAATTAGCGATTCACTTTCGCGCTTCTGGTCCGACAAGGTCCACTCCAATAAAAACACCTCCGAAGCCGGGGCCTGAGTCCAGTCGGCCGCATCAAATGCCTCCAGACTCGTAAAGTCCGCATTGGCCTTGTAAAAAGTGCCATACTGACTAATCAAGTCATCCGCTTTATAGTCAAACGCCGGCGCAAAGTCACTGAACTTATCAGCATGCTCAGTCAGGAAGTCAATCAAATCAGAATACCCCGCATACGCCCGTTGCAAAAGAGAGTTCTTAGCCTCACTGGTCTGGTATTTATAAGCCGTAGTTTCCTGCGTGCTTTTGGTGGTGGTAACGCCACTGTTACTCACGCGGATGGTTAGCCAGATAAAGTGGTGGTGAAAGGCTATGGCCGATAAAGGCACCCGCAGCAACTCAGCCATTTCCTCCATCATCTTCCACCGCAAATAGGCCTCTGAAGACGCTTCGTTCTCAGCAGGAGCATCGGGAATATCAGTCAGTTCAACATGCTTAATGTACAGGCTGTAAACCTCGGGTGATATAATATCCCTCACATCAACAGCTGCCTGGCGCAGACTGCTCTCAAGGTTATCAATATCCACAGAAGCATCAATGCCACTGATGTATTTTTTTAGCTCAACGCCAGCGTTGAAACCCTCTATATGTGCCATAATCGTTAGTTTGAAGTGTTTTCCAATCTGTCATCACTACTAATTTCCTTTTGACGCTCAGGAATGCGGCGGAAGGTGCCCAGTTTAACCCGGTCACGCTCCAATTGCGGAAAGTTGATGTACAAAGCCCGGTTTAAGTCGCGCAGGGCAAAGTATTCAGCATAATTGAGTGAGTTGAGATATATAATGTAATTGTAATACGACTGAGAGCCGCTACCCTGGAACATCCCTTTGCCCGTCACGTTGCTGATAGATGGGTCCAGCCCCTTACCTTCCAGAATAACCTCAACCGCCCGCTTGTCAAAATCAATAATACTTGAAATAAACTCCTTGTACTTGGTAGGTATTTCCTTAAATTCCCATTCCTCAATGCCATATTCAGTCCTGAACTTACGAGAATAAAAAGCCTTTCCTTGATTCTCACCTGCACCCGAAAGCACCTCGGTGAGTTCGTTCAACTTAATATCAATCAGTTTCTGCACCATTGAAAAGTCAAACACAGTACCAATATCCTTCAATCCTTCATACTCCGTAATAAGTGGTTTACCTGCCTGATCGCGCTCTTGGTTAGTATCGCAAACCTTCTTAATAGTAGCCTCTTTGTTCGAAATCCACTTATCCGGAATAAGCACATGCAGTTTAGCGTTGAGGCTATTTCTTAAATAACTATTGATGTATTTAGGGTTGATATTTGAGCCTTTAATCCATTCTTTTAGTCCAAAATAGAAAGTAGGGAAGGAGTAAATACTGTCCCCAAAACTCATGTCAGATACATAACTGATAGCCACATTGTGCTTAAGCGGATCCCGCTTATCCAGAAGCGGAAAAACCTCCATGCGGTCTTTAAACGGCAAATCCCAACGACCAACCATGGCATGCGTAAAATCCTTACGCTCATAAAACTCACTCACATCCCTAACACCCGGCACTGCAAACCGAAAGCGGGTAGAAGGTATGTGCTCCAAGCCCAACACCGGTAATTGTCCGGAACTTCGACTACTCAACCTGCGCGCGCGGGTATAAAGCCACTTTGTGGGGATGCCTTCGGTGTAGTAATATTCAGTCATCGACTGAATAATGTATTCTTCCACACTGTTTTCAATGCCCATACGCTCCCAGCTGTCGAGCCACTCAAACACCTGCGGATACAAGGCCGAAACCGGAATGCGCTTAATGCCATCCTCCGATTCTTCCTCGCGGAACAAAAACGCCCCCTGGCCATACAGCATGCGCACCTGTTTTTTTAGTATCTCAGGCAAAATATGATTATTGCGGATGAGCGTTTGAACCTCATTAGGCAACCGGTTATCGGCCCCATACGTGGCCACCGTATGGTCGCCAAAAGTGAAATAATCACCATGCAGTTGAAAGGCATTGTATTTTGCCTTATCCTCTTCAATGGAAACCGTGTCGGTTGCTGCTATCATTTCAAATGATAGCACCGCTGAGCTATTGCGATCGACGGTGCCAAATCTTCCGTATCGTTGTATCATTGCTTAAACCAATTTACTTTCATAAGATTAAAATGTGGGGGAAAACCAACAAAGCGCACCAGTTTTTTGTAGCAAGTGCGAGGCTCTTTGGTATCTAAATCCATGTATGGTAGGTACAAATCAGATGGATGGAAGTAAGTATCGTCAGGCAAAGAAGGCCTCAACCGACAGCGGGTAACTACCCGCAGCCCCTTGGTTTCGTTAGTGGCCGCATTGTAAGTGAGATGATGTAATTCAAAGTGTAAATGCTCCTTGTGTCGCAGCTCGCGCATTCTGGCTATAGCCTCAGTACCCGTTATATCTTCCATATATCAAAAATTGATATAACGAAAGTCGGAAAGCAAAAGCACGGATGAAAGGACAAAGCAATTACAGGCCTTCGTAATCCTGCGTCTCCTCATCACCCGTTGGTAGATACTTTTCATACAAACCAAAAACCAAATAAGTAAGTGCTGAAGGTATTTGAGGCGAATACCATGCCTGATCGGGAAAATCCAGTTTTTTCTCCGCACTCTTATCCATTTCTATACGGTTATCATCCGTTTTTTTGCGCGGCGTCATGTAAATAGAAGATATCAGCTCTTCACACTCGTATTGGCAAACCCTCAGAGATGGCACACGCACCTCCCGTTCGCTAAGGATGCGACTGAATAACAAAAAGTGCTGCCAATGAAAGATCGTTCGCTGATCGCGGCTCATAAGATGCACGGTCCACCCCAAATCCTCCAGTTCAGTTTTCATGATAGTGGCATCCGTGTCGCCTTTCGGATTCTTGCGATATCTCTCTTTACGCTGGTTTCCGGCACGGTCGTAATGCAAATAAATAGTGCGCCGGGTATGGTATTCGAAAAAAGAATCTATTTTTTTAGCCAGCTCATGGTGCTCTTCCGGCAAATACACATACATGTTTTTAAACACACGCAGCTCTTTATTCGTTTCCTGAGCAAACACCGCACTGCTAAAGCCACCCGGGTCGAACCCCATCAAAAGCGGCTTATTGGTGTCGCAATACTTCAGATCGCGGCTGGTCTTTTTATAAGTGCCATCCACCGCATGTAAATCAATGCTATTGTATTTATAACTATCCTCAAAAATGTGGCGGGCCGCAAACTTGGCAAAAAACCGATCCTTAACCTCCTTAGGTCGGATGCCCAGTATCGATAATTTGAACTTATCAATGTTATGCCGGCTACCCTTGTACTGATTTTTCATGTAGTCAAGCCCCAGAATCACCATATTGGTAAAACTTGTACCCTTCAGATAGAGCGTGGTGCCTTTCCGCTTTTCGTTTAGCTGACTTTCCCATTTATGAGCAAAGCGCATGGATTTTTCTATATCCCTATCCATTTTTTTAATCAGAAACAGCGTGTTTTTACCCGTAATGCTCTCTTTTTCGCGTCGCAGCTGCTCAGCCTGAGCCAATTTAACACTAACCCGGTAGGCCACATAGATAATTTCCTCAATTAAATCTTTATCCTGATTTTCTTCCCATTTTAACCACCAATCGTGGTCATTTTCGAAATTAGGCGTAGATGAAAAGCCCGTAATGCCACCAAAATAGTGCGAATTCCCAAATATTTGACGGTTCCCACGCTGCGCAGGCATCAGCCGCTCAGTAAAATTGGTCTCACTTATCCTTAGCAGCTCGTCAACAAATATATGCGCCATGTTTTGACCAACACCCGACGTGTTAGGACGGTCAACCCCCACAAATTTGGCCACAGTGCCCCACACCGTACTTATTGTATGCTTCCATTCCGGCACCTCAGCCAGTGGCCGCTTAAAATGCTTCGGCGGCTGTTTGCCGTACTCAAAGTGAATGCCCCGCTTGTAGTAAATATTAAGGAATTCAAGAATACCCGGCACTATCGTGTCAATAACAAAGGAGTAAGACGGACCAGCAATGGCAACCGTAGAGCGGGGCATGGCCGCGCATACCCGCACAAAGCGATTGCCCATAATGTGCGTTGTCTTACCCGATCCCCGGCCAATTTCGCCAAACATGTTTTGAGGATCGGCCAGCAGCGCACGTGTTTGCAAAACCGTGTGGTATTTTTGCTCCATCTGCTGAACAGTAGTGTCGTGCTTACTCATCATCTACATTTTCGTAATCAATATCCTCTACAATATTCAGCGCACCGGCAGCATCGCGCAGCGCCGTGTTTTTATCGCGGCTGTCAATTGGCAAATGGTTAATAAAAGTCTGCGTATCCTTCCACAATGTGCTTAAATTGAACTCTTTTAAGCCCAGAAGCTCAGGCTTGACCTCGGGTGACACCAAAAACGTATGCGGTTTAATTTCTTCCGGGTTAATGGCAATGGTAGAAGCCTCCATTCGAAAGTCCTTAGCCCGCTCCATGTTTCGGCGTGCCTCCGTCAGGTTGTTTTTGGCAATGGCCAGTTTAGAGAGATCCTCCAGGCGGTCGGCATAATAATTACACCACGCCTCAGCCTTAACCGAGCTGTTTAAGTGAAAATAGTTGATGGCATCATAGATGCGTGTTTTGGCAGTAGTAAGCGTCAAGTTGGGAAAGGTCTGACGCAACAACTGAGCCGCCCTATTAATATTGTGCTCATTCTCAGCCGTGCGAATTTCCACAGCCCTGTCCAACTCCCTAATGTACTGTTTCAAATCCTCCTTTAACGCCATGCTTTCTCCCGTACTTCTAAAGTCCTGAAGTATTTCAACAGGGAGCGTCTGCAATTCATTAAAATAGCTCATACGCCAAATAGGTTTTTGCGTAGTTCGATGTAATCCCGATCATCCGTGTACTGTAATTTAGCCTTTTGGGTCTCAATTTCGGCCAATTTAAACTGTTCAGCATCCAACCTGTAGCGCCCGGCATTAAAGCCCTCATTGTACATGATAAAGGCCGGCGACTCCGGGTCCTTCAAATCATGCTCCAAAGAGGGTGGCGCATCATCCCCCAAAATGTACATAATCCTGGCAAGAGGATACTGCAAAGCCCCAAACGACTTGATTTTTTTTAATAATTCAACAGAATAACTCATTCAGAAAAAAGCTTTTTAACCAATAATTCACCTTTAATAAAAAGTTGCTTCGGCTCCTGCTCAATGCGCTCCATAAAATCATGCTTAGCCTGTTGGCTGCTGAAAGTGATAGTAACGTAAGTGTCCACTTCGTTTTTAGCCTGTCCTTTTTTAGTATCCTTAACGGCCTGTATGCGCTCCTCTTTGGCTTCGGGCGTTACTTCCTCTTTTTTTTGCTCCTTGATTGATTCAAAATCAGAAATAGCACTCTCAACAAAATCGTTGGTAATATTGTCCAGATCCATATTGATACCAAACATCTCCAAGTCCTCATCCTTAATGCCCGCAATATCAAAATCGAGCGTGGGCATAGTGTCGGATGAAAGAATCTCATTCATTTTGCCGATATCATAATCACCCATTAAACGGGGATTGTTGAAAGCTATATTCAGCTCAATTTCTTCTTTGAGAGGGATATCCAGCACCACAACAGTCAATTTGTAATCGCGGTTACCGGCCCCATTCTTACGCTCCCACTCTTCGTCCATAATTCGCAGGCGCTGATGACCGCCAACAAGTGTACCGGTTTGCTTATTCCAGATGAGAGGTTCCCGCAGGTGTATTTTCTTAAGCGAGCGCTTAAGATCCTTATAATTCTGATCATTAATAACCCGGGGGTTGTACACCGCTTCATTAATCAGGCTGCGGTGAATATTGTCCACCACATAGTCCTGTAAAAAATGCAAATTATCTATTTCGTTGCTCATAATCGTATTCATATAAGATTTGACGGGATAGCGGAAATATGTTGAAAATCTTTTCTAAATCATCAGGGAAGAACTCTCTCAGATACAGAAAAACGTCAATATTAAGATCGAGGCCATTGCTATTTTTGGCCCCATATTCAATAGGTTTGATAATGTTGTTGATTTGGATGTATGATTTAACCTGGCGCTTGGTCCACAAGGCAAGCGGGTATATTTTCTTGCCCTTATCATTGATACAATCAAATTTGTAGGTTGAAAGCATTATTCGACGGTTCATGCTGTCGGCTTTTTTGTGCCCAAAAACAATCCAGTCGCAACCCGATATCTCCCTGGCTTTACCTTCAATATCCGCCTGTTTTAAGGCTTTGATGCTTCGGCCGGGGGTTGGAATACTGAAGTAATTGTGTTTGATGTAATAGGATACCATCCAATGCGGTAACTGGTGGAGCGTGGCATTTGGGTATCGCTTAACCCATTCCAAAAAAAAGTTAAGATGCCTTAGATTCTTTACAAAATACATGAAAAAGCAATGTACTTTAAAGTGTGGTGCCAGTAAATCCAGCAGCACCAAGCTGTCTTTTCCACCTGAATAAAACAGAACAACCTCCGGGGTTTGCTCCCGGAGGTGTTTTAACGCAATTGCTGCATGCTTAGTGGGATTCATTATCCTCCAAGCGAAAAAGAACCGCCGGTCATTGTAAAACCTCTGTTACCTGAACGTAGCATAACTTTAAATTTTAAGTGAAACAAAAAGAATTCAATTAATAATATCGAAGTTAAGCAGTAGCCCAGTGTCCGGAAAGGACAAAAAAACCGCCCGGGGTGGCGGGCGGTTTTTTTACTTTAATTTTCCTGATAGGTCCTGGAGAATGTCGGCCAGAGGTTTTGATACATTTCCCCCATTTTTGTTAATCTCTTCAGCAATTTCATTTAGCTTGTCGAATCGTGTCCGTGGCTGGTAATCACCATCGCTTTTTATCATCCATGCTTTTTCATGCAGTAGGTCACATGCCAGCTTGTTATTGCCTTTGAACAGCTCAATCTCCAACAGCCTGTTTAAATCAAAATAATTTTTTTTGTTTCTCGTTAGCCTTCGCTTGATAAGTGAAACATTAGCGGCCATGTAAAAAAACACAACCACTGTGCATACGCTTAAAGCGTATGCGAATACACTTATTAAGCCAGCAAATTCTTCATCCATAATAATATTAATTTAAAGGTTGCACATTTCGTTTGTAAAAGCTTCAATGTCGGATGAGGGACTGCCCCAGCCAACCGGTTCATTCCAGAATCGGTCTATTTCGTCAACAAGAAAATAAACCTGAGCGGCTGAAAGTGCTGATATCTTAGCCTTTAACGCATCGACATCAATCTTCAAATTGCTAAAGGTGCCTTGCATCTGCTCACCGTCGCAAATTTGAGCCGTTACAACCAGCTTGTTGCAAGCTGACCGAGGTTCGAAATTCACGCTTTCAAAATTCAAAACCAGCGCCTTCAATTCCAGGCGCGTAAAAAGGCCCTTCAATTCACGAAGGCTGTGAGCTCTTAATGATAGGAATACGTTGCCGGCGCGAGCAACACCGGCATTGCCCTTGCCGTAAATCTTGGCATAGGCCTCTGTGGCCTTCGGTTCTTGAAGATAAACCGTGAAGGCCCTTTTTCGTTCTGTTTTCATAAGTCAAATTCTTTGTCTAATAAGTTATAATCAAAGAGAAAATCACCAACCTTGTAAGGGAGCTTTTCCCTGGTCTTGTTTCGTTTTCTTAACACTGGCGCCTTCAGTCGCTCAAGGTTCTCGCTGCTGAGCACTTTGCCCAGAACAATTTCAAAAACATCAGTCACCTCAATGCCTTTGCATTCAACGATCATAAGCGGGGCATCGGTAGCATAGCCATTCTTGAAGATGATCTTCTCAAAGTGCCGGGGCGTGCCGTCGCCATTAATGAGGCGCGCCTGCCAGTATTTTGTCTTTTGACGAAATTCGCGTGATTTATTCCCCTTTAATATCTGATAGAAAAATTCGGCGAAGAGAGTGAGGTGAAGTGTTGTTTTTGAGCCCATTTTAATTCTTTTTTGCCCCCAGCGTTGGCCGGGGGCGGGTGGTTAATCATTCATTTCCTTTTCTTCCATTCCGCGGAAGGCTTCAGGGCAATCGTCGAACTCTAACTCGACGTAAACACATTGCGAGTTTTGACTCGTGAATTCACCATCTGCCCAAATGGCAAACACATTGCCCTTACGGTCATACATGATGTCGGCCCATTCGTCCTCTTCCCAATCACTGGTCGGTAGGTCGCATAAGGATTCAATAATCTCTCTCGCCTGGTCCTGAAATCTTCCATCATTGTCGCCGCAAGATCTTAATATCATTTGGCTGCTTATAGTGCCAGTTGTTGTTGTGATTACAGTTTTCATGTCAGTTTGTTTTTAGTTTTGTTTGATGCCCCCAGCATTGGCCGGGGGCGGGTGGGTAATCAAAAGTTTTTCAATAACTCAAACTTTTCGGCAATCTCGCCGGCCACTGAAGCGCAGTTTCCCTTATAGCGAACCTCTCCATTTGAGATATACACCTTGTCAGCTTTCTTGCCTCTTACTGTTATCTCGATGCTAGCCCCGTCCACATAAGCAAAACAGCCTGCAATCTCTGTATTTATGATCTCTGCTACTTCGTTGTAATTTTTCATGGTCTTAATTTTAGTTAGTTATTCTACTATTCTAAATTCTATTACTTGTTGGTTAAAATCATCTTCTACTGTGAGGTCGCTTTCGGTCCTGCTTAAGACAGTCCCTCCATTCCTTCTCCATGAAGACTCCATACCATCTAAGGACTGCACGGCCTCTTCCCATGTCAAATCCTGTTCGTAAGTTGGTTTGTTTTTTGATTCTGCCCCGATGTAGGTTTTTGAGATGTCAAATAATTGCTTTGCCATGATGTTTAATTTTAATGATGATTAATATTAGTGTCTTAATTGTTTATCAAATATACTCAATATTTTTTAAATTGCAAACTTTACTGCATAAATAATCGCAAAATTTACATTTATTTTTGCCTTCTATTGTTTAGCAGGCCGTTAAGACAACTTCATAAACTGCAAAAGCGGGATAGCCGGGTATAATTCAAGTCTTTAATTTTTTTATCAGAAAATCTGAGCATTATTGATGCGCTCATCC
>Ga0209414_1000140_pt1 | contig 32314 bp, 29 predicted proteins | sample LakVidmifraction_4_FD_181154 | JGI IMG/M metagenome (GOLD analysis project Ga0209414, IMG submission 181154) | Hypersaline microbial communities from Lake Vida, Antarctica - Brine Hole Two &gt;0.2 micron (SPAdes) (version 2) | ecosystem: Environmental > Aquatic > Non-marine Saline and Alkaline >...
AGGAATTTATAAAAGATTTTATTCCAAAACGTGTAGCGGATTCTCATAAAGGTACCTATGGGAAAGCTTCTATTATTGCCGGTTCAAGAGGTCTTTCTGGGGCTGCAATACTCACGTGTCTAGCGGCTTTAAATTCGGGTATTGGTGTAATAGAATTGTTTATGCCTGAAAGTATTGATTTAATTATTTCAACAAAAGTTGTTGAAATAATCACGAGACCTTTAAAGGATACACCAAAAGGAACAATTGATTTAAGCAGTATTAATGAAGTCGTTGAAGGCATTCAAAAAAGTGATGTTGTAGCAATTGGTCCTGGGTGCGGTAATAGCAATGAACTTTTTGAATTAATAAAGCAAGTTCTTAATAATTCATCAAGTCCAGTAGTCATTGATGCCGATGGATTAAATGCTCTTTCAAAAAATATAGAGATTTTAAAAGAAAGCAAATCAGAAGTTGTTTTAACACCCCATTTAGGGGAGATGTCAAGATTAATTGGTAAATCCATAGAAGAAATCAATGAGGATAAAATTAATATTGTCAAAGAATTTACTAAAGAATATAATGTCATTCTTGTATTAAAAAGTGCAAGAACAATGATTGGTTTGCCAACTGGTGAAATATATATAAATGTTAATGGTAATTCGGGCATGTCTACTGGTGGTTCAGGGGATATTTTGACAGGGATCATTACTTCACTAATTGCACAAGGGGTTGAACCTGAAAAAGCAGCTTTATTAGGCGTCTTTATTCACGGATATTCTGGAGATATAGCGGCAGAAGAAAAAGGAGAATATGGCATGCTAGCAGAAGATATTGTAAAATCAATTGGTAGAGTATTTAAAGATTTGAAATAATTCGATTCGGGGGATGAGAATATATGACAAGTAGTATTAATAGACCAACATGGGTTGAAATTGATTTAGATCATTTAAAAAACAATATTGAAGAAGTTAGACGAGTAACAGATAAGAACGCCTTAGTTACTGCTGTTATTAAAGCAGATGCTTATGGACATGGTGCATTGAAAGTAATTGATACATTACTTGATAATGGTGCTGACAGATTAGCTGTTGCGTCACTAAATGAAGCTTTAGAAATTCGAGAGAAATACAAAAAAGTGCCAATTTTAATTTTAGGTTATACACCAAATGCTTTAATAGAAAAAGTAATTACTAATAATATTATTCAGACTGTTTATTCTAAAGAACAAATAGAGTTTATTAGTAAAACAGCAAAAAAACTTGACATAGAGGCGATACTTCACATAAAAATCGATACAGGTATGAGAAGATTGGGCTTTAATTGGGAAGGATATAATGAAATACTGTCAGTATTTAAATATGATAATATAAATTTTGAAGGTATTTATACACATTTTGCTAAAGCTGATGAAAAAGATAAGGAATTTACAATTAAACAATTCAATCGTTTCAATTTGATTATTAAGGCATTGGAAAAAAATAAAATAAAAATTCCAATTAAACATGTATCAAATTCAGCAGCTATTATTGATCTCCCGGAGTTTAGTTATGATATGGTAAGAGCTGGAATTATGTTGTATGGTGTTTATCCCTCTAAAGAAGTTGGTCGTGACAATGTAAATTTAAAACCTGTAATGACTTTTAAAACAACTGTTGCACAAACAAAATATATTGATGAGAATGAAGGTGTTTCTTATGGCTTAATTTATAAAGCAAGTCGCCATATGAAAGTAGCAACGTTACCTGTTGGTTATGCAGATGGATATTCAAGACTTTTGACATCTAAATCTGAGGTTTTAATTAAGAGTAGTCGAAGAGAAGTCATAGGACGTATTTGCATGGATCAAATGATGATAGATTTAGGTAAGAGTAAAGCACAAGTAGGTGATGAAGTTGTTTTATTTGGCTACAATGAGAAAGAGTCTTTACCTGTTGATGAAATTGCTGAATGGTTAGGTACAATTAATTATGAAGTCCTTTGCATGATTAGCAGAAGAGTACCAAAAGTTTACATTAAATCTGGTGAACTTGTTGATACTATTGATTATTTAGAATAAATATTGTATAATATCAAAAGTGGAGTTGGTCGTATGAAGATTCAATTACCAGAAAAAACTTTAAAGGATCTTAAATTATTGGAAGATGGTTATAAAAAAATGGCAAATATAAATCTCGAATTTGCAAGATGGTGCTTTTATTGCGAGAACGATGCCTGTAAAGCCTATGAACAAAAGTTGAAAGAGTTAAATGCTTATGGTAGTTAAAAGAGGAGAAGTTTATTTAGCGGATTTAAATCCTGTACAAGGGTCTGAACAAGGTGGTATTAGACCGGTTTTGATTATACAAAATGATGTGGGCAATCACTATAGTCCAACAGTAATAATAGCAGCAATTACTGCTAAAATTTCCAAGGCTAAATTACCAACCCATGTTGAGATAAAAAAGGATGAAGTTGGTTTATTAAAAGATTCTGTAATTTTATTAGAACAAATTAGAACCATTGATAAGGAGAGATTAGAAGACAGAATTGGAGAATTATGTGCAGAAACTATGAAGACTGTTGATATTGGTTTAAGAGTTTCTATAGGATTATTGTAAATTATATTTTAATTTAAAATATTTTGTGTTGTTCACATGAATAGTTTTATTTTATAATTAACAATTTAGAAGACCGTGAGGTGTAAGAATGAAAAAAAATGTAGTTATTCTTGGATTATTAATTGTATTAATTGGATTAATATCTGTAGATTCCATTGCAAGTAGCGAAGTTGCATCGGATCCTTTAATAACTTTATCATATTTGGAAAAACGCATAGAAGATTTTAAAGTTTACGTTGACAGCAATGATACAGGTGGTACTGTAGTCAACAGTAAATTTGAAGTTATTAATGTTGAATCCGGTAAAACTGTTATATTTACTGATAACAGCGTTGAGTTTATTTTAAGAAGAGGTGACGCAACAGCTATTGGAAATGGAGATGATGGTTTATCCGATTTAACGGATGGACTAGAATTAGGTACTGGGGATTTTGTTCAAAAAGATCATTTAATATTGGTACCAAGAAATGATAATAGAGGTATTGTTGCGAAAACTGATATATGGATAATGATTAAGGGGACTTATGAGCTTAGATAATGAGAAATCAATAAAAATTCTCGGAATTAAAATTAATAAGGTAACAAATAAAGAAGCTTTTGACTATTTTGTAGATTTATTAAAAGAAAATGAAACGGCGAGTATTTTTACACCTAATCCTGAAATTGTTATGATGGCGCAAAAAGATAATGAATTAAAAAAGGCGATTTTTGAATCTGATTTGGTTATTCCTGATGGTATTGGGTTAATCTTTGCTTCAAATATATACAATTTAGGGTTGTCAGAGCGGGTAGCGGGTTTTGATTTAATGACTAAAATGCTTGAGTATTCTAATAGAAGAAAATTGAAGGTGTTTTTATTAGGTGCTAAACCTGGTATAGCTGAAAAAGCTAAGAAAAACATTAATGATGGCTATAAAAATATTAATATCGTTGGAACCCATCATGGATATTTTGATGAAAAGGAAAGTTTAGGTGTTTTAGATTTAGTTAATGAGAAGAAGCCTGATATTTTATTTGTTGCCCTAGGGGCAGGAAAACAAGAAAAATGGATTAGTCAAAACAAAAAAATAATTAATGCTTCTATTGTTATGGGTGTTGGTGGCGCTTTAGATGTATGGGCTGGTGATGTTAAAAGAGCACCTGAGTTTTTTATCAAATTAAATTTAGAATGGCTATATCGTTTGATAAAGCAGCCATCAAGATTTAAAAGAATTTTGGAGATTCCTAAATTTATGTTGAAGGTACTGTTAAACAGACAATTAATGGAAAGGTAATATAATGAAAGAAAAAAATGAAAAGAAAATAAAAAAAGTAGTTGATTATATATCAATAACTGCTGGAACTGCCTTGATCGCACTAAGTATATATTTATTCTTAAGTCCAAATATTATTGCACCAGGTGGTGTAACAGGTCTTGCAGTTGTCATAAAAAAAGTACTCGGTTATAAAATTTTCATAACGAACTTAGTCATAAATATCCCGTTATTTTTAATAGGGGTATTTATTTTGGGTAGAGATTCAGGTGCTAAAACAGCTTTTGGAACTTTAAGCTTGTCTTTTTTCTTATTGTATTTTGAAACAAATTTTCCAGGTGTTTTTGCAACAAATGATATATTATTGGCATCAATTTTTGGTGGTGTTTTATCAGGTGTTGGTATTGGTCTTGTTTTTAGATCAGGAGGGACAACAGGCGGAACTGATTTACTAGGTGCGATAATGAATAATTATATACCATTTATCAGTGTACCGAAATTAATGATGATTTTTGACTTAATGGTTGTTGTGATAGCGGGTGTAGTTAATAGAAGCGTAGAAACATCATTGTACTCGATTATAACACTTTATTTAATTGTTAAAGTAGCTGATTTCGTTATTGAAGGGTTAGATTATACAAAAATGTTTTATATTATTAGTGCTAAACCGGAAGAAATTAGTGCTAAATTGATTAATGAATTGGGTAGAGGCGTAACGTCTTTAAAAGGAAAAGGGAAATATACTGATACGGATAAAGAAGTATTACTATGTGTAGTTTATCGTGGACAAATGGTAAAAGCGAAAGAAATCATATATGAGATTGATCATAATGCATTTGTTATGATTTCAACAACCCATGAAGTATTAGGTGAAGGGTTTAGAAGATAATTGGAGGCCTTTAAATGAAAAAAATAATCCGTAAGATGAACAGCATCGATTTTTTAATCATTGCTTTTATTATAATATTTCTAATAGGTGGTTTTATGAGACTCAACCGTGTAGAAGAAAAAACTACTGAAAATTCTGATGTCTTTGAAATGCTCATGTTATTTGAAGAAGTGAGTAAAGGCTTTGCAGATAATGTAAAAACGGGAGATTTGATTAGAGATTCTGTTAGAGGTTTTGTTATTGGTGAAGTGACAGCTGTTTCCGTAGATCAACACTATGAAATGATATCATCTAATAAAAAAATAGAGTATACCGGCATTCCAAATGAATATGATTTAACCGTTGAATTGAAAGGTCAAGGTCTTTTTGATGGAAATGGTGTTTTAATTGGCTCTCGAAGATATTTTATTGGTTCTGAAAGTCGTATTAAATCAGACCTTTATGTAACGAATGTAGAAATTATTGATTTGAAAAAGAGTGAGGAATAATCATGACTGGCAGTATAACTTATCGCCTGACTAAAAGAATAAAAGAGGATATAAGTAGGAGTTATATTATTGCTTTAATATATAAAATTATAAAATTTTTTATAGAAAAAATGAAAGAAAGTTTTATAATAGGTAGATTATTTCGAAGTAAAAATTTTATAAAACCAAACACGGAAGCTAAAAATAATTTCATTGTAAAAAGTATTCAATGGGTTTTTTTAAAACTCAACTATTATTATTTGGAAGTTTCTGAAGGTTCATTGTCAATTAAGATTATGAAATCTTTTTTCAATTTAGAGTTGCCTATAGTTTTTGCATATTTCATATTATTTATGCTATCCTTATTGAATTTCAAGGTTATTTATGATTTAATTAATTTTAATACACAATTTGTAATTATAACAGTCACTTTACTTATGGATGTTTTAGTGTTTTTGAGTTTGATTTTTTCCAAATTAAAATCAAGTATCATTATTTCTCTAGTCAATGACTATAAAAAAAATTTAGTAAAGGATCATTACGCGCATCTCAAGGTTTTGTTTACAATTGTTTTTGCTGGGATAATGTTTCTTATGAGTTTTTCAGTTGATTTTTATAGACTTCTAGGTTTAATATTTGGGATAGTGGCATTTTATTTTGTTTTTAGATTCTATAAATTAGGTCTCTATCTATTAGCTATTAGCATACCATTTTTACCGGATCAAATAACTGTAATCGTCTTATTGTTGTCAGTTATTAGTGGTTTCATTCACTGGATTATTACAGAAGATTTTGAAATAAATATCAATGGCTACAATGGAGTATTTGTTTTGATGTTAATTGTTTTTACAATTAATACTTTTTTATCAATAAATGTTTCGGGAAGTATAAGAGATTTGGTAATTAATGGCTTGTCTATTGTGATGATTATTCATATGATTAATGGGATCACTTATAAAGAAGATCTTTATACTTTAATAGATTTCATAATAGGTGTTGGTTTCTTGACTGGATTTTATGCTTTATATCAATATTTTAGTGGGGTGCCTATGGGAAGCGGTTGGGTTGATCCGTCTTCAAATATATCCATTCGTGTTTTTTCATCCTTTGAGAATCCTAATTTGTATGCTGAATATCTAATTATGGTTATTCCTTTGACTTTTGCTCGGTTGATATCTGTTGGTAAAAGAAAAAAAATATTGTATGCTATTGTTGTAATGACCTTATTAATGTCGTTGATACTTACCTTTTCGAGAGGTGGTTGGTTGGGTCTTGTATTCTCCATTGGACTGTTCGTTTTATTATTAAAAAAAGAATGGATCATAAGATTGATTCCTGTTGGATTCATTGGTTTACTTTTTTTACCCAGTTCCATTATGATGCGTATTAAATCTATTGGTAATTTATCAGATAGTTCTAATTTCTATAGACTCCAAATATGGGAAAATTCAATAGACATTATCAAAGATTTTTTTGTTACTGGTGTCGGTTTAGGATTTGAGAGCTTTAGAAGTATTTCTAGCCTCTATATTAAGGATTTTTCACCTTACCATGCCCATAACACTTACTTGGAATTAATGATAGAAATTGGTGTATTAGGATTATTTCTTTTTATATGGTTATTGTATAAATTGTTAAAAGATGTTCGATCACAAAAAAATTCAAAAGATAAAATTTATACTGTTGCACTTTTTAGTAGTATTGCTGGTTTATTTGTTCATGGCGTAGCAGAACATATTCTTTATAATCCAAAAATTATTTTTCAGTTTTGGCTGATTATTGGTCTGCTCATTACATTGAATGTAAAGTTTATGAAAGTCAGGGAAAACAATGAATATATTAATGATAATTGATTCCATAGATATTGGTGGTGCTGAAACCCATTTGATTAATTTAGTTGAGGCATTAAAAAAGCATGGTTATAAGAGTTTTGTCGCTTCAAGTGGCGGAATTTATGAACAAGAGCTAAATCAAGAGAGCATTGACCACTACAAATTACCAGTGAATAGTAAAAACCCATTACATTTATTGAGGACGGTTTTTAAGCTAAAAAAATATGTCAAAAAGAATCAAATAGACATTATTCATGCCCATGGTAGAATGCCAGCATTTATTGGAAATATACTTTCAAAATTAACAGGTGTTCACTTTATTACAACGGCCCATGCAAAAGTGGAAGCCAATAGTTTTTATAAGTATATTACAACCTATGGTGAATTCGTCATATCTGTCAGCGAAGATATTAAAAATCATATTATGAATGCTTTTGATGTGAATGAAAAGATCATTGAGATTATACCGAATGGTATTAATACAAATAAATTTAAAAAAACTGATGAAGATCAAGAGTTAATGAAAAACTTAGAATTATCACCTAATGCTATTCGAATAATGGTTGTTAGTCGAATGGATGGAAAATTAGGTCAAATTGCGATAGATTTGGTGAAGCATTTTGAAGCCATTCAATCTGAAAAATCACTGGAATTAATTGTTGTTGGCGATGGCGACCGCTTTGATGAATTGAGTGCAACGTCGAGTAATGAATCAATAAAAATTCTAGGAAAAAGATCGGATATTAATAAAATAATTAATTTATCAGACATTATTGTAGCTGTTTCAAGAAGTGCTCTAGAAGCAATGGCATCTGAACGATTGGTTGTGTTAGCTGGAGGAGAGGGCTATTTAGGTTTTTTTGATAAAGAGATTTTAAAAGATGCCTATTCAGATAATTTTACTGGTCGTAATTATGATAAAGATTATTCAATTGATCTATTGCTAAGAGATATTGAAAAGGCAATTTCTAAAGTCGGTTGTCAGGAAGGCGATACCCTTGGAAAATTTTCTAGGGATATAATATTAGAAAATTATGCCCTTGATCAAACTGTTTTAGAAACAATTAAAATTTATGAAAGGATTTTAGGTGATCCGAATGATAAAGAATAAGAAGATATTTGGTTTAATACATTATTTTGATTTCATTGTTATACTTGCGGTTTTAGCTTTAGTCTTTCTAGGGACATCTTTGTTCTTTCAAAGTGATGATTTACAAGTGGATGCTTTTAATAGCAATAGGAATTATTCAGTAGAGTTTTTAATATCTGGTGTACGTGAAGCAACTTATAACAATATTGCCCTTGATGATTTGTTTTATGTATCGGAAACCAATAAATCCATTGGACGTGCAAAATCCATTGACATCGTTGATCATGAATTAATCTCTGTTAATAATGATGGAGAAATTATCAAAACAATTCATCCAAATAAAAAAGATGTCTATTTAGTAATTGAAGGGTCTGGTAGTAAAAATGGATCTAATATTACTATGGGTAATAAAATAATAAAAATTGGAAATTTAATGGAAGTTTATAATGAATTAATTGAAACCACACCAGTTATTTATGGCATTGAAGAAATTGAAAAGTAGGAGTAGTTATGAAAACAGTTTTTTTATTTGGGTATTATGGGTATGATAATTTAGGTGATGATTTGATTCTTAAGTCAATTATCAACACTTTTAATGGGAAATTTAAATTTAAAGTACTGACATATAATTATGAAAAAACCCATAAAATTAAAAATGTAACACCAGTTTCTCGTTCAAAATTTTTAAAAATCATCTATGAAATATTGACTTCAGATGTTGTAGCAAGTGGTGGCGGGTCCTTATTACAAGATGCGACTTCCTCAAAATCTCTATATTTTTATTTAGGATTAATTCTTCTAGGAAAAATGTTTAGAAAAAAGACTATATTTTTATTTAATGGCATTGGACCAATTGAAGGACGCTTAAATCGAGGGCTTGTGAAGTGGGTTTTAAAAAGAGTGGATCGTATTATTCTTAGAGATTACCAATCTATGTCATTACTAAAGACATTAGGCATATCTAATAATGTTGAAGTCGTAGGAGATGCAGTGTTTTTAAGTGATTATGAAGTGAAAAAAACTTATGAAGAGAAAAAGTTATCTAAGTTAATTATAATATCCTTACGGCCATGGAAGAGTTATGATCAATTAAAAATTGAAGAAACTCAAAAACTGATAACCTATTTAAAAGAGAAAGGTTATAGTGTAGAGTTATTGCCTTTAATGCAACCGGATGATTATAAATTATTAAATCAGATCAACATAAAAGGACAAGTAAGAATTATAAAGCCTCAAATGAGTGAAATCGATTTATTTAAAAAAATGGAGTCGGCGCATTTATTAATTGGTGAAAGATTACATTCTTTAATCATTTCATCTATATGTGAGACGCCATTTATTGGTATTGAATATGATCCTAAAATTGCTGGCTATACAAAAATGGTCAAACAATTAAATGCTTTAAGAACAGAAAATTATAACTACGAAACCATAATTGAGTCATTAGAACAGATGGAATCTGCTTATGAAAAGTATTACTTAGCATTGAAATTTGAAAAAAATAAAATCAAATCTGAAATCAGAACCTGTGTAAAATCAATCAGTTATGAAAGCATATAATGACTGATCAAAAGTAATTATCAGAAAATTCAAAATAATGTTTGACATAGGGATTAATTCCCTTTATAATTAGTTACAATAATTTAAAAAATACTTTGAAGAGGACAATTATTTAAATTTTATTTTTAGAGAGCCAATGGTTGGTGGAAATTGGTAATAAGATTAAATAATGAATCACCTCTGAGTAGCTAAATTGAAAAGAGTAAATTTAGTCGGTGGCACCCGTTAGTACTGCTAGAATTGTTAGATTCGAATAAAGCGATAGGTATAGTATACCTATAAATAGAGTGGTACCATGGAAAAAGATTTTTTCATCTCTATAAAACAAAGCATGTTTTATAGTGAAGGAAAAGTCTTTTTTTATTATATAAAATGAAAGGGAGGATGGGAATGAATACGCAAGTTTATGCAAAAGGAGACTATGGTTTAGATACGTTGATTAGAACATTAGGAACGTTAAGAAGGAAGAAGATCGATATCTTAGATGTTTATTCGAAGGATATGGAGAGTAATTACTCAGATATTTTTATTACCCTTAAGAATAAAGATCATCAAACGGCAGTACTTGCTAAAAAAATATTGGATAAGTTATATTGCTTAGAAGCTGTAGAAATTATTGAATAAATTATAAGAATTTAAAGGAGGAAGAAAAATGCAGATGTATTACAATGAGGACGCTAATTTAGAGGTGTTAAAAGAAAAGACTGTCGCTGTTATAGGTTTCGGATCACAAGGACACGCCCATTCAATGAATTTAAAAGATAGTGGTGTCAATGTAATTGTTGGTTTAAGAGACGGCAGTGCTTCAAGAGAAAAAGCAGAAGCCTATGGCTTAGAAGTTTATACGACAGCTGAAGCTGCTAAACGGGGCGATATTGTTATGATGTTAATTCCTGATGAGTTACAGGCTGATGCCTACAACAAAGATATTGTCCCTAATTTAGAAGCCGGTAATGCCTTAGCTTTTGCCCATGGTTTCAATATTCGTTTTGGTCAAATTAAACCCGCTGCTAATGTTGATGTTTTCATGGTAGCACCTAAAGGACCCGGACATTTGGTTAGACGCGTGTATGAAGAGAAGAAAGGCGTCCCAGCATTGTTTGCAATTGAAAATGATTCAACAGGGGATTGTAGAGATTTAGCAATGGCTTATGCTAAAGGTATTGGTGCAACGCGAGCGGGGATCTTAGAAACAACTTTTAAAGAGGAAACAGAAACAGACTTATTTGGTGAACAAGCTGTGTTATGTGGTGGTGTAACAGAATTAATTAAAACAGGTTTTGAAACCCTTGTTGAAGCAGGTTATCAAGAAGAAATTGCTTATTTTGAATGTCTTCATGAAATGAAATTAATTGTTGATTTGTTTTACGAAGGTGGTTTCGAAAAAATGAGAGATTCTATAAGCGACACGGCAGAGTATGGCGATTATTCAGTGGGCAAAAGAATTATAACAAAGGAAACAAAAAAAGAAATGAAACAAGTCCTATCTGAGATTCAAAGTGGCGAGTTTGCTAGAAATTGGTTACTTGAGAACAAACTTAATCGACCAATGTTTAATTCTTCCCGTGAAAATGAATTAGATCATAAAATAGTTAAAGTTGGTAAAAAATTGCGGAGTATGATGAGTTGGATAAAAGATGAAAAGTAATCAAATGAAGAGTGGTTTTGAGAAATCACCTCATCGATCTTTATTAAAAGCGTCAGGTCTGACAGATGAGGAGATTAATCAGCCCTTAATAGGTGTTGTGAATTTTTTCAATGAAATTGTACCGGGTCATGTACATTTGAGAGACATTACCGATGCCGTTAAAAGAGGTGTACTCATGGCTGGTGGCACGCCTTTAGAATTTCCTGCAATTGCCGTATGTGATGGCATAGCAATGAATCATGAAGGTATGAAGTATTCCCTTGTGAGTCGTGAGCTCATTGCAGATTCTATTGAAATTATGGCGAAGGCCCATGGCCTTGATGCGTTAGTAATGGTGCCAAATTGTGATAAGACTGTTCCAGGGGCATTAATGGCGGCGGCAAGGTTGGATTTGCCAACGGTAATTGTTAGTGGTGGACCAATGTTAGCAAGTCATAGGAAAAATGATTTAACGACGGTTTTCGAAGGCGTAGGGCAGTTAAAGGCGAATAGAATATCAGAAGATGACCTTAAAGTTTTGGAAAATGAGGCGTGTCCAACCTGTGGTTCCTGTGCTGGGATGTTTACTGCCAATTCAATGAATTGTATGACCGAAGTCATTGGTATGGGACTTGAAGGCAATGGTACTATTCCAGCGGTTTATTCTGAACGAAAATTGTTAGCAAAAAAAGCTGGCATGGCTATAATGGATTTAGTTAAGAAAGATATAAAACCAAGTGATATCATGACAAAGGAAAGCTTTCAAAATGCTTTAGTTGTAGATATGGCTCTCGGTTGTTCTACAAATACAGTTTTACATTTAATGGCAATTGCTGAAGAAGCGAATGTAATTTTAGATTTAAATATTTTTAATGACTATAGTCATAAAGTGCCAAATTTATGTAAACTGTCGCCTGCTGGCCCCTATCATATGCAAGATTTACATCATGCCGGGGGTTTAAGTGGTATAATGGCTGAACTAACGAAAAAGGATTTATTAAATCTTAATGTAATGACAGTTGATGGGAAATCTCTTAAAGAAAGACTGAAGGGGAAAAAAGTACTCAACTCAGATATTATTCGCAGCGTTAAAACACCTTATTCAGAAACTGGCGGATTGAAAATTTTATTTGGCAATATAGCGCCTGAAGGTGCAGTTGTTAAAAAATCAGCTGTTTTAGATGAAATGCTTTATACAAAAGGGCCAGCAAAGGTTTTTAATTCAGAAGAAGATTCTGTTGAAGCAATTCTTAGTGGAGAGATTAAACCAGGGGATATTATGGTTATTCGTTATGAAGGACCAAAAGGTGGTCCAGGTATGCGGGAAATGTTAACGCCAACTTCAACTTTGGCTGGTATGGGTCTAGATGATTCCGTTGCTCTTATAACAGACGGACGCTTCTCTGGCGGTACAAAAGGTGCAGCTATTGGCCATATTTCTCCAGAAGCCTATGATGGTGGTGTTATAGCACTTATTGAAAATGGTGACATAATAGAAATTGACATTGAAAAGGGAGATTTAAATTTAGAAGTTAATGATGAGATCTTAAGTCAAAGAAAAGAAGTGTTAGTGATAAAAGAAAGTCATGTGACAGGTTATCTTAAGAAATATCGTAAGATTGTTTCTTCCGCATCACATGGAGCAGTTTGCCTATAGGAGGTCGTTGAATATGGTATTAAATGGAGGAGAAATAGTATTAAAAGCCCTAAAAGAATTAGGAACAAAAGATATATTTGGTTATCCAGGTGGTGCTGTTATTCCTTTATATGATGAGTTATTAGATCAAAGGGACTATTTTAACCATTACCGAGGGTCCCATGAACAGGGCGCAGTTCATGCCGCTGATGGGTATGCAAGAACCACAGATGAAGTGGGTGTTTGTTTTGTAACATCTGGCCCTGGTGCAACGAATACAATTACTGGCATTGCAACTGCTTATATGGATTCCGTTCCTTTATTAGTAATAACTGGGCAAGTACCCACTGCAATTATAGGGAAAGATTCTTTTCAAGAGATAGATATTACTGGGGTAACCATGTCTATTACAAAACACAATTATCTTGTTGAAGATGTTGAAGATTTAGAGAGAGTTGTAAAAGAAGCGTACTTGATTGCCTCAAGTGGGCGACCAGGACCTGTACTCATTGATATTCCTAAGGATATTTTTACAAAAACGTGTGATTATAAGGATCTAAAAGTGAAAATTAAAAATGAAAAAGCAATACATACCAATAATTTAGCAAAAATTAAAGAATCGGTGAAATTAATAGAATCTTCTAAAAAACCTGTGATTTATGCAGGTGGTGGTGTGAAATTATCAAAAGCAGAAGATTTATTATTCAAATTAGCCAAAGGAAATGAAATACCCGTTGTGAATACTTTAATGGGTTTAGGATGTTTTCCAAGAACACATGAACTTTCTTTGGGATTAGTTGGTATGCACGGTTTTTCTGAAGCCAATTTAGCTGTTATGTCTTCGGACTTAATAATTGCCATTGGGGCACGTTTTAGTGACCGCGTGATTGGAGATCCGGAGAAGTTTGCTGAAAATGCAAAGGTTATTCATATAGATATTGATAAAACTGAACTGGATAAAAATATTTTTTCTGAAGTTAAAATTGCAGGGGATGCAAAAAAAATCTTACAAGAAATATTAGAACAATTAGATACGCCTTTAAGCCATAGAGACTGGTTAATTGAGATTGATAACTTAAAACAGAAGAAAATATTTAATGAAAAAGCCTTTCATCCAGGTAATATCTTAACAATGGTTCAAAATAAAATGCCTAGTGATACAATAGTGGCGACAGATGTTGGACAGCATCAAATGTGGACGGCTCAGTTTTGGCAATTTAATCAGTCGGATAGTTTTATTACTTCTGGTGGTTTGGGAACCATGGGCTATGGACTGGGTGCAGCATTAGGTGCAAAGGCTGGTAATAGAGATAGAGCTGTCGTTCTAGTTACAGGCGATGGAAGTTTCAGGATGAATTGTAATGAGTTATCATTAATAAAAAAATACAATTTACCAATTTTGATTTTATTATTTAATAATAATACATTAGGAATGGTCAGACAATGGCAAAAAATGTTTCAAAACAAAAGGTATGCAGAAACAGATATAGAAGATATAGACTATATTTTATTAGCGAAGGCTTATGGCATAAGAGGGGAGACAATCGATTCTTTAGAGGCATTGAATCGTTTAATGTTAGCCTATGATTATAATGAAGCATTGTTTGTTGAGTGTAAAATTGATATTGATGAAAATGTATTACCAATTGTTCCCCCAGGTAAGGCTATTAGTCATTTAATACTTAATTAAAATAAAAAGGGTACTATTGAAATTGAATAGTACCTTTTTGTTTTCTATAGTTAAAATTAATCTACTTGTAAACTCGTATTATCTTCATTAATGAGTATAAATTCTTTGGTAATATAGTTTAAATAACTGAAAAATACCAAAATGGTAATAAAAACAGCTAAATAACGTAAGAACTCTGCATAACCTTTCAATAGTGTGGGTTCCCGTTCTAAACTTAAATAAAACTGATTTGTTTTTAAAGCAGCCACTGCACTAATGAGAAGTGGAAATGTAAATGCAGAGTAACTTGGAAAAAAACCATTTTTAAGCATTTTTGGTAGATATAATAACACACCAATGATAGAAGTAACGGATAAAAACAACAAAACATTCGTCATAAGGATACTTTTTCCACTAAAACTGCTCATGTATCCAGCTAAAAGCAGACTCCCTGGCGCAGCGAAAATTGTCATTGTCGGTAATGCTGGTAATGGAGTTTTCTTAATTTTTAATGTTCTAAATAAAATAATTGGCAGTAAGATGAAATATGAGATTAAGCCAAAATAAAATAATCCTTTACCAAAATTTTCCATGGCGTAAGCTGGTGCTGTGACACTTGCACAAACATGTCCGACGTAGACAATGAAATATGAAGGAAACACTTTTTCAATTTTGAAATTAAAAATATGATTTTTAGTAAAAATGAATAGTAAAATAAAATGTATTAGAATACCAATGCTCCAAAATGCTAAGGCAAAACTTTGATTAAAAGGAATCATATAAGTTGAAAGAATAATTATTCCCATTGAATACGTTGGCATAACACTTGAAAGCACTGGATGACTAAAAGCTTCAGTTATTTTTTTGAAGTTTAAAAAAATCATAAGTGTTAAGACCACAAAGCAAGTAAAAGATAGTAATCCAAAAATGTTTTTATAAATAGGATTAAAAGGGGTTAATAAATTCCTGGCAATAGCCAATGCTAACATAACACCAGCAAAGGGAATAGGTATAGATTGAATAAGTTTTTTCATTATTACACCTCTTGAGTATCAAGATTTATAAGGTTAAGTTCTCTAACAATGATTTCAGCAGTTTTCTTTGCCATTTCTCCTGTAAAAGAAATACATTGCTCTTTATGTGCACCGGAAGCCATATCTAGACCCTTTGTTAAAATGGAACAACAAAGAACTTTATGATTGTCTTTAAAACTTTTTTGCAATTCATTGGCAAGTTTTAAATTTTTCTCTACAATTGGATCCCCACCTTTTTCTCTTCCAAAGAAGTAACTTAAGGACATGACACCACCAGAAACAGCGCCACACATGCATTTTGATTTACCAACGCCTACAGGAAAACCTGAAGCCATTGCAATAATCTTATCAGATATATCTAATTCAAAGTTATTTTTAATTGAGTAGACAATAGCCTCTGAACAATAAAATTTTCCATCTCTAAACATTTTTTCTGCATCGTTTTTAATTTTTGAAATACTGACCTTTTCAACCATGGTATTCATTCTCCTTTATACTATAAAAATAATTACAAACTTACTGTTAATATACTATCAATTAATACCTCTAAAGTTAAATTGAAAAGTTTTATTGATAAACATTATCAATAAGTATTTCTAATAATGATGAATAAAATGAAGTATTTTAAAATAACATTTGATATTTACTAATATGATGATATAATATAATGTATTGTATGTGACGCAGATATTTATTTGCGTTCAGAGAAAATAGTAAATTGTAGGTGGTGTTGAAATGACTGAAGAAATAATGGAAGAAAAAGTGGAAAAAAAAGAAGAAATAATGGAAGATTTAATGGAAGAAGTGGAAAACTCAGTTTCAGATATTGACAACGGTGATGTTGTTAAGGGAAAAGTAATATCTGTCAATGAAAAGGAAGTAATTCTTGATATTAATTATTCTTCTGAAGGTGTAGTTGATCGAAAAGAGTTATCAAATACAAATGAGAATCCAGTGGATTTATTAAATGAAGGCGACGAAATTGATGTTTTAGTTGTTGAATTAGAGGGAGAAGAAGGTAACGTTGTTCTTTCTAAGGTTCAAGCTGACGGAATTGTTGGAAAAAATGAAATAGAAGCAGCATTTAATGAAAAATCAAATATAACAGTAAAAGTATTCAAAGATGTAAAAGGTGGTGTTTTAGCAGATTATAAAGGCGTAACACTATTTATACCCGCATCTTTAATCAGTGTTAGATATATTGAAGATTTAAAAGAATTTGTTGGAGAAGTTTTAGAGATTCGAATTGAAGAATTAGACTTTGCTAACAATCGCATTATTGGTTCTAGAAAAGCAATTGAAAAAGAAGAAATGAAGGTTCAAAAAGCTGAAATTCTTGATACCCTTGAAAAAGGAGATATTATTGAAGGAACTGTAACACGATTAGCTAACTTTGGTGCTTTTGTAGATTTAGGTGGAATTGATGGATTAATCCATATTTCCCAAATGTCTTGGAAGAGAATCAATCATCCAAAGGATGTTTTAAAAGAAGGTCAAAAAGTAACAATCGAAGTATTAAAAGTTAATGCAAAAGAAGAGAGAATTTCATTAAAATTAGAAAATTTCGATGATAATCCTTGGAAAGACATTGCAAGTAAGCTTCAAGAAGGCGAAATAATTGAAGGAACTGTAAAGAGAATAACAGGTTTCGGTGCTTTTGTTGAAGTAATAGAAGGTCTTGAAGGACTTGTTCATATTTCTCAAATTTCTGAAGACCACATTAATAATGTTGAAGACGTTTTAGAAGTTGGACAAAAAATTAATGTAAAAATACTTAATATCAAAGTGGACGAGGAAAGAATTGGTCTTAGTATTAAAGATACTGTTGAAGAAGTTGCTTATGAAATGGAAGAAGATGATAGTAGTCTTACTTTAGGCGATATATTCAAAGATAAATTAAGTGGTTTAAAATTAGATTAATAATTTACGCTAGTCGAGAGACTAGCTTTTTTATTTTTTTGTGTAATGTGATTACTATTGGGTATTTTAATAATAGTATAATACTATAGAAGATGGGGGCTATTATGACATTAAAAGATGAATTAAAATTAAAACCAGAAGATTTAAAGAATACTTGCTCACTAGAGGCTTATAATTTTCAAACGACAGAGGATTTAGACAATATGATTGGAATCATAGGCCAAGAACGAGCTCAGGAAGCTTTGACTGTTGGGTTGAGTATTAAAAAGAAAGGCTTTAATATATTTGTTGCTGGACAATGGGGCAGTGGACGTACAACTTTTGTTAATGAATATGCAAAGTCTGTTGCTAAAAATGAACCCACGCCTAATGACATAGTTTATGCTAAGGATTTTCAAAACTTTCATAATAGCATAGCCATTAGTTTAAAGGCAGGACGCGCAAAAAACTTGATTGATCGTGTCTATGAAACTATTTCATTTTTGAGAAAAGAAGTAGAAAATCACTTTATTAGTAAAGAATATGAAAATACTAAGAAACAAATATTAATAGAACACAAGAAAAAAACAAAAGAAATTTTAGAGAAGTTAAATAAAATTGGTGTATTGTATGAATTTGAGTTTAAACAATCCGACAAGGGAATTGTAAGCATTCCCTTGGCAGCAGGGGAGCCGATGAGTGAAGAAGAATATAATACCTTGACTGATGAAGAATATGAAGAAATGAGAGAAAATTCTGAGAAACTCCAAGTGGAGTCTGCTGATTTGTTTAATGAGATTAGAAATATTGAGAAGAATTATAGAGATAGTATTGAAAAATTAAATAAGGCAATGGGTAAAAGAATTGTAGAATATAATTTTATTGAATTAAGAAAGGAATATTCCAATAATACCTCTGTCATTAATTATTTTGATGCTTTACAAGATGATATTGTTAAGCATATTAATGAGTTTGTCAATAATGATAGTGATGGTAAAGATAATCCAATGATGTTGTTTAAAAAAAAGGATAGCGAAAGATTTTTTGATCGATATAAATTAAATTTATTCGTAGATAACTCTGAATTAAAAAATGCACCAGTCATTTTTGAGACAAATCCAACTTTTCAAAACTTACTCGGAAGCATTGAATTTACAGTAGAGATGGGTGTTAAGAAAACAGATTTTAGGTACATTAAAAATGGTGCCTTACATCGAGCAAATGGTGGATATTTGATCATACTTGCGAAGGATATTTTGAGTAATCCTTTTGCATGGCGTGGTCTAAAACGTGCATTATTAGATGAAGAAATTACTATTGAGAGTATGAGTTCTTCCTATTCTGTTTTTTCGGCTTCGTCAATAAAACCAGAACCCATTGCATTAAATTTAAAAGTAATCGTTATTGGAACACCAAGAGTTTATCATGTTTTAGCAAATTACGATGAAGAATTTGGTAAGTTGTTTAAAATTCGTTCCGACTTTGATCAACAAAATGATAGAAATGATAAAAACATTCTTAAAATGGCTCAATTTATTTCTAAATATTGTCGTGAAAATGAATTAAAACATTTAGAAAAATATGCGGTATCATATTTGATTGATTACAGTTCCCGTATGGTGGCTAGTAAGAAAAAATTGACAGCTCGCTTAAAGACTATTTCCGATATAATAGTTGAAGCAGATACTATTGCTAGTATAGATAATTTAAATTTTATTAATGAAGAGCATATTAAAAAGACACTTAACAGAAGAGAACGACGGGATAATAAATATGAAGAAGCCATTCTTGAACTTTTTGAAGATGGAACGTATCTTTTAGATGTGACTGGAAAAAAAGTTGGAGAAATTAATGGGTTAGCAGTATTGAGTACGGGACAACACAGTTTTGGAAAACCGAATAAAATAACTGTTTCTACTTATAAAGGTAAAGCTGGTATTGTCAATATCGAACGTGAAGTAAGAAATTCTGGAAGTGTTCATGATAAAGGGGTATTAATTCTAGAAGGTTATTTAGGGTATAAATTTGCTCAAGATAAGCCCCTAGCATTCACAGCAAGCATTGTATTTGAGCAGTTATATGGCGGCATTGAAGGGGACAGTGCTTCAAGTACAGAATTATATGCCATTTTATCAAGTGTTTCAGGAAAAGCAATTGATCAATCCATTGCAGTGACAGGATCTGTTAATCAAAGAGGAGAAATTCAACCTATTGGTGGAATTAATGAGAAAATTGAGGGTTTTTATAAAATATGTAAGTTAAAGGGTTTAACAGGCAATCAAGGTGTCATGATGCCTATTCAAAATGTTAAGAATTTGACTTTGAAAGATGAAGTCATTAAAGCAGTTAAAGATGGAATGTTTTCAATATATGCTATTAGTCATATAGACGAGGGAATAGAAATTCTAACAGGGGTTCCAGCAGGAGGTTATAAAGAAGGGGACAAATATCCTGAAGGGACTATTAATTATTTAGTAGATCAAAAACTAGTTGAATTAGGCCAAGATAACGAAAATGATACTGATGAATCAGATGCTGATAAGTAAATAAGTCATAAAAAAGTCTTTCTGTAAAAATAGAAAGACTTTTTTTGCATGAAATATTTTTGACAAATATAAATTATTTATATATAATTAATTAGTTATAGTATATTGGAGTGATAAAAATGAAAAACAAATACATATATATATTATTAAGTCATACAGGGTCTATTGTAAGTTCTCTTATTAGGCATTATAGCCAAATGGAGTACTCTCATATTTCCTTAGGAATTGATGATAATTTAAAGACATTCTATTCCTTTGGGAGAAAAAATCCTTCTAATCCATTAATTGCAGGATTTGTATCTGAATCAATTAAAGATGGTGTTTACACTAGATTTAATGATGCAACTTTTGCATTATATAAGATTAAAGTTACAGAAAAACAATATAGTAAGTTTATTTATGAGTTAAGCCATTTTGAAAAAAACAGAAAAGCTTTTCGGTATAATCTTGTAGGGTTATTTTCTGCTAAGGCGGGTTACTCTTTGGATCGTAAAAATGCATATTTTTGTTCTCAATTTGCAGCAAAATTGATCGAGGCAGCTGATATCCACGGCTTTGATAAAAAGCATGGCCTGATCAGTCCGATGGATTTTTTAGAATTAGAAAATTTAGAGCTCATTAATAAAGGAATTTTAAAAGATTTCAGAGCTTATCAATGGGATATCATGACGGAAGCGAAGACTTACCGGGTATTTAGGTTGTCTAGAAGAATTATTAATAAAATAAAAGGTAATTAAAAAAGCAAATCAGTAAGGGATTTGTTTTTTTAATTAAAAAAATACGAATCAGGACTTCATTTTAAAACATTAGTTTGATATAATGGAGGAAATCAATATGTTAGGAGTAATAGATGATAAAATTTGAACGTGTTTCAAAACGATATAATAATGGGGTTGTTGGCTTAAGAGAAAGTAACATTAATATAGAAGATGGTGAATTTGTATTTTTAATTGGTTCAAGTGGTGCAGGAAAATCTACTTTTGTTAAATTAATTTTAAAGGAGATTGAGCCTAATCAAGGTAAGATTTATTTAGATGGAGAAGACATTACTGTTTTACATCGCAGAAAAATTCCGTATTTAAGAAGAAAAATGGGTGTAGTATTTCAAGATTTTAGATTACTACCAAAGATGACTGTTTATCAGAATGTAGCCTATGCTTTAGAGATTGTTGGTGGAATACCTAAAAGAAAAATTAGGTCTCAAGTAAATATGGTGTTAGGAATTGTTGGGTTGCATCGAAAAGGTAATGCAGTACCGCATCAGTTATCTGGTGGTGAAAAGCAAAGGGTTTCTATTGCGAGAGCAATTATTAATAATCCTAAACTTTTAATTGCTGACGAACCAACTGGAAATCTAGATCCTGAAACTTCTTGGGAAATCATGAAAATTTTAAGACAAATTAATAGGCGAGGTACTACAGTAATTATGATTACTCATGATAAAGAAATAGTTGATATTATGAAAAAACGCGTAATAGAACTAAAAGATGGTAAAGTTATTCGTGATGAAATGAATGGAGGGTATGGATATGAAGGTTAGTTATACCCTTAAAGAGACCTTTCGTAATTTGTGGAGAAACAGATGGATGAGTTTGGCTTCAATAACGTCCGTTGTAGCGACTTTGATTATTCTAGGGATGATATTTATATTGGTGTTAAATATTAACAATATTTCTCAAGGGGCAAAAGATCAATTTACAAATATTGATGTATATATTAATGAGGAAGTAGCTGTAGAAGAATCAACTCTGCTTAAAGGTGAAATTCTTACTTTGCAAGGTGTTGAAGAGGTAACATACAAACCAAAAGATCAAGCTTTAGCTGAATATAAAGAACAGTGGGGAGAAGATGGCTATTTATTAGAGGGTTTTGTAGAGAATCCATTGCCTAATTCTTTTGTTATAACGTTAACTGAAATTGAGTTTTCTGAATACGTGGTTAGTAAAATAAGTGAAATGGATGGTATTGAAGAAGTTAGATATGATGAAAATTTCATTAACAAAATCATTACTGTATCTGATTATATTAAGGTCGTAGGTTTAATTTTAATCGTAATTTTAATTGCAATTTCAACTTTTATTATTAGTAATACCATAAAATTGGCATTGAATTCAAGAAGAACAGAAATAAATATTATGAAATATGTTGGCGCAACAAGTTGGTTTATTAGGTGGCCATTTATACTGGAAGGTACAGTATTGGGTCTCGTAGGAGCAATTTTATCGGCTGTTATTGTGTTTTATGCATATCGATATACTTATAATATTTTAACAACGGATTTTTATTCTTTACTGGCAGTTTATTTAGTAGGTGTTGATAAAATATTTAATGATTCATTGGTTTTATTTATAACTATTGGTAGTGGTATAGGTGCATTAGGAAGTATTTCATCTATTAGAAAACATCTAGATGTTTAGGAGATAAAATGAAAAAAATAATAATTTTAGGCATAACAATTATATTATTTTTGAGTTATAGTTTAGCAACGGATGAGGTTGGTATTAGAGAACGGGAATTAAAAGAATTAGAAAGTCAATTAAATGAGGTTGACACTGAGATTAATTCCAACTTATCAAAACAATATAAAATTATTGATGAAATTAATAGAATTGAGAATTCTATTAGATCTTTAGATGGAAAAATTACAAATCTTAATAATGAGATTGAGCAAAAAGAGATTGCAATAAAAAATGCTGAAGATGAATTGATTTTGTTAGAAGACGAGTTAGAAACAAAAAGAGATATTTTGGCTAAACGATTACGTGTGATGTATAAAGCTGGAGAAGTTGGATATATTGAAGTATTATTAGGGTCAAAAGATTTTAAGGATTTATTGAACAGAGTAGAAGTTGTGAAGAAAATTGTAAAACATGATAAAGATTTAATTAAGCTTATTGAAGAAAATGTTGTCAAGATTGATGCGGTCACGTTACAATTAACGGAAGATAAAAATACTATGTTAAGTAAAGTAAAAGAATTAGATTTAAATAAAAAATCTTTACGTGAAAGTCAACGAGAATTAACGGTAGAGAAAAATAATTTGAAACAAAATGAAGGAGCACTTCAGGCCATGGAGGATCAGTTAGAAGAAGATGCAAATAAGGTAACTAAAATCATTAAAAACCTTAAAACAAAGGCTCAGTATGTTGGTGGTAGAATGACATGGCCAGTACCCTCTTCTTATAGGATTACTTCACCTTTTGGTTTTAGGATTCATCCAATTCACTATACTAAAAAGTTGCATACAGGTGTAGATATCGGGGTTGGTTGGGGAAAATCAATTGTTGCCGCCCAAACTGGTACAACTATTTATGCAGGATGGCTAGGCGGGTATGGAAAAGCTGTTATGATTGACCACGGCGGCGGATATGTTACTTTATATGGACATTTATCCTCTTGGAGCGTAGGTGTTGGACAAAAAGTTAATAAAGGTGATGTCGTAGGAAAATGTGGAACAACTGGCGTCTCTACAGGGCCGCATTTGCATTTTGAAGTAAGAGAAAATGGAGAATATGTTGATCCAATGCTGTATTTAAAAAACTAGGAGTTGTTTATGAAAAAATCAAAATTTATAGTGATAATAATTATTGTTGCATTACTCTCAAGTGTTGCAACCTTTACCTTGTCTAATATATTTGAAGTAAAATATGAAGAAAAAGTGATTATATCGACAGATAAATATGAGTCATTAATGTATTTAGACAAAAAATATGAAAAAGCAGAAAGATTGGAAGATTTTATTAGAGAAAATTTCTATCAAGAAATACCTATTGAAGAAATTCAACAAGGGGTTCTACATGGTTTATTTGAAAGTCTAGATGATCCATATTCAAACTACATGAATGAGGAAGAGTTTGGAGATTTTAATGAGCAATCGACTGGAACTTATGGTGGCATTGGCATCATTGTTACGGCTGGAAAGGGCGATTATATTACCATTGTTTCACCTATAGAGGATACGCCAGGAGAAAAATCTGGATTAAAATCAGGGGATAAAATAATTGAAGCCAATGGTATTGAAGTTTTCTCTGAGACTATGGATGATGCCATTGATATTATGAAAGGTGAACCAGAAACTGAAGTTATTTTAAAAATAAAACGTGGTCAAGAGATATTTGATGTATCAATTAATAGAGAATTAATCGTATTAAAATCTGTTAAATCAAGATTTGTAGATAATTATGGTGTTTTGAGAATTACCACCTTTGATAGTAAAGTTTCCGATGAATTTGATAAACATCTTAAAAAACTATTAAGTAGAGATATAGAAGGTTTAATTATAGACTTAAGAAATAATCCAGGGGGATCTTTAAGTGAAGTGATTGAAATAGCGGATAAACTTTTAGGTGAGCAACTCATTGTTTATACAGAAACACGAAGTGGCAGAAAGGATGAATATGCTTCTGATGCATCAGCGGTAGACCTGCCTATTGCAGTTTTAGTAAATGAAGGTAGTGCATCGGCTTCAGAAATTTTAACTGGAGCGATTCAGGATTCTGGTTCAGGTACAATCATTGGTACGACAACTTTTGGTAAAGGACTTGTGCAATCTGTCATGCCACTAAATGATGGAACGGGCTTTAAACTTACAACAGCTCAGTATTTTACACCTAATGGCCGTTATATTCATGATATCGGTATTGAACCGGATATAACGCTAGAATTACCGGAGTCTTATTATGAACTAGAGGATCCAACAGATGAAGATGATGTGCAATTACAAAAAGCAATTGAAGCATTAACAAATAATTAGTAGAGTCTTTGACTCTACTTTTTTTTGATGTCATGAGAAGATGACCTGTCAATAAAAGGGGGATGACTATAATAAAGTAGACTTATTATTAAATTATTGTTATTTGAAGAGAGATTATAGGCGATCTATAAGATAAATGTAAGTGAGTTTTTTGATAACAAGGTGATTCTAATTTCAAATAACTCAATTCAGCATAGAATTAGCACTCTGCAATGAAGAGTGCTAAAAATGTCTTGATTTTTTTCTTTTTTGGGTTTATAATATGAGTGTAAATAAGAAATTACTAAATAGAATTAAAGGAGGTTCATGATGAATTTACAAAAATTAACACAGAACTCAATTAATGCGTTAAATAATGGGGAGCGTATTTCAGCTGAATATTCTCATGGGACCATTAATCAAGTACATTTATTATTAGCACTTTTATCACAAGTGAATGGATTAATTCCATCATTACTAAGAAAGAATGACATAGATATTGATGGTATGATTAGAGATTTAAAAAAGACATTAGAGAGTCAGCCAAAGGTTAGCGGTGCTAATGATCAACATATTGGTAATAGTCTTAAGGCAGTATTAGAATTAGCTGAAAAAGAAGCAGAAAATATGAAAGATGAATATGTCTCTGTTGAACATATGATGATTGGATTAATAAAAGGAGGAAATAGAGCAATAGAGACTGTATTCATAAAATATAATGTGACTTTAAAAGATTTTATGAATCATTTAAATCAGGTAAGGGGTAACCAAAATATTACTTCAGATAGTCCAGAGGGAACATATGATGTTCTTGAAAAATATGGCTATGATTTAGTTAAACAATCCAGACAAAACAAACTAGATCCAGTTATTGGAAGAGATGAAGAAATCAGAAGAGTCATACGAATCCTATCAAGAAAAAATAAGAACAATCCTGTTTTAATTGGAGAACCTGGTGTTGGTAAAACAGCTATTGTTGAAGGGCTAGCAGGTCGTATTGTAGAAGGGGATGTACCAGAAAGTTTAAAAGATAAAACCATTTTTTCTTTAGACTTAGGTGCTTTAGTGGCTGGCGCGAAATTTAGAGGTGAATTTGAGGAAAGATTAAAAGCTGTATTAAATGAAATAAAGTCAAGTGATGGAAAAATTATACTCTTTATTGATGAACTACACATGGTTGTTGGCGCTGGAAAAACTGAAGGAGCTATGGATGCAGGAAATATGTTGAAACCCTTATTGGCTAGAGGTGAATTACATTGTATTGGTGCGACAACATTAAAAGAGTACAAACAGTATATAGAAAAAGATGCAGCTTTAGAGAGAAGATTTCAACCGATTAAAGTAGAGGAGTCAAGTGTCGAAGATACAATAACAATTTTGAGAGGTTTAAAGAAAAGTTATGAATTATTTCATGGCGTTACTATTAGTGACTCGGCTATCCTCCAAGCAGCAAAATTATCTGATCGATTTATAGGTGATCGATTTTTACCAGACAAAGCGATTGACTTAATTGATGAAGGGTGTGCTTTATTAAAAACTGAAATGGAATCAATGCCAGTAGAATTGGATCAATTATCTCGTGAAATTCGACGGATGACAGTTGAGTTAACGGCACTTAGAAATGAAAAAAATAATGAAAATGATAGAAATATTGTTGTGTTAGAAAAAGATCTTGCAAATAAAAAAGAAAAGATGACAAGTCTTAAATCAAGATGGACTAGTGAAAAAGACAAAATAAATGAAATTAAAGAGATAAGAAGTCAGATTAATGAATTGACTTATGAGATGAAAACGGCTGAAAGACACTATGCTTTAGACAAAGTGGCTGAGTTAAAATATGGTAAAATTCCAGAATTGAAAGAAAAGTTATCTGATTTAGAAAATGTCTCTGAAATGAATGATTCTAAGTTACTAAAAGAAGTGGTTAATGCTGAAATAATTTCTAAAATCATATCGAAGTGGACAGGGATTCCTTTAGAGAAGCTATTAGAAAAAGAAAAGGAAAAACTTTTACATTTACCTGATACCTTACATGAAAGATTAATTGGACAAGATGAGGCAGTGGATAAAGTAAGTCAGGCGATATTAAGGTCTAGAGCGGGAATAAAAGATCCTAAGAAACCCATTGGAAGTTTCATATTCTTAGGCCCTACAGGTGTTGGAAAGACTGAATTAGCTAAAAGTTTAGCAGTAACGTTATTTGATACTGAAAAAAATATGATTCGCTTAGACATGAGTGAGTATATGGAACGACACTCAGTTTCTAAAATTATTGGATCACCTCCTGGTTATATAGGGTATGAAAGTGGTGGACAATTAACAGAACAAGTTAGACAACAACCTTATTCTGTTGTTTTATTTGATGAAATAGAAAAAGCACATAAAGATGTTTTCAATATTTTATTGCAAATTCTAGACGATGGTGTTATAACGGATGGACAGGGACGATCAATAGATTTTAAAAATACTATAATTATAATGACATCAAACATCGGATCAGAATATCTCTTAAAAGGTATTAATGAGAATGGTGAGATAGATGATTATGCGGAAGATAAAGTAGAAAGAACTTTAAAAAAATACTTTAAACCAGAGTTTCTAAATCGTCTTGATGATATCATTATGTTTAAACCATTGACGAAAATCGATTTGAATTCAATTGTAGATTTGCAAGTAAAGTATTTGGAAGAACGAATTGTTGATAAAAATATTAAAATAACCCTTATGGAAGATGCCAAAAAATTTATTATTGATACCTCATATGACCCAATATTTGGTGCGAGACCAGTCAAACGGTATATACAAAGTACCATAGAAAACTTATTGGCAGTAGGTTTTATTGAGGGAACAATTAGTGAAAATAGTGTTGTGAAAATTGGATTAGAAGATCATTCAATTGTAATAAAAGAATAAAATTAATTTTTAGCACTCTTAATAAAAGAGTGCTAAAAATGCTTGATTTTTGATTTAGATTATTTTATAATGAGAACAGATGAAAAAATGTAAAATTAGTAGTATGGGAGGTATATATGAAATTGAGACCATTAGGAGAGAGAGTTATTCTACAAGAAGTAGAAGTTGAGAGTAAAACTAAAAGTGGGATTATTTTGCCGGAGGAGGCAAAGGAGAAACCACAATATGCGAAGGTTATTGCTATAGGTGACACAGTTGAAAATACTAGTATTGATATGGGTTCAAAAGTTGTTTATAAAAAATATAGTGGTACTGAAGTAACTATAGAGGGTACAGACTATATAATAATTGAATTAGAAGATATATTAGCGGTAATAGAGTAGGGAGTGATATAAAATGGCAAAGGTAATTAAATTTAATGAAGATGCAAGAAAAGCCTTAGAAATAGGGGTTAATAAATTGGCAGATACTCTTAAAGTAACCTTAGGACCTAAAGGTCGAAATGTAGTTTTAGATAAAAGTTACGGCTCGCCTTTAATTACTAATGATGGTGTTACGATTGCTAAAGAAATTGAGTTAAAAGATAAATTTGAAAATATGGGTGTTCAGTTAGTTAAAGAAGTTGCAACACGAACAAATGATGTCGCAGGTGATGGTACAACAACTGCAACATTATTGGCCCAAGCAATTATTAGAGAGGGTTATAAAAACTTAGCTGCTGGAGCCAATCCGATGATTTTACGTCATGGTATTGAGAAAGCAACAGAGGCAGTAGTAGAACGCATAAAGAGTATATCCAAAACAATTGATTCTAAAGAAGATATTGCTCATGTAGCAGGTATTTCTGCATCAGACAGTTCCATTGGGGAATTGATCTCGGATGCTATGGAACGTGTTGGAAAAGATGGTGTCATTACTGTTGAAGAATCAAAAACTTTTAAGACAGAATTAGATGTTGTTGAAGGGATGCAATTTGATCGAGGTTATATCTCACCATATATGGCAGAGGGCAATGAAAACGCTGAATCAAAGTTAGAAGACCCATACATTTTAATTACGGATAAAAAGATAGCCAATATTAAAGATATATTACCGATTTTAGAAGAAATCGTTCAACAAGGTCATCGACTATTAATTATTGCAGAAGATATTGAAGGGGAAGCTTTAGCAACATTAGTTGTTAATAAATTAAGAGGGACCTTTGATGTAATGGCTGTTAAAGCACCTGGTTTTGGGGATAGAAGAAAAGCGATGTTAGAAGATATTGCTGTATTGACTGGTGGTACATTAATTACAGAAGATTTAAATATGAAGTTAGAAGAGGCAACAATTGATATGCTTGGTCGTGCTAGAAGTATAAAAGTTGATAAAGAATCAACTACTATAGTTGATGGACAAGGTGATGCATCTGCTGTTAAAAATAGAGTCAATCAAATTAGAAAAGAGATTAAAGAATCAACATCAGAATTTGATCAAGAAAAACTTGAAGAGAGATTAGCTAAGTTAACAGGTGGTGTAGCAGTAATCAACGTTGGTGCTGCAACTGAAACTGAAATGAAAGAAAAAAAGTTACGAATTGAAGATGCTTTAAATGCTACTAGAGCAGCGGTTGATGAAGGAATTGTGCCAGGCGGTGGCATTGCTTTATTATCATGTATTCCAGATGTAGATAAAGTAATTGATTCACTCGTAGGTGATGAGCAGACTGGAGCTATGATTGTTAAGAGAGCTTTAGAAGAGCCTTTAAGACAAATAGTTGAAAATGCCGGATTAGAAGGATCTGTAGTTGTAGAAAAGGTAAAAGAAAGTAACTATACAATAGGTTTTGATGCACTTAAAAATGAATATAAAGACCTAATTAAAGCTGGTATTGTGGATCCAACAAAGGTTACAAGATCAGCAATACAAAACGCCGCAAGTATTGCAGCTACATTATTAACAACAGAAGCTGCTGTTGCAGATGAGAAAGATGACGATGACGCTGGTATGGGCGGAATGCCTGGAGGTATGGGTGGTATGCCAGGAATGATGTAATATAAGTCTTCAATAGGAGCATATTTTATGCTCCTATTTTAATTTTGATAATAATGTTTATATTTCTTTTGTTTTGGTATAAATATATTAGGATTTAGATAAGTATATAAGGAGGCGTTATGGTAGAATTCAATTTAAAAGAATTACTTGTAACAATTGAAGAAATAGAACAAAATGTTTCTGATTTGTATTCAGACTTAAGTTCAAAGGTGGATGGGAAAGCAAAACGATTATTTGAGAATTTGAGTAAAGATGAATTGAGACACAAAAAAATGTATGCGAAATTCATCAGTAAGTTACCTGAAAGCGGATTGATTAATCTAGAGGAAGATGATGCTGAGTATCTTGAGACACTTATTAAAACGAATGTATTTAATGAACCAAAATTAAAGAAACATATGGTTAAAGAAGATGCCCTCTTAGTTGCTGAAAAAATTGAGAAGGATGGTATTATCCTTTATCAAGAACTGAGAGAGTTATATCCGGAATTAGATAATGATGAAATGGATAAAATTATTAAAGAAGAAAAAAAGCATTTAAAAGCAGTAATTCAGATGCAATTCAATGCGAATATTCCTAATTTATTGTTATAATATAAAAAGGCCCTTAACACATTTTATGTGTTTAAGGGCCTTTTTATTGCAAATTATCAAATTTCGAAATCAATACTAATGACACCCTGAACCTGATCATTAGATTTAAGGATTGTTGAAATAGTCATACAATATTCATTATTTGCTTGGGAGACATATGGTGCAGAGATATATTCTCCATTAGCCATTGCTTCTGAATAAAATGGTCGATAGGATACATCTAAATTGATTAGATCATTATAATCACCATTAAATTTTACAGCTTTACCTTCAGAATTAATAATTGCTATTAAACCAATTTTATCAGATATATTTTCTATTGATTTAAATTCAGAACTATTTATTTTTTCAATTGTCTTATTTTTTATAATATTTTGAATTTTATTAAGAGCACTATCGATTGTTTTTTTGAAAGTAGCAGAAACTTTTAGTCGATCACTATGTTCGGTTGTTTTATCATAAAAGTCATTAGAAATATCATAGATATTATTAATATTTTCAGAAATAATGCTTAAATTACTTGACTGTTCTTCAGTTATTGCAGCCGCTTCATCTATACCAGTAGAAACCTTTTTGCTTTCTTCATGACTTTCTTCAATATCTTTAACAATAGCATTTGTTAAGTCAAATTGCTCTGTTAATAAAGCTCTTATATCAGTAACTGACTCTATAGATTCTTTTACTTCAACATTAACAGAGTCTAATAATTCTTTAGAATTATTAGCATATTTCATCGTTTCAGTGGAGTCATCCGCTAGTGTTTCCATTTTACTTGAGATAGATATAACTTTACTATTAACTTTGGTAATCTTTTCTTTGATACTCTCAGAGGATTCATTAGATTCTTCTGCTAATTTTCTTACTTCATCAGCAACAACTGCAAATCCCCTTCCAGCTTCACCTACTCTTGCTGCTTCTATTGAGGCATTTAAAGCTAACAAATTTGTTTGTTCAGAAATACCGTTAATAATATCAACAATCGTATTTATTTCTTTAAAATTGTCTTCTAATATTTTTAATTCCTTGGAAAGATCAATATTATCCTGGGTATTTTTATTAACTCTAGAAACAATCATTTTAATATTTTCATTATTATTAGTTATTGATTCGCCCATATTTTGAGATTTGTTTTCTGTAACTTTTATTAAAGTAGTAATTCGCTTTAAACCTTGAATCATTTGTGTTGAATTATCTAAAATGGTTCTAGATTTATCCGTTATATCATTAGCACTTATTGCAATATCAGTTATGGTATCTGCAATTTCTTCGAAAGAAATTTCTAAATTTTTTGAAGAAGCATTTACGTCATTTAATAGTTTGTTCATTTTTTGTGCTGTAATTGCCATTTCAGACATCAATTTATTGAAATCTTTGCTCATTAAATCAATTGAAGTGACAACCTTGTAATATAATTGATCCATTTTTATAGTATCTCCTGAATGAACATTACCATTTTGGGATTTTTCAATATGATTTTCAAGTTTATAAATATCTTCTTTTAAGAATCGAGTGTTAAATAATTGAAAAATAATTGCAATACCTAGTGAAATGAGTAAAATGTAAATATAGATAATCATCGGGGGAGTATATAAAAAGTAAATAAAAGTAGTAAGAATGATTGCATTGATGAAAAAATGTAATAAAATTGATTTTTTGTTCATTAATTGGCCTCCTAATAGTCACATCATTTATACAATTATAACATAATTGTTTGAATATTTGCAAAAATACTTATTTATCCATTAATAAGATTACTGAAACTCCCACCACTAAAGTAGTGGGGTTCTTAAGTACATTAACTTCCAAAATACTCTCACAATCTTAAAAAGATTGCTACAACATATCAAGACTAATCAATTTCCTTAAGACTTTCACTATCAAAGCCTATCCCAATGGATTACTTTAACGATAGTATATGGCTCGTTTCAAAACCAAAATTTTATTTTATATACCCATACTAG
>Ga0209414_1000141_pt1 | contig 32083 bp, 31 predicted proteins | sample LakVidmifraction_4_FD_181154 | JGI IMG/M metagenome (GOLD analysis project Ga0209414, IMG submission 181154) | Hypersaline microbial communities from Lake Vida, Antarctica - Brine Hole Two &gt;0.2 micron (SPAdes) (version 2) | ecosystem: Environmental > Aquatic > Non-marine Saline and Alkaline >...
TGTTAGTACATTTAATATTTGTTACTAAATATAGAAAGCCATTATTAATAGAATATGGTGGAGAAATTAAACACATACTGAAGAATATTGCAAAAGAAAATAAAGATAGTATAAGTTACAAGAAATTAAAACTAAGAGGATTTAGGAAAACATTATTAATAGAGAGGAGATATGACAATTCCTCCACTACCCTAAAGGGAGTAGTGGTTTCCTTGTCATAAAGATTTATGAATTCGTTTTTTAAAAAATCAGTCGATCTAAATTTGAAAATTGAAAATTTCTTAGAAATCATTTCAGATATTTCATTATTATTTAATCAAGTAATAAAGGATTATCTTGATGGTAATTCAAGCAAATATGAAGAAAAAATTAAAAAAATAATTAAGCTGGAATCTAAAGCCGACACATTAGAAAGAGAAATCAAAATAATGCTTTATAAGTATACACTTGTTCCAAATTTGCGTGGTGATATCCTTTCATTAATCAAAGATTTAGATAATATTAGTGATATGATTGAAGAAACTTCTAAAGACTTTTTAATACAAAAACCCATATTCCCCCAGGCATTGCATCAACCGATGAAAAATATGTGTCATGAAACACTGAAGTGTCTTGATGAACTAAGATACGCTGTACGTTCTTTTTTCAATGAAGTTCATTTAGTTAATGATCATATTAATAAAATCAAGTTTTATGAACACACGATAGATGAAATAGAAGATGATATCAATACAATAATATTTAATAGCGATATTGTAGACGACTTGGCACTACGCTTACAGCTCAAAGATTTTATCAAAAAAATTGCAGATTTAAGTGATGAAGCACAACGCATTTCAGATAAGCTCGCCATTTTTAGTATTAAAAGAGAAATTTAGGTGATTCAATGGACTTTAAATTATTATTTATTTCTAGCGGTTTGTTTTTAGGCTGGTCCTTAGGCGCAAATGATGCTGCAAACATATTTGGCACTGCTGTCAGTTCAAAAATTATTCGTTTTAAAACTGCCGCTTTTTTGATGTCATTTTTCATAATAATTGGTGCCGTTGTCAGTGGTTCTGGTGGGAGTAAAACCCTTGGAGAATTAGGTGCCATCTCTCAAGTATCAGGTGCTTTTGTCGTGGCATTGTCCGCTGCAATTGTCGTCACACTAATGATTAAAAATGGATTGCCTGTTTCTACAACACAAGCAATCGTTGGAGGGATCGTCGGGTGGAATTTTTTTTCAAAACAACCAACGGATCTAAATGTTTTATTAAAAATATTATCCACTTGGTTTATGTGCCCTATTTTAGCTGCAGTTATTTCATCACTACTTTATAAACTTTTTATTTTTTCAACAAAAAAAATAAAAATGAACTTGTTTCGTCGTTATTATTATATTCGACTAGGTTTGTTAATAACAGGGTCTTTTGCCGCTTATTCATTAGGCGCCAATAATATCGGAAATGTAATGGGCGTCTTTACAAATTCATTTCAATTTGAACCCGTCAACTTATTTGTTTTTGAATTCAATACTACCCAAATTCTATTCTTCCTTGGCGGTATATCTATTGCCATTGGAGTCATCACTTATTCAAAAAAAATTATGCATACCGTCGGTAATCAGATATTAAAAATATCTCCACCTATGGCTTTATTAGTTGTTCTATCAACATCTTTAGTGTTATTTCTATTTTCTTCTCAATCCCTAAAGTTTTTTTTAATATCTAATAATTTACCTGCGTTACCATTAGTACCCGTGTCAAGTTCTCAAGCCATGGTAGGCTCTGTGATCGGCGTAGCTCTATCAAAAGGTGCTAGCAATATCAATTATAAGAAACTCCAAAAAATTGCCTTAGGATGGGTTTTAACCCCACTATTCACATTAATTCTTGCTTATATAAGTCTATTTTTCATGCAAAACGTATTTCAACAAATTGTATATTAATAATCTTAACTATTATGAAAGGATGTAAAATGAAATTCGAAAAAATCATTAACATTAATACTGTAGGATTCCCTTATGAATCAAAAGAGATCTCAAATGCTGATATTTTTAGCATGGCTGAGGAGCAAATCATAACAAGCAATGAACACAAAAATTTATTATTAATCATTGATCCACAAAATGATTTTATGGAAGATGGAAATTTAGCTGTGAAAGGCGCTGGAAATAATATATTGAATCTTACAAATTTTATTTATAACAATCTAAGAAAAATCGACAAAATTAAAGTCAGCTTAGATACACATACTTATAAACAAATATTTAGTCAAGTTTGGTGGGAAGACGAAAATGGTAATCACCCTGATTTTTACACTATTATTGATGAAGATTCAAAATACAAACCAGTCTATCATAAAGAATACAGTATGAAATATCTTAAATACTTATCTGAAAATAATAAAGAATTAATAATATGGCCATACCATTGCATTTTAGGAACTTTTGGACATAATATTGAAGCAAATCTTGAAAATATGTTATCCTATTTTTCATTGGTTACAAAAAATACTGTAGAAAAAATAACCAAAGGATCTAATGCTTTATCTGAAATGTATGGTATTTTTAAACAGGAGTATTCCGAAATCAATACTGAGATTAATCCTATGCTAGCAAAGGCCTATGGAAAATATGAAAATATAATAATTGCAGGGGAAGCGAAATCACACTGTGTTTTAGAAACTGTAAAACAAATGTGTGAGTTTTACACCTATGATCATTTTAATTCGAATATTTTCATTTTAGAAGACTGCATGAGCTCAATAACAGGGTTTGAAGAAAAGACAAAAAAAGAATTTCAATTACTTGTTCGAAAATATAATGTTGTATTAACAAATACAAAGACTATTCAATTATAAATCTCATATGAAAAAGACCAGAAAACCCGAGGGACTTGCCCTTGGGTTTTCTGGTCTTTGAATCTGTTTTCTTTTAGTATTCTAATTCAATTGTTTCTAAATTAGATACCCAATCCCAATAAGATCCTAATGTCATGTTTTTAACTCTCTTATTAGCGCCCCATATTTTTACATCACTTGACACGAATAAATAAGGGAGTTCTTCATTCACTAATTTTGACCATTCTTGATAGTATTTAGATCGTTTTTTCTGGTCATATTCACTACCAGCTAATTTTATTAGTTCATCAGATTTTTCGTTATTAAAGCCACCAGCATTAAACCCACCTAGAGTCATATTATCGGAGTGAAAAATTTCATAAGGATCCGGATCAAGCGCTACAGACCAAACCATGTTCCAAACATCAAAATCTTGATTGTCAAATACTTTTGTAACAACGTTATTAAAATCTAATACATTGACATTTACTTCAATACCTAATTCTCCCCAATTGTTTCTAGCAATGGCAATTAAATTTAATGGCCATTGGGATTCAGAGTAAGTTGTCCACTCTATTACAAATGCCTCGCCATCCTTCATTAATTTACCTTCACTATTTTTAATCCAACCGGCTTCTGCTAATAATAACTGCGCCTTTTCTAGATTATAATTATATTCATTTAAAACTGACGGATTAGCAGCAGCCCATGAATTTGGTAAAATTGGTGAATTTACCCTTTGAGCAAATCCTTTCCATTCATTTTTAATATACTCATCCATACGTATACCATAAGCCAACGCTTGTCTTACACCTTTGTCAGCAAATTTATCCTTCCTTAAATTGAAACCCACATAACGATAGGAATTATCTGAAAACTCTTGTACATTAACAATACCTGTCCCAACCATCATTTCATAAGTCTCAATCGTTGCTGCTGGGTTCGCTAAATCAACTGACCCAGAAGCAATAGCAGTTGGTTGAGTTTCCTCTGGAATAATTTTGATTATTACCCCATCTATTTTAGCTGCCCCTTTATAATACCCTTCAAAAGTTTCTAATGCTACATATTCGTCGGGTTCATAAGTTTTAAACTTCATAATGCCGCTGCCAACTGGCTCTTTTAGTTTCGATTTAAATTCCGCCCAACTATTATAAGCATAGTAATGCTTAGGCATGATTCCATAATTAAAATCTCTTATCTTATTTATATTTGCTTCGTTAATTGTAAAAGAAATCGTATAATTATCTATTACTTTTATGCCTATTATTTTATCAACAGCACCAGTTCTATAAGCAGCCATACCAACTAAATCTTCAACTACAGGCCCTCTTGAGCCGTCATATTCTGGATCTGCAATGGCATAATAGGTGAACTCTACATCTGCTGCAGTTAGTTCTTCTCCATCATGAAATTTAATACCTTTTTTGATGTTAAATGTATACGTTAACCTATCCTTGCTCACTTTCCAATCACTGGCGACGCCATTTGCTACCACAGCACCTGTGGCATCATAGCCTACAAGAGGATCAAAAACACCACGTGTAACCCACATATCATATACATCATTTGCTAAGATTGGATTAAAGACTCCTTTCAAACTAGAGGCAGCAACTGTTAAAGTATTCCCTCTTTCATAAGCCGGATTATCCCCCTCTACATTGCCTATATCTTTTTCTATTTCTTCTGAATCTATAAGATTATTTTCTTTTACTTCAGTTTTATCATCATCACTCTTAGGTGCATTAGTATTCATACATCCAATTAAAGGAACTGATAATAACATCATTAAAATAAAAATGATCGTTAATCTTTTCTTCATAGACGCCTCCTATAAACTTTGTGTGTTGTTGTTTATGTCTTTTGCATTTTTAAAGGACTCTAGATATATGCGAATATAGTATTTATAAATACATTATATTGCTTCATATCTCAAAGGTCAAATACATTTCCCAAGTTGTTGTAATATTCAGATAATAATTGTTAAAATCATATTTAAATAGGGATATTTTAGTAGTTTTTTATTAATTAGTCAAAAAAAGTATACAATTATACGAATCTATCCTTATAATAATATGTTTTACTTTTCTTTTGAAATGATAACGTTTTCATTCCCCTTTTCTCTTGACTTTAATTATCCTTGAGTTACTATTGAATCGACAAGAAAATTATTGAACTAATATATATTTTACACCTACATGAAGGGAGAAAAAAATGAGTACTCTAGTAATGAAACTCACTCAAAATAATAACATAAAAATGATTGAACTTAGCAAGAAATTTATTGGAATTATATTTGCGAACTTCTTAATTAGTATCGCCTTTAATGCTTTTTTTATACCAAACAATCTACTAAGTGGTGGGGTCGGGGGTTTATCACTGATGTTTCATTACTTAAGTGATCTTCCCACTTTTGTCTTTTATGTTGCTTTGAATATACCATTATTTATCATTGGATTAATTTTTATCGACGGGGAGTTTATTTTTAACAGTCTCATATCATTAATCTCAATGACACTGTTTTTAAATTTAACAGCAAATATTGGTCAGTTCGTAACTATCAATGATTTGTTAATTGAAACCATTATAGGCGCAGTGTTTAGTGGAATAGGAATGGGATTGCTTTTCAAACTTAAATCCTCACAAGGTGGATTTGATATTATCGCCGTTATTTTGAAAAAAAAATACAATCTGGAAATCAAGAATTTGTTACTCTTTTCAAACTTCATTGTAATATCAATTTCTGGATTTATATTTGACTTTAGATTAGCTTCCTACACTTTATTAGGGTTGTTTATCGCCTATGAAATACTAGTTAAGGTGAAATCTGGTGTTAATCCTGATAAAAATGCAATGATTATCACTGATCACCCTGAAGAAGTTACAAAAAGTATCACTGCTAGTCTTGGACGCGGTACAACATTTGTAAAAGCACAAGGTGGGTATACAAATGAAACCAAAACAATTATCTATTGTACCTTAAAAAATTCAGAAATTGTACAGTTAAAGAATATAATTAGCGAGGCTGATCAAAACTCTTTTTTAACAATTAATGATTTAAATGAAGTCAACGGTAGAGGTTTTAAAAGTAATTTTATATAAAAAAAAGGATTCTCAGTTTATGAGAATCCTTTTTTAGTTTTAATTATAAGAATTATAACGCTTTTTGCCGTCCTGTGTAACCTTCCCAGAAATCAGCATTTTTAACTTCTAAATTAGATGAATTGTAAATTGGAACTTCAATGCCAGCTTTTAACTGATCATCATAGTCTTTTAAACATTCAAATGCAGGTTTTTGTAATAACACAATTGCAATTACGTTTAACCATGCCATCATACCTACACCTATATCAGCAATACCCCAAGCCAATGATGCAGTTCTAACTGCTCCAAAGTAAGTTGCTGCTATTATAAATGCTTTTAAAGCGTACATAACCCATGGGCCTGTACCAAGTTTAGCTTTTAAGTAAGCTACATTTGTTTCTGCAATGTAGTAGTAAGCTAAAATAGTTGTAAAGGCAAAGAATAATAATGCAATGCCAACGAATGCGGAACCGAAACCAGGAATTGCAGCTTCAACAGCAGCCTGAGTATATCCAGGTCCTATTGCTACGCCAGGTAAATTTTCAACAATGAATCCACCGGAACCATCTTGAGTATTGTACATACCAGTTATTAAAATCATTAAACCAGTTGCAGTACATATGAATAATGTATCAATATAAACACCAAATGCTTGAACTAAACCTTGTGCAGCAGGATGATCTACTTCTGCAGCTGCAGCAGCATGAGGACATGTACCCTGTCCTGCTTCATTTGAGTATATACCACGTTTAACACCAATTTGAATCATAGCACCGATAATACCACTAAAGGCTTGCTCCGCTCCAAATGCAGATCTGAAAATTAATCCAAACATACTTGGAATCAATGAAGCATTAATAATCAATACATATAGTGCAACAAGAATATATACAATGGCCATGATTGGAACAACTACTTCAGCAAACTTAGCTATTCTCTTAACGCCACCAAATATAACAATAGCTAATACAATAGAAAGACCTACGCCAGTCATCCAACTAGGAACATTGAAAGCTTCTGTTAAGCCTGCAGCTATTGAGTTCGATTGAACAGATGGTAACAATAAGCCCATAGCAACTAATGTTGCAACAGCAAATAATATTGCGTACCATTTAATGCCTAATCCTCTTTCGATATAGTAAGCAGGTCCACCACGATACTCGCCATCTTGCTTATCTTTATAAATTTGACCTAATGTAGACTCAACAAAAGATGAACTAGCACCTAAGAATGCAATGAGCCACATCCAGAACATCGCACCCGGTCCACCAAGTGCAATCGCTGTTGCAACACCAGCAATATTACCAGTACCAACACGACCCGATATAGAAATTGCTAAGGCTTGAAAAGATGAAACACCTTCATCAGAATCATTATTGTCTAACATGATTTTAATCATATGTCCCCAATGTCTTACTTGTAAAAATTTTCCCTTTAAAGTAAACCATAAACCAACACCTAATAATAATGCGATAAGTGGTGTACTCCAAATAATACCGTTTAAAAAATCAACAACAGTTTTTAACAATTTACACGCTCCTTTTCTAGATACACTATAACCAATAAATAAATTATTACAATTATTTAATAATGCAATTAGCATACCACAAAAAGGATAGGGATATTACAACAAATAAAAAAAATATATTTGCCATAATGAGAAATATATTTCCCTTGGTGTGAAATTAATTTCACACAATCTCTTTTTTATCAAATTTTACTGGAGTTTCGAAATAATCTTTAATAACATCAAATGAATCATATCTTCCTAAAGCACACATCAATTTGGGTACAATTGCCTCTGTATTCATGTCACCAGCAAATATTATGTTGTCATTTATCAACTTCTTTCCTACCTGATAAACACTTAAATCCACGCCCTCTTCAAAACATTGAGTCGTAATCACAACTGCCACGTCTTTTCTTATCAACTCTTTAACCTTCGCGTGAATATTCAACTCTTTAAAGGACATTCCACCTATTCCAAAACTTTCAATAATTACACCTTTAAAATGATCACCAGCATAGTCAAATATTTTAGGATCAAGTCCAGGAAACAACTTAATAATCAATATGTTAGAATTCAAATCGAAACACGGTTTAAATATTGTATTCTCTTTTTTTCCCATATGCATGAGTTCTTTGTTGAATCGAATTTCCCCATATTTAATTTTTGCAACATATGGGAAATTGATACTTTTAAATGCATCATAGCTCATTGTTTTCATCTTAACAGCCCTTGTGCCATTTATTAACCGCCCATCAAAGGAAATATAGACGCCAGGTAGATCTTCTAAAGCGAATAACAAGGCATCATTTAAGTTTTGTATCGCATCTGTATAAGTTTCTTCAATTGAATGCTGAGCACCAGTTATTATTACCGGCTTATTCAGACCATCTAACATGTATGTCAATGCTGAAGATGTATACGCCATGGTGTCCGTTCCATGAGATACAATAAAAGCGTCATAATCCAAGTAATTATCTGATATTTTCTTAGCAATCATAATCCAATGGTCAGGATTCATATTTGAACTATCAATATTTATTAACAAATCACCATCTATAACGCATTCATCCTTATTACTAATTGATTTAATAAGTTTATCGACACTATAATATGGTTCAAAGCCTTCTCCATGATCGGAAGATGCAATCGTACCCCCTGTTGATATAAATAATATTTTCTTCATAACTCCCCCTCTTTTAAAACACTTCAATGCATCAATCATACCAGAAATATTGCAACGTTAATTTAATTAATAAAGAAAATTATAATTCATAATCGTTAATTTTATTATGCAACTGACGTCTGCTAATATTTAAAACTTTTGAAGCTTGGGTTATATTGCCGTCACAACTTTCTATGATTTTAGCAATATATTTTGACTCTACATCTTCCCTAAATTCTTTTAAACTAATGACTTTACCTTCTTGATCATATGTTTTACTGTCAACAAAAAGAGTGTCTTTAGTAATCATACCCTCCTCTGATAAAACAACTAACCTTTCAATAATATTTTTAAGTTCCCTTATATTGCCAGGATAATCATAATCAAGCAAATACTCCATAACATTTTTATCCATATCTTTAATTTCTATGCCAAGTTTTTTAGAAGAGCGTTTAATAAAAAAACTAATTAAATTTGGTAAGTCTGATTTTCTTTCTCTAAGGGGTGGCACTCTTAAAACAATTGTACTAATTCTGTAAAATAAATCATCTCTAAAGGTCTCTTGAGATTTATCCAGCAAATCTTTATTCGTTGCAGAAATTAATCTGAAATCAAGCTTTATAGCTTCAGCTCCGCCAACTCTTTCTATTGTTCTATTTTCAATCACTCTTAACAGTTTCACTTGCATATCCAATGACAATTCCCCGATTTCATCAAGAAAAACAGTGCCTTTATTGGCTCTTTCAAATTTACCGATCTTTTGACTTGTCGCCCCTGTAAAAGATCCTTTTTCATGACCGAACAATTCAGATTCTAGAATATTTTTAGAATAGGTATGACAATTAACAGGAATAAATGCTTCTTCACTTCTATTACTGTTATTATGGATGAATTTTGCAATAACTTCTTTACCAACACCTGACTCCCCTAAGATTAAAATGTCAACATTACTTTGGGAGGCTTTCTTAGCAATTTTCAAAATATTTTTAAAATCTTTATTAGAAGTCTCTAGCATATATTTGCTATCCGTAACGGCACTCATAAGATATTTTTCCCTAGCTTCTAAAGTTTTTTGTAGTTTATTAATCTCTTTTAGGAGTTTCTTAGGTGTATTACTCTTAATATAATAGGAAAAAGCGCCTTTTTTCATTGCATTCACCGCATTATCTATTGAACCGTACCCCGTAATAATAATTACTTCAATTTTGGGATCATAATTTTTAATCTCATCTAATAACTCTAAACCATTTTTTTCCGGCATAACCAAATCAGTTAAGATTAAATGATAATTATTTTTTTTAATCTTCGACAAAGCCATTTCCGCGTTACTTACATGATCAACACAATACTTTTTCGCTTCTAGTATTGTTTTTACAACTTTTCTAAACTCAGATTCATCATCAACAATTAATATCTTAAAATCACTATTCTTCATAATTATCTCCCCTAGATGGTAATATTAAAATAAATTCTGCTCCTTTTAAATACTCACTTACGACCTGAATTTTACCTTTATTCTCAGTAATTTCTTTATAAACAAAATTTAAACCTAAGCCCGTTCCTTGATCAGGATATTTTGTCGTGAAAAAAGGGTCAAAAATTTTATCAATATTTTCTTCTCTAATACCTTTCCCATTATCCTTTACGCGTATTAGAGTATACGCCGCGTTAATTATATCACATTCTATTTCAATCAATCCATCCCTCACAATAGAATCACTTGCATTTGATATTAAATTAAAAAAGATATGTTTCAAGGATTCCCTATTAAAATACACATTCTGATTGTTAGAATTTATAGAAATATGAATATTATTATTCACTAAATTCCTACGACTTAATCGTTTGATCTCACTAAAAAATTCATCCAAATAAATTGCTTCTTTTCTATCACTTGAAATTCTAGAAAAGTTCAATAAATTATTTATAAATTCATTTACCGAATCAAGGGCATTATTAATACCATCAATGTTATCTTCAAATTCACTTAAACCCGAATATAATTCGTTCTCGATTATATAAGTATAATTTCTAATTAAGCCTAATGGATTTCTGATTTCATGGGTAACACCCGCTGCTAATTGACCTAAAGCTGCAATTTTATTACTGTGTATCAGTTGATTTTCCCTTAACTTATCAAAGGTTATATTTTCAATAATAACTAAGATTCTTTGATTCTCTTTAGAATTCGTTAAAATAACAGTAGATAAAGTATAATACTGATCATCAAAAGTGAAGTCTTCTTTTAATAGACCCTTTTCAAAGGATTTATCTTTGAAAGAATGAAAAATCTCATAGCTTAACAGATTATTATTAATGACATTCTCTAAAGTATCCTCCACAAGATTTAGAAAAGGTTTATTTGTTTTTAATATTTGATAATCATTGTTGATTATTATAAAAAAGTATGGCAAGTTATTAAAAACTATTTCTATATCTTGCTTAGCAACATTTGCTCTATGAATCCCTTTTTGAATACGTTCATTGAGCTCCCTATTCCAATAATAAATAATAATGAAGGCAATGACAAAAATTAGTAAAACGACTTGGAAAAAATTTTCTAAAATTTCTTTAGAATTATCTTGTGTGATGGGTCTAGAAATACCAAACCATTTTTGCTGAATTCTAGAGAGTGTATTTCTCTTTTTTAAAACTTTTATTGCTTTATTAGTAATATCACGTAGCTTTGTGCGCGATTTTGGTAAAGCAAATATCATAGGCATTTCATAAATTGGTTCATCTACTATTTTTAGTTTATTTTCTAATGCAAAATCTTTTATAAAATAACTCAATACAGGTTCATCACCACCCGTTGCATCCACTATGCCTTCACTTAACAAATACAAAGATTCCTGATAATCATTGGTATAATAAAAATTAATACCTTCAACACGTTCTCTTAAGAATTCTTCAATAAAATCACCTTTTTGAATAGCTAAAGCTTTTCCAGATAAATCCTGAATACTCTTAATTTCATTATTATTTTGCTGTGTTACCAATACACCATTTTCATAATATATAGGGTCAGTAAAAATAAATTTTTCCCTTCGGCTTTCAGAAGGAAACATATCACAATAATCAGAATTGCCTTTTTCTAAACTCTGTAGAGCATCATTCCATACCAAAGGTCTTACATTTATTTGCACACCTAATTCAATAGATAATTCGTTAATATAATCGATAACGACGCCTTCATATTGTCCAGTTTCTTGATTTAAAAACCTAAGGGGCGGGGCATTATTATCAGCAGCATAAAGAAATGGAGAATTCTCTTCTAGCCAAATTTTTTCGTCTTCAGTCAGTTTTTCATTATTCATAACAAAAGAAAACAAAGTTTGATCATAAGTAGTTATAAAATAAAAATTAACAAAAGAAAAAACCAAAACAACAATTAAAAAAACTGCTATTGCAATGTTTTTCTTAATAATACTCCCCTCCTTCAAAAATGGTCATTATAAAATTGGAATATTTTTCAACGACGTTTCAACATTTAAAAATTCATCTAATGTATTACAAAATAATTTAAGGTTTTCCTCTAGAGTATCCAACTCAATTGATGCAATAGAAATTCTTATATGCTTTGATTCACTTTTATTTAAATAAAAAATCTTCCCTGGGGCAACCATTATATCCTTCGTCTCTAAGTATTTCACTAAATTGTATATGCTTATTTCTGCATCAAAATCCAACCAGAAATTAACACCGCCTAAAGGTTTCTTATAACCCACACCCTTAGGTAAGTAATCATCTAAAACTTGTGTTGCTATTTTAAACTTTTCTAATACAATAGCTTTAATATATTTTTTTTGTTTTAACCACATGCCTTGCTCAACAAAATACTCAAATGTTTTTTGTATTAATCCTGAAGTGGATATATCAGTGGTGTGCTTGGCGTTGGTTATCAATGCTTCAATAGATTGAGGCGCAATTAAATAACCCAATCGAAGCCCGGGCAAAAATATTTTAGATAAACTTTTAATATATATTACCCTGTCCTTATGATCTAATGCCATAAGGGTTTCATTTTCCCCTTCAGAGAAAATCAACTCTGAAGAATAATCATCTTCAACAATAAAAAAATTATATTTTTCAGCCAAATATATAATTTTCTCCTTTTCCTTCAAAGTATAAGTGTAACCTGTTGGATTGTGTAAATTCGGCATTGTAAAAAATAATTTTGGACGATTTTTTTTTACTTTGGCTTCAAAATCTTTAAGATCAATGCCATTATTAATTTCTACACCTATGAACTGACATCCTCTTGATTTAAATATTGCTAATGCGCCTGTATAGGTGGGCATTTCTATCATAATAAAATCTTTTGGTTTAAGTAATGCTTTAGATACAATGTCAATGCCTTGTTGTGCACCTGAAACAATCTGTAATTGATCTTTCGTTATTACAATACCATCAGGAATCAGTTCTTCAATAATTATTTTTCTTAGACTCAAATTTCCCTTTGAATCACCATAACCAAAAGCATGTCCTTTGTATCGGTCAAGGACATAATTTATTGATTCCTTAAAATCTGATACAGGAAACAACTCTTCTGAAGGTGTACCACTAGCTAAGTTAATCATTTTATCAGAAAACTGAACATATTTATCAAGATTTCTCTCAAGACTCGTATTTAATTGATTGACATAGGTTCCACTACCAGGTTTCTTATATATTAATTTTTCTTCATCTAATAATTCATAAGCTTTGATAATAATTGATTTATTAACATTTAAAAGTTTAGCAAACTTTCTAATTGGCGGCAGCTTACTGTGCACGGGCAATTGTCCTTTAATTATTTTTTCTTTTAATTTTTTAAATAACTGGTCATATAAGTGTTCATAAGACTCATGACTTAATTTAATTTCATTAAAATTATCCATTGTTATCAACTCTAATACTGTTAACCAATGCAGTAATATCTTTTGGTAATGGACAAAACACTTCAACAGACTCCTTCTTTCTAGGAACTTTTAGTTTTAAATATGTACTATGAAGGGCATGTCTTTTAATGGTCTCTGAAAGACTGCCATAAAGGCTATCACCAATCAAAGGATTATTAAAATGGTTAAAATGAACTCTTATTTGATGTGTTCTACCAGTAATTAATTTAATCTCTAGTAAAGAACCTTTATCACCAAAGTCTTCTAGTTTATCAAATTTTGTTAAAGATATTTTACCTTCTTCAAAAACCTTCCTTTTAATATCTCCTTTTTCTTTTTTGCCAATGGGTAAATTAATGACGCCTGAATCAAAAGGAAACTTTCCAGACACAACAGCTTTGTATTTTTTTACTATACTTTGGTCTTCCATCTGTTTTTGAATAAATTGATGTGCGAAAGAATTTTTAGCAATAATTATAATACCTGAAGTATCCATATCTAATCGATTTACAAATCTGATTTTCTTATGAATACTATTTTTTTTAAAATACCATGCAATACCATTGGCTAATGTATCTGTTAAATGGGTTTTTGTTGGATGTACAACTAAAAAGGGTGGTTTATTCAGAATTAAAACATCTCCATCTTCATATAAGATATCGATTGGCAGATTAATAGCCTCGTAATTTAATTTTTCTTCTTTAAATAATATTTCTAAAATATCATCTCTAAAAACATTTTTTGTCACTGAAACAACTTTACCATTCAGTAAAATGGCTTTACGTTTTTTCAATCGTCTCAATAACCTTGATGAAAAAGAATATTCTTCAATCAAAAAATCTTTAATGCGCGGTCCTTCATTCTCTGTTGTAATTTCAATTACCAATTTGTTTGAATCCGTGTTTTTAATCATTTATATACCCCATCAATTTCTAGATTATAATTTAACACTAAGATTTCAGATGTTTCCTTTTCTCGAATAATTATGTATCTATGCAAATTTTCTTTACAATAATTCTTTATCTGTTGTTGGTTAAAATCAGTACAATTAAAATCCAATATTTCAACTTTAACCGTCTTCCAGCCACAATCTTCTAGAAGTGCTACTTTTTTTGCATTTAAAAGTTCCACTGGAACAGAACCATAAATATTGCCACCAATGGTTTCATGTTGCGACCAAAACTTATTGTGATCACTTAATACATGGGTTTCTTTTAAATTCTCAAATCTTCTCTTAGAAAAGTTCTTTATATAAGCATTGTCATCTTGCTTCTTATAATTAAAGGGTATATAGATAAAATCTAATTGGTTAATCACTTCAAAACATTTTTCTCTTTGGGATGATTCTTCAAATTCCATAGAAATTTTATCTTCAGTATAGGCATAATCAACTTCATCGCATATTTGACGAATATCACTTGTAATTTTACTTATTTCACTACGTCTGTTCCGTTGTATATAATACTCTAAATCATATAATAAATTTTTTAATTTATATATTTCATTCCCCATAAAAAAACTCCTTTTTCATAATCTTAATTTATTATATCATTTTAGTTAAATCAATCCAACCATACAAACGAATTAATTCATCAAATAGTTTTATAAAATAAAAAAGCCCCAATAACTTGGGACGCAATGCTTTACTTTAATAACCGAGTATACTATAACCACAATCAACATGTATTGTTTCTCCTGTAACACCACTTGAGAGATCGCTCAATAAATACATTGCGGTATTTCCTAAATCTTCATGGTCAATTAAACGTTCCATAGGAGCCTTTTCTAAAAATCCATTTAACAGTTTATTAAATTCTCCTATACCTTTCGCAGCAAGTGTTTTAATCGGTCCAGCAGAGATCGCATTTACTCGAATATTTCTTTTTCCTAAATCGTGGGCCAGATATTTTACACTCGCCTCTAATGAAGCCTTGGCCACACCCATAACATTATAATTTAATACTACGCGTTCTCCACCTAAATAAGTGAGACAAATGATTTCGCCTCTATCTTTCATCATCTCTGATGCGTATTTAGACGCTTTAACAAGAGAATAAGCACTTATATCATGGGCCATTAAAAAACCCTCTCGACTTGTATTAACAAATTCTCCCTCTAATTCTTCTTTCTTGGCATGGGCTACACAATGCACCAATCCGTCAATAACTGTGTATTCTTCTTTTATAGTTTCAAAAGCATTTTCATAATCCTCATCCTTTGTAACATCTAACTTCACTAAGGAATAATTTTTATACCCTTCACTTTCCACTAACTTTTTAATTGAACGTTTACTACGTTCATTTAAGTAAGTAAAAATTACTGTTGCGTCATTATCTAATAACTTTTTAGATATTCCCCATGCAATACTCCATTTATTAGCAACACCCATTACTACGATTTTTCTATCATCAACTAACATAAAATTCCTCCTTATTATTGCAGTTATTAGTACCTGGTATTAATTGTACTTTACTTCTCAGATTAATTCAAGGAATTATTAAACTTTTTAATTATTAAACACTAAATTGGGTAAGAATGTTTTATAAATAGAAAAGGAAGAGGTTATATATGAATAATATTGTTTTAAATAAAATAATGACAATACTTCTCATGATTGTCTTAACAATTTTATCATTTTTCGTATTTAAAAGAGTTTTAATTATTGTCTTGCCATTTTTTCTTGGTTATTTAATTTCAAAACTTTTTGTTCCTATCACCAGTAGATCCAAAATAAAAAATAGTTATTTGTTAAGTTTTTTAACTTTTATATTAATTCTTATTTTTATTTCTTTGGTTTCCGCACTGATATTTATTATCGGTCGATCCTTTATTGACTTTCTTTCAAGTCGAGTCATTGATAGTGATGCTTTTAGAACTCAAATATTATATTATTATAATCAATTAATCTCAAATTCATTGACTTTACCCTTCAATCTAACATTGAATATTAATGCAATATTAGAAGAAACAATACAAGAAATACTGAATTTCTTTGTCAATAAAAGTCAAATGATCGTCGAGATAAGCTTAAGATTTTTAGTTTTTTTGCCTGAGATTTTAGTATTTATAATCATAACCTTCATTTCAGCATTTTTCTTTACTAAGGATGCTGATATAATAGGTAACTCTATGAAAAAATATATTACACCTTATACTAAAAAAATTAAAGAAAACAAATACTACGAAATGATAGTAAAAGATGTTGGTTTTGTTCTCTTTGGATACCTAAAATCTCAATTAATATTAATGTTCTTCACTTTTATAATCGCCTCATTTGGGTTAGGACTACTAAAAGTTGATAATTTCATTTTTAAAGCTTTTGCTATTAGCTTAATAGATGCCTTGCCAATATTTGGTACAGCAATAATACTGATTCCATGGGCGCTCTATAATTTCCTTGGAGGTAACATTTTTATAGGCACATCATTATTAGTCTTATATTTAGTTTTAACAGTTTTTAGACAAAGCATAGAACCCAAAATCTTTAGTGTCAATATTGGCTTATATCCATTAATCACTTTATTCTCTATTTATGCAGGTTTAAAGACAATTGGTGTTCTAGGTATCTTTGTTGGACCAATTCTAGTTATTATAACGAAAACCCTATTAAAACACAAAAAACACGAACGTTTAAAACACTAACAGAAACAACTCTCTCTCTTTGTAAACCTTCTTAACTTACTTTATAGCAAGGTTTTAACGTATAATTATAATAAAAATATTTCTTTACAATAATTGACATTGTGTTATAATTATTCATAATTTGAAGAATACAAGGAGGATAAGATGAAATTACTACACTATATCGAACCGAGTAAAATGTCCGTTAAAGAATTAAAAAAACTTGTTACGGATACGAAAGAAATTAAGTTTATTTCCCTAACAGGTATTGATTTAGGAAATAATGCAACGGATGAAAGAATTCCTAAGGAATACATTTTACCAGATTTTGAAGATTTTTTAGAAAGCGGTATACAAACAGATGGGTCAAGTGTTTTTCTACCCATTATTGCAGAGTTAAATAATGCAAAAGTAGATATTATTCCTGACAAAGACGTGAAATGGTTTATTGACTATAATACTAAAAACCTAGACAAAAACGGTCAACCAAAAGGTACTTTAGACATCCCCTCATTTCTAAGGCACTCAAATAAATTTGTTGGTTCACGATCCATTCTTAAAAATACAACAACATTAGTTAAAAAAGAAATTTTTTCAATCCTTTCAATGGATAATGCTCTTGATGAATTACCTATTGACTCAGTTGATGAAGTGGAAGAAGTTATCCTTACCTCAGCAACTGAATTAGAATTTTGGGTAAAAACACCAGATCACAGAAGTGATATCGAAAAACTTAACGCATCGCAAGAACTAAAAGAACATTATTGGAAACGAACAGTCGGACAGGTAAGAACAGCAATGGAAAACTCTCTTGAAGCATTAGATGCTTCAGGCCTTGTTGGAGAAATGGCCCATAAAGAAGTGGGTGGTGTTAAATCAAAATTGTCTGGAACAAACTTATATTCCGGTATTATGGAACAACTTGAAATAGATTGGGAATATGATCATGCACTTCAAGCAGCGGATAACGAATTATATGCAAAAAATATTATTAAAGATACTTTTGAATCTCAAGGATTAGATGTAACTTTTAAAGCAAAACCTATAGATAATGTTGCCGGTAGTGGTGAACATACCCATGTTAGTATTTCTTTGTTAACTAAAAAAGGAGAATATATTAATTTATTCGCCCATAAAGATCATAAAAACAATTATTTAAGTAACTTTGGTTGGGGGGCACTCTATGGTATTTTAGAAAATTATGAAATTGTTAACCCTTTTGTTACAGCAACAACTGATGGTTTTAAGAGACTAAAACCTGGTTTTGAAGCCCCAGTTTGTACTGTTGCCTCCATTGGTAATGCACCACAAGTACCCTCAAGAAACAGAACTGTATTATTGGGTTTAATTAGAGATATTAAAAATCCAATGGCTACAAGATATGAATTAAGATCACCAAATCCTAATACAAATACTTATTTAGCCCTATCAGCTATTTATTTAACAATGCTAGAGGGCATCAAGTATGTTACAGACCATAAAAAAACATGCGACTCTTTATACAAAAACTTTTTAAAAGGTGCAAAAACTGAGAAATACTACTTAGATACGGATAAATTATTTTGCACTGAAGAAGACGTTTTTGATTCTTTTTCAAAAGAAGAAAGAGATCATTTATTTGGTAAACCGCCAAGCACTGTTTATGAAAATTTACTAAATTTGGAAAATAGTAAAAAACTCAATATTTTGACTAAAGATAACATTTTCAACGAAACGCTCATTGCTTCATATAAAGAATCCATGGCAGACCAGTGGAAAAGCGAAATTAGGTTTCGTTTAAAAGACACAGTATTACAAACGGTAAGAAGATTTAAAAAACTACACGAAACAGAAGAGACAACAGACTTAGATATTGTTAATTGGGAAAGAGTCAATACACTTAGACACTTATTAGCAAAAGATAGCATGTCGAAGCAGTCTTTATTAACCAAAATTTTTAGTGCTTTAGATAATAAAGATTTTGAAAAAGCTTCTAACTATCAAATTTTAATCGATGAAAAATTACATGAACTACATGAAGAATACAATCTATACAAGGATAACTTAATAAATTAACTAAACTGGAGTAGCCTGGCTACTCCTTTTTATTATGATTTAGATATATTTTACAAATCTATACAACTAATCTATCTAATTTAATGAAATGCTGTATAATTAAATTAAATACATGATAGAAGGAGTAAACTATGAATATATATAAGTTACCAAAAATAGAATTACATTCACACTTAGATGGCAGTGTTCATCCAAAAACAATCTTTGAATTAGCAAAAAAAGACAATATTATATTACCAACAAAATCCTATGAATCCTTTAAAGAATACGTACAAGCACCTGATAATTGTGATTCTTTAAAAACTTATCTTAAAAGATTTACTTTACCAATTCAAATTATGCAAAGCAAAGAAAATTTAATGCAGATTGCTTTTGATTATATAATGAATCTGAAAAGTTCAAATGTTAAATATGTTGAAGTCCGTTTTGCGCCAATTCACCACGTAAACAAAGGGTTAACACTAGAAGAAATTATAGAATCTGTTTTGATTGGTTTGAAAAAAGCGTCTAAAGAAACAAATATTTTATCCAATTTAATCATCTGTGGCATGCGACATTTGCCAGTTGAAGAGAACTTAAAAGTCTTCAAAAAAGCTTCTAAATTTTTAGGACACGGCGTTGTCGGTGTTGATTTAGCAGGAAATGAAGCAGATTTTCCACCAATCACACATAAAAAAGCCTTTGAATATGCCTACGCCACTGGTTTTAATATTACAGTTCACGCTGGTGAAACTGGTAATTATAAAAATATTATTACTGCCGTGAATGATCTTAAAGCAACTCGAATTGGTCATGGAGTTAATGCAATCAATAATCAGAAAACTTTAGAATTACTAAAAGAGAAAAATATTACCTTAGAAGTATGTCCTACGAGCAATATACAGACAAAAGCCTACGAAACCTACGGGGCTCATCCCTTTAAAGCTTTAATGGACGTTGGCATTCCTGTCACATTGAATACTGATAATATGACTGTTTCAAATACAACACTTAATAAAGAATACAACTTAATGCAAAAAACTTTTTCACTCAATGAATCAGATATGATTCAACTCTATAAAAATGCCATTAACGGATCTTTTTTAAGTAAAAGAAAGAGAGCCTTATTATTGAAAGAACTTATGAATTAAAAAAAGTCGCTAATAATTTATTAGCGACTTTTTTATTAATATTTTTAATTTTTAACATCCAATCCGCCAAACATTACAAAGGCATTAATAACTAAAGTTTTATCGTTGTCTTCGCTAAAGTAAGTATCATTTCCAATACCACCGAAGAAAGGTATCCCCTTAACTTCTACATTCCAGGTCTTTGGCACAACAATATCTGCACCGCCAAATAACACAGTCCCATTTATCTCAGCCAAGTTACCCGAAGTCATTTTCGCTAACTTTAAATCTACATCGCATCCACCAAACAATGCTAAAATTGAAGCGTTTTTAAAGTCCTTTGAAGTATTTCTTGTCTCAACACCAGAAAAAATCGCCGTTGAGGAAAAATCATTACTCTTATTAAATGTATCTGAACCTTTGCTTTGAATCATGTTATAGCCAAAAATTATAATGATCAATGGCCAGATATAGCGGACTTTAAAAAAATCTAAATACCCTAAATTTTTGCCTAAAAATAATACGCCAAGCCCTAATAAAATATAATTTCCACTAGACCAATTATTATGCTCATAAAATTCTTTTAACGCTTTGTAAATAAGAAGAAGTGGCCAATATTTCCAAAGAATCCCCCACAAATTAAACTCAAATAATGTAGTAGCATTCAACAACATAATTAAACCAAAAGCTATTATAATGATTCCGGTTTTTTGTTTACTCGTCATTTTAAATCACTCCTATACTTTTGTTATTAATGAATCATTTAATTGATACTCCTCAATACCTAAAGCAATTAATTCATTTATCAAGTCTTTATACATAACACCTTCATATGACCAGAGTTTTGGATACATACTTATTTTTGTAAAGCCTGGTAAAGTATTGATCTCGTTAACTAGAATTTCTTCATCTCTTAAAAAGAAATCTATTCGAGCTAACCCTTTCGCCTCTAAAGCAATATATGCCTTTTTTGCAATTATCTTTATTTTCTCAACTAAATCCGAGTCAATCTTAGCTGGAATTTCAAGTGAAGCCCCAGTTTCATTGATATATTTAGCTTCATACGAATAAAACCCATCTGTTGGAAGTATTTCTCCCGGTGCACTAACGTCTACAACTAAATTTCCTTTAACAGCGCACTCAATTTCACGCCCCTTTACGAATTCTTCAACAATTACTTTTCGATCAAATTTAAAAGCGTCATTTACACCCTTTTCAAAAGTTTTTTTATCAACAACCTTAGAAACTCCTACAGAAGAACCTAAATTTGCTGGTTTAATAAATAAGGGTAAACCTAGTTTTTCTACTGCTTCATCATAATTGGCTTCTTCTCTTGACCGATAGACTAAAAAGTCAGATATTTTTATATCACTGTCTCTTAGCACTCTTTTCATAATATCCTTATCCATCCCAACAGCTGAACCACAAACACCTGAGCCAACAAAGGGAACACCAAGTAACTTTAAAAGACCTTGTAGACTTCCGTCTTCGCCATAAGGCCCATGTATAATAGGAAAGACAACATCTATACCATTAATTAATTTATTATCTCTTAAACTGTAAAATGAAGCCTTCGTTTCTCCTGGTATAAAGGCTAATTCATTATTTAAATTATTTAAACTAATATTTTTAGGACTTTCCGGATTTAGCAAGAAATTTTCTTCCTCACATAAAAAGAATCTGCCATTCTTATCCATAGCAATGAGTGTTAAATCATATTTATCTCCATCAACTGCATCAATAATATTTTTAGCTGATTGCAAAGATACCTCATGTTCAGCTGATTTTCCACCAAAGATGATACATAAATTAATTTTTTCCATTCTTCCGCCTTTCTTAACTACATATTTGCTCTATTGAAGTATTAAAAAATACATCATAAAGAAATGACAAACACTTCCACCTAAAACAAAAAAATGCCAAATCAAATGATTAAACTTTAATTTTTTCCATAAATAAAAAATTGTACCAAGAGAATATACTACCCCGCCTGTCACTAAAAAAACTGTTGAAATAAAATTTAAATTCATTAATAAGGGTTTAATGGCAAATATGATAAGCCATCCCATTAACAAATACATAAGGGTTGATAATTTTTGATATTTTTTTGAAAAAAATATTTTAAATACTATACCAACAATTGCTATTGTCCAAACGGTAATAAAAAGTGTCATTCCCAATGTACCTTCCAAAGCTATTAGGGTAATTGGCGTATATGTACCAGCAATCAAAAGAAAAATAGCTGAATGGTCAAATATCTTAAATAAATCCTTAACTTTTCCCTCAGGTACACTATGATACAAAGTAGAAGCCAAATACAAAATAATTAAGCTTGAACCATAAATACTATAACTAACAATATACCTAGAATTCCCATATTTAATACCAATATATAGAAGAATAGCTAAAGCAGCAATAGATAAACCTAAACCAACACCATGAGATATTGCATTACCAACTTCCTCACCATTAAATAATTTCTTTACTTTTGTCATTTTTCTCACCCTTCACTATAAAACGCTTCTTTTTTCAAAAATTTTAATAAGAAAATATATACTCAATAGAAATAAACCCACCATTACAAACATACTACTAATACCAAACGTGTCCGCTACAAAGCCTAATATTGGCGAAATAACGATAAGAAAAGTAGATTTTAATTGGTTGTTGTATGACATAACAGTGGCACGTTCTTCTTTTTTCATATTATTGCCTGCAAATTCCACAAGATGAACTTTTCTTAAATCTTTAGATATATATATAAAGAAATATATAAAAATAACTAAAATAGGTAAATCAAATCTTATGCCCCCAGCTACTAAGAATAATGAAAAAACAAAAATAACAAAAGTGCTTTTCATGATTGATTCAGAGGAATAGTAATTGTTTAATAAATGACTATACCTTGAAGCAATAACAGACCCTATAGAGAATACGCCATAAAGAATACCTAAAGTAATCTTAGTCACGTCGTCTACTCCCAATGCAATTTCACCAATATGAAGTAAAACAAATCCAACGATTACTGGTTGAATATAATCTTTAATACCTGAATATATACTATTATACACTGAGGAATTGATTATAATCAAATTTAATCTCACATTGCCAAAGATAGACTTAATTTGTTTTTTCATTAATTCAAAAACCCTTTTTAAAGATAATTCTGTTTCAATTTTTTTATTTAAAGTTTCTGGATATGAATTAATTAATAAAAAACCAATAATATATGGCACCACAGAGAAAAGAAATATTTTTCTGTACTGATCTAAATTCAAAATAATTGCAATAGATAAAAAAGAAGATAATGCACTACCAATCTTTGAATAGGATCGTGTATAACCATAGACTTTATTCTTCAAGTGAAATTGGTTATTTTGCTCTAAATATTCATAAATCATCGCTTTATGTGTACCCGATCTAAAAGCATCACCTAGCCCGAAAAAAATCATTGCGAAGATCATAATAGTATAATTGCTGCCTAAAAAAAATAATATAAAGGATATAATATACATAATAAAACAAATTTTCAATTCACTCTTCTTACCATAATAATCTGCAATTATTCCTGAAGGTATTTCAAAGACATATACGATGGCTTCTTTAATAGAAAATAGTATGCCGATCATAAAAAAATTTAACCCATTATTTAAAAAATATATAAATAAATACGGTTCGAAAAATTTTAAATTTTTAAAAAATCCATAGAAACTAAATTTTCTTATTTGTTTGTTCTTTTTTATATCCATAATCATCTCTCTTTGTCAAAAATTCAACGTATGCTTTGATATTAAATCAACATAACCATCTTCTGATATTACAATTGCTAAACAATCTGAAAAATGTTTATTATTTTTTATTGTCTCCACATATCTAATGGCCGAGTTATATCTTGCCCCTCTAGAAGTATCACCATTAGTAGTTGCCATACCATCAAGAATGACACCTATACCATAACAGATACAATCGGTATCAATTAACACAGCTCCATCAATACTCGTAATTTTTTTGACTATATCTGGCGTAATTACTTTCGGTTGAACTAAAAATCCTTGACTCTTTAATCGAAGGGTCTCACTTTTGGCATTTGTGCTGATGACAAGCATCGTTCCATTTTTTTGTTCTAAAGCTTTATTCATGATTAAAAAAAGTCCATTTGTATTTTTTGATGTGATCTTTGGAAACAACTCTTTTAAACGTAATTTGAACGTCGTATAAGACACTTCATTTTGAGGCAAATAAATTTCATTATGATTAATCTTTATTAAAGGTTTTTCATAATAAATAAATTCCCATTCATACAAATCTAAAAAGTCTATATGAAATATATCTTCTCTTTCTAGATTAAACTTACCAACAATACGACAAATACCATAAACATATTTGCCATCTGATAATAAAGCAATACCTGATTTGCACATTTCTAAAAGTTTTCTAATCAATCGAGTATTGTATAACGACACTTTCTGTGATAATAATAATATTTGATCAATATTTTTATGCCCCTTTTTAATGCTTTTTTGCTGAGCAAATACTATTTTTCCCGTGGATGCATTATTTTCATAGTATAATGATGAAATGTTATTAATCTGTTCAAATAAACTCAAAACTAAACTTTGATCAATACTTGAAGCGATAAAATTGTTAGCAGATCGTCTAAGTGTTTCTTTATAATTAAACAATTCGAAATTCATACTGTCTAAGACTAAGGCATTTCGCTGACTAATTTCACTCATGACTTCTTCAATGGTTGCATGAACAAGGGATGTATATTTAGTACTCATTAATACACTATGACTAAAAAAAACCGATCGGTCCACTCCTACTCGAACGAAAAAAATAAAATCATTCCTTTTAGCAACTGAAGAATAATAGCCATTCATCTTATTTTTTTTATCATATTCGAAAAAAATTGCATCCCCTAATTTTTCAAATTCTCGTTCTACAATAAGCCTTTGAAACAAAAGACTTTTTCTCTCAAAGTCTCTATTGATCTCATGGTATTCTGGTAATATCTCGAAATTCAATATATTATTTGTTCTTTTTATTGTAATAATATTGACAGTAGGATTCAATTCTTTATCTAATCTATTAAATACGCCATTTAAATACAATCTTAAAAACCGCATATACTTCTCTAATTCTGATTTTCTAGACACCACTTCACCTGCCTTTTATTATAACATACATTAAATTAGGGTTTCTAATATTTCACTTTGAACTCTACAGCATTAGATTCATATTCATATTTTTCAATGTCTTCAATTCTCATGAACCCATTGCCCTTTTTAATTTCTTCTAAAAACGTATTTATATTACTACTTTGTTCATTGATAATCAGTTCTACCGTTCCATCAAATTTATTTTTAACGCATCCCTTGATATTGTATTTTCTCGCCAATTGCTTAGTAAAATATCTAAAACCAACACCTTGAACGCGACCATGATAAATTATTTTCATATTATATTCCCCTCCCATTTTTTATAATTACCCAATTAAAATTAGATTAAAAATAAATTTTAAAATTCTATCATTAATTCACTTGTAAAAACAAAAAGCATTTATGCTTTTCCATATCCCAATAAACCAGTGAAAAGGTTATTATATCTTATCATCTAAATAGATATCCTTTTCCTTAAATTAGAAAACGCTTTCCACTTTACTTTTTAATCTATCCCCATATACTTAAGACACAAAAGAAATAAAAGGCGGTGAAAAAATGTTTAGTATTATATTAATGGATTACTTTAAAAGTAATAAAACATTAACAGAAAAAGAATTAGAAGACAGATTTTATAATCTATATTAATTGAATAGGCGGCTTAATATGTTAGATTTATTATTTATTAAATTGTTTCAGAATGAACAACTAACAAAAAAGAAAAAAACGGACCCTTTATATGAAATCATATAAATATAGCTCAATAGCCTATAACTTTGATTGAAAAGACCTTTATTTAACAATCTATTAGAGGTCTTTTCTTATACATAAATCTAATCCTTACCAATTTGGTCAACTTTCTCAAAAAAACCATTGACAAGTATCAAAAAAATGATAAATTATATAGAGGAGGTGTTTTAAATGTATATTAACACTAATGAAGAAACAACAACTGAAATAAGAAAAATATTTGAAAGTCAAAGTGACAAACCAGAAAGTGTAAGAATTTTTATCGCTGGTATTGGTTGAGGCGGCCCTTCTTTAGGTCTAGGTTTAGACGAAAAAAAGGCAGAGGACGTACACGAAGAGATAAATGGTGTAACTTTTATTATGGCGAAAGATATTTATGACCAAATGGGAGAAATTACCGTTGAATATAAATTGAACGGTTATAATGTTATACCAACTGATCAAGAACCAACTGATTGCGGTTCTTGTACATCATGTTAATTTTACTAAGACTTCTTTTTTAAGAAGTCTTTTTTTTTACGTTTTTTTCTTAATCCTAGGAAAAGGTTCCTATAATTAGTCGTTTAATTAGATACCGTTTTCCTGAAACTAGGAAACGGTTTCCACTTTACTTTTTATAAAACAAGTTTATACTAAAGTTAGAAATCAATTAAAAAGGAGGTGGTTCGATGTTAAGTTTAATATTTATGAATTTTTTCTCAACTAATGACGCATTAACTCAAAAAGAAAAAGAGGATAATTTTTATAATATGTATTAACTAGAACTCTAAAGTTTGGGAGGTCAACAGGTGAAAAAATTAAATAGCTTTTATTAAAAAAAGATCTTTAATTTGAAATAATTAAAGATCTTTTTTATTTTCAGCAGTGTTTTTATCTTTAACAATTGAATTGATTTCTCCACCAATAATCAACAACATACTACTAAAATATAACCAAAACATAAGAATTATTACTGTCGTCAAACTGCCATAAACAACTTTGTAATTTCCAAACTCGTTCACAAATATTGTAAAAAAGTATGATAAAAAAGCCCACCCAAGTATTGAAAAAATTGTTCCCCAAATAACATCTCTAATTCTCAATTTAACATTTGGTACATACATATAAATTAGACCCATAAGCATCGTCAATGTTGAGGGAATTAAAATGCTTTTCACTAAATTGAAGGTCTCAAAAATTTTCCAATTAATATCGATATACTGATTAATAAAACTAAAAACCTCTATTCCAATATTTGGTAATGTTAGCAGAATTAAAATTACAACAATTATAAGAACAGTATAAATCATATCTAAAAATTTGACGATTAAGAAACTCCTCGTTTCTTTGATATTATATGCTTTGTTTATGGATACCATTAATGCTCTAATACCCTTTGATGCAGACCAAATAATACCTAAAATTGAAATGGATACTAGTTGATTGCCTTCTACTACAATTTGCGTTTCAATAAAATTAATTGTTAACGCATGTACTTCTTTCGGAAAAAATGTCTCCAATACAATAACCAAGGTATCCGAATTGATTGACAATTTTCCTAATACTGTAAACAGAAAAATAAAAAAAGGAAATATAGAGAGCATTAAAAAGAAAGCCATTTGAGCGCTATAAGCGCTTACTGAATGCTCTTTATATCTCACACCTAATTCTTTTACTATTTCAAGTATTTTTTTTAAATAATCTTTTAAAAATCCCATAATTGCCTCCTTTTAACATTATATCAAAAAAACAACAATTTATTAAGAAAGTATTAATTTTATTAATAACATTTGAAAAATAACATAAACTGTTTATAATCATATATAGGAGGATGAAAATATGAATAATAAAAAAGCAAAAGGCGGTCTGTCGATATTTGTTATATTATTAGTTGTTTTAGCGATCTTTGCTGGATTTAACAGCTATTATACATTAAACAATGCCGAACAAGCCGTTATTGAAAGATTTGGAGAAGTTGTAAATATTGTTAATACACCTGGACTTAATTTCAAAGTGCCATTTATTGAAAAAGTTCAAATTGTAAACACAAATGAAATCAGAAGAATTCAGTATGGCTACGAAGTAACATCGGAAGGTTCAGCAAATAAAGAAGCAACCTATCGAGATGTTGAATCAGAATCTATTGTTTTAACGAAAGGTGCATACTTAGTTAATATTGGTGCTGTTATTCAATACAAAATTACAAATGCAGCAGATTATATTTATAACGTTGATGATCCAGAAGGTACAATCAGACTAGCTTTTGAAAGTGCTGTCAGAAGAAATATTCAAAATATGGAATTAAATGATGCTTTAGTTAATAAAGATACTATTGCAACACAAATTATTCCTGACTTAGTAGCAAAAATAAATGAATATAATTTTGGTATTACTATTACGGATGTTAAGTTTACTGATGTATTATTACCTGAACCCGTTCAATTTGCATACGATGATGTCAATAATGCAAAAAACGAAAAAACTGAGTACCAGTCAAATGCTTTAGAATATGAGAATGACAAAATACCTCAAGCGAGAGCTAAGGCTTTTGAAATTATCGAATCTGCAAAAGGTTATAAAGCTGAAATTACTGCACAAGCAAAAGGTGATGTTGCAAAATTTAGTCAAGTTTTAGAAAAATATGCTACTTCAAAAGAAATAACTGAAACGAGAATGTATATTGAAACGATGAATGAAATTTTATCTAAAACACCTAACAAGTATATCATTGACTTAAGTGATGGTGGGAACATGGTAAAATACCTTCCGTTAAACCCAGAAACATTAAATAATAAAGGAGGGAATGAATAATGGATTTTAATAATGGACCAAATAAGCAAAATTTTGAAGATATGAATGCAAAAACTCAAAAGGTTAAAAAAAGCTTGTTAAAAAACACTAGAAGTTTTGTAATTATCCTTGTGATCTTACTATTATTGGTGAGTGCTAACAGTTTCATCTATACTGTAGCTGAAGATGAAGTCGCCGTTGTATCAATTTTAGGTGATATTCAAAAAGTTATTGTTGATAAGGATAATGAAATTGCTATAGAACAAAACAAAATTGATAGCCGTTTTTCAGAAGTTGAAATTATTCAAGATAAAGGATTGTTCTTTAAAATCCCTTATATCACAACAGTTAACAAAATGAGTTCTAAGTTAATTACTTATATATCAAATTCTGCAAACATTGTTACACAAGATAAGATAAAATACCAAGTCGCATTATATGCTCAATGGGAAATATCTCATCCAGGCTTATTCAAAACTTCGTTAGGGACAATTAACCAGGCCAATGCAATTATTGATGAAGTTGTCTATGCTGTTATCATTGAGAAAATAAATTCACTTAGAAGTGATACTTTCTTAACTGATAAGGACACCGTTATAGCAGAACTGGACAAATCTCAAGAAGAACTAAATATACAATTAGCTGAAAAAGGTATTGTCTTAAGAGATATTGAGATCTACCAAACTATTTTACCAGATGCTAATATTAAATCTACTCATCAAAAGATGATTGCAGAACGACAAGCTGTAGCTCAAAAAACCCGTTCTGAAGGTAAAGAACTTTATCGAACCACTGTTGCTGAAACAGATCGTGAAGTAAAAGAAATTGAATCCTCTGCCATTGAAGAAGCAGAAGGCATTAAAGGTTCAGCAGATGCTGAAGCTTTAGAAATATATGCAAATGCTTACTCAAAAGATCCGGGATTTTATGAATTCTATCAAACATTAGAATCATACAAAGAATCCTTTGATGAAAATACAACTATATTCTTAGATAAGAATAATCCTTATTTAAAATATTTTAATAGTAATTAATACAAAAAAGATGAGTATCCTTTATAAGGATACGCATCTTTTTTTTTGCTTATTTTACTGTTGAGTTAAGATTTTCTTATAAACACTCATTAATTCTTTAAATTGTTCCGGCTTAATGGATTGATGACCATCACTTAAAGCATTATCTGGATCATTATGCACTTCAATAATTGCACCATCAGCACCAGCTGCTATTGCAGCTTTTGTCATTATACAAACAAGTTCTCGGCGACCTGTTCCATGGCTTGGATCGACAATTACAGGTAAGCCCGTTTCTTTTTTCATGATAGGAATAGCCGCCAAATCAAGTGTGTTCCGGGTATAAGTATCAAAAGTCCTAATGCCCCGCTCACACAATATTATGTCTGTATTACCAAATTCAGCTAAATACTCTGCTGCTAAAATCCATTCATAGATTGTTGAACTCATACCTCTTTTTAATAAAATTGGTTTATCAACTTTCCCAAGGGCTTTCAACAAACTATAGTTGTTCATATTCCGAGACCCCACTTGAAAAACATCTACATAAGTATTAAATAAATCGATATATTTAGCATCAGTTATTTCAGTAACAACAGGTAATCCTGTTAATTCACTTGCCTCTTTTAAATATTTTAAACCTTCAACACCTAGGCCTTGAAAAGAATAAGGACTCGTTCGAGGCTTAAAAGCACCCCCACGTAAAGCCGTTGCCCCATACTTTTTAACAATTTTAGCGATATGAATAATTTGTTCTCTTGATTCAACAGCACAAGGGCCTGCAATAATTAAAGGATTCTTTTGATCAATAATTTTTCCATTGACTTTTACATGTATTTTCTTACCAGTTAAAATCTTCTTATCTTCCATCATTAATCAACCTCACACCAGATGTATCTACTTCACTAACAAGTTTTTGTATGTTCTCTCCTAGAATTTCTAAGGCGTTATCTAGTTCCATCAATGGTACCAATACAAAACCTCTATTTTTGATTTCTTTATGTGGAATAATCAAATTAGGGTCCTTTAGACTCAAATCATTAAACAATAAAATATCTATATCTATAGTTCTCGGTCCCCACCTTATAAGTCTTTTACGTTTAAGAGCCTTTTCAGCAGCATGACATTTATCCAGTAAAGCATAAGGGTCCAATTTGGTTTCAATTTCAATAACAGAATTCACAAATAAATCTTGATCTTCATAACCCACTGGAGTTGTTTCGTAAAATGAAGAGTAATTAATAATATGAATTTTCATTTCACCTAATAGCGCATATGCCTTTGAGATATTTTCTTTTCCATTGCCAATATTACTTCCAAGAGATAAATATACTTTAGTCATCTCTTTTTCTCCTTAATTGAACAGAGAAATAATCATATATACCTTTGACAGGCGCCTCTGGCTTCATAATTTCTATCTCAATTTCAATCACTTTATCAAATGAATTAAATATTTCATTTACAATTTCTTGAGCTAATTTTTCAATTAAATTGAATTGTTTCGTTTCTACAATAATCTTAACTTTTTCATAAACCAATGCATAGTTTATTGTATCCTCTACACAATCAGTTTTGCCTGGTTCTTTCAAATCTGCAAATAAATCTAAATTTACTACAAACTTTTGACCTAATTTATTTTCTTCTTCTAAGACACCATGATAACCATAGAATCTTAAATTTTTCAATTTTATTTTATCCATAACACCCCTATTGATCAGTTTTAACATCCTTATAAATATTTAAATCCATATGTGGATAAGGAAATTCTATACCCTTTTTATCAAATACAATTTTTAAGTTCTCTTGGAAATTATAAAATACATTCCAATAATCTGGACTATTAACCCATAAACGCACATAAAAATTAATTGAACTCCCGCCATATTCACCTAAACCTACAAAGGGTTCCGGTTGATTTAAAATTTTATCATTTTTTCTTACTAAATCTAAAATAGTTGATTTAATTTCTTCAATATCACTACTATAATCTACCCCTACAACTAAATCAACTCTTCTCGTTTGTTTTTTAGAAAAATTAGTCATACTATTACTTGTAACACTACTATTTGGTATAACAGTTACCTTATTATCAGGCGTTATTAGATCTGTATAAAAAATACTAATATTTTCAACTGTTCCTTTATT
>Ga0209414_1000142_pt1 | contig 32036 bp, 40 predicted proteins | sample LakVidmifraction_4_FD_181154 | JGI IMG/M metagenome (GOLD analysis project Ga0209414, IMG submission 181154) | Hypersaline microbial communities from Lake Vida, Antarctica - Brine Hole Two &gt;0.2 micron (SPAdes) (version 2) | ecosystem: Environmental > Aquatic > Non-marine Saline and Alkaline >...
AGCAGGGCCGAAATTACCTCAAAACTTGGATTTTCTGTGGTTGCACCAATAAGCGTGACCCAGCCTTTTTCAACTGCTCCCAATAGGGAATCCTGTTGAGATTTGCTGAAACGATGGATCTCGTCTATAAATAAAATCGGATTCTTTGTGGTGAAGAGGCCTTCCCCTTTTTTAGCTTTTTCAATTATTTCCCGAACATCTTTTACCCCGCTGCTCACCGCGCTCAATGTGTAAAACGGGCGTTCGCTTTCTGTAGCTATAATATTGGCGAGGGTTGTTTTTCCCACTCCCGGAGGGCCCCATAAAATGAGGGAAGGAATCATTCCCTGCTTGATCTGCTGGGTTAAAGCGCCATTTTTTCCAATAAGATGTTGCTGACTTAAATAGTCGCTTAATTTTTTAGGCCGTAATCGTTCTGCTAAAGGTTCGTTCATTTTACAAAATTACTAATTTGCCGGCAGGGGAAATGTCAGGTTGCGTTAAAAGAGTGAAAAAATGCCTGTTTAACTTGACTTGTGATGGAATATTGTTTTAAAATTAGTGATGTTCAGCTTTCTTTCTCGATATAATATCCTGAAAGCTTTCTATTTCAGGAAGGTTTGAAAATACAAGTAGGAATCTTACTTGTGATGGAATATTGTTTTAAAATTAGTGATGTTCAGCTTTCTTTCGCGATATAATATCCTGAAAGCTTTCTATTTCAGGAAGGTTTGAAAATACAAGCAGGAATCTTATATTTGAATGACAATTTATCAGTCCTTTCAAAATTGGAAGCTTTTTTGTAAGTGTATTGGTTTAAAAACGGTCATATTGAAGCGATCTTCTGAATCTTTTGTTTTTTCTCCGGGGGTAATTGGGTATCCAATTCTCTTCGTGCTTATTATTTGGGTAGTATTCTGGGTTGAAATCAGGTTTGGGCTGGATTTCAATAATTTTGGGATCAGGCCCAGAACTGTTGTGGGGTTAAGAGGGATTCTTTTTTCGCCTTTTATCCATGGAGATATCAAACATTTATTTAACAACAGCATCCCTTTGTTGGTATTATCCATGGCCCTGTTTTATTTCTATAAAAATATAAGCTGGCAAATTTTGCTGTTCGGGATTTTGCTTACCGGATTGCTTACCTGGGGAATTGGCAGGCCTTCCAACCATATTGGTGCCAGCGGGGTTATTTATTTGCTTGCGTCTTTCTTGATTTTTAAAGGAATATTTTCAAAATATTACCGGTTAATAGCTTTATCCTTTATCGTGGTTTTCCTGTATGGTGGATTGTTGTGGTTTGTTGTGCCTGTAGAACCTGGGATCTCCTGGGAAGGACATTTATCTGGATTGATCACTGGTTTTCTCTTTGCATTGATCTATAAGAGGAAAATTGAAAAACAGCCAAAATATGAATGGGAAAAACCTGGATACAAGGAAGACAATGATCCTTTTATGAAACATTTTGATGAAAACGGAAATTTCGTTGAAAGCCTTCCTGAAGTTGAAGAATCTATAGAAGATGTCGTTAAGATAGATGAGGATAAGTCACAAGAAATTGTTTACCGATATTTTTATAAGAAATCTAAAGAGGAATAAAAATTCAAGATTTGCCACAGAATTTGCGACTTGTAAAATTGTTAATTTGAGACCGGGTGTAATAATTCAAGATTCAAAATTCAAAATTCAAAATTTGTTTCAGTTTTCTATCTCTTTGTTCTATGTTCTATTTTCTATTCTCTTTTTTCTATTGTCTCACGTCTAATTAAATTCGTTGTCTCACAATTTCATATAAAAAAGCACCGCAAGCTACAGATACATTTAGCGAGGCAATAGTTCCGAACATTGGCAATTTTGCTTTTTCATCCACAATTTTTAATATCGAAGGATTAACTCCTCTGTCTTCACTGCCCATAATTAAAGCGGTGGGAAGCTTGAAATTTGTATCGTATAAAGTTGATTGTGTTTTTTCGGTAGCTGCAACCACGTTTATGCCGGAAGATTGCATAAAATACACGGCATCTTTAATATGATTTACCTTGCAAATTGGAATTTTAAATGCTGCACCGGCTGATGTTTTTATAGTATCGGCATTTACGGGAGCACCGCCTTTATTTTGAATAATAATGCCGTGAACACCGGAACATTCTGCTGTCCTTATGATAGCGCCAAAATTGCGCGCATCGGTAATTTGATCTAAAAGCAGGAACAATGGAATTTTAGTCGAATCCTCAAGAATTTCTTCAACAAGTTCTTCGAAATTCCTGAACTCTACAGGAGAGATCTTGGCTACTGCACCTTGGTGATTGCCATTGGTGAGTTTATTGAGTTTTTCTACGGGAACATAAGAAAAATTGATGTCTTTTTTGCTCGCCAGATGCTGTAATTCCTTGAATAAAGGCCCCGACAGTTCCTTTTGCAAATAGATCTTATCAATATTCTTCCCGCTTTGAATGGCTTCAATAACGGTTCTAATTCCAAAAATTGTAGTGTTTTCTTCCATAGGGGCAAAGATAGGTTATTCTAATAGCTGTAAATAAAAAAAGCCACCCTTTCGGGCAGCTTTTTTATAATAATAGGATAAGCTTGTGTTATCCCGAAAAAATTATTCTCTGATAATTGTTCCTTCAGCATATTTGAATTCGAAGCTGTTTGCGGTTCCATTGACAACAATTGTGTTATCAATTTTTATAATACCGTAGTAAACTAAGTCTTCCTCATCTTCATTTTGTCTTGTAATTTTATAGATGTACACATCTCCATCACTAACATTATCATTAGAGGTTGATTTGGTTCCCGCATTATAAGCAGCTTCTGCTACCATTAGGTCTGTATCGTTAAAATACTCCTCGGCGGTCATTCCAGTAGGAACAGTTGCTTCTACGAAGTCAACGGCTAATTCAAAACCTGATGGGTCTATAAAGCTCATTTCACCTGTTTCACCTGCTATTGCGTACTCTCCGGAACCCAGATTGTATTCGTTCATACCTGCATCAGGAGATAACGTAGCATTAGTGGCTGCTCCAAAAGATTGTGGAAGAATTGCGATTTTTGCAACTATTTCCTGGCTTAAAGCTCCGCTGGTGGCGACAAACTTATAATAAAGGGTGTCATTTGCTTCTGCGTCGAATGCATCATAGTCAATGTCACCTAAATTGATTTCATCACCTTCAACATCCAATGCCATGTTTGAATCTGCATAAGTTCCTGCTTTATTCTTCTTCCAGGATAAAGTAACATCATCAATTGTTGCCGAATGGGTAAATGTGGTATAGGACAAAATTGTTGTTGTAGAATCCATGAATTTCACAGATCCAGGTTCGTCATCAAAAGAGATGGCGTCTACCACACTTATTGTAGCAGGATCTCCTGCATTATTTCCATTGGAAAGGCTGGAAGAAATAAACAGAGGAAAACTACCGGTTGGGTGTGCTACATCATCATCATCTATAAATACAAAGTCACCTAAAGCAGATGAATTAAATGAAGCGGTTTCACCAGAAACAACTGCGTTTGCTATAACTGCTCCTTCCTGTAGGATTTCAACAGCATCAACAGTAACACCTGAAGCGGCGAGTAAATTCAAATTTAGGTTAGCATTTGTATCGAAAACGCTAATTGTACGGTCTGTCAATTGTACATAACCGCCTAAATTGGTAGGGTCTAAACTATTGTCATCTGTCGTGCAGGAGGAAAAACCAACTGCAACAAGAATACATAAGCTTATAGATTTAAAATGTTTTTTCATTTTCAGTGTTTTTAATATTTAATTATAATGCTTATTTTTTATTTTTCATCCCAGAAAACAGGAGTTTGCTGATCATCTCCACCAATAGCAGATGATGCAGCCTCATATTGAGCCTGGTTCAAATTCTGCTCGTTCACAGGATAAGTATATCTCAATGGTACAGGATTTCCTGAATCTTCAGGTAAAACAAGTGCCGGAGCATCATATTTTCTCCAAACAGACCATCCTTCAAAAGGATTATTGTACATAGCAAGCCAGAATTGAGTGGCAAATTGAGCATTAGTACCATCATAAGCTACGGCAGATTGAGCTAAATAAGCCGTTGCATCAGCTTCAGTACCACCCCAGTATTCTATAGATGCAGTAATTGCGGCATTGTAATGTGCACTTGCATCTCCTGCTCCTGTATAGCCTAATTCTGCAGCTTTAGCCATATTAAACTCTACTTCAACAAAATCCAAAAGGATCCCTGGTAAAGTAGGATCCAGGAAAGCTTCCCCAACATGAGTATATGACCCATAATTGTTACTTCCACCATAAACTCCACCAATATAGTTATCTACAGTTTCATTAAAAAAGTAGGTTGCTCTTCTTGGATCTTCAAGATCATTCATTATATCTACAATGGTAGCTGCAGGTAAATAATCTGACCTTCCACTTTGTACCAAGTCTTCCCATAATGGATTGGTGTTAGGTGGGTTGGTTTGATATACAAGTTCAGCATTATCTGCATTAGATTCGAAAACACCGGCTAAAATTGCAGCTTCAGCAGCAGTTTGAGATAATGTAGGGTTACCATTAACATCAACTAATCTCATTGCTAAACGCAGTTGTAAGGAATTGGCAAATTTATCCCAATTTCCCATGTTTCCGTTATATAAAACATCAGCAGCTGTGAAACCTTGTCCGGCCTGAATATTTGCTCCAACAGCATTCAACCTTGAAATAAGGTCTGAATATATGGTAGCAGCATCATCATAAACTGGTAAAGGAAATTCTTCAGCATTTATAGCTTCGGTATAAGGAACATCTCCAAAAGTATCTACCATAATGGACCAGGCATATACTTCCAAAACTTCAAGTTGCCCTAATCTGGCACTTTTTTCAGCTTCAGTTAGTTCCGGATCAACTTCTACAATGCTTTTGGCGTCCTGAAGATCGAAAATCACATCCCTGTATAGTTCAGACCAATGTCTATCTGTTATTCCACGTTGATTTACATTATAATTGGGTTCATCCAGATAAGTTGTGGTTGTGAAATATTGAGCAATGAACCTGAAAATATTATTGTTCACATTAGGAGTGGCCATCTGATCATTCAGGCTCACCGTTGCAGAAGTAAATAAAAAATCTGCTTTAACCTCGGTCGGATTTTTTGGATCCCTGTTAAGGTTCTCGTATCGCTCATCTGTCTGGCAGGACCATAAAGTTGCGAGCGCAATAATTGTTAAAAAATATTTTTTCATTTTATTTTTTTATTAAAAGTTAATTTTCACACTTGCACCAATTTCTCTTATCGCAGGATAAGCACCAGATTGGTAGCCTTGAATATTACCGGCACTCAAACCAGCTTCAGGATCAGAATAAGGAAGATTCTTATGAATAATCCAAAGGTTTCTACCTATCAATGAAAGTGAAGCGCTGTTTATAGGCAATGCACCAATCATTTTGTCTCCGAAATCGTAAGTAAGGCTCGCCTCTCTTAATTTCACGAAAGACGCATCATAAACGTGTCCTTTGCTTGCATCTCTTGCATAACCGTAAGGATTTGCATAGTAATCTGTTCTTGCTCTAACAGTATTTGGTGCACCATCTGCAGTTACTCCCGGAAGAACAACACCACCACCATTGGCGATCGTATTTCTTTTAGGATTTCCAAGGTCATTCAAACCAACACTCCGGTCGTAAAGTCCGGTAGCAAAACCATACCAGGTATCAAGTGAAAATATATCTCCACCTTCTTGTACGTCAATCAGGAATGCCAGACTAAGGTTTTTGTAATTCAAGGTATTTTGCACACCACCTGTCCAATCCGGTTGGATGTTTCCGATGATATTGTTACCTGTAGAGGTTGTTTCATAGTACCCGGAAGAATTAACTACACGGTTACCGGCATCATCATAAATATAATCTGTACCTCTTATTTCGCCGTAAGGTTGTCCCGGGGATGCGTTGATAGTAATTCCACCCTGAAGGTTTGCTAATTCTAATTTGTCAATTCCTTCGAGTAACTCAAGAACTGTGCTTTCATTTTTCGCCCAGTTAACTGTCATATTCCAGTTGAAATCTTCAGATCTTATTGGATTTAATCTCAACAATACTTCAACACCTTTATTTTCAACAACACCGGCATTTAAAAATTTCTCAACAAAACCTGTTGCAGTTGAAACCGGTACCGGGGTAATTTGGTCTTCAGTTTTTGTGCTGTAGTAAGAAACATCAAATCCTATTCTTTTGTTAAGGAAATCGGACTCTATTCCAAATTCGTAAGACTTAGAACGTTCAGGTTTTAAATTCCTATTATTCAATTGAGAGTTGTTGCTGGCTACACCGGCGACTCCGAAAGGTGCAGTTACAGCATAGGTGTTAAATACATTATAAGGATTGGTATCACTACCAACTTCAGCATAGTTTGCTCTTAATTTGGTGAAATTCAACCACTCTGCATCAATCATGTTAGAAAGAATAATACTTGTAGAGATAGAAGGATACCAAAAGGTATTGTTTGCTATAGGTAAAGTAGAAGATCTATCTCTTCTTACAGTTCCTTCCAGGTAGTAAGTAGATAAATATCCTAAACCTGCCCTTGCATAAACCCCATCTATCATAGAAGTTGCATCATATTCTGTAGGAGGAATTAGTGGACCTGAAGAGTTGCTCAAAGCGTAAAAACCAGGTTTGTTCAATCCACCATTGGTGGCCGCAAGAATAGAGCTACGTGAGTTTCTTCTTAAGTTGGCTCCAAGGTTACCGTCAAGGTTTAGATCTTCGGTGATATCTTTATTAAAGTTCAGGATCACGTCGTAGTTATACTCAGCGACACGATTGTTAAAGCGTGAATAGCCGGCAACATCAGCACTACCAACATTTATTCTTTCTTCCTGTAATTCATCGTAAGTATCAAAGGAGAATCTTCCTACAACGCTGAACATATCGTTGATTTCATAATCAAGAGCCAAATTTCCAAAATACCTGTTACGGGTATCTGTTTCGTAATTTTGATATCTTGTAAAGTATGGGTTGTCAGAATAGATAGGAGCTAAGTTACTAGGACTATTTGGGTTCCAGGTGATGTTTTCACCTGTTGCAAAGTAAGCATCCCTTTGTTCGTATACATCAACATTGGTTTGTGACCATTGTCTGAATTGTTGCATTGGGTTTGCTGAATCGTAGCCTGTTCCATATCTACCTTTACCGTCTGTTTTAGTAAAAGTAACATTTGATGTTGCAGTTAATTTTTCAGTTAGATCCTGAGAACCGCTAAAGCCAATAGTGTTTCTTTTGATCTCAGAGTTTGGAAGGTTCCCTTCTTGCATGGTATTGTTTGCCGATAACCTGAAAGATCCTGTTTCAGATCCTCCGTCTAAAGCAACTGAGTTGATAGCAGTGTAACCTGTTCCCCAGAGATCGTTTGGAGTATGTTCTGCGGCCATCCAAGGAGTAGCTTGTTGGTACGTATCCAATTGTGGATAGATGGAATTCCATTGGTAAACCGATCTGTTTGGATCAAATTTTGCCCCAAAAGAAGCATCTTCCGTAAAGGGAGTAGTTTCATCTTTTACTCCATCCCCATTTACATCGAATAAGTTAAAGTAACCATCTTCTGATTGATAATATGGACCATAACCTGCACCGTATTCCTTTTGGTATTTTGGCAAGGTTTCAGTGTCTGCATTTGAGATCATAAGGCTGGAACTCACAGAAACTCCTAGTCCTTTTCCTTTACTTCCTCTTTTAGTGGTGATAATTACCACCCCGTTTGAAGCTCTTGAGCCATAAAGTGCAGTTGCCGCAGCACCTTTTAAAACGTTGATGGAAGCGATGTTGTTTGGATTAATGTCCGCAGCGGCATTACCAAAGTCATATCCACCTCTACCTTCCTTTTGGTCGTCGGTATTCGTGGTACGATTACTTATAGGAGTACCATCAACAACAAACAACGCCTGGTTGTTTCCGGGTACGATTACTTATAGGAGTACCATCAACAACAAACAACGCCTGGTTGTTTCCGGTTAAGGAAGCACTACCACGAATAACGACGTTTGAAGATCCACCCATAGTCCCGGAAGATTTAATGTTCATACCAGCTACCTTACCAGAAAGTGAATTCATGAAGTTAGTTGTTGGAACATCAGAAACTGCTGCTCCGTCTACCTCTTGTGTAGCATATCCCAGAGATTTCTTTTCTCTTTTAATACCCAGTGCGGTTACAACAACCTCACTCAATTGAGCGGCATCGCTCTCTAATGTCACATTAAGGACAGGAGAAGCGCCAACAGGATATTCTGCTTTTTTCAATCCTATAAAGGAAAATACCAAAACATCTCCCTGAGCAGCCTGAATTGCATAGTTTCCATCAAAATCAGACTGTACCCCGGTTGTGGTCCCCTTTATAATAATGTTCACCCCCGGAAGCGGCAAACCGTCTTCGTCTGCAACGGTTCCCGTTACGGACTGTTGTTGTGCAAAAGTAATTTGCACGACAAACGCTAGAATTAGCGTCAAAAATCTACTGAATTTTGTTTTCATTTTTATTGTTTATTTGAATTAGCCACGCCAAAAATGGAAAGAAATGCGCAACAATCCAAATCAATATTATTAAAAAAATTTATTTTTATTAAAAGGGAGTTAATAAATACCATAAAAGATTGAACATCAGGTATATAACAAAAATAGATAAATGTTAAGGGGTAAAAAAAATGAAATATTAGAAAAGAATGTGAAATTATTGCTTTAATATCTATTCTTATTAAAGAGGATAAGAATAAAACATTAAATATTACTTTAGATAGTAAATATGTAATATTTTAGTGTTTCAGGTAATTAATCGGGATAATATATTTTGGATATTACCAGCGGATTATTTCCTAAATGTGATGTTTTAGCAATTCCTTGTTATTGATTTTTACAAATTAGTGTCCTTATATATACCTTCTTCTTATTATGCTGAATAAATGATTTTATAGAATGGTTTTTTTTTGTTCATTATTCACTTAGCGGGAAAAAAGGAATTGTTTTTCCGTATTAAATCTTAAAGTTGAGCCTTAATAATAAGTTAAGTTTTAGATTCTTCTATAAATTAATGGTTTATCATTTGAATACTTGGATTTTATTTCTACATTTGCCAACCCTAAAAAATAGGAGTTAATTTATTTAATAATTAGTGTAAGAGAAATTATGCCAACAATTTCACAATTAGTACGGAAAGGAAGAGCCAAAATAACCAAGAAGAGTAAATCGGCTGCTTTGGATTCGTGCCCTCAAAGACGAGGAGTTTGTACACGTGTTTACACCACTACCCCAAAGAAACCAAATTCTGCAATGCGTAAAGTTGCAAGGGTTAGGTTGACAAATGGTAAAGAGATAAACGCATACATCCCCGGAGAAGGTCACAATCTACAAGAGCACTCGATAGTATTGGTTAGAGGCGGAAGGGTGAAGGATTTACCGGGAGTTCGATATCACATCGTTCGTGGTGCATTAGACACTGCGGGTGTTGCAGGAAGAACTCAACGTAGATCAAAATACGGATCAAAACGCCCTAAAAAGTAAAACAAGGTTAGATGTTACATGTTAGAAGTTAAAAGTAAAATTGACTTATAACGGTTAACGAATAACAAAAACTTAAACAAGACATGAGAAAAAGACAGGCAAAAAAGCGACCTCTTTTACCGGATCCAAAATTTAACGACCAGTTAGTTACTCGTTTCGTTAACATGATGATGTGGGATGGTAAGAAATCGGTTTCCTTTAAAGTGTTCTACGATGCTTTGGCAATTGTAGAAGAGAAAAAACAAGACGAAGAAAAGACAGCCCTTGAAATTTGGAAAGAAGCTCTTTCTAATGTAATGCCACACGTTGAAGTAAGAAGCAGACGTGTAGGTGGTGCTACTTTTCAAATCCCAATGCAAATTAGACCAGACCGTAAAGTGTCAACTGCAATTAGATGGTTGATCTCTTACGCAAGGAAACGGAACGAAAAATCAATGGCCCAAAGATTGGCCGGAGAAGTTCTTTCTGCGTCCAAAGAAGAAGGTGCTGCCGTTAAAAAACGTGTGGATACTCATAAAATGGCTGAGGCTAACAAAGCTTTCTCTCACTTTAGATTTTAATAGACAGAAGCAATGGCACAAAGAGATTTAAAATATACAAGGAATATTGGAATTGCTGCGCATATTGATGCCGGTAAAACCACTTGTACCGAACGTATATTATATTATACCGGGATAAGTCACAAAATTGGGGAAGTACACGATGGTGCTGCCACAATGGACTGGATGGAGCAGGAGCAGGAAAGAGGTATAACAATTACTTCTGCTGCAACTCACTGTAAATGGATGTACAGGGATCAGGAATTCACAGTAAATATTATTGACACTCCAGGTCACGTAGATTTTACCGTTGAGGTAGAGCGTTCATTACGTGTTTTGGACGGAATGGTTGCGTTGTTCAGTGCGGTAGATGGAGTAGAGCCTCAATCTGAAACCGTTTGGAGACAAGCTGATAAATATAAAGTTCCACGTATTGGTTTTGTGAACAAAATGGACCGTCAGGGATCTGACTTCTTTAATGTTTGCGATCAGGTAAGGTCAATGTTGGGTGGAAACCCAGTTCCTTTGCAAATTCCAATTGGGGAAGAGGAAAATTTTAGAGGTGTAGTTGATTTGATTTCCAAAAAAGCAATTATTTGGAATCAAGAGGATTATGGTATGACCTATGAGATTGTGGATATTCCTGAAGAATTGATGGCTGATGTGAATAAATACAGGACTTTATTGGTGGAAGCAGTTGCTGACTACGATGAAGCTCTTATGGAAAAGTTTTTCGAAGACGAAGCTTCTATTAGCGAAGATGAAATTATTGCTGCGCTAAGAGCAGCGACTATAGATATGTCCATTATTCCAATGATGTGCGGTTCTGCCTTTAAAAACAAAGGTGTTCAGGCAATGTTGGATGGGGTAATGCGCTACTTGCCTTCTCCCGTAGATGTAGAGGCAATTATTGGTGTAAATCCAGATACAGGTGATGAAGAAAAACGTAAACCTAATGTAGATTCTCCATTTGCAGCTTTAGCTTTTAAAATTGCTACCGATCCTTTCGTGGGTCGATTGGCATTTTTTAGAGTCTATTCAGGTGCTTTGGATGCAGGTTCTTATGTGTTAAATAATCGTTCTACCAAAAAAGAACGTATCTCACGTATTTACCAGATGCATTCAAACAAGCAGGAGCCTATTGACAGGATTGAAGCTGGAGATATTGGAGCGGCTGTTGGTTTTAAAGATATTAAAACCGGAGATACGCTTACCGATTTGAAAAATCCTATTGTTTTGGAATCTATGGATTTCCCTGCACCGGTAATTGGTATCGCTGTAGAGCCAAAGACCAAAGCCGATGTAGATAAAATGGGTATGGCTTTAGCAAAACTTGCTGAAGAAGATCCAACTTTCCAGGTTAAAACTGATGAAGCTTCCGGACAAACAATTATCTCAGGAATGGGTGAATTGCACCTGGAGATTCTTGTTGACCGCTTAAGAAGGGAATTCAAAGTTGAAGTTAACGAAGGAAAGCCACAGGTAGAATATAAAGAAACAATTACCAAAATTGCAGATCACAGAGAGACTTATAAGAAACAATCTGGTGGTCGTGGTAAATTTGGAGATATTGTTTTTGAAATGGCGCCAGTAGATGAAGATTTTAAAGGTCCTGGATTACAGTTCGTAGATTCTGTAAAAGGGGGTAGAATTCCAAAAGAATTCATTCCATCTGTAGAAAAAGGATTTAGGGAAGCTATGAAAAACGGACCTTTGGCCGGTTTTACAATGGATACCTTAAAAATAACTTTAAAGGATGGATCTTTCCACGCGGTAGATTCTGATCAACTTTCGTTTGAATTGGCTGCAAAATTAGGATATAAAGAAGCTGCAAAAAAAGCAGGTGCTGTTATCCTTGAGCCAATAATGAAAGTAGAAGCAGTTACTCCGGAAGAAAACATGGGGGATATTGTTGGGGATTTGAACCGAAGAAGAGGTCAGGTTAACGATATGTCTGACAGGTCTGGAGCTAAAGTCATAAAAGCGGAAGTTCCACTTTCAGAAATGTTTGGTTATGTAACAACATTAAGAACATTGTCCTCTGGTAGAGCAACCTCTACCATGGAATTTAGCCACTATGCCGAAACTCCTTCAAATATTTCAGAGGAAGTGATTAAAGCAGCAAAGGGTACATCAAACGATTAATATTAGGGAAATGAGTCAGAAAATAAGAATTAAATTAAAGTCATACGATCATAACTTGGTGGACAAGTCTGCAGAGAAGATTGTAAAAACCGTAAAATCTACGGGTGCTGTAGTAACTGGGCCAATTCCGTTGCCTACACATAAAAAAATCTTTACTGTATTGCGTTCTCCTCACGTTAACAAAAAAGCCAGGGAACAATTTCAATTGAGCTCATTCAAAAGGTTGTTGGACATTTATAGTTCTTCATCTAAAACTATTGATGCTTTAATGAAACTGGAATTGCCTAGCGGAGTAGAAGTGGAGATCAAGGTTTAATTAAGCTTAGCTTAATAACCCCCGAATTTGTTCGGGATCTCACGAAAGGCTTTACTTTCAAATACATGTCCGGAGCGTTGTGCGAAGGAAAAACGGTAAAAAATACATTCAGGACTGGAAGTATTTTCAGTCCTGAATATTTTTAAATAAATAGTTTAATTAATAATTAATAATTATGTCTGGGTTAATAGGAAAGAAAATAGGCATGACCAGTATTTATGACGAGAACGGGAAAAATATTCCTTGTACCGTTATTCAAGCTGGACCATGCGTGATTACCCAAGTCAGAACCGATGAGGTCGACGGGTACAAAGCTCTTCAACTTGGTTTCGATGACAAAAAGACTGCTAATAAGGCTGCCGCTGGGCATGCTAAAAAAGCCGGAGTCGCAGTAATGCGCAAAGTCGTTGAATTCAAGGAATTTGAAGAGGAACATAAATTAGGTGATACCATTACTGTAGATCTTTTTATCGAGGGCGAGTTTGTAGACGTTTCCGGTATAAGTAAAGGTAAAGGTTTTCAGGGGGTTGTTAAGAGACACGGTTTTGCCGGAGTTGGACAAGCTACCCACGGTCAACATAACCGATTAAGAGCTCCGGGTTCTATTGGTGCTGCGTCATATCCTGCAAGAGTATTTAAGGGAATGCGCATGGCTGGCCGAATGGGAGGAGATAAAGTGAAAGTAGAAAACTTAAGAGTTGTTAAAGTAGTAGCAGAAAAAAATCTACTTGTGGTTAAGGGTTGTGTCCCTGGTCCTAAAAACTCATATGTAATCATTCAGAAGTAATGGAAATAGCAGTTGTAGATATTAAAGGAAAAGAAACAGGTAGAAAGGTCAACCTTTCTGACGCTGTTTTTGGAATAGAGCCTAATAATCACGCGGTATATCTTGATGTAAAACAATACCTGGCAAATCAACGTCAGGGAACGCACAAAGCAAAAGAACGTGCAGATATAACAGGAAGTACGCGTAAGATTAAAAAGCAAAAAGGGACCGGTACAGCACGTGCAGGTAGCATTAAGTCTCCAATCTTTAGAGGTGGGGGTCGCGTTTTTGGACCACGTCCAAGAAGCTATAGTTTTAAATTGAATAAGAATTTAAAACGATTGGCCAGAAAATCGGCGCTTTCGCTTAAAGCTATTGATAAAGCAATAATTGTTGTAGAAGATTTTCAATTTGATACGCCAAAAACCAAAAACTTTATTGATGTTTTAAAAGGTTTGGGTATTGAAAATAAAAAATCTTTGATAGTGTTGGGTGACTCAAATAAAAATGTATATTTGTCCTCACGCAATTTAAAAGGCTCCGAGGTTGTAAGTAGTTCAGAATTAAGTACTTACAAAATATTAAACGCGAGTAATCTTGTGTTTGTAGAAGGGTCCTTAGAAGGAATTGAGTTGAATTTAAGTAAATAAATGGTATGAGCATCTTGATAAAACCTATTATTACAGAAAAAGCGACAGCAGATAGCGAGTTGAATAACCGCTATTCTTTTGTTGTAAATAATAAGGCGAATAAGATTGAAATTAAAGGCGCAGTAGAGTCTGCTTATGGTGTTTCAGTTACTAAAGTTCGCACAATGAATGTCCGTCCGGATCGTAAAACCCGTTTCACAAAAACAGGTGTGATCACTGGTAAAACAAGTGCTTATAAAAAAGCATATGTACAGGTGACGGAAGGTGAAACTATTGATTTATACAGTAATCTTTAAGATTAAAAAATGTCAGTTAGAAAATTAAAACCAATCACCCCTGGTCAGCGTTTTAGAGTAGTTAATGGTTTTGACGCCATAACTACTGATAAGCCGGAGAAGAGTTTAATATCTCCGCATAAAAAGTCAGGTGGTAGAAACAGTCAAGGAAAAATGACCATGCGCTATAAAGGTGGTGGGCATAAAAGGCGTTACAGAATTATCGATTTTAAACGTGATAAGCATGGGATTCCGGCTACAGTCGCGACGATAGAATACGATCCTAACAGAACGGCCTTTATCGCATTATTGAATTATCAAGACGGTGAAAAACGATATATAGTTGCTCAAAATGGACTTCAGGTTGGGCAAAATATACTATCTGATTCGGAGGCTGCGGCTCCTAATATTGGAAATGCAATGCCACTTAATACAATACCTTTAGGTACTGTTATTTCTTGTATTGAATTGCGTCCGGGACAAGGAGCTGTTATGGCTCGTAGTGCAGGCGCTTTTGCTCAATTAATAGCAAGAGATGGTAAATATGCTGTTATCAAACTTCCTTCCGGGGAAGTAAGAAGGATATTAACCACTTGTTTGGCTACTATTGGGGCTGTTTCAAACTCAGATCATCAATTGCTTGTTTCCGGTAAAGCCGGTAGAAGCAGATGGTTGGGTAGAAGACCAAGAACAAGACCGGTTGTGATGAACCCAGTAGATCACCCAATGGGTGGTGGTGAAGGGAAATCTTCCGGAGGTCATCCTCGTTCTAGAAAAGGGATTCCTGCTAAAGGATTCAGAACCCGTTCTAAGACGAAAGCGAGTAATAAATATATTGTAGAACGTAGAAAGAAATAATAAGATATGGCACGTTCATTAAAAAAAGGACCTTTCGTTCATTATAAATTAGATAAAAAAGTATCCCTAAACGTTGAATCTGGTAAAAAAGCAGTCATTAAGACCTGGTCTAGGGCTTCTATGATAACTCCGGATTTTGTTGGGCAAACTATCGCTGTTCACAACGGGAAACAATTTATTCCCGTATATGTTACAGAGAATATGGTTGGTCATAAATTGGGAGAATTTTCACCTACCCGATCCTTCAGGGGTCATACAGGTTCTAAAAATAAAGGTAAAAGATAACTGAAGCTATGGGAGTTCGAAAAAGAGAAAAAGCAGAGCAAACAAAAGAAGCTAAAAAGAAAATAGCTTTTGCCAAACTGAATAATTGCCCTACTTCACCGAGAAAAATGCGTTTAGTCGCAGATTTAGTTCGTGGTGAAAAAGTTGAAAGGGCGCTTCATATTTTGAAATTCAGTTCTAAGGAAGCATCTCGAAAATTAGAAAAATTGTTGCTGTCTGCAATTGCAAACTGGCAAGCTAAAAACGAGGATGCCAGTATTGAAGATGCTGAATTGTTTGTAAGTGAGATCCGTGTAGACGGAGGAGCTATGTTAAAAAGATTGCGCCCGGCCCCACAAGGCCGCGCTCACAGAATTAGAAAACGTTCCAACCACGTTACATTGGTACTTGGGGCAATCAATAATACACAAAGTTAGTAGAGTATGGGACAGAAAACAAATCCAATCGGGAATCGCCTTGGTATCATCAGAGGATGGGAATCCAACTGGTACGGAGGAAATGACTACGGCGAGAGATTAGCCGAAGACGATAAGATTAGAAAATACATCCATGCTCGTTTATCTAAAGCGAGTGTATCCAGGGTAATTATAGAGCGCACACTTAAACTTGTAACCGTTACTATCACCACTGCCAGACCCGGTATCATAATTGGGAAAGGTGGCCAGGAGGTAGACAAGTTGAAAGAAGAGCTTAAAAAAATTACCGATAAGGAAGTTCAAATCAATATTTTTGAGATTAAGAGACCAGAATTGGATGCTCATTTGGTAGGATCCAGTGTTGCAAGACAAATTGAAAATCGTATTTCTTACCGTCGTGCAATTAAAATGGCAATTACCGCTGCAATGAGAATGAATGCCGAAGGCATAAAAATTCAAATTTCCGGTCGATTGAATGGAGCTGAAATGGCTCGTTCTGAATCTTATAAAGACGGAAGAATCCCCTTGTCAACTTTTAGAGCCGATATTGATTATGCTTTAGTTGAGGCACATACTACTTATGGTAGATTGGGTGTTAAAGTATGGATAATGAAAGGTGAGGTTTTTGGTAAAAGGGAACTTTCTCCGCTTGTTGGGATGACCAAGAAGCAAGCAGGAAAACCTGGGTCCGGACCCGCACGAGGTGGTAACAAGCCACGTCGTAGAAAGTAATTTTTTAAAGTAAAAGAAAATGTTACAGCCTAAAAAGACAAAATATCGCAAAATGCAAAAGGGCAGAATGAAAGGGAATTCCCAAAGAGGGCATTTACTTTCAAATGGTACTTTTGGCATAAAATCATTAGACACAAGTTTCCTTACTGCCCGTCAAATAGAAGCAGCTCGTATTGCCGCTACCCGTTATATGAAAAGAGAAGGTGCTTTATGGATCAAAATATTTCCGGATAAGCCTATTACCAAGAAACCTCTTGAAGTACGTATGGGTAAAGGGAAAGGATCTGTAGAATATTGGGTTGCAACTGTAAAACCAGGAAGAATCCTTTTTGAAATAGGAGGGGTTCCTTTGGATATTGCAAAAGAGGCTTTGCGCCTTGCGGCTCAAAAACTTCCGGTAAAAACTAAGTTTATTGTAGCTAGAGATTATCAAGCTTAATTAAGACACGTTATGAAACAATCAGAAGTAAGAGAATTATCTGTTGCAGAATTACAGGAAGAGTTTGCTAAATCAAAAAAAGCATACTCCGATTTAAAAATGGCTCATGCAGTTTCGCCATTAGAGAACCCGATACAGTTGAAAACTGTAAGAAAATCTATAGCTAGAATTGCTACAGAGTTAACAAATAGAGAACAACAATAAATGTTATTCTGCGGAAAATGGAAAAAAGAAATTTAAGAAAAGAACGTATAGGTGTAGTTACCAGTAATAAAATGGAGAAATCAATTGTGGTTTCTGAAGTTAAAAAGGTAAAACACCCTATGTACGGAAAGTTCGTTTTGAAGACGAAGAAGTACATGGCGCACGACGAGACAAACGATTGCAACATTGGAGATACAGTTAAAATAATGGAAACTCGTCCATTGAGTAAATCTAAATGTTGGAGATTAGTAGAAATATTAGAAAGAGCTAAATAATATGGTACAACAAGAGTCCAGACTAAGAGTAGCAGACAATACCGGGGCAAAAGAAGTTTTGACCATTAGGGTATTAGGGGGTACAAAAAGAAGATACGCTTCTGTTGGAGACAAGATAGTTGTCAGCGTTAAAGAAGCTACACCTAATGGAAACATTAAAAAGGGTGCAGTTTCAACAGCAGTTGTTGTTCGTACCAAAAAGGAAGTGCGCAGGCCGGACGGATCATATATCCGTTTTGATGATAATGCCTGTGTTCTTTTAAATCCTACCGGTGAAATGCGTGGAACACGTGTTTTTGGACCGGTGGCCCGTGAACTTCGTGATAAACAATTCATGAAAATTGTATCATTAGCACCAGAAGTGCTTTAATACATAAAGATGATGACAAAGCTTAAGATCAAATCAGGAGATACAGTTAGAATTAACGCCGGAGACCATAAAGGAACTGAAGGTAAGGTTCAATTGATCATCCGTGAGAAAAACAAAGCAATTGTGGAAGGTGCAAATATGGTTTCCAAACATGAGAAACCCAGCGCATCAAATCCACAGGGAGGAATAGTGAAAAAGGAAGCACCTATTCACATTTCAAATTTATCTTTAATCAATAAAAAGGGGGATGCAACCCGTGTTGGTTATAGAGTGGAAGATGGTAAGAAAGTGAGATTTTCCAAAAAATCTAATGAAGTAATTTAGTTATGGGATACGTACCAAGACTTAAACAAGAGTTTCAAGACAAAATAAAGTCTGCTCTTACAGAAGAATTTAGTTACTCCAATATAATGCAGGTTCCAAAACTGGAAAAAATAGTTTTGAGCCGCGGAGTTGGGGGAGCTGTAGCTGATAAAAAATTGATCGATCATGCAGTAGATGAATTAACTGCCATTACCGGTCAAAAGGCTGTTTCTACCATTTCTAAAAAGGATGTCGCTTCTTTTAAATTGCGTAAGGGGATGCCAATTGGCGCAAAAGTAACCTTACGTGGAGATAGAATGTATGAATTCCTGGACCGTTTAGTAACTTCAGCACTGCCAAGGGTACGTGATTTTGGAGGGATAAAAGCAACTGGTTTTGATGGAAGAGGCAATTATAACCTAGGTGTTACAGAACAGATCATATTCCCGGAGATCGATATCGATAAGGTGAATAAAATTTCTGGTATGGATATTACCTTTGTTACTTCTGCAGCAACCGATAAAGAAGCAAAATCATTGTTAACGGAACTAGGTTTACCTTTTAAAAAGAATTAATTATGGCTAAAGAATCAATGAAAGCCCGAGAGGTGAAGAGACAAGCAGTAGTGAAGAAATATGCCGATAAACGCAAAGCGTTGAAAGAAGCCGGTGATTTTGAAGGATTGCAAAAACTTCCAAAAAATGCCTCCCCTGTTCGCCTGCACAATCGATGTAAATTAACAGGAAGACCTAAAGGGTATATGAGACAATTTGGACTTTCCCGTGTAATGTTTAGGGAAATGGCTAATATGGGATTGATCCCGGGAGTAAGAAAAGCCAGTTGGTAATTAAGATTTAAAAGGACAAAAAAATGACTACAGATCCTATTGCAGATTATTTAACAAGAATTAGAAATGCCGTTATGGCTAGCCATCGTGTTGTTGAGATACCGGCTTCTAATCTTAAAAAAGAGATTACTAAATTATTATTCGATCAAGGATATATACTTAGTTACAAATTTGATGATAATAGTACTCCTCAGGGTACCATCAAAATAGCCCTTAAGTACGATAAACTTACTAAGGACCCTGTAATTAAGGACATTCAACGAATAAGTAAACCCGGTTTGCGTAAATATTCCGGTGCTAACGAACTACCCCGTATTTTAAACGGTCTTGGAATTGCCATTGTTTCTACCTCACATGGGATAATGACAGGAAAGCAAGCCCAGGCTCAAAAAGTAGGTGGTGAAGTTTTATGTTACGTTTACTAAATACTTAAAGACTTAAGAAATGTCAAGAATAGGTAAAAACCCAATCAGTATTCCGGAAGGCGTTACAGTAAGCGCTAAGGATGGGATTGTTACAGTAAAAGGAAAATTAGGAGAATTAACTCAAGAAATTATTGACATCGAGATGAAAATTGAAGATGGAATGATTACTTTTGAACGTTTTTCAGAAAAGAAGGACCAAAAAGCAAAGCACGGATTGTACCGTGCATTGGTTAACAATATGATTGAAGGAGTTTCTAACGGTTTTACAAAAGAATTGGAACTTGTAGGTGTAGGTTATCGTGCATCAAATCAAGGGCAAAGATTGGAAATGGCCTTAGGTTTTTCACATAATATTGTTATTGAATTGGCATCGGAAGTGAAATTGGAAACAATTTCAACTAAAGGTAAAAATCCAATCGTGAAATTAACTTCTCATGACAAACAATTGGTAGGCCAAGTAGCATCCAAAATTCGTTCCTTCCGAGCTCCGGAGCCTTATAAAGGAAAAGGAATTAAGTTTGTGGGAGAACAATTAAGAAGAAAAGCAGGTAAATCTGCTTAATAAAGTTTAGATATGGCATTTTCAAAAACAAAACGAAGAAACAAGATTAAGAAGAGAATCCGTATGAATATTACGGGTACCCAGAGTCGTCCAAGATTGAATGTATTCAGGAGCAATAAAGAAATTTATGCCCAGATAGTAGACGATGTTGAAGGAAAAACTTTGGTTGCTGCATCTTCTAGAGATAAAGACGTAATATCAGCAGGCGGTAACAAGATTGAACAAGCCACATTGGTTGGAAAAAATCTTGCTGAAAAAGCGAAACAAGCCGGAATTGACACCATCTCTTTTGACAGAGGCGGGTATCTATATCACGGTAGGGTTAAATCATTGGCAGAAGGTGCCCGTGAAGGAGGACTAAAATTCTAAAAAAGATATGTATCAAGATTATAAAAATGTAGAACTTGTAAAACCAATTGGTCTGGAATTAAAGGATCGTTTGGTAAGCGTAAATCGTGTTACAAAAGTTACTAAAGGTGGTAGAGCATTCGGTTTCTCAGCAATTGTTGTAGTTGGTGATGAAAATGGAGTAGTAGGTCAAGGTTTAGGGAAATCTAAAGAAGTTGCCGAAGCTATTTCCAAAGGTGTTGAGGATGCCAAAAAGAATTTGGTAAGAATTCCCTTACACAAGGGAACCATTCCTCATGAACAAAAAGGAAAATACGGTGGAGCCAGGGTATTGTTGTTACCGGCTGCTACAGGTACTGGTGTTATTGCTGGTGGTCCAATTCGCGCCGTATTGGAATCTGTTGGTATACATGATGTACTTTCTAAAAACCAGGGATCTTCAAATCCACATAACGTGGTGAAAGCTACCTTTGATGCATTATTGCAATTGCGAAGTGTTCAAACTGTAGCAAAACAACGTGGTATTACATTAGATAAAGTATTTAAAGGTTAATTCAAGGAGAACATGGGAAAGATAAAAGTTAAACAGGTTAAAAGTTCAATAAGACGAACTCAAAACCAGAAACGTACTTTAGAGGCACTTGGTTTAAGAAAACTAAATCAAGTTGTAGAGCACGAAAACACGCCAAATATCCTTGGTATGGTAAATAAAGTAAAACACTTAGTTTCTGTAGAGGAAACGAAATAATAAACTCACATGGATTTAAGTAACTTAAAACCTGCAAAAGGTTCAGTTCAAAGTAACAGTAAGCGTGTAGGCCGAGGAGAAGGATCCGGTAAAGGAGGAACTTCAACAAGGGGACACAAGGGAGCTAAATCCCGATCTGGTTATTCTAGAAAAATTGGTTTTGAAGGTGGTCAAATGCCGCTTCAACGTAGGGTTCCAAAGTTTGGTTTCACCAATATAAATCGTAAGGATTACCAGGGGATCAATCTTGACACCCTTCAAACTCTTGTAGATAACGGTAGAATTAAAGATACTGTAGATATGCAAGTGGTTGTGGAAAACGGATTAGCACGTAAAAACGAGTTAGTAAAGATATTAGGTAGAGGAGAATTAAAAGCAAAATTGAAAATATCTGTTCATAAATGTACTGCCTCAGCAAAGGAAGCTATCGAAGCTGCCGGAGGTGAAGTTGTTAATTTATAATAGGTAAGCAATGAAATTCATCAATACTATAAAGAATATTTGGAAAATCGAGGATCTAAAAAATAGAATTTTAGTTACTCTCGGTCTTTTGTTGGTTTATCGCTTTGGAGCACAAGTTGTGCTCCCTGGGATTGATGCTTCGCAGCTTTCAAATCTTGCAAGCCAAACCGACTCTGGATTATTAGGTCTTCTGAACGCATTTACCGGTGGAGCATTTTCAAAAGCTTCAGTTTTTGCATTAGGAATTATGCCCTACATTTCTGCATCTATTGTGGTGCAATTAATGGGTATTGCAGTTCCATATCTTCAAAAACTTCAGAAAGAAGGTGAAAGTGGAAGAAGAAAGATAAATCAGATTACAAGATGGTTAACAATTGCTATCACCCTGGTACAAGGTCCGGGTTACATTTACAATTTGTTTTCCACCTTACCTCAAAGTGCTTTTTTAATTAGTGATACTTTAACCTTCGTTGTTTCTTCTGTAATTATATTAACTACAGGAACTGTTTTTGCAATGTGGTTGGGTGAAAAAATTACGGATAAAGGAATAGGAAATGGGATTTCCCTGTTAATTATGGTTGGTATTATAGCCACGCTTCCTCAGGCCTTTATTCAGGAATTTGCTTCCAGGGTTTTTGAATCTAATGGTGGTTTGATTATGATCTTAATTGAACTGGTAATATGGTTTACTATTATTATGGCTTCTATAATGTTAGTGATGGCCGTTCGACAAATCCCTGTGCAATATGCCAGAAGGACTGCATCGGGTGGTTACGAGAAAAATGTATTTGGATCTAGACAATATATTCCTCTAAAACTAAATGCATCCGGTGTAATGCCAATTATCTTTGCACAGGCAATTATGTTTATTCCTGCAGCTGTGGCCGGTCTTTCCGCAAGTGAGACTTCACAAGGCATCGCAGCAGCATTCAGTGATATATTTGGATTTTGGTATAATCTTGTGTTTGCTTTATTGATTATTGTTTTTACATTTTTCTATACGGCAATTACAGTACCTACCAATAAAATGGCAGACGATCTTAAAAGGAGCGGTGGATTTATCCCAGGGATTCGTCCCGGCGGTGAAACCGGTGAATACCTTGACAGGATCATGTCTCAAATAACCCTTCCGGGTTCAATCTTCCTGGCCCTTATCGCGGTGTTCCCTGCAGTAGCGGTTCAACTGTTGGGTGTGCAACAGGGATGGGCATTGTTCTTTGGAGGTACCTCATTGTTAATTATGGTGGGGGTTGCGATTGATACTATGCAACAGGTAAATTCATATTTGTTAAATAGACATTACGACGGGTTAATGAAAACCGGTAAGAATAGAAAGGCAATGGCTTAAGTTATGGCAAAACAATCAGCAATAGAACAAGACGGAACTATCAATGAAGCATTGTCAAATGCGATGTTTCGTGTAGAATTGGAAAACGGTCACGTTGTGACCGCCCATATTTCGGGTAAAATGCGTATGCATTATATTAAATTATTACCCGGAGATAAAGTAAAATTGGAAATGAGTCCTTATGATCTATCTAAGGCTCGAATAACTTACAGATACTAATTAAGATGAAAGTTAGAGCATCAGTTAAAAAGAGAAGTGCCGATTGCAAAATTGTTCGTAGAAATGGCACGCTTTACGTAATTAATAAAAAGAATCCTAGATTCAAACAAAGACAAGGATAAATTATGGCTAGAATTGCAGGTGTTGATATACCAAAACAAAAACGGGGAGTTATAGCATTAACCTATATCTTCGGAATTGGCAAAAGCAGGGCTCAAAAAATCCTGAAAGAAGCCAAGGTAGATGAAAGTACTAAAGTTTCAGATTGGAACGATGATGAAATTGGTCGAATTCGTGAAGCGGTAGGAATTTTCAAAATTGAAGGAGAATTGCGTTCAGAAGTGCAATTGAGCATCAAACGTCTTATGGATATTGGATGTTATCGTGGTGTGCGTCATAGATCCGGGCTTCCGCTTAGAGGTCAGCGTACCAAGAATAATTCCAGAACAAGAAAGGGAAGAAGAAAAACAGTTGCCAATAAGAAAAAAGCAACTAAATAATAAGTAATATGGCAAAAGCAAAAACAGCTCAAAAGAAACGAAAAGTTATCGTTGAGTCAAATGGGGAAGCGCATGTTACTGCTTCTTTCAACAACATTATAATCTCACTTACCAATAAAAAAGGAGATCTTATTTCATGGTCTTCTGCCGGTAAAATGGGTTTTAGAGGATCTAAGAAAAATACTCCTTATGCTGCACAATTGGCCGCTGAAGATGCTTCGAAAGTAGCTCATGAAGCTGGATTGCGCAAGGTAAAAGTATATGTAAAAGGACCGGGGAATGGTAGAGAAAATGCTATTCGTTCTATCCATAATGCAGGAATTGAAGTAACTGAAATTATTGATGTTACCCCAATGCCTCACAATGGATGCAGACCTCCAAAAAGACGTAGAGTTTAATTAATTATTAAGTATAACAAGGAAAGCAAAAAGATTATCGAAGGACAGTGACCTTAATTCATAATCGCTTTCTTATAAAACACAATTTAAATGGCAAGATATACTGGTCCCAAGACTAAAATAGCTCGTAAGTTTGGCGAAGCTATTTTCGGAGATGATAAGTCTTTCGAAAAAAGAAACTACCCTCCGGGACAACACGGTAATAACCGTAGAAGAGGTAAAAAATCTGAATATTCCGTTCAATTGATGGAAAAACAGAAAGCTAAATATACTTATGGTATATTAGAGCGTCAATTCAGAAATATGTTTGAAAAAGCAACCCGTTCAGAGGGAATTACAGGTGAAGTTCTACTTCAGTTATGTGAAAACCGTTTGGATAATGTTGTTTACAGAATGGGAATTTCCCCTTCTCGTAGTGGAGCAAGACAACTTGTTTCTCACAGACATATTACAGTAAATGGAGAGGTTTTAAACATTCCTTCATACCATTTACAACCCGGCGATGTTGTTGGGGTAAGAGAAAAATCTAAATCTTTGAGCACTATTTTGGATTCACTTTCAAATTCAAGCGCTGTTTATGAATGGATTACTTGGAACAGTGAGACCAAACTGGGAACATTTGTTTCTATACCAGCAAGGGTTCAGATTCCGGAAAATATAAATGAACAATTCATAGTCGAATTATATTCGAAATAATAATTCACAGAAGTCGTAATATGGCAATACTAAATTTTCAGAAGCCCGATAAAGTTATAATGATTGATTCCACCGATTTCGAAGGGAAATTTGAATTTCGCCCTTTGGAACCAGGATACGGATTAACCGTTGGTAACGCTTTAAGAAGAGTACTGTTATCATCATTAGAAGGATTTGCAATAACTTCAGTTCGCATTGAAGGTGTTGATCACGAATTCTCTACAATCCCTGGCGTGGTGGAAGATGTAACAGAAATTATTTTAAACCTGAAACAAGTAAGGTTCAAAAGGCAAATTGATGAAATAGACAACGAAGCCGTTACAATTTCTGTTTCCGGTCAAGAGCAGCTTACTGCAGGTCATTTTCAAAAATTTATCTCTGGTTTTCAAATCCTGAATCCAGATATGGTTATTTGTAACCTTGATAAAAAAGTGAGTTTCAATATGGAACTTACTGTTGAAAAAGGTAGAGGATATGTTCCTGCAGAAGAAAACAAAAAGCCAAATGCACCATTAGGTACTATTTTTACAGATTCGGTTTATACCCCAATCAAAAACGTAAAATATAGCATTGAAAACTTTCGTGTAGAACAAAAAACCGATTATGAAAAATTGGTTTTTGAGATCATAAGCGATGGTTCCATTCATCCTAAAGATGCTTTGACCGAAGCTGCTAAAACCTTGATCCATCACTTCATGTTGTTCTCTGACGAACGCATTACTTTGGAGGCTGATGAAATAGCACAAACTGAAACTTATGACGAAGAATCCCTTCACATGAGACAGTTGCTAAAAACCAAATTGGTTGATATGGATCTGTCTGTAAGAGCACTTAACTGCCTTAAAGCTGCTGAAGTTGATACCTTGGGAGATTTAGTATCCTATAATAAAAATGACTTGATGAAGTTCCGCAACTTCGGTAAAAAATCTTTAACCGAGCTTGAAGAGCTTGTGAATAATAAAGGTTTAAACTTTGGTATGGATCTTTCGAAATATAAATTGGATAAAGATTAATTACAGACTCAAGAAGTGAGACATTAGATGTGAGGCAATTGAAAATAAATTCTTTCTCACATTAAGATTTAAAAATCTAAAAACTCATATCTAACGTCTAATATCTAAAAAAAAATGAGACACGGAAAAAAAATAAATCATTTAGGCAGAAAAAAGGCACACCGTATGTCCATGTTGGCAAATATGGCGTGTTCCCTAATTGAGCATAAACGCATAAACACAACTGTTGCAAAAGCAAAAGCTTTAAAACAGTTTGTAGAACCTTTGGTTACAAAATCTAAGGAAGATACTACCCATCACAGAAGATTGGTTTTTGCTAAACTTCGCGATAAGGAATCGGTTACCGAATTATTTCGTGACGTAGCGGTGAAAGTTGGTGATCGTCCGGGTGGATATACCCGAATCATTAAATTGGGTAATCGTCTTGGTGATAATGCAGACATGGCAATGATAGAATTGGTTGATTACAACGAGATCTATAACCTTACCAAACCAGAAAAGAAAAAATCTACGCGTAGAGCTGGTAAGAAAAAGCCTTCTGAAGATGTCGCAGTAAAAGCTGAAAAGAAAACTTCTGAGCCTAAAACAGATGATAAGGAAGTTAAAGAAGCAGCAAAAAAAGAAGATAAAAAAGAAGAATAGTAATGACTTTTTTTTAATTATAATTTCAAAGAGGGATGGCCATCAAGGTTTATCCCTTTTTTTATGCCAATTAAAAAAATATGTTCCCATAACGAACTTTCGGATAAAGTTGAAATGTTTTTTATGAATTGAGAAAAAGTATATAAATTTTAATGCTTTCTTTAATTATAAAGATCATTTAATTATTTTTGTCGAAATTTTAATATTAGGCGAGTAAAAACAAGTCGTGAAATGAGCATAACGGGAATTTGAGTTCAACACTCATGAACCTGCAGCAGGGATTTGCGAATTAACCCCGATAGCCATCGGGGAATCTATAAAAACAATAAGAATCTACATATGAAATGAGCATAACGAAAACATCATACAAACACCGATGAAGATATGCGAATTACATATGACCTATAAAAAACAATAAAAATCTACATATGAAATACCAGTTGAGAAAAAAAGCTATCATTCTCCTTGCGGACGGGACCATTTTTCATGGAAAATCTGTAGGTGATAAAGATGGAAGTGCAGTAGGAGAGGTTTGTTTTAATACCGGAATGACCGGTTATCAGGAAATTTTTACAGATCCCAGTTATTTTGGGCAGCTTATGGTTACCACCAATGCCCATATTGGAAATTATGGAGTCAGGAATGAAGAAAACGAATCGGATAAACCTAAAATTTCGGGTCTCATCTGTAAAAATTTCAGTTATAACTATTCCAGGCCAGCTGCCGATGGTTCTCTATTAAAATTCCTTGATGACAATGATGTTTTTGCGATTTCAGATGTAGATACCAGAGCCTTGGTAGCTTATATTCGTGAAAATGGTGCTATGAATGCAATTATTTCAACCAGGGTAGATGAAATTGATGCATTAAAGGCTGAATTGCTCGAAGTTCCGGATATGAATGGATTGGAACTCGCTTCAAAAGTTTCCACAAAGGAGCCATATTTTTTTGGAAGTGAAGATGCAACTTTTAAGATTGCAGCGCTGGATATTGGAATCAAGAAGAATATACTCAGGAATTTTGCCGAAAGGGATGCTTTTGTAAAAGTTTTTCCTTTTAATGCTACTTATGAAGAAATGAGCAGTTGGAATCCTGATGGATATTTCCTTTCCAACGGCCCTGGAGATCCCCAACCTTTGGAATGCGCCATTAATTTAACCAAAAGAATTTTGGAGAAAAATCATCCTTTGTTTGGGATTTGTCTGGGTCATCAGGTTATCGCCTTGGCCAATGGAATTTCCACTTATAAAATGCACCATGGACATCGCGGGATAAATCATCCGGTAAAAAATTTAAAAACAGGGAAAGGGGAAATCACTTCCCAAAATCACGGATTTTCAGTAAATAAGGAAGAAACGGAGGCTCATCCAAATTTTGAAATCACACATATATGTTTGAATGACCAAACAGTAGGAGGAATGGAAATGACCAATAAAAATTGCTTTTCTGTACAATATCATCCGGAAGCAAGCCCCGGGCCACATGATGCAAGTTATCTCTTTGATGAATTTATGGATCGCATAAAATCCGTTAAAACATAGAAAAAGCCCTCTTTGGAGGTCTTTTTCTATGTTTATTCCCAAAATATTAGAATGAGATGAATTCAGTTTAATGTGATCTGAGAAATTTTCGGGTGCTTTTTTTTGAATCGCACCCGGTTTTTTTGGTTGAATTAGGAATAAATATAATTCTAGAGTTCTACTGCGGCTTAATCATAGTATTTCTTGTTTTCAGAGATTCTTTTATTGTTTTAGGGACTTTTTTATAAGAATCCTCGAAAACGATATCGTTAAAATCAGACCAAAACTATCAAAATTAAGCCCAAAATAAGGGCGTTATTTGTATCTTGCTGTCCGGTTAAAAAATCATTAAAATTTAAATTATGAGTATAATTATAAATATACACGCACGTCAAATATTTGACTCAAGAGGAAATCCAACAGTAGAAGTGGATGTGATGACGGAAAATGGAGTATTCGGAAGGGCGGCTGTACCTTCAGGAGCTTCAACAGGGGAGCATGAAGCTGTCGAACTTCGTGATGGCGGAAAAGAGTTTATGGGAAAAGGTGTTTCCAAAGCAGTGGAAAATGTTAATACAAGCATAGCCGAAGAATTATTGGGATATTCTGTATTTGACCAGAATTTAATCGATCAGGTAATGATAGATCTTGACGGAACCCCAAACAAAGCAAAACTTGGTGCAAATGCCATTTTAGGCGTTTCTATGGCTGTTGCAAAAGCTGCTGCCAATGAACTTAATATGCCTTTATACAGATATATTGGTGGGGTGAGCGCAAATACGATTCCTGTACCAATGATGAACATTATTAACGGTGGTTCTCACAGTGACGCGCCTATCGCATTTCAGGAGTTTATGATCATGCCCGTAAAAGCAAAAAGCTTTTCTCACGCTTTGCAAATGGGAACGGAAATATTCCACAACCTTAAAAAAGTATTACATGACAGGGGTTTGAGTACTGCTGTAGGTGATGAAGGTGGTTTTGCTCCAACTTTAGACGGAACCGAAGATGCTCTGGAAACTATTTTGTTGGCTATTGAAAAAGCCGGTTACAAGGGTGGGGATGATGTGATGATCGCTCTGGATTGTGCCGCTGCTGAATTCTTTGTAGACGGAAAATACGATTACACAAAATTTGAAGGTGATAAAGGAATTATCAGGAACAGTGAAGAACAAGCCGATTATCTGGCAGAACTTGCTTCAAAATATCCTATTATATCTATCGAGGATGGAATGGATGAAAACGATTGGGAAGGTTGGAAATATTTAACCGATAAAATTGGTAAAAAAGTTCAGTTGGTAGGAGACGATTTATTTGTAACCAATGTAGAGCGTCTTTCCCGCGGTATTAAAGAAGGTATCGCAAATTCAATTCTAATAAAGTTAAATCAGATTGGGACTTTAACTGAAACTATTTCAGCAGTAAATATGGCTAAAAATGCCGGATATACCTCTGTAATATCTCACCGTTCAGGAGAAACTGAAGATACGACCATTGCCGATTTGGCCGTGGCTCTTAATACCGGTCAAATTAAAACCGGATCAGCTTCAAGAAGTGATCGTATGGCAAAATACAACCAGTTATTGCGTATTGAAGAAGAATTGGAAGGAGTAGCCTATTATCCTCAGGAAAATGCCTTTAAAATAAAATAAAATAAAATAAAATTTGATATTTTATTGAACTGAAATGCCTTTCTTACTTAGAAAGGCATTTTTTGTAATATTTAGGTTTTTCATTAAAATTATAAACATTATTTAAGTATCTTTTATGTTGAAGTAGAAAACTAACATAATAGTTAAAATTAAATGAATAATTTTCTTTTTGTAGCCTCAGAAAATGATGCCATACCCCATTGTAAAGCTGGTGGAATGGGTGATGTTGTAAGAGATGTTCCCCGCCAGATTTCAGAACGTGGAGATAAAGTTCACGTAATTGTTCCTTCTTATTCCAGATTGCATCACAAAGGAATTTTTAAGACACATCTTCATTTTGAGCTGAGGGGTGAAAGCTATATAGCCGATTTATATGAAGTTCCTCCTAAGAAGGAATTCAGTAATATATATCATTATGTGATTCATCATCCGGAAATTATGGCTGGGGATATTGCCCATATTTATCATAACGATATCGAAGAACCTTTTTATACCGATACCATAAAATTTTTTATATTTTGCACTGCTGTGGCGGAGGCTATTAAACACGGTGCTTTTGGAAAATTAGATATTGTACATTTGCATGACTGGCATACAAGTATGTTATTATTTTTAAAAAAATATCATCCCTCTTATAAAATATTAGGAAATATTCGGTTTGTATATACAATCCATAATCTGGCAATTCAGGGAATTCGTCCTTTTGAGAATAATTATTCTTCAGTTAAAAATTGGTTTCCCAATGTTTATTTCAACACTAAAGAATTGATGGATCCCCGATATCAGGATTGCATTAATTTAATGGCGGTAGGAATTAGGCTTGCAGATGCTGTGCATACCGTATCACCATCCTATAAACAGGAGGTGTTATTTCCCAGCAGCCCACCGGAATTTATTGGAGGTGAAGGTTTGGAAGAGGATTTACGACTTGCCGATAATGAAGGCCGTTTTTTTGGCATTCTAAACGGATCCAATTACAGCAATATCCGGAGAGCAAAAAGGAATAATTTATTTTCAAATGTGATAACCGCTATTTTTCATTGGCTTCAACAGGAGTCCAAAAAATATAAGGCAGATTTTTTAGCGCATACCGGAGAAAAATTTGTTCCCCATTTAAAAAATAAACCACGATTTATCTGCTCGAGTGTGGCCAGGTTAACCGCACAGAAATTTTATTTTTTCAAACGTTCTCCCAATGCGCTTATCGAAATCCTGGAAAAGCTTGATAAAATAAATGGGATTTTTATTTTACTGGGCACAGGTGCCCCGGAATATGAGGAATTGTTCAGAAAAATTAGTCATAAGTACAAGAATTTTCTATTTATCAATGGCCAATCTGAGGATATTATTGATTCCATTTACCTAGAATCTGACCTTTATTTTATGCCCAGTTTGTTTGAGCCTTGCGGAATAAGCCAAATGCTTGCTATGAGGAACGGGACGCCTTGTCTGGTTCATAAAACCGGAGGGTTGAAGGATACGGTAGAAGATATGGTTACCGGATTTACTTTTGATGGGGAAACTTATGATGAAAAAATAAAAAATATGGTTTCCGTCTTTGATGATGTTCTGGAAATTTTTATAAATGATAAGGCAGCCTGGAATAAAATTGAGTTGAATGCAAAAAAAATGAGGTTTACCTGGAAGAAATCTGTAGATGAATATTACCGGTATTTATACTCATTAGACCTTTAACATTACAATTATCATTTTTATTCAAAAAAAAGCATTTTAAATGAATTTTTCCTAATATTCTTGCCTACTCTGTGCCATTTATTAGTCGTAAATTTTGTATTTTTAGCTAAGAATAAATAAAACATTAAAAAATTAATTATATGGAAGTCATGAAGGAAAAGAAAGTAATTGCTACCGTAGAAATTGATGGGAAAAAGCATGAATTCCCGTTAATTACTGGCACCGAAAATGAAGTTGCTATTGATATTAAAAAGTTAAGAGCAGAAACAGGATTAATTACTCTGGATCCCGGATATAAAAACACAGGAAGTTGTGAGAGCGCGATCACTTTTCTTGACGGCGAAAAAGGTATTTTAAGATACAGGGGTTATTCAATTGAAGATTTGGCAGAAAAAGCCGATTTTCTGGAAGTTGTATTTTTGTTGATTTTTGGAGAATTACCGACGAAAAAAGAATTGGACAAGTTTAAAGGTGATATTCTGGACCAAAGTGACGTTAATGACGATATGAAGAAGGTTATTGCAGGTTTTCCAACTTCTGCCCACCCAATGGGAGTTCTTTCCTCATTGACCAGCGCCCTTACCGCCTTCAATCCAAAATCTGTAAACGTAGATTCTGAAGAGGATATGTACAAAGCCATTGTAAAAACTTTTGCTAAATTTCCAACAATTGCCGCATGGACCTTGCGTAACAGAAATGATCTTCCTTTAGAAAACAGGGACAAAAATTTGGGTTTTGAAGAAAGCTTTTTAAAAATGATGTTTGAAAAACCAGGAGAAGAGTACAAGCATAATCAAGTTGTGGTAGATGCGTTGAATAAATTATTAATTCTGCATGCAGATCACGAACAAAACTGTTCCACTTCAACCGTGCGAATGGTAGGTTCTTC
>Ga0209414_1000143_pt1 | contig 31874 bp, 34 predicted proteins | sample LakVidmifraction_4_FD_181154 | JGI IMG/M metagenome (GOLD analysis project Ga0209414, IMG submission 181154) | Hypersaline microbial communities from Lake Vida, Antarctica - Brine Hole Two &gt;0.2 micron (SPAdes) (version 2) | ecosystem: Environmental > Aquatic > Non-marine Saline and Alkaline >...
TTCATTCACTCATACCTATCTCAAGATGGTAATCAATTAACTCAAAACTTAAAACCCAAAACCCAAAACCTACTGGCACTTGCCAGCAGCCATGGCATTCTTCCCTTAGTCTACAAAACCATTAAAAAACTCCACACTAACACTATCCACTATCACTGGAGAAATTTCTCAATGAACTAAAAGTGCAATACATGCACATAGTTCAGAGAAATCTCTTCATGTCTGCTGAACTCATTCGCATCATGAAACTCTTCGAAGAGAATGGCATCGATGCCCTTGTCCTACACTCTCACAAATGGCATATGGAGATATTACCCTACGGCAATTTGGAGATCTCGATATTCTTATCAAAAAAGAAGATCGTTCAAAAATGATGGCCCTCTTGATCGGGGAACATTATATTCCAGAGATCAACTTGCTTAAAGAAACCGAAGAGACTTTTTTTGACTGTGTCAATGTCATAGGTCTCCATAAGGCATCCACAGGAGTACGAGTAGAGATCCATTGGGAACTGCTTCCAAAAAACTATGCTATTGACTGGGAAGAAGATGCACTTTGGGCTAGCAAAAATTCTGTCCCCATCAACAACATACCTACTCCTGTTTTGTCACTTGAGCCATTACTTCTTTATCTCTGCGCACATGGTGCAAAACATCTCTTTGAACGTCTTGAATGGGTGTGTGACATTGACAGATCCATCAGATCAAATCCAGATATAGACTGGCAGTCTCTGGTTCATGAAGCTAAATCACTAGGCATCAAACGTATGCTCTTCCTCGGACTAGCACTCTCGCAACACTTTTTTAAGTTGGATCTTCCTGAACAGATCATAAAGCAAATAGAAGAAGATAAAGCCTTACCCTCACTCATCGCTAAAGTCATTGAAGTCAATTTTTCACAAACATCAAAAAAAGGAAAAAGCTACAGCTCTTTTGGACTGCTCTGGAGTATGAGAGAAAACCTCTCTGATCAACTTCGTTTTGCATGGCGTGGATTGTTCGCTCCAAAATTCGATGACTTTCTCTTCATCCAACTCCCAAAACACCTGGCATTTCTCTATCCACTAGTCCGACCCTACAGACTACTAACAAAATATTTCAAACGCTAAGAATTCAAAATTAAAGATATCGTTTCACGATATCTTTCGATCACAATTTTCTCATCAAATTCTTTGATGACTTTCTCTCGTCCTTTTTGCCCCATCTCACTACGTTCCTCATCTGAAAGCACTATCATCTTTTTCATCTGCTTAGCCAACGAATCAGCATCTTTCACTTTACATAAGTAACCATTCACACCATCATCCACTACATCTCTACATCCTGGTGTATCTGTAGTAATGATAGGTTTAGATAAACTTGCCGCTTCGAGTAAAACTCTTGAAAGTCCTTCTCTGTAAGAAGGAAGTACGATACAATCAACTTTTAATATCTCTGATTTAACATCATCACTGTGCCCTAAGTACTCTACATAGTCATCTTCTACCCAAATGTTTAATTCTTCTTGTGCAATTGCCGTTGGATTTCCAGGATAAAGGGAACCTAACACTTTAAAGTTACTATTGAAGTATTGTGGTTTTATTTTCTTTATAGCTTCTATATATTCAACAATACCTTTATCTCGTACCAATCGTGCAATAAATAAAAAAGTCAACTCTTTTTTATTTTTTTCTTGCATTTCTTTGGGTTTAAACAATTCAGTATTAATACCTGATCCTGGTACTAAACTGGTTTGTTCTACCTTTATAAGGTTGCTATTCACAAACAGCTCTCTGTCATCACTGTTTTGAAAAAAGACAGTGTTTTTCTTCAACGCGACTTTATAGAGAAATCTTGCGATCTTTGATGAAATGCTGTCATTTAAAAACACTGTCCCAAGTCCAGATATATTTGAGATGACAGGTGTCTTTAACATTCTTGCAGCCATTGAACCATAAATATTTGGTTTGATCGTATATTGAAGTAAAATATCTGGCTTTATCTCTTTATAAAGTTTGTAAAATTCCAACACAAGTTTTGCATCTTCAACGGGATTAGTCCCCTTATTGTTAATGTCAATGTTATGGTATTCAAAGCCTAATGCTGCAAGTTTTTCAGAATAGTCGTCTCGCGGAGCAATGGCCACGATCTTATACCCTTCTTCCTGTAAAGCTTTAAGCAGTCCTAAACGGAAGTTAAAGATGTTCCATGAAGTGTTGATGACTATAGCTACTGTTTTATTCAATACGCTTCTTTCCGATGTGCAATTCTTATTATGTATATCACTAGTTCTTCATTTATTTTTTCATAAATCACTCTATAATTCCTCAACCTCAATCGGTAAAACCCTTCCCACTCACCTTTAAGTTTTTTGATTTTAGATTGCTTCATCATTTCTGTTTCGTAACCACTATCATAGGCATTTATAAACAATTCAAGTGATTGAACAATGAAAACCTTTGCCTGATGATCCATTTTTTGTAATTCTTTTTTTGCAGTAGGATGAAATGCTAAACGGTAATCAGACATTAAATACCCAATTCATCTTTTATGCTGTCAAAGCTAATGGTTTTTACCTTGCCTTCTCTAATCTCTTGCGAACGCTTAAGTGCAAGTTTAAGATCCAATATATCAAAATACTGACTCAAAGCTTCGGCTACCATATGACTTTTCTTTTCTCCAAGCTCTTCAGAAAATTCTGAAAGTTCTTTCACAATATAGTCTGGAAGTGTAAATGTAGTTTTCAATGCTTTCATAAAATCTCCTTTTTATATTGCCAATTATACATATAAAAAGGAATATTGTCAAGTATACACTAATCACCATTCACTAATCAAACCATAAACTATCCCCATCATTTCATGCCAGACAGAAGCTCTTGCATGTGCATTATTATAGTAATGCTCTCTGTCCCACCATTTTACATCACTCTTTATGATACGAAACTTCATATTCTCATCACCTTCCACTCTTATCCAGGAAGTCAAAAGGCTAACCCTTCGTGAATGAGGAGGGTCAGTTATGATCAAAGCATTTTTATAAGCATTTTCTTTCATATACTTTTTGATGAACTTTATCTCTTCGGCAGTGTTTTTAGGTCCTTCTTCTATCACGATGGGTAATTTAGGATAATTCTTTTTGATATAGGGTTGATTGTACCAGGACTCGCCAAGAAGCACAAACACATTCTGACGCGCATACCCTTCTTTCAAGAGCTCTATTGATTTTTTGACTCTATCTATGGTACCTCCGCCCAGACAGACGATGATGTCTGACTTGACAGGCTTTTGTGTCACATCTATCCATTTTCCAAGATTGAACCCTGCAACAAAAAACAACATCAAAAGAATAATCAAAAGAATAATCAAAAAAGATACCATCTTTCGCATACTCACTCCCCTTCACCCATTAATTACTCATTATCATTTTGATGCATTATACCCGTAGGGGAGGACTCCCATGTCCTCCCCTCTGGATCACATGTCATCCCAAAAATTCTATGTTTATTTTAGATTCAAAATATATATATGAACCCATGGGAGCACACAGGGGTGCTCCCCTACACAAACCATCTCTTCCATCGTAACAGCGTCGTAAAGCGACACCCATTTATTACCAATCAATACACTTCTTTTCTATGTGCTACCCGTATCACAGTAATGACAAGCAAGTTGTTCTCTTTAAGATAAACTATTCTGTAATTCCCCGCTCGTTTCCTAAATTTTCCTTTGTGTTTTCCCTTAAGACTTTTATCTTTGTCAAAGTTACCATTTTTTAGATCTATTATCTTTGATGCTAGCAGTTCCTGAACCGGTTTTTCCAGTTTCAAAAACTCTTTCTCTGCACTACTGTCAAATGCAATCTTATACACTAATACCCGCTTTGGCAAAAACTTCTTCCAGTGCTATGGCAGTAGTTTTACCACTTTTCAAATTGTCGATTCGTTTATCTGCCACCATCTCATCTAATCTGTCAAAGTACAACTCTATTGACTTTTCTATGAGACTAGTTCTAGTTTTATCCAGCTCTTTAGCATATTCATCTAAACTTTCAACAACATCTTTTTCAAGTCTTATATTTATAGCTTGTTTCATAGTACCGTTTCCTTTTTAATTGTATATACAATTGTAGTGCAAAAAGAATACTTTGTCAAGAAGACATAACTACAGACTATCTCTGGCACTGCCCGTAGGGGAGGACTCCCATGTCCTCCCCTCTGGATCACATGTCATCCCAAAAATTCTATGTTGATTTTAGATTCAAAATATATATATATGAACCCATGGGAGCACACAGGGGTGCTCCACTACACAGACTATCAAACATACCGTCACTACGTGACTAAAGCCACTTTTCTTTCCACATCTCAAACATCAAGATGAACCAGACAGCATTAACGTTGGACACATCACCGTTAAAAAGTGCTTGTTTCATAGTCTCCACTTCTTTTATATTAAAGATCTCTTCATCCAACTTTGAAGCATCCAAATACTTTTCAACCAATGGTCTCAAATCTGTTTGTAACCACTCTGCCAATGGTATCTGGAAACCTGCTTTTGGTTTATCTATCATGGCTTGGGGAATGTGTTTATATAAAATCTGACGTGCCAGGTATTTACCCTGCTTATTTTTGTATTTTAGTTCTGATGGCACTCTTGCCATAAACTCTATGATCCTATGATCCAACAATGGTTCACGACCTTCTAAACTCACAGACATCGTTGCACGGTCTACTTTAGTCAACACATCATCCACCATAAAGGTCTTATAGTCAGCAAGCATCATCTTGTCGGTCAACGACAACCCTTCTGGCATAGAAAAGTTTTCATAAAGATTACTGGTAGCTTCTATATTTAGAAACTTCTTTACCTCTTTACTGTCAACATAAGATGAAGCATTTATAAACATCTCCTCCAAAGAGTCAGCATTCATAGCTCGTTTAAATTTGTTGTATTTATCACGTATGTTGGTTTGTTGGATGCTTTTAGGTAAAAGATTGTTGATCCATTCAACCTGTTTACCATCAAAAAGGTTCAACATACTTTTAAGGACTGTCTTTTTAAAACTATTTGAAAATATCGGCGCAAATTTATCTAGAAAGAAGTATTTGCTATACCCACAAAATGCCTCATCTCCTCCATCAGCAGACAATGCTACCGTAACATCTTTTCTAGCCAACTCAGAAACGATCATCGTAGGGATAGCCGAACTGTCCCCAAAAGGTTCATCGTAATAAAAAGGTAATGTTTCTACTTTCTTTAACAACTCTTCTTGTGAAACATAGTACTCAGTATGTTCAGTACCAAAATGTTCTGCTATAGCTTTGGCATGTTCTGCTTCATTATATTTTTTATCATCAAACCCTATGGTGTAGGTATGTAGTTTTCTAATTTGATTTTTAGAAAGTAACGCCGTCACTAAAGACGAATCATACCCACCGCTCAAAAATACCCCTATAGGTACATCTGACACCATTCTTAAGTCAACAGCATCAGTCAAGAGTTCTTCCAACTCATCCAGTACTTCTGTTTCGCTTTTATCAAACTTTTCCTGCTCATAACAAGCATCCACGCTCCAATATTGAGTAATGTTGAATGTTGAATGGTCAATGTTGAATTCGAGGTAATGTCCGGGTTCGAGCTTATGGGTATTTTTAAATACCGTATATGGTGCAGGAATGTACCCAAACTGGAAATAATAAGGCAACACTTCTTTGTTTAGTTCTTTTACAAAAGCTGGATGCTCATGAAATGATTTGAGTTCAGAAGCAAAAAGAAAATCATCCCCTTTATCATAATAATAAAGTGGCTTTACCCCTGCTCTGTCACGCACTAAAAACATTTTCTGTTTCTGCTTATCTAAAATGCTAAAAGCAAACATCCCGATGAACTTTTCAAGGCACTTTATCCCCCATGCTTTATAGGCATAGAGTATCACTTCAGTGTCGGACTCAGAGACAAATATGTAGCCAAGTTCTTCAAGTTCTTCACGAATACTTTTAAAGTTATAGACCTCACCGTTAAATACGATGATGTAATTTCCACAGTCAGAAACAAAAGGTTGATGTCCATGAATTGAGAGATCTTGAATGGAAAGACGGTTATGTCCTAAATGTACATAAACATCATCTATCTGTTCTACAAAAACACCTCTGTCATCAGGCCCTCTGTAAGCCTGTACTGCAATCATTTTTTCGACAGTATTCTCTTTTCGATCTTTCGCTATAAAACCTACTATCCCGCACATATACCATCCTCAATATTCACTAGCAATCTTTTGTCAGTCTGTCATACTTGACGTCAAATTTAACCTGCATGGTGATGCTCTAAAATAAAATCACCTATTTCCATATCAAGTTTAGTCATTTGCGTTAGAAGTTTTTCTATCATTTCTCTTGTTGCAAAATCACTAATAGTTTAGATCATCCAGAATGTCACGAAAACCTGTCACCATCATCAAAGCAATACGAATAGAATCTTGAATCTCTTTGAGTGTTGCACTGTTATGCTTCTTTTCGTATGCATAAAGTGGCTGCACTATACTTTTCTGAAGATAGTCAACATCAAATACAGGCATACACATCATACTAATCATCACACCATCCTAGTCTTAAAATGACTATGATTATAACATACTTTCAATATCACAAATCCCGTAGGGTCGGTAAACCGACCTAACTCTACAGATCAAAAAGAAGAATATGATGATACGGAACCCAGTATCTTGCATTTGCTGAGAAATTCAACCATACAAAAAGCACAAAAGCATACAACAATATTATCAAAAATGTTGTTACTTTTGGAGAAATCTCACGTTTTGATAATACCTTTGTAATCACCTGATGATAACATTATTAAATTAAATTAAATTATCTTGAAGTATTGCTTCCAAAATTCCAATCACCATTCACTAATTACTAATAACCATTCACCTCACTATGTGACTATTATTTTTTCAATTCTTTTTGAAAAAAATCTCTGATTTTTTTCTTATCTAAAACTTCCAGCGGTTCTAGATATCCGATATCATCATCTTCTATATCATCGATATAAATTAAGGCTACTGCAAAAAGTTTATATGTAATGCCATCCAAAACATTTAAACTACACTCAAATACTTTTTTGACACTCATACTGTTCTTCACTAAAAAATACAAATCATAATAATCACGAAACTTAGCTCTTAAAAACAGTACATTTACTTTCATAGCGGCTATCGATTCAATTGAAGCCAAATTAAACTTTGCTATGTTTTGAGGTTTCAAAAAGCTCCAGGAGGCATTAAAAAAAGTAACTTTAACCCCATTCAGAAGCACATCCATCTGCTCATCAGTCTGATTTAAAATCTCCTTGTTCGAAAACTGTTTGATATAGTCAAATATCTCTTTTTTTTCAAAACTATCACTGTAAGTAAAAAAATCTAGATCTTCACTTTTTCTATGACAAATATGAAGTGTCAAGGCACTGCCACCCACCAAAACATATTTATCTAAAAATGGGCAATTTTCTATCATCTCAAGCAATAAATCTTTTGTCTCAGGAAGCAAGCAGTCTAAGTTTTTCAAGTCGCTCATTTTTCACCTTTTTAAAATAATCACTCTCTACATCCATATTAAAAAAAACTCTGGCAATAAGAAGGTTCGTTTTGATAAACTGTTTATCACTCTTTAATTTTTCTTCCCACACTTTTTTGACTACTCTTTTTCCAAAAAGTTCCAATCCAAGTTTAATGTCATCAAAATCTCCATACTTAAGTAAGTACTCTATAGATAAACTCTCTCCAGCTTCTTCAAGGCTAAGATCTTTTTTATAACTCCAAAATATTCCTTTATCTCTAAGTTTATTAAATAGTTTATTTTTTTGTTTATATATCTTAATTATTTTTGATATTGCCACATTCGACAATCCCAAATAATCTGCAATTTCTTTTTGAGTATACCCATCTTTACTGGAATGCATGATTGCAATTTCTCTCTCTTGAGAAGTAAAATAGCTATCAAGACTCTTTATCTCTTTTGGAGTAACGACATCATTTGTTAATTCAAATTTAGCACTAAAAACAGTATCAATCTCTTTTTGCTCTTTTTCTGTGATATTAACATTAAAGTCAATATCATCAATCAATTCAAAATTGAATATTAGACATTCAACATTAGCACTCGACATCGCCCATCTATACTCACCTATTTTTTGAGTCATATTTGCTTTAATTGGATTAAACTCAATATATTTCACTAATGCTTTTAAATAGATCTCATCATAAACATACCACGACTTAAACCGTCCCTGCCAAAGGGGTCCCACTCTTTTGTATTTGTTATTGAAGTATATGCTGTATCGTGAATTTATCTTTTGCATAGCAGAGGAAAGATTTTCTCTATATGTTTTTATCAGTAAGTGATAATGATTTGCCATCAGACAAAAAGAGAAAATTTCAAAAGAAAAATCATCCGCCGCCTCTTTTGCAATCTCCATAAATTTTTGATAGTCTTCATCACTTAAATATATATTACTTTTATCAACCCCATGGTTGATAATATAATAAAATCCAATCTCTTCAACTCTTCTTTTACGAGGCATTTTTACTCTTTTTTGTTTATTATAACAAATATTTAGTTAAAAGTAAACCTCTGACCCCAATCAACTAATCACCAATCGCCGCTGTAAAGCAGCTACTACAGATCAAAAAGAAGAATATTATGATACGGAACCCAGTATCTTGCATTTGCTGAGAAATTCAACCATACAAAAAGCACAAAAGCATACAACAATATTATCAAAAATGTTGTTACTTTTGGAGAAATCTTATTGCGAGCTAAAAATGGTAATCGTGAAAATACCACTATCTGGATCGGGATAAAATAAAGTGCCATTCTATCTACAGCAGTAGAGGCAAAGCTTACCAACCCTACAGAGACAATGGATGCCAGTGCAATCATGACCCAAAGACCATAGTCATTAAAATGTTCTTTCCACTGCTTTCTATACACTAAAAGTAAAATACTGGGTAAAAAGTTCAATAATACCCGGATCATTGCTCCTTGTGATTCCATTTCTGCTTCAACATAGTTTTTCCAGAGGTCTACAGATGATTCTTCTACAAAAGCTGTCCATATGCCTATTGCTGCAAGTCCGATAGCAAGTATCTTAAAGATCTTTCCTTTACCTTTATTAAAAATACCAAAGGCCATCATTAAAATAGCAGATTTATGAAACGTGATCGCCAAGAAAATGAAGAAGATATAGTGCATAAATTTCCCACGATCAAGTGCTGAAAGAGCCCACATTACCAACCCGATGGCCACCCCTTGCCTTGTGTACCCCATACTTACCACAATAATCAGGTAAGGTATAGCCACTGCCAGTCCCAACCACGGATTAAACTGACGACGTAAAAGAGCAATCAGTCCAGATACAAAAATAATCGCACAGAGAAAGTTGACAGCATAAATACCCCATACCCAATCATTCATAAGATAAGAGATTAGCTGATAGCCTGGATCCGAAATAGACATAACTTCATCAAAAGAAAGATACTGCAATTCAACAAAACGTCTCATATAGTTGTTCCAGTCACCACCAACATGATGCCGTAGCCCTATGATGACTGTAAGTCCTACACCTATAAATGTCCAGACTACTGTACTTGATCTAGCTTGCTTTCCTGCCTGATTAATAGCTGCAATAGCTGCAACTATATACATTATAAAATAAGTAAACATATTATATTAAACCAACTTTCATCAAATAACTTTTCATTCTTACTACTCTTCTTTTTGCATTTATTAATTTAAGTACATCAAAAAACACTGCAGCATTATTTCTCTATAAGGCTTTGCAAGAGCTTCACATACTCTTTACAATTATTCTGATGATTATACTCTGTTTCAATCTTTTTAAAATTATTATTTGCCATTTGCTTCTGTAGGTCCTTATCCAAGTAAAGTGTTTCAAAAGCCTCAAACCATTCTTCTACAGTTGTCACTAAAAACCCATTTACACCTTCTTTGACTAGAGAAGTATTCATTCCCACTGGTGAAGCTATAACGGGGTTTTTACATGACATGTACTGAACCAGTTTAAATCCACATTTTCCTCTACTCCAAGGATCGTCATGAAGTGGCATTATACCCACATCAAAAGTCAATATATTCTTTATCTCATGTTCTTCTGACCAATCTAGAATGTTTATATGATACTTTTCAATATCTTTTGGTGAAAGTAAAGCACTGTCAAACCCTACAAGATCAAACCGTACATTTTCATAGGCATTTACAAACTTCTCAATCGCAGGTAATATTTCCAATATATAAACACTTGTAGTACGAGAACCTATCCACCCTATCACAAACAAATCATCTTCTTTTTTTTGAAACGTTTCCATCTCTTGTTTATACTTATCGAGCAGTACCACGGTTGGCAATCTAAAAGTATGCTCATTGTACTTTTGAGCATACGATTCCAAGTACTTGTTACACACTATTACATGCTCTGCACAAGTCATTACTTCAGATATCTTGTTTTTCAAAAGTCCATGTATAATTTTATTATTACTCATATCATACTTGTGAAATATAGCATCATCATAATCCACTATGTATTTGATACCTCTTTTATGTAAAAGGTATTCAAATAGTGCAGGAAAGTAAGGGAAAAGCTCATACTCTAACAGAAGTAGATCATATCTCTTTTTAAAAATTAGTACATTACATACAAAAGTCAATCGTCTAAAGTAAGAGTAGAATACAATAAAAAGTTTTATGATCTTATTATGTGCATTAAAATAAGATTTAGAAAAGAGTGGTCTAATACTCATCTTAATATTTTGTTTTTCAAAACACTTCTCATAATTATAAAATCTATAACGACTACTTGGTCCCGCATAAGAGTATTTTGTGAATGCCATAATATTTATAGTTTCTTTGTTCATCTATGAAAACCGACTGCTCTTATTTTCACTTCACTTATTGAATCTGCATAATAAGTAAATCTAGAATGCCTATTGGTATGATAATTTGAATATTCTTCATCAACTAATAAAATATGTTCAATTCCATTTTCTTGCAAAAAGTCTAATTGATAATTTTGGTAACTACCGCTTGGAAAAGCATAAATGTCTAATGGTAATTTCAATATATTTTCAAAATATCCTTTACACTTAAAAAAATCCTCTTCAAAATACTCTTTAGATTCAATAGCCATAGATTCATGAGCATAGGAATGTACACCTATTTCATGTTTTTTTGATATTTCAATAATTTCATTTCTACTTAACATTTTTGTAAACTTAATATCCAATTTATTGATTGATTTATCAATGTTTATCCATAATTTTTCTCTTTCTTCTTTTGATAGTTGCTTTAAATAACGTGTCAAAGCCAATCCATACTGACTTTTATTGGATTTACTTAGTTTAATTTCAAAATTTGGCAATTCTATTTGGTTTATCAATTCCATAGGCGCTTGATTCAAAAAGTCTCCAAGTATCATATCCCATACAGGTTTACTACTCTCTATACACTGTGGAATAACATTTAAATTGGCTTGAACATCATATTTTTTTAAAAGAGGTATTGCATACTCAAGAAAATCATAAAAACCATCATCAAATGACAGGATCATATTTGGTTTTTTACTGTTTTTATATTTCTCAATTTCTCTAAAAGTTATCACATTAAATTCTTTTGAAATATATTTTAACAGAGCTTCAAATAATTTAGGTGACAATGAAGGATAAAAAGGATTTTTATCATTTGAGACTCTATGCAAATTTAAAATAACTAAGTTTTCATTATATTTAATAAGTTTCAAATATTTTCTATCCGTATTGAAAATATCTAATATTTTAAAAAAAATATACTTATATATTTTTCTAGCTGACATCACAATCCTAGTCTTTGCATGAAAATGGAAATAATTTGATATTATCATCTAATTTAAATGATTTTATACCTTTTCTATAAAAGAATTTATAATTGAAATATGCTTTAATCACTTTAGTTATAGTCCAATCTTTTGTATAAAACAAACTTACATTTGTAGATATGTCATTCTGCGGAATAGCTTTTGGAAGTATTCCATCGTGTACATAACACCTTATTACTTTTGTATACAGATCAAAACCATGTTCCATTACTTTATAATGTAATTCAGATAAACTTTCCTCACCATTTAATTTTGTACACTCAGTTGCTATTATAGCCCCAGAATCGATGCCTGCATTAAGTGTCATTATGGTATTGCCTATCAAATAATAATTGTTTGCCAAACACCAGTTAGTACAATTTGGACCACCTTTTATATAGGGGGATACACCTGTATGTAAATTTAATATAATACAATTTATTTTTTTTGCTTCATTAATAATTTCATTTTTAACCATAGTGGTAGCCGATACAATAATCAATGAAGGCTTTTTTTCTTTTATATAGTTTATAACAATTTCATCATTAATATTATCAACATACTTATATTTTACATCTATAGGCATATCGGGATACTGTAAACTGTATGTTTTCTTTAGTTTTTCCCAAGCAGATCTAAAAGGCAATTCAAAAGGAACTCGTACTGCTCTCTTCATATAGTAAAAAGAAGTCTTTTTTTTCTGTTGTAAAATATTTTCTGATCTAAAAATAGCATCAATATCTACTTCTTTACTAATTTTATTTACTAAAGCCTGTTGTATAGGACACTTATTGACAAAAATAGATACTAACATATTTACTCCTTAACTCCAAAATTTATTTAAATATCTTAAAAATATCTATTAATCCAACTATATTTCTACTTTTTAGATGCCAAGACATTAACATTCTTGCAATTTTAATTCTCATAACTATAGTATCTGTGTAAGAAATAAAAGGAACTTCTTTTAAATTATTTAATAGATCGAAATATCCTTGTCTCCAACCTTCCATATTACTCATAGCAGATATATTTGTGACCCTATAGTGATACATAGTTTTAGGTATATATCCAAAAGTTATATTATGTGAACATAATGTTATTAGAAACAATACATCTTCTGCATGAGTCATCCCTTCTTTAAATCTCATATTGTCAAGCTTATCTTTTCTAATCATATAGCCAGGAGTAAAGAACATTCGATTATCTAGATGTAAAGACATTTTCAATAGATTTTGATAAGAAAAAGGTCTATAAAACTTTGATTCATATTGTAATGTTTCATCTCTGATACTTATGTTTCCATGTACTGCATCAATATCATTATGATTATCTAAATAATTTACTCTATCTCCTATTGAAAAATCAGGAATAGCATCATCAGCATCTAAAAAAGTAATATATTTGCCTTTTGAAATATCTATGCCTCTATTCCTTGCACTGCTGACTCCTCCATTTTCCTGTTGAATCAAAATTATCCGAGTATCAGAAAAAGATTTGACTATCTTTGCTGTACTATCTTTGCTTCCATCATCTATAACTAAAAGTTCCCAGTCTGTAAAAGTTTGATCCAATACCGACTGAATCGTTTCAGTTATATATTTCTCAGCATTATATGCTGGGACAATTATTGAAACTATAGGATTATATAAAATCATTTATTTAAATTACTTCTTTTTGTTTTAATTTTGTTTAGGATATATACCAAAGGAATAGATGCAAATATTGTAATTAATAAATCAGGCATTAATAAATACCTCATTTCAACATGAACAATAATAAGAGAAAAATATCCATATGCAGCCATTACCGTAATCAATACGGCTATGGCAAAGTTTCTATTGGTATTTTTATATATCAATAGAAAAATACCTATCAATCCTAATATTAATAAAAGTACTCTATATTTAAATAATAGTATTTTAATGAAGTCTGTTTTAGAAAAGCTAAGATTTTTATTAACAATGTCCGATTTAGAATAAATCTTATTTACGGCATCAATCCTGGTTTCTAGAGCTTCAGCCATAGGTACTTCTTGCCAAAAAAGTTCAGTGAGTTGATCAAAAGCAAGTATTACCTCTTCTTCACATCCGACATAAGGAGCTTTCCCCTCATATGTTGTGACTCTACGTTGAACAAAACTAGGGCCACATTCATGAGCCAATTGCATTGCATCTTGAATTTGCATTTGATGTTTGTCTACAAACTTTTGATGTTTTTCCAACTTTGTTTTACCGTGAGTAACTACATCATTCATTATAGGTGTAATATTTTCATTAAATAGCTGTACAAATTTTTCAAAAGATTGAAAATCTTTTCCATAAATACGCAAACCAGGCGTGTCCCCCATTAAGACAATTACTTTCCCAGATTGAATATAATTTCTTATAACCCAAGGAGTAAGTACAGATACAAATCCAAAAAACAATACAGATAATAATATAATTTTTTGCTTAATTGATTTTTTTTGGATACTGCCTAATAAAATTATAATCATCGGTATCAATAAAGTTAATCCAAGTGTCTGTTTAGTTAAGACCAATATGCCTACTAACGCCCCTTGAAGAAAAGTTTTTTTAAGGCTGCAAGATTGAGATGTGGAAACATAAATAAGCACCCAAAGTATGAACATATACACTACTTCCGTATAGCTTATGGGGTTCCATAAAATTATAAATGGATATGTAGCATAGATAAAACCTGAGATGATTGCCATACGAAATGACTGGGTGATTTTAAAAATAATTAAATACACCAAAACAGCCGAGCAAGAGTCCAATACAGACTGTATAAAAGCAATGGCATAATCATAATTTTCCGGCCCAAACACAAAATAAACTAAGCCCAAAAAACCAGGGTATACTGGTACACGAAAATATTTTGAATCTTCTACAAACATATCACCCATATAGATGCCATGTTCCATATAATTAAGTATAGGATTTAAAAATGACGTACCATCTCCATATTTCCAAACAAAATCACCAAAATAAAACTGTTGCAAGTAAAAACTAAATAAAAGTCTAATTGTCAAAGCAATGATAAAAAGAATAAGTAAATGCTTCATTTTTAAACTATTATCTAAACTTTTTATTTTATACATCTAAAAATCTATTGATAATTTTAATAATTTTTTCTATCTCATAATCTTGTAATCCATAATACATAGGTAACCTTATTAGTCTTTCACTCTCTTTTGTCGTAAACTTATCTTCACCATTAAATTCACCAAAATCCAATCCAGCTGGGGCACTATGCAATGGCACATAATGGAAAACTGCCAAAATATCATTTAGTTTCAAATGTTCAAGCATGGATGTTCGTTCTTCGATATTCTTAACTTTTACATAAAACATATGCGCATTATGTACACATTCATTCGGTATTATTGGTAATTCGATAAAGTCTTTAGTCTCCAGATCCTTTAACCCATCATAATAAGATTTCCATGTAGTTAATCTATTCTGATTAATTTTATCTACTTTTTCTAATTGACCCCAAAGATATGCAGCATTAAGTTCTGATGGCAAATAACTGCTTCCTATGTCTACCCATGAATATTTATCGACCATACCTCTAAAGAACAAACTTCTATTTGTGCCTTTTTCTCTGATGATTTCTGCTCTATTTATAAATTTCTCATCATTTATGATAAGCAGTCCGCCTTCTCCGCCACTTGTGTAGTTTTTCGTTTCATGAAAACTAAAGGTGCCAAGGTGTCCGATGGTACCAAGTGCCTTTCCTTTGTAACTGCTCATCATTCCCTGTGCTGCATCTTCGATAACAAACAGATTATGACGTTCTGCTATATCCATAATGACATCCATCTCACAACCCACACCTGCATAATGCACGGGAACAATGGCTTTTGTCTTTGAAGTAACAGCCGCTTCGATCAAAGTTTCGTCTATATTCATCGTATCAGGACGTATATCTACAAAGATGATCTTAGCACCTCTAAGCACAAATGCATTGGCAGTGGAAACAAAAGTGTAGCTAGGCATAATGACTTCATCCCCGGCTTGAATATCTATCAAGATAGCCGCCATTTCAAGCGCATGTGTACAGGAAGTTGTCAAGAGTGCTTTTTTACAACTCAGTTTTTCTTCGAACCATGTATGGCATTTTTTTGTAAATGCCCCATCACCTGAAATTTTATCACTCTGCATCGCTTCTAACACATACTTCTCTTCATTCCCCGTCAACGGTGGCTTGTTAAATGGTATCATCTATATACTCCTGCTTGTGACTACTATACCAGCAACTATCAATACCAAACCCATGATCTTCTGCCAAGTGACTGGTTCTTGAAATATAATAACAGATAAAAGAAATACTAAAACAAATGCACTGCTCATAAAAGGATATGCATAAGAGATGTCAAATTTTGTCATAGCAGCCATCCAGAAAAACGATGCGATGAATGCAGCGAAAAAACCACTGAATATCCATGGATCAAAAAGGAGCTTAATCAAAAAAGTAATTTTATCAGCGAAGCTCTCTTCGGGTAAAGATCCTACACTATTGATACGCCATTTTAAAACTATCTGTCCATAGACTGTAAAAAATATGGTTCCGAAAATATAAAAATATCCCATTAATCTTCATCCAATTCATTTAAATACTGTTTTTCTAATTCTAATAAATCTTTACTTCTATTCATAATTTTTTTAGCTGGATTACCTAAATAAACGCTCCATTCTTCCGTTTTCTTTCTCACAAGTGACAAAGCTCCAATAGAGGTTCCTTCTGCAAGGACAACACCTGGCATAACAATAGAACCTGCACCGACTATAGAATGCTTTCCAATAATAACTTCCTTTTTCGATTCCTTTTTATATTTATCTGGAATCGTAGGATTTGTTAAAGTTCTACCACTATAGTCATCTGATTGAGTGAAAATCTGAACTTGGTAAGCCAAACCTGAAAAATCTTCAAAGATTATTCCTTTTTCTCCACCTGCGACTAAACAAAAAGGAGCAATATGGACATTTCTACCTATTTTTATTTTTCCAGAAATCACGCAAAAATCATCTATTCTTGAATTATCACCAATTTCAATTTGATCACAATTATAAATGCTGGCTTTATCACTGATCTTTACATTTTTACCTAACGATTTAAAATTCATTTTTTCTAATTGATCTAAAGTATAATAAGCCATTTATTTTTCCTCATTGAAAGTTGTCTCTCCGATAAGATACAAAGGTCTATTTTTTGTTTCATCAAAAATTTTCCCAATATAAAGGCCCAAGACACCCATGTTGGCAAATAATAATCCACCAATGAAATAGATAGAAACCATTACACTTGTCCACCCTTCAACAGGAATAGAGAAAATTAGATAACGCATAATCAACCATACCGCATAGGTTAAGGATAAAATAGACAGTGTAAATCCAAATTTAATCGCAAGTCTCAAAGGCTTGTTTGATTGTGACACGATAGCATCTATAGCTAAATCAACTAACTTTTTAAAAGTATAAGAACTTTCTCCTTCTTCTCGTTGAGCATGTTCTATGTCAATATCAATTCGTTTAAATCCCACCCAATTTACAAAAAGAGGATACAATCGATTCTGTTCACGTAGTTTTTTTAATTGATCCACAACATTTGATGAGATGATACTAAAGTTTGCAATGGAATTATCTATTTTACTTTCTGTAAAATAGTCAAGTATTTTATAAAATAGCTTTGATCCTAACCTCTTGAGAGATGTATCTTTACGCTGATGTCGTCTACCGAAAACAACATCATACCCCTCTTGAGCCTTTGCATAAAGTTTTTCTATCTCTTCTGGCTGATCCTGTAAATCACAATCCATTACTACAACCCAATCACCCTGAGCATAATCAAGCCCTGCTGTAATAGCTCGATGCTGTCCAAAGTTACGTGAAAAGTTAATACCTTTTACTCTTTTATCTTTTTGAGCAAGAGTCTTTATGTCTTCCCATGCATTATCTGGGCTCGCATCATTGATCATTAAAATTTCAAAATCATCAGTTATTGTTGATAAAGTCTTCTCCAGTCGTTTATAAAGCTGAGCCAAACTCACTCCGCATCCATATACTGGAGTAATTACTGAAATATGTACATTTGACATAGGATCCCTTTCTTATAAATTTAAATTCTTTATGATAACAATCACTTTTTTATCATTACGATCAACTATTTTTTCTTATTCTCAAAGAATATCTTCTATTTTTATAAGATTTTCTATCTGCTCTACAGAAAGCCAAGTATCATTACTACCTGAATCATATTCAAACCCGTCAGCCACTGCTACTGCATCAGTCTTTTCGCAATACTCTTCTCTACTCCAATTTCCTTCACTAGGACAGACAATGTAAAAGTTATCTCTCTTCACTGTCTGTGGTGATTCACTTTTGGTTGTCATGATTTCATCGAGCTTTTCGCCTTGACGCATCCCGACTATGCGATGTTCAGCATCAGGAGCAACTGCTTTAGCCACATCAAGAAGGCGATACGATGGTGCAATAGGTACGATGATCTCACCACCCCATCCTTTTTCCACTGCGTACATGACCAAGTCGATACTCTCTTGTATGGTAATGCTAAACCGTGTCATTTTGGCATCAGTTATAGGCAAAAACCCCTCTTCTTTCTTTTTTAGGAAAAAAGGGATCACTGAACCTTTACTTCCAAAGATATTGCCATATCTTACAACAGAAAAACGTATATCATCATCCATCTTTTCTGCATCTGCAAAAACAAACAGTTTTTCTAACAAAAGTTTAGACGCACCATAAACATTAATAGGATAAGTGGATTTATCTGTTGAAAGAGCCACCACCTGCTTCACACCATTTGCCAATGCCGCATCGATTATGTTCTGAGAACCTAAAATGTTAGTCTTGACACACTCCATAGGGTTTTGTTCCGCTGCAGGTACATGTTTCATGGCTGCAGAATGTATGAGTATATCTATACCTTGTGTCACTTTCATCAATCTATCAAGATCACGCACATCACCCAACATGTATTTTACAGGGTACACTTTAGGAGAAAATTCTGCTGCCATTTCATGCTGCTTTTGCTCATCTCTGGAAAATATAACTACTCTTTTGACATCAGGATACTTTTCAAAAACATAATGGACAAATGCCTTTCCAAAAGAACCTGTCCCTCCTGTGATTAAGATCTGTTTATTATTTAGCATGTCTTTATATCTCCTACTATTTTTTTGAAGTCAAAGAGACTAAAGCTGATTTAAATTTCTTATTTAAATTATCAAAACCTCTATAGTCAAGACCTACTTCACGACAATGATGACGAAGCTCTTTTTGATCTCTCATTAGATATTCTTTAATTTTCGGCCATGCATTTTTAACATCATCTTTTACAAAATCATCAACTACTACACCCACATCTTTCTCTTCTGCATAGATATAGTCTTCAGAAACACCACGGGTAATGAGAAAAGGCATACCAGCACATAAGTATTCACCTACTTTGATGTTAGAAATAAATTTCTTTGAAGGTCCAGGAGGAACCGAAATAATGGCAAAGTCAGAAGCAGAAGCATACTTGTGAATATCTACATAGTCACTATGAGCTATGGTATAGTCTTCCGACGATACTGCTGCACTGTCAAATAAAGCTTTCACCTCTTCATCTGTATGTGGTGTAACGATCAGCAGATGCAGTCTGGGTTCTTCTTCTTTAAGCCACTTATACATCCAGGCAAATTCTTCCCTATAGTACAGATCTCCAAATTTACCAGGATAGTAAAGTACCCATTTGTCTTCATCTATACCAAGTTTTTCTCTTATCTCTTTTCTGTCTTCTTCATCATAGATGAACTTTGTGTCATTTGCAACAGTTGGTATCTTGATGAAATCTGCTTTAGATTTCCATTCATCTTTCACCCTTTGCTGCATAAAAATGGTTCCAGAAGCAATGGTTGTTGCAAAAAGTGCTGCTTTTCTCTCTAAGTAGTGTGAGATCTTGTACTGCTTACTCTCTTTGCCCCACATGCCATTGTCTAAAGCATATTCACTATGTGGTTCAAACTGGTACAGGAAGAGTTTCATGCGTAAAGGCAATGCATAGGTATAGGCATACGTCCCCGCAACAGAACCAAGTGTCATGATGTGGTTATACCCTTTGAAACGGAGTTTTGTCACGAGTTTAAAGCCATTAAAAAGATCCGTAAATTTTTGTTTCAAGCCACTACCCTGATGCCACTGTAGAGTTGACCATTCTAGACCTTGTTCTTTCCACTGCGTAACTAAGGCTTCTTGCTCTTTAGTTAAAGGAAACTCTGGGTTTTCATAAGTAATCAAATGAAACTGATAAGGATTGTTTTCATTTTCTAAATAATCTTTAATATAAAGCCAAAAGTTTGACTGGATCAATGGATCAAATAATCTATTGTATAAGAAAATAATGACTTTTGGTTTATCTTGCATGGGAGGGGCTACTTTCTTTTATATTTTGAAATTATACTGTGTTAAGTATTTGGTTATCTTTTCTAATTGTTTTTCATAACTATTATTTTTTGCAAAAGATATTCTCTCTTGTTGTTTTTCTTCAGAATTATAGAAATCCAAATTTTCTACTACTTTTTTAAATAATTTCAAATAATCATTAGAACTATTTGCCATTTCAAGTAGATTTTGCTTATCTTTATACTCATCAGTATAGGTAGAGATGATGACTTTTCCACTCGCAAGATATTCCATTATTTTATGTGGACTTGACTGGTCGACATAATACTTTTCCTGATAACACACCAATACTGCATCACTTGATGATAAAATTGTCGGTATCAATTCAGATTCAACTTTTCCCCACCAGAATATGTTGTTTGCATTATGACAGAGTTTATAAAGTGGTGTATCTGTCTGATAGCCGCCTACAAAGTGAAATTGTACATCAGGAAAAGACTTAACTAATATAGAAAGTAAAGCAACATCAAGGTATTGCATATCTAAATTTCCCACATAAGTAACATTAATTTTTTGATGTTTAAAATGATTTTTCTGTTCTTCTATTAAAGAGGTGGCTTTTGCAAATAAATTTACCCCATGATGCACTTTATAGGCTCTTCTGTTATAGGGCTTTATTTCATCTAAAATATAGTCTGATGTACAAAAACAGATATTGGCACTACTGACTGCCTCTTTTACATGGAATTTTTGGTTTAAATCTACCTGATGGTATATCTTCAAACGATCTTTGGCAAAATCCATGTCATAAAATCTTGAGTTTTCAAAAAGCCATACTGCTGTAAACTGTTGCCCTATTTTCTCTTCAAGTTTTTCAAGCCACCTTCTCTCGATGAAATTTCGCAGTATCTTAGGGTAAAACCTTAATGCTATAGCTACTTGAGGAGAAGAAATCTCCCACAGGTTTTGATACTTTGTTGGATTAATTTGGATTTCAGTTAGAGAATTATCCGGAGGACTTAAAAAGTAAACTTTATGTCCTTGTGATACCAAGGTAACAGCGTAGTGATGTTTACTGACAAAATGTCCATTCCATGATTCTGGTGATATGATGAGTATTTTCGCTTGCCTGTCAAGGTTAGAACCATTCATTTATAATATCCCTATAAGATTTCTTGATAGCATCATTTGAAAGATAATCATCTGCTTTTTTAGCAATTGTTTTTCTATTATAACTATCTATATTTTCTATAAATTCATTTAGCTTCTTTTCCCAGGCTTCAGAATTATTTTCTTCAAGAGTTAAAAAAGAGTCGCTATCTGCATATTCTAAAATTGCCGGTATCTTTGGGCCAATCAAAGGCACACCACAACACAAGGCCTGTGCACAAACAACAGAAAAAGTCTCATACTCTGAGGAAAAAAGGTAAGCATTACTTAATGCTAGTTCATCTGCGATTTGCTTCTTATCCATTTTTCCCAAGAAAGAAACTTTAGAATCAAAACCTTTATCTTTTACAAACTTTTTCATCTTTTCCACTAATTCCCCGTAACCACCGATCATCAATTGAAAATCTACCCCACGAGATGCTAGTTTAGAAAATCCTTCAAGCATAGGAAAAGGATTTTTAATTGCTCTCCAATTATTTACTGTAAAAAACACAGGAACTGTATTTTTAAGTTTATTTTCTCTATAGTAATAATATTTTTGATCAATTACATTTGGAATTATAAAAGATGGAAATTCCTTAGTTTTGGAAAATATTTGGATATCCAACAGTAGAGCTTTCGAAACTGTAATTAATGGAATATTCTGTTTAAAAATATTTTTCATTCTATCTAATTTTTTAGTTGATAATGGCATATAAAAATTAAAATGATATGCTGACCAGTGTTCAGAAATCAATAACGGTTTTTTTATTATTCTTTTCCACCAACTATAATAAGTCAATAACGGGTAAGCTATGTGAAAATGCAAAAGATCATATTTTTTATACTCAGATTTATATAAAGCCCAAAAAAGTAAGAAAGTTGTAAGTATCTCAATAATTTTTTGAGATTTTATTTTTGTTAATACATAATAACCTTCTTCACTCTCTGAATAGTCTATATGTAGATATTCAAACAGTTTTTTTCCTTCACGGACTTGAACATTTATCAAATGTCCCTCTGTAACTTCTGAAAAAACCTTATACTGCTCTTGAACAAAAATTCCTTCTATATTATCCCATTTATTTGGGTACCAATTTGCTATGTGAAGTATTTTTCTCATTTTTTTAATAAACCTATTTTTTGTAATACTACTTTTACCATTGGTAGGATACTTGATGAATTAAAACAAATTTTTCTAAGCGTATACAATTGCTTAAGTAAAGAAAAAGAAAACTTCCACTCATTGAGTACATAATATTCCCCTTTCCAATAAAAAAATTTGTAAAATTCACTATCTGGCTTATGAGGAAATATATTTTCATTATTTTTAAGCCATTTAAAAAATTGTATTCTAGATTCCATTTTTTCAACACCATCTGTAGTATCTGAAGATATGTTTTCTCCACTCATTCTAAAATTCAATACTGCATTTTTAAGATAGTATAGATTTCCTCCGTTTGAAACATTAAGAACAGTAGCATGGTCACTCCCCCAAGCTTTTGGAAAATCAACAAATCCACCGGACTGGGCTAAGCTCTTAGTGTGAAAAATATTATCTCCAAGAGTGGAAGTAGCTTTTCCCTTGACTATGCGTGAATAAAACTCAAGATTATTTTCAATTACGGGATCATCATTCTTAAGATCATTCGTAATTACACTTTGATCATCTATTATTTTTAATGGAAGTCTAAATACTTTGACATTGTTTTGTTCAGCATTTGGCAATGCTTCATAAAACGCCTCAACACAGTTTTCAGAAGGTAGATCATCATCGGGTAAAACCCAAACCCACGCTTCATTGCCTATCATTTCAATACATCTTTCCCACTGTTTAGTCAGGCTTATCCCACCCAGGTTTTTTTCAAATTTTTTATACTCGATGTTCAACTTATCTTTATAGTTTCCAATCAACTCGACAGGAGAGTCCGGTGAGAAGTCATCGCCAATGTAAACATTGAAATTCTTATTTGTTTGATTAACTAATGCACTTAGTAACTCTTCAAAATATCCGATTTTATAGTATGGAATGACAATGGCCAAAGTATTTTTTTGCATAGGTTCTTCTTTCCTTATCTATTAATAATCAAAGCAACTAAAGACATTTTCCACATCCCAGTATAGACAAAAAAAGTTCTTTTACCCTTATAATCAAAGACTTGTTATAATTAAAATAGTTAAAATATTTTAAATGGAAAAAAAATGATTTCAATCGTATTTTTTTTATACAAAAATCATTATAATATTCATATAATGAAATAACTATTTTCTTCTCATCTGTGTCAAAAGAAGAGATCTTAGTAAAAACCTCCATCCTTCTGCTCCATCGATTGTAAAATTCTAATTTACTATCTGAACAGTACCCCTTATTAATGAAAGTTGATCCTATTAAACCTTTTTTCTCTTTTATTCCTCCGATTTGATTATTACTGTGCTGTCGGTACTTAATCAAATTTTTTTTAAAGTAATTAATATTCCCATATTTTGATGCCATAATAGCAAACCACCAGTCATGCACAGGAAAGTTTTCAGGTATTGGCAAAGCGTAATCTAATAGTTTTTTATGAAACATCATAGTACATCCAGTCACGTTATTGTGAAACAAATACTCTATTTTTGTTTGCATTGGTCTTTTCTTTATACTTTTTGAAAAAGAATCAGAAATTATTTTTCCGCTTTCATTTACTAAATAAGCATCGCTATGGATCAATAAACTATCTCCAATTTCTTCTATAAGCATTTCAATTTTATTAGGGAGCCATATATCATCTTGATCAGACAATGCTATAAATTCACCTGTACTCAAAGACACAACTTTTTCAAAGTTTTTCACATAACCAAGGTTTTGTTTATTAATGTAATATTCAAGCCCATATTTTTGTTTATATTTTTCTAAAATCTCAATTGTTTGATCAGAAGACTTATCGTCACAAACTATCACTTCTATATTTTTATAGGTTTGTGCATAGATACTATCAAGCTGTTCTTCTAAATATTTTTCACCATTATAAGTTGCCATTGCTATAGATACTAATTTATCATTTCTCATAATTAAACTTTATTTTTAAGTGTTTTGATAATCAGATAAAATTGAGGATACTTGGTTTTAATTTTAAATTTTAATTTATCCTTGGTTCTTATGTTTATATATTTGTTAGCTTGTTCAAAATAAAATATAGATTTTTCTACATTCTGCTCATCTTCGTATTGCTGTGATAATTTCAACATATATTTCCCAATAGTGTCATATATTTCATTCTTATACTTATTGGAAAAATATTCATTCATTCCTTCCAACATAAAAATAGTTTTCTTTACTCTAGAAATATAATCTGTTTTAGACCATATCCCACAAGTATGAATTCTGTATACAGCCATAATCTCTGGAAAATATTTTATTTTTCCATCTTCTGCAAGAATCATTTGTAACGGCCAGTCACCCATTGGAAAAGTATTAAAATTATGGGGAAGTACAATTCGTTTATTTTTAAATAAAAGTGTGCATGTATTTGTAATATTTCTTTGAAATAAATCTTCTAAAGTATAATCTCTTTCTTCATCTTCTTGTGAGAATTTTTGAGGAGATTGAATACCATCCATATCCAAATTTAAACTATTATGTATGCAAGTAACATACTCATCATTTTCCTCCAAAAAATCAACTTGTTTCTGAAGCTTCAAAGTATCTATCCAATAATCATCACCTTCACAAAGAGCAATGTATTTTCCTTTTGCTATTTTGTACAGTTGAGGCATTGGTTTAACACCCTTGGAAAAAGTATTCTCTTTTTCGTATACAGGTTTAATAAGTTGAGGATATTGTTCAGCATATCTTCTTACAATTTGTGCAGTCTTATCTGTAGAACAATCATCACGTATTAATATTTCAAACCGAAAATCAGTTTCCTGCATTAAAAAACCATCAATAGCTTCTGCAATGTACGATTCATGGTTATAGGTAGTACAACAGACACTTACAATCGGTCTACAAATATCATCTTCCCAATTTTGCATAATCTCTTGTTCTGTTCTTTGGTACATACTAATTTTTTACCTTATTTTCTAATTTACTTCTTATAATCGGCATTACCTGCTCCATAAAATATCCAAATGAGCTTGTCTTAAATACATAATTCAACACTATATAAAATAATGTAAAGGTGCTCCCTTTTAATATAAGCATTATTATATCTGCTAATTCTATATTTTGAAAAATCCAGACCGTTATAAGTACTCCTGCTACTGCTATACCCATTTGAACTATGATAGGCTTTGCAAACATACGAAATGGCATGATAATCTCACGTGACACAAAGAGTATGTTTAAAGAGAGTCCTAAAACAGCCTGAACAATCAAACCATATAAAAATGTATCTATCCCCCAAAAATATAAAAGCAAAAAATTAATCGATGCTATAAGTTTTTTATATATCTCCAAGCGTAAAAAAACTTTTGACTTTCCTCTGCTAGCCAGTACATTTACTAGTAATGCACTGATAGGATAAGAGAATCCACTTAGTACAAGTATCTTAAAAAAGTCCACTGAGGGAAGCCATTTATCTGAAAAAAGTAGTACTATCAGTTCTTCTGAAATTAGATATAAGGCACCTAAAAGCAAAAAAACCACAAAGCTAATGACTCCCAACCCTTTCATGACGATATTTTGGAACCGTGGAAGATCCTTTTGTACCTTTGAGAGCACAGGAAATAGAACTGCCATCAAACTACCTGAAGAGTATTGGACTACCATACTATTTAAAGATTTAGAACGTTGAAAATAACCTAATGTTGCAGACGGAAATAATTTACCAATAATGAGAAAATCTAATCTTGTGAAAATAGCATCCAGCATCCCAGATAAAAACATCCTAAAGCCAAATCCCCATAATTGTGTTAATGCTTTCCATGAAAATTCTAAAGTAGGTTTCCAATGTCCTGCTGTCCAGATAAAAATATTATACATTATTCCCATAGTTAAAGTCTGCGTAACAAGACTCCAAACACCTGCACCCCAAAGTGCCAAAGATATCCCGATGACTCCACTGATCAGAGATGAGATTAAACCTATTTTTGTTAAAAGTGCATAATTAAGCTCTTTACGAAGTCGTGTGCTTTGCACACTACTCAATGCACCCATTAAAAATGAAATAGACATCACTTGTGTGAGTGGAAGTAGTTCTTCATTGTTATAAAATTCACTGACCCATGGAGCTGAAAAGTAAGTAATGAGTGTCAAAAACAAACCAGCAACAATATTGAAATAAAAAACAGAAGAGTAATGCACAGGATGAACTCTTCGTCGCTGTATAAGTGCTCCGCCTAACCCGACATCAGTAAATACACTTGCCATACCAATGATGACCATCACCATTGCGATGAGACCAAAGTCTGAAGGTTCAAGTAAACGTGCAAGAAAAATGGAGACAATAAAACCCATCCCATGAGTAGCCATCTTTCCAAAAAAATCCCAGATAAAGGCTTTGGTTCCTTGCTGTTTTAGTGTAGACATATATTATATTATCGTTTTGGACCAGTTGTTAAACTGCGTAATTTCTTAGCTGGATTACCAAAGACTGAAACTTCAGAAGGTAAGTTCTTTGTCACAACACTTCCCATTCCGATAGAAACATTCTCACCTATTTTCAAATTATCTCTAAGTCTCACACCTAACCCAATTGTGGTATAGTTGCCAATTGTACAATTACCACCGATTAGTGACCCTACGGACATCCAAACCTTTTTGCCTATTTTTACGCCGTGTCCGATGTTACAAAGATTCCCAATGACTGTATCATCTTCTATAACTGTGTTTGTCAGTGTGCCTCTTACAATAACAACTCCTGCACCCAATTCAACATTATTACCAATGTTTACGCCTGCAAGATGAGGAAAACGTAAAGTTTCTCTTTCATTTGTTTTATAAAGAGCAATACCATTACAACCTATGACACAGTTTTCTCTAATTATGCAATTTTCACCAATAACTGTACCTCTTTTTAATACAACTCCAGAAGAAATAACACTGCCCTTCCCTACACTCACACCATCTTCAAGAACTGCCCTCTCATCGATAATGGCTTCATTATCAATCATAGGAATTTGGTTTGATATTTTCGATGTAAATGGCAAACATTTTTTTTCTTTCTCAAAGAGGTCAAAAAGTTTAATAAAAAGAGCTCTAGGGTCTTCTGTCAAAATAACATCACTATCTTGCAAATGTTTAGATAGATCATCTGTAGTAATCACCATAACTTCATTTAGATTTTTAATTATTTCTTCAGTAGGCTCTCTATCTACAAAGCATATGGTACCTGTAGTAGCCAAACGACCATCAGAAAAACCTATATATTTTTTCTTCTCTAATTTATTATGATATAAGTTATACTCGAGTCCTATTCTTTTCAGAATAATATCGATCTCAGTCCATGATAATGGGTTTATAAAAGAAATGTATTCATGATTCATTTAGCGTGTCTATTTCCCAGAAAGGTATGTAACAATGCCATCAACACTTTGAAGCTGGCTCAAATCTTTATCTGGAATTTTAATATCATATGCTTCTTCAAGTAATAAAAGGATATTTGCCATATCTAAAGAATCAACATCCTGTTCTGTCAAAGGAAGATCATTCACTAAATCATCTATCTCAGCCATTGTTTCTGCTTTTTCAATAATTCCTCTTATCTCTTCTCTTGTTACTGTCATTTTTTCTTCCTTATTTTATTTTTTCTATTATAGCTGAAGCCCATGAAAGGCCCACCCCAAATGCACTTAATACTATTTTCCCTTTTGGCAAAGTATCCATCTCATTAGCCAACATAATCGGTATAGAGGAAGAGACCGTATTACCATACTCTGCCATATCAAAAGGTACTTTCTCTTCATTTACTTTAAGACGTTTTCGAATGGTATCGACGATATATTTACTGCCTTGATGAAGAAAATACTTCTCTATATCTTCATCACTTAAACTATTCTTCTTCAGCAATGCCTTAATATGTTTTGGTGCAGTTGTAGCTGTGAAACTAAAAACAGCCCGGCCATTCATATAAAGATTGTCTTCACACATCAGCTCTTTATACTCTTTACCATTGGTTCCAAAACTAAAGTCAATAGGGATAAAAGTCGCATTTTCACTAATCAAAGTTACAGTTGCTGCGTCACCAAAGAGTAATGCTGTATTTTTGTCATTTTCATCAACAATATCACTGTATTGATCTGATGTAAAAAGAAGTCCTTTTTTCATGCCATTATTTTTCATAAATGATATAATATTTGAGAGACCATATACAAAGCCGGAACAGCCCAAAGAAATGTCAAATGCAGCACAATTTATTGGTAAATTAAGTTTGCCATGAACTATTGCAGCTGTATGCGGAATGTTAAAATCAGGGTTTTGAGTGACAACGATACAGCACTCTATCTCTTCAATATTTACATCAGTTATTTCTAGTAGGCTTTCAAATGCTTTGACACACATATCAGATGATTGAAATCCTTCATCTTTGATGGCATGGTATTTGACACCTATTTTATTCTCAATAAAGTCATCATCTAGTTCAAACTTTTCTTTAAGATCATAATTAGATTTTTTTGTTTCAGGGATATATGTTGCGATCGTTTCAATACCAAGCATTATGACTCCTTTGGAATAAGTGAAAAGTAGATAAATCCAACCTCTGTATTATCTACAAGGATAGAACTCTTGGTCAATTTGAATTGAAAATTAGATTTCAAGACAAGTTGAAGAGATGAGATGTTAGACATACTAATGTTTTCTTTTAATTGCAAACGAGTGAAATACCATTTTCCATTAGCATCGCTATAAAGTTTTTCAACCAATGCTTTATTCATCGCAACAATATGTTCAATAAATGAATATTCTGTCGGAGTATTTAAATTAATACTTTCTTCAGAGACAACTACTGTCGAATTGTCTACAATTTTCTCTTCAAGATATTCATAGTGACAATCAATGTTACTATCATTTTCAATACCAAAAAGTTTAATTTTATCATCACCATGAAGGCATCTGAATGTAACTTTAACTTCTTTTCTTTCTGGTTTCTCTATAGAAAAGGTCATATTATTTACAGTAATACCATGAAAAGCGATATCAATATTCTTCGCATCTTTATTATATTGTTTAGTTAGTTCGGTAAATATGTCTGTTCCGTGAACATATTTTCGACTTCCTTTAAAACAAAAGTCTAAATTAAACTCTTTTTTCATCGTTGTGCCTTTGTAATTGATTGTACTATACTAATAATTTTCATTTGATCTTCTTTTGCTAATTCTGGATACATAGGTAAACATAGAATTCTTTTAGAAATATCTCTAGATTCTTCACAGTATTGTTTTGGTTCAATGTAACTCAATGTATCAAGTGAAGGATAAAAGTAACGTCGAGGAGAGATATTCTGATGATTCAAAGCATACTGCACACTGAACATTTCATCCTCACTCTTTAAGACAATAGGAAAGTAACTATAGTTTTGACTTGAATGGCTATTTTGATTTTGAAATTGAACTAACCCAGATAATTCTTTTTCATATCTTTCATAAACTTTTTTTCTTTTTTGTGAGACTTCTTCCATCTCATCAAGCATACATAGTCCCATAGCTGCTTCAAACTCATTCATTTTGGCATTTGTTCCAAGTTCAGGAATGGATTCGGCATTTTCAATACCGAAATTTATGAGATATCTTGCTTTTTCTACAAGACTGTCATCATTGATGATCAGTGCTCCGCCTTCTATGGTATGAAACAGTTTAGTTGCATGAAAGCTGAGAGTAGAAATGTCACCATAGTTCAATATACTTTCATCTTTATATTTCACATCAAATGCATGTGCAGCATCATATACTACCCTTAGGTTATGTTTTTTAGCTATCTCATCAATGGCCTCCGCATCACAGCCATTTCCAAATACATGTACAGGAACAATGACCGAAGTGTTTGGCGTGATAAGTTTTTCAATGTTTTTTGCATCCATATTCAAAGTATCCGGATCAATGTCAGCAAATATGGGCAAAAGTCCGTTGGTTACAAGAGAACTTGTAGTGGCTACAAAAGAAAAAGGCGTAGTGATAGCAAAACCTTTACATCCGAGTGTTCGATATGCAATTTCGAGTGCTACCGTACCGTTCGCAACCAAAATAATATTTTTTACACCAAGATACTCAGCAAGTCTTTTTTCAAGCTTTTTCACCATGGGACCATTATTTGTGATCCATCCGTTCGCATAGATTTCATCTACGTATCTTTGATATTTTTCTTTATTTGGTAGATATGTTTTTGTAACGTTAATCATTTACTATATTTCTCCAAATACCATTCAATAGTCTTAACAATCCCACTATCAAAATTCTCATATGCTTTCCAACCAAGTTCATTTTCCAACTTAGTCGCATCTATAGCGTAGCGTCTATCATGCCCTGCTCGATCCTGCACAAAGACCACAAGGTCTTTGTAATGTTTAATGTTGAGTGTTGAGTGTTGAATGACTTTGTTTTCTCTTATTGGATACTTCGTATCTAAAATAGAGCATATTGCATCTACAATTTGTAGGTTAGTTCTCTCATTACGCCCACCAATGTTATAAACATTTGCTTCTTTACCTGTATGATAAACAAGGTCAATGCCTTTACAGTGGTCAAGTACATAAAGCCAGTCACGAATGTTTTTACCGTCACCATAGATAGGGATACTCTCACCTGCTAATGCTTTTCTGATGATCGTCGGGATAAGCTTTTCATCATGTTGTTTTGGACCATAGTTATTTGAACAGTTTGTTATGACAGTGTTCATTCCGTAAGTCTCTTGGTAAGAGCGAACTATCATGTCAGAACTTGCTTTTGAAGCTGAATATGGAGAGTTTGGTGCATAAGGAGTCTCTTCGGTAAAGAAGTCTGTCTTGCCCAAGGTTCCATATACCTCGTCAGTCGAGATATGATGGAACCTTGGGAGTGTTAAATGTTTAGTGTTGAGTGTTGAGTTATATTTTTCTTCTTCATTTTCATTCATCACTAAACATTCATCACTCACCATTCCATTCAGGTAGCGTTCACGATACTTGAATGGCTTCTCCATCCAGTACTTTTGCGCAACATCCAAAAGAGTAAATGTACCATTTACATTTGTCTCTATAAATACACCAGGGTTTTTAATGGAGTTATCTACGTGGCTTTCTGCAGCAAAGTGTATAACACCTTGAATGTCATACTCAGTGAAGATAAACTCTACGAGTTCACGGTTACAGATATCACCCTTTACAAAATGATAGCGATCATTTTGTAAAGGGTGAGTGTTTAGTGATGAGTTATTAACAATGGTATCAACCTCTTTGAGGTTATCTAGACTTCCCGCATACGTAAGCAGATCAAGATTTATAATTCTGTAGTTTGGATATTTTTCCAAAAAATACGGTACA